>SAMEA104404098__coassemble_83_pt1 | contig 7381 bp, 4 predicted proteins | sample SAMEA104404098__metabat2_low_PE_002 | metagenome-assembled genome bin SAMEA104404098 (sample SAMEA104404098) | Balaenoptera acutorostrata | reverse complement strand
ATACACATCCCACACCGCTCTTGCTCTCGCAAAAACTTCACGTACTTGTGTAAAAAATCCAAAATAAGGTTTGATTTTCGGGGCGTCAAAACCGATAAGCGAAAGATGTTCAAGCTTAGCTAAATAAAGGGCGCGTTGATTATGAAAGCCTTGTGAAATCACAATGCCTCGGTGATATCCATAGATAGTTTTAAAATTGCGGATAGAATCAATAGTGCGGTAACCTTTTTGATCCTGCTGAATAACTGTTTCTGGCACGCCAAGACGCATTAACGTTAAACGCATCCGTTTGGTTTCACCATAGCGCCCATTTCCAGAAAGCACAAAGTTAGCACATTTATGAAATTTGAATGCCATCGCTGCCGCTTCCATTCGATCCGCATAAAAGGCATTTATCCCACCTTTTTTCAAATACTTAGACGTACCTAAAACCAGGCAAGGTTGATGCTGGGGTAATTTTTTAACATCGGCTATACGCTCCGTTGGCATTAAGATCACCATCAAATTCGCAACGATAATAGCAATTAACCCAAGTAAAAAAGGCATACTGAGATAAATAGCTAACTTCTTACGTTTCATTTTGCCCCGCACAGAAAGAAAAAGTGGGTTTTACCCCACTTTTTGTTTTAGTTTATGCTCTTTCTTCCACAGCAATCGCTAATTCATGTAATGCTTGGCTGTTTGCACGGCTTGGTGCGTCAGTCATTAAACATGCAGCAGCAGTTGTTTTAGGGAAGGCGATAACATCGCGAATATTGGTTGTATCAGTTAAAAGCATAGTTAAACGGTCTAAACCAAACGCTAAACCTGCGTGTGGTGGTGTACCGAATTTTAATGCGTCTAATAAGAAACCGAATTTTTCGCGTTGTTCTTTTTCGTCAATACCAAGAATATGGAATACCATTTGTTGCATTGGTGCTTCGTAGATACGCACAGAACCACCACCCACTTCGTAACCGTTGATAACCATATCGTAAGCATTCGCTACGGTATTAAGTGGATCTTGTTGTAATTCTTCTGGTGTACGATCTTTTGGTGAAGTAAATGGATGGTGCATTGCACTTAATTTACCTTCATCATCAAGTTCGAACATTGGGAAATCGATAACCCAAAGCGGTTTCCATGCTGTTAAATCAGTTAAGCCAAGGTCTGTACCAAGTTTTAAGCGTAATGCGCCCATTGCGTCAGTTGTCACTTTAATGCTATCTGCGCCGAAGAAGAAGATATCACCAGTTTGTGCGCCAACACGTTCGTATAACGCTTTTAATACATCTTCCGTTAAGAATTTCGCAATTGGGCTTTGAACACCTTCAAGACCAGTCGTTACATCATTAACTTTTAACCATGCTAAACCTTTCGCACCGTAGATACCAACAAATTTAGTGTAATCGTCGATTTGTTTGCGAGTAATGCCGTTACCGTTTGGTACACGAATCATTGCTACACGACCATTTGGATCGTTTGCTGGACCGCTAAATACTTTGAAATCAACATCTTTAACGATATCTGCAACATCAACAAGTTCTAATGGGTTACGTAAATCAGGTTTATCTGAACCGAAACGACGCATTGCTTCTGCGAAGGTCATTTGTGGGAATTCACCAAGATCAACGTCTAAGATATTCATCCATAAACCGCGGATCATTTCTTCCATTAATGCACGAACTTCAGGTGCAGTTAGGAAACTGGTTTCCACATCGATTTGGGTAAATTCAGGTTGACGATCAGCACGTAAATCTTCATCACGGAAGCATTTCACAATTTGATAATAGCGATCAAAACCAGACATCATAAGAAGCTGTTTGAAAAGCTGTGGTGATTGTGGAAGTGCGTAGAATTTACCTTTGTGTACACGACTTGGTACTAAGTAGTCACGTGCACCTTCTGGGGTCGCTTTAGTTAGCATCGGCGTTTCCATATCAAGGAAACCGTGATCGTCCATAAAGCGACGAACGAAACTGGTAATTTTTGCACGTACTTTGAAACGTTGTGCAATTTCAGGACGACGTAAATCTAAATAGCGGTATTTTAGACGTTGTTCTTCAGTATTATTTTGGTTAAAGTCTAATGGAAGCACATCCGATGCGTTGTAGATATGTAGGTTTTTCGCTAACACTTCTACTTCGCCAGTTTTCATATTTTTGTTAATTTGATTTTCTGGACGTGCAATCACTTCACCTTCTACACGAATACAATATTCATTACGCAAGCTTGCTGCTTTTTCAAGTGCGTCTTTGAATTGTGGATCGAAAGTTACTTGCACGATACCTTCACGGTCGCGCATATCAATAAAAATCAAGCCGCCTAAATCACGACGACGATGCACCCAGCCACTTAACGTGACGTTTTCACCGATATTTGTGCGGTTTAAATCCCCACAATAATGTGTTCGCATCATAGTAATTCCTTAAAAATTGAGTAAAAACTTTAGGATTATAGCTCAAAAGACTACCCCAAAAAACGGGCAAAAGAAATTTATTTGAGTGGATATAAAACTTTCTCTAAAATAACTGCATTTTAATCCTTAGGATATTTTATGAAAGATACTATTTTCTCCGCACCGATTCAAAAACTCGGTGATTTTACTTTTGATGAGCAAGTCGCGGAAGTTTTTCCAGATATGATTTCCCGCTCTGTTCCTGGTTATTCTAATATCATCACCGCAATCGGCATGCTGGCAAGCCGCTTTGTTACACCAAATTCTAACGTTTACGATCTCGGTTGTTCGCGTGGGGCTGCTACCCTTTCTATTCGCCGTAATGTGGAAAATGTGAAAGGTGTAAAAATTATTGGTGTGGATAATTCTACTCCGATGGTTGAACGTGCTCGTCAATATTTGAATGCGTACCATAGCGACGTAACCGTAGAAATTTTAGAAGCGGATATCCGTAAGATTGATATTCAAAATGCGTCTATGGTTGTATTGAACTTTACTTTACAATTCCTCCCTCCTGAAGATCGCGTTGCCCTTTTAACAAAAATCTATCAAGGGTTAAATAAAGGGGGGGTTTTAGTATTATCTGAAAAATTCCGTTTTGAAGAAAAAGAAATGGATAATTTACTCATTGATTTACACCATCAATTTAAACGTGCAAATGGTTATAGTGAATTAGAAGTCAGCCAAAAACGTACGGCGCTAGAAAATGTGATGCGTACAGATAGTATTGAATTACATAAAAAACGTTTAAAAGATGTCGGCTTTGCGCAAGTTGAATTATGGTTCCAATGCTTTAATTTTGGGTCAATGATTGCCATTAAAAAATAAAATCACGCCCCGATTTTCGTAAAAATTTTTACAAAAACTCCTCTAGAATACGAGGAGTTTTTTATATATTCCTTTTAAGAATTTCTCTATATTTCTTCATAAAACAATATGTTACCTCAATTTGTTCTCTAATAATGTTATCAGTCTGTTAAAAATAATCGAAAAAACGCACTAAAAATGAATACAACATCAGCTATTTTTTCTATAATGCGATAATTTTTATCAAATTTGGAATAATTTATGAACCAAAAACAAGATATCCTTAATACGTGGATTCTTTTAGAACAACTTAACGAAGGTGATATCCAACTTAAGGATGAAATGCTGGTTAGTCATGATCCGTCAATGAATATGTATGACGAATTATCTCTTTTTCTTCAACAACAAAATGAAAAATATAAACAGCAGTTATTAGAACAAGCTAAATATCAGAATAATGAAGATGCATTAAATAAAAAACTTAAAAGAAGCGGACTTGCGCTTTATTTTGATATTTTTTCCACTAATCTTGTTACAGAGAAATTAAAAATATTTTTCCAAATTCCCTATTCAATAACTGACGACGAATTTAACCATACGACCAAATTCAGTCTTGCTATTTATTTCGATCATAATTTTACTTATTATCCAAATAATACTTTTCATACCTTCGCCAGTTTTCTTAAAGAATTAGATGCCCTTCCTGAGGATCCTGCACAAGTATGTGCAAAATATGAGTCTGAATTTCTTCCATACTTATCAGCCTTATTTAATGAAGATCCAAAGAATGCCCTAGCAGTTCTCTGCGAAAAATATCATGTAACCGAAAAAAATTTCCGTTTTAAATTTCTTGAAGATATCCGATACGACGATACCAACCTCCACTCTTTCTTTATTCAAGATTTAAAAAATGCCTTATCCAGCAATAATCCGAAGCTTTTACGATATTTAGAGCAAACCGCTAGCGAGCGCCGTAATTTAGATACAACCTTAGAAAACGCCAACTGGCATGATTTACATTACATATTACAACCTAAGTTTTATCCGTGTGGACGTTTTCCTTCAAATTCAAAATACGCACTCTCTCTAATGCAACAGGTTGCGGTAAATTTAATACTGAATGCAAACGAGCAAATGAGTAGTGTTAATGGTCCTCCTGGTACAGGAAAAACGACATTATTAAAAGATGTATTCGCTGAATTTGCCGTTAAACAGGCACATCTCATTTCTGAAAAATATGATAAGGAACTTAACCGTACTATTTCCTATTATGCCAATGCCAAAATGGCGAAATTACCAGCTGCCGTTGCAAATTATAATGTTATCGTTGCAAGCAGTAATAATGGCGCAGTTCAAAATATCGTGAAAGAACTCCCTAAACTGGAGCAAATTGATGATGATTTTATCGACCTTGCACGACAAGTAAACTATTTCCCCAAAGTCATGCTTACCCAAAAAGAAAAAGAAGAATGGGAAAAATCTGGACAATCTCTTGAATCATTACCATATTGGGGAGCGATGGCAATTCAAGGAGGTGCTTCAGAAAATATTAAACATTTAAAAAATGCGCTAAGCGAGGTGATCCATGAGTTAGAAACAACCTATCATCCCGATGCGTCTATTTACCAAACTTTTAGTCAAGCATATCAAGAAGTTGAAAAAATAAAAAACAATGCTCAACGTACTGCGAGTTGCTACAGCGAAAGGCAAAAAAATCAAAAATCCCAACTTGCCCATAAAACGGCTTATCAAAAAAATAATGATGAATTAAGCGCAAACTTACAAAATTGCCAACAAGAGTTAAATAATATTATCCAACATCGAGAATGGTTGGACAGCAAACTCATCAACACAGCACGGCTTATGCCTAAAAAACCGAATTTGTTACACCGTTTATTCAATACGCGTCATTTTCAAAGTTTTGTGAGTGCAAGTGATAAAGCTCAAAAAGAAATTCTGGAAATTACTGAAAATATCGCGCATTTTAAGCAAGAAGAAACGCGTCTTACTGAATTACAAAATAATTATATGATGCGAGCACATGCGCTGGAACAAAACTATCATACGCAAATTTCTAAGCTAGAAAATGAATTTAATCAGATTAAACATATTATCTTACGCTCCTCATTTAAACCGCTTGATACTCAGCAGGATTATGCAAATATTCAACGCCAGAATCCTTGGTTTGATGCCGAATTTCGTAAAAAGCAATCTGAACTATTTTTGCTGTCCTTTGCTGTTCGTAAACAGTTTTTATACGATAATCTTAAATCAGTTAAAGGCGCATTAAATGTCTTAAAAAATGCTTGGAAAAATGAGAATGAAAAAGAGCGAGTTTATCAAACACAAAGTGCATGGGAATGGATAAATTTCATTTTCCCTGTTTTAAGCACGACATTTGCAAGTTTTCAACGAATGTTTCATGACGTCGGAGAAGATGGTCTAGCAAACCTTTTTATTGATGAAGCAGGACAAGCCTTACCGCAAGCTGCTGTTGGAGCAATTATGCGTTGTAAAAAGGTTGTCGCTTTAGGCGATCCCGAACAATTAAAACCCGTATTGCCTTTACCAATTAATGTACTAAATCCACTTAAAAATCACTACCAAGTTGATAATACCTTTGTGGGTTATGACGTTTCGGTTCAAAAACTGATTGATACTATTTCTCGTTTTGGATTTTATCGAAATAAAGAAGATGGTGACTGGATTGGAATTCCCCTTTGGGTACATCGTCGTTGTCAAGATCCGATGTTTAGTATCTGTAATCAAATTTCTTATAATAATCTGATGGTTATTGGAGAAGAAAAAATTGGTAAGGCAAAATGGCTTCAAGTTAGCGGGGAAGCAAATAACAAGTTTGTGGTGGAACAAGCCGAATATGTCTATGCAGAAATCGAAAAAAGAATTGCCCTAAACCCAGATATCAAAAAAGATATCTATATCATTACTCCCTTCCGTCATGTGGCTAATCGATTAAGAACATATTTTCATGATCTTAACACCGATAAAAACAATCGGATTCAAATTGGCACCGTCCACACCTTCCAAGGAAAAGAAGCTAAAATTGTATTTTTAGTGTTAGGTGCTAGTGAAAATGAAAAAGGTGCGGCAAACTGGGTGAATAGTGAACCGAATCTTATCAATGTTGCAGTAAGTCGTGCCAAAGAGGAATTTTATATCGTTGGAGATAAATCTCTCTACTGCAAAGACAGTGATGCACCATTGACAATAGCGCAAAAGCTTATAGATCAATATAATCTGTGAGTGAAATAAAAAGATCTCCCCATGGAGATCTTTTAACCATGGCTACGCTAAATAATTTTTTGCCAAATATCTAAGGTTTTATCCTGGATATAACCTTTTTCGGTACCAAGTGAAATTGCCAATTTTTGTAAATTAACCGCCAACTCAAATTGGCCACATACCGATAAACTATGAATTAGACGAGATATTTTTTTCGTTTCATGCCCTGCAGGATGTAGCCAAAAAGAACGCTCTTGCAAAACTTTTGTAGGAAAAACTGAACTTCCCTCACGCTCTAATTCAAAATAGGCAAAAATACGATCAACAGATTTTAAGTAACACTTTTGAATATCTTCATTTTGTGCAAAAACATCTGCATCTGCCTGTGAAAAGATAGGAACGCGCTTATTCCATTTCCGCCCAACAACAACCTCTTTATTCTTAAAAGGTGTAATCGGTAATAGCCATGGAATCCAGAAATAACCGTCACTAAAAATCAAATCAGACATATTCCACATTTCTTCCAAAGAAAATCCTTCAAGGCTTTTACGTTTTCTGAGATAAAACTCAATTACTGGATGTTGCATACCTGTTCCTTATCTTCCAAAATTGCTTTAATAATTAATTCATATGTAATCGTCCCTGCTTTAGGATACGATTGTCTAAAATTCCTTTTATAACCAATAACAGTCCGTTCCTCTGAATTCGTTCTCTTCAAGTGCTCAATGAATCTTTGTATTTTCTGGAGTAAAAGCTGGACATTTTAATCGTGAAAGTTCAAATAAAAATAACATAATAAAAACACTCTAATTTGATAAATTTATTCGCATTATCTCTTATTAGATAAGCACCTTGCGGTCATTCATATATCCGCTTACCTAACATGTTTTTAGT
>SAMEA104404098__coassemble_82_pt1 | contig 7480 bp, 7 predicted proteins | sample SAMEA104404098__metabat2_low_PE_002 | metagenome-assembled genome bin SAMEA104404098 (sample SAMEA104404098) | Balaenoptera acutorostrata | reverse complement strand
AAAGTAAATGAACGTGGGACTTACGAAATTAATGGGCTGATTTTAGTAGAACGTGAAGGTCAAAAGAAAATGGTAATCGGTGCGAATGGTCAAAAAATTAAAACTATTGGTATCGAAGCTCGCCAAGACATGGAACGCCTTTTTGACAATAAAGTTCATTTAGAACTTTGGGTAAAAGTGAAATCTGGCTGGGCCGATGATGAACGTGCATTACGTAGTTTAGGCTACATGGAAGAATAATCATATCTAATCATGCCGCATTTCAATGCGGCATTTTCTCAATACAGGAGTAAAAATGATTAAAGAAATGACCGATTTCATTGCTCGTTTTACTTACAAACCCGTTCAGAAAGCGGTTGCTGATAAAATCCGTGCCAAAGCAATTCAACGAACTAAAGCACGCCTTGCGATTTATCACCAAACATTGGAAGACTATTCCGATGATGAGCTAGAAATCATTATTGAAGATGAAGAACGAAAAATTATTGATAGCTTGAAAACTAAGAGTCTTATTGCTGTTTTAAGTTTACTTGGAATCAGCCTTTTCCCTTAAAATAGATAGGATATGCCTATGTTTAAACAAGTTAAGTCCGCGCTAATTTGGTATTATCTTTTCCGTTTTCGTAGACGTGTAAGCATTATTATTCTGCTACTACTTTTCGCTTTCTTTGCAAATAGTATCTACGGAGATGTTGTTAACTATCTTACCGTTACCAAACAACTTTATTTGTTAAAATACGCGCTTTTAACAAAATGGGCGATCATTCTAGGAAGCTTATTTGCTGTCATTTACAGCATTATTAATCTATTTAAAAGTATCGGTAAAAAGAAAACGCCAGCAGATAAAAAAATACTTCCCATCACGCCAATGATGAGTCCACAAGAACAGCGTTTACGTGAAAAACCACAATTGCGCTCCCGTGCTGATCAACTCATTGCACGAAAAGCAGCGGAAAAACGCCGCAACAATTCACTTCACTAAGACAGAAAAAAACCAGTTATACGCTAACTGGTTTTTATTTTAGTATTTATTTTTCGATAAACTGACGAATCTGCTCTTCAATACCTTTCGCATCTAGCTTCAGCTCAGCGAGCATCTCACATTGAGAACCTTGTGGTACAAAGAAATCTGGTAATCCAAGGTTTAACAATTTAACCATATATTGTTTTTCAAATAGGTATTCCCCTACTGCACTGCCTGCTCCCCCGCGAATAGCATTTTCTTCGACTGTAACCAGTACATCATGATCACGTACTAGTTCATCAAGTTTTGCCGTATCCAATGGTTTCACAAAACGCATATCAATCACCGTAGCATCTAATTTATCGGCCACCTCTTGTACTTGTGGTAATAAAGTACCAAAGTTAAGAATAGCAATTTTACTTCCTTTACGGCGCTCAATGGATTTACCAAGTGGCAATTCTGCTAATGGCTGTAATTCAACACCAACTGCATTTCCTCTTGGATAACGAACGGCTGCTGGTTGCCCACATTTATAACCAGTATAAAGCATTTGACGACATTCATTCTCATCGCTTGGAGTCATGATAATAAGATTTGGGATACAGCGTAGGAAACTGATATCAAATGCACCTTGGTGTGTTGGACCATCTGCCCCAACAATTCCCGCACGATCAATGGCAAATAGAACAGGTAATTTCTGAATTGCAACATCATGAATAACTTGATCATATGCACGCTGTAAGAAGGTAGAATAAATTGCTACCACAGGATGCATCCCACCAATTGCAAAACCTGCGGCAAGTGTTACCGCGTGCTGTTCCGCAATTGCTGCGTCAAAATACTGTTCAGGGAATCTTTGGGAAAATTCCACCATTCCGGATCCTTCGCGCATTGCCGGTGTAATACCGACAAGTTTTGGATCAGATTCTGCCATTTCACACAACCAGTCACCAAAAATTTTAGAGTATGTTGGTGTAGCTGCTTGGTTTTTAGGTAATTCACCACACTTATGATCAAACTTAGGTACGCCATGATAACTGATCGGATCTTTCTCGGCTGGCGCATACCCTTTCCCTTTTTTGGTTTTAATATGCAAGAATTGAGGTCCAGTGCGTTTTTTCATATTAGACAAGGTCGTAATAAGCTCTTCAACATTATGACCATCAATTGGACCAATATAATTAAAACCAAGCTGCTCAAACATCGTGCCAATTGGAGAAACAAAGCCTTTGATATGTTCTTCGGTTTTCTTCACGAATTCTTTGATTGGCGGTACATTTGAAAGCACTTTTTTACCACTTTCACGCAAGTTGGTGTAAAAAGGTGCTGTCATAAAACGTGCAAAGTGTTTATTTAAACCACCAACATTTTCTGAGATAGACATTTCATTATCATTTAAGATAACTAACATATCCGAATGTAAGCTCCCTGCGTGATTTAACGCTTCAAACGCCATACCTGCAGTAATCGCCCCATCTCCAATTACACAAATTGTTTTACGGTTTTTACCTTCATGTTGTGCGGCTAACGCTACGCCTAAACCAGCACTAATCGAGGTAGATGAATGCCCTACACTTAACACATCATATTCACTTTCTTCTCGCCACGGAAAGGGATGTAATCCATCTTTTTGACGAATTGTTTTTAATTGTTCGCGGCGTCCAGTTAAAATTTTATGTGGATAAGCCTGATGACCAACATCCCAAATTAATTGATCAAAAGGTGTATCAAATACATAATGCAAAGCGACAGTCAATTCGACAACACCTAACCCTGATGCTAAATGCCCGCTACTTTGACTCACACTTTCCAATAGATACTGACGTAGTTGCTCACATACAAGAGATAATTGTGCTTTGTCCAGTTTTCTCAAATCTGCAGGCGAGTCAATTTGTTGTAGCAGAGTGTAATCAATCATTGTTTATATCCAATATGTTATAATACGTTGCGCTATTTCAATTAAGCTTGTCGATTAACAACAAATTTTGCTAGTTCACGCAAAGTGGTGGTATCAAAAGGTACATTATCAAGAGCTAAAAGTGCTGTTTCGTATAAAGCATTTGCTTTTTCTTTAGCTCCCGCTAATCCTAAAAATTTAGGATAAGTGCTTTTATGCGCTTGAATATCTGCGCCGACTGTTTTTCCTAAAACAGCACTATCCCCTTCTATATCTAAAATATCGTCTTGCACTTGAAATGCTAGCCCGATCGCCGTAGCATAATCATCTAACGCTTTTTCAATTAACGCGTCATGAGCATATTCGGAACACACAAAACCCATTTTTACGGCTGCCCGTAGCAAGTTTCCTGTTTTATGCTGATGTATTCTCTCAAGGCTTAGAAGATCAATCTCTTTGTTTTCTGCTTCTAGATCGAGGCTCTGTCCAAAGCACATTCCTTTCACGCCGGCATTTTCAGCTAAAATTTTTGTTAATTTAACTTTTTGGCTATCGGTTAATTTTTCACTTGTTGCAATAAGTTCAAAAGCGAAAGGTTGTAACGCATCGCCCGCAAGAATAGCCGTCGCCTCGTCAAAAGCAATATGACAAGTGGGTTGACCTCTACGCAAATTATCATCATCCATCGCGGGTAAATCATCGTGAATTAAAGAGTACGCATGAATAGCCTCAATAGCAGCCGCGGGTGCATCTAGCGCCTCACTCGATGCGCCCAACATTTTTCCCGTTGCATAAACAAGAAATGGGCGGATTCGTTTTCCACCTAATAAAACGGCATATTCCATGGCTTCTAAAAGCTTGCTCGGCTCATTTTGCGATAACTTCTCGCGAAGCACATGGTTAACTCGGTCTTGAACCTGTTTAAGTTGTTCTACAAATGAATACATAATCATTATTTTAATCCGTTAAAATGGCTCAGAATCTTCAAAATCTGCCAACTGTGCAGTTTCATTTTTTTGTAATAGAATCTGAATTCGTTGTTCTGCTTGCTGAAGTTTTGCCTGTCCTTCTTGAGCCAATTTAATTCCTTTTTCAAAGGCTTTAAGTGCATCTTCAAGCGGAAGATCACCTTTTTCTAATTGGTTAACTAAGTTGTCTAATTGCAACATTATTTGCTCAAAATCGAGATTTTCTTGACTTTCCATAGATACACTTACCTTAAATTTTTTTCAAATTGGGTTACATTGTACTGTATTTTTACAATCTTGTTAAAAATAAACTGTAGAATTGTACATTGAATAATAAAATCGCATATTTTTTTATCTCCATTCGATTTTATCGATTCCTAATTTCCCTCCATTCTCTCTTTAAATCAAAATAAATTTATTTTTTTATATCTAGTTTAAGAACTTTTTCTGATCCGATGAGTCTTTATAAGTGAGAGTTGATTAATACCTACTTTTTAGCTTAATGATGATTCATCTTAAGACCTCCTGCCACTCTAATGAGTGGCATTTTTTTATGCGTAAATCTACCCTGATCTTGCTAAATAACCGAGAAAAGAGGAAAATGCACCATTTAATTAAAACAGGTAGGATCGTGAAAAATTCCAATGACTGACTATATTCTATTAATTATCAGTACGGCCCTCATCAATAACTTCGTATTAGTGAAGTTCCTGGGGCTATGTCCATTTATGGGGGTTTCTCGTAAAATTGAGAGTGCTCTAGGGATGGGGCTTGCAACCATGTTCGTTTTGACTGTCGCATCTTTATGTTCGTATCTTGTTGATAGATACTTACTTATCCCATTCAATGCACCTTTTTTACGTACGCTATTATTTATTTTAGTCATCGCCGTTGTTGTACAATTTACGGAAATGGTTATCCGTAAAACAAGTCCGGCTCTTTATCGTCTGCTTGGTATTTTCCTTCCATTAATCACGACTAACTGCGCTGTTTTAGGGGTAGCCCTACTTAACACCAATCTTGCCCATAATCTTACTCAATCCGTTGTTTATGGTTTTGGTGCATCCTTAGGTTTTGCCCTTGTTCTTGTTTTATTTGCGGCTCTTCGTGAACGCCTAGCTGGCGCCGACGTTCCCGTTCCATTCCGCGGTGCATCTATCGCTCTTGTAACAGCAGGCTTAATGTCTGTTGCCTTTATGGGCTTTGCTGGATTGGTGAAAGCATAATGCAAACAATTACTATTATTCTTATTTTAATCGCAATTCTTGCCTTAATTTTAGGTGGTCTTTTAGGTTTTGCTTCTGTAAAACTTAAAGTAGATGATGATCCTATTGTAGAAAAAATTGATGCGATACTCCCGCAAAGTCAATGCGGTCAATGTGGCTATCCTGGGTGTAAACCATACGCCGAAGCCGTTGCCAATGGGGATGAAATCACAAAATGTGTGCCAGGTGGTAAAGAAGTCGTCGTAAAAATTGCCGATCTAATGGGCATCGCGGTTCCTCAAACGGCACTCGAAGAAGAAGATCCACTCCCACAAGTGGCGTTTATCAACGAAAATATGTGTATTGGATGTACCAAATGTATCCAAGCATGCCCTGTTGATGCCATTATTGGAACGAATAGAAGTGTCCATACCGTTATTCCTGATCTCTGTACAGGATGCACACTTTGTGTGGCACCGTGCCCAACAGATTGCATTAGTATGAAAGACATCAAGCCAAGTATTCAAAATTGGAACTGGCAATTTGATCCAAAACTTATTATTCCTGTGGTTGATACCACATCTGAAAAGAAATAAATTGGCGAGGGAAACATGAGCGATATTATCGCAGAATATAACAAAAATAATGTATGGAATTTCCCTGGCGGTATTCATCCTCCAGAAATGAAAAGCCAGTCCAACCAACAACCATTACAAAATGCGCCGTTGGCAGAAATGTTTTATCTACCAATTAATCAACATGCCGGAAAAAATGGTGAATTATTGGTACAAGAAGGAGATTATGTCCTTAAAGGTCAAATGCTCACGCTTGGTGACGGCCTACGTGAATTACCTATCCATGCACCGACATCTGGAACGATTGTCAAAATCGCTCCCCATGTTGTTGCGCATCCATCAGGTATGCAAGATCTTTGTATCCATATTAAGGCTGACGGCAAAGATCAATGGCGAGAAAAACATCCGCTCTCAGAACAAGAATATTTGACTATGCCCGCACCAGCACTTATCCAACGTATTTACCGTGCTGGGATTGCGGGATTGGGTGGTGCGGTATTCCCTACTGCCGCCAAAATTGATTCTGCGCAAGAGAAAGTTAAGCTCTTAATCATAAATGGTGCAGAATGTGAACCTTACATTACTTGTGACGATCGCTTGATGCGAGATTACGCAAATGAAATCATTACTGGTGCGCGGATTGCACGCCACATTCTAAAACCAGAAAAAGTTGTTATCGGTATTGAAGATAATAAGCCTGAGGCTATCGCTGCATTACGCCGAGCTGTGGAAGGTATTAATGATATTGATATTCGTGTTGTTCCTACAAAATATCCATCTGGGGCAGCAAAACAATTAATTTATCTTTTAACTGGACAAGAAGTACCGAGTGGAAAGCGTTCTTCAAGTATTGGCGTCTTGATGCTAAATGTTGGAACAACTTTTGCAATTAAGCGTGCCATTATTGATGATGAGCCTCTGATTGAACGTGCTGTAACAGTGACGGGTAATAATATTCCACAACCAGCTAACTATTGGGTACGTTTAGGTACGCCGATGGAATATTTACTTAAAAGCGTTAATTACCGTGCACACCCAAATTATCCGATATTTGTCGGTGGTCCTCTTATGGGTTTCATCTTACCGGATATTTCAGCACCTATTACAAAAGTAAGTAACTGTTTAATCGCACCAGATGCTCTTGAGTATGCGCCAAACGAACCCGAACGAGCCTGTATCCGTTGTTCTGCATGTTCGGATGCTTGCCCAGTTTCACTTCTTCCCCAACAACTTTACTGGTTTGCGCGTGAAGAAGATCATGAAAAATCACAACAATATGCATTAAAAGATTGTATTGAATGTGGTATTTGCGCATATGTTTGCCCAAGCCATATTCCTCTGGTTCAATATTTCCGCCAAGAAAAAGCTAAAATTTGGGAAGCAAAAGAAAAAGATCGTAAATCCGAAGATGCACGCCAACGTTTTGAAGCCCGTCAAGCTCGAATCGAAAAAGAAATGGCAGAACGAAAAGCAAGAACCCAAAAACTTGCAGAAAATCGCCGTGCGGAAGTAGCAAGTCAAGATGGCGTGGATCCTGTTGCTGCAGCCTTAGAACGCTTACGAGCAAAAAAAGAATTAGAAGGTGCCACAATCCAAAAAGTGCGTAAAGATGAAAATGGCGAACTTGTTCCAGATAATTCTGAAATTATGGCTCAACGTAAAGCGCGCCGCCTAGCAAAAATGGCAGAGCAAAATACTGTCGACAGCACAAGTCCAGTACAAAATTCTGCATTAGATGCAAAAAAAGCTGCCGTTGCCGCTGCACTTGAACGCGCGAAAGCAAAAAAACTTGCACAGCAAGGTGAAACAGAATCTGCACCAGTTGCGGAAAATGCAGAAATCGATCCGAAAAAAGCGGCGGTCGCTGCTGC
>SAMEA104404098__coassemble_81_pt1 | contig 7576 bp, 6 predicted proteins | sample SAMEA104404098__metabat2_low_PE_002 | metagenome-assembled genome bin SAMEA104404098 (sample SAMEA104404098) | Balaenoptera acutorostrata | reverse complement strand
TTTTTTAACGCATTAATCAATTCATCAGGATTGGTATTCATATTTTCACGTTCAATAACTTTTTGGGCATACGGTATATCGCCACTTTTTACCAAAGCAAAAACTAAGTTATAAAGTAAACGTTGATCATGTTGACCATTTAAATATTGTGGGAGTAATAAACGAACCGCATTACTATAATTACCCTCTAAGATGGAAATCATCGCTAAATTATTTAAGGCAATCGTGTCATTTAAAAAATAAGTTCGTGCTGTATTAAAACTTTGACTTGCTTTTCTTAAATAACCAAGCTGGGCATAAGCGATACCTTGGCTATTATATGCCTGTGCATTATTTGGATATTGACTAATCAGTGTTTTAGCTACTGTTAATGCTTCGTTGTATTGTTGAAGTTGTACAAGCGAACGCAATTGAACAAGAAGTCCTCTTTCTCTAAATTGTGGGTTAGTTAATAATGGTTTTACATACAATAATGCTGAGGTGTAATCACCTTCATCAAAATAGGCTTTGACTAATTTATAGAGATATCCATTATAAGTTTCAGACTTTTTGTTATTTGTATTTTCTAGCACTGTTCGATAGAGCGATACCAAGCTTGCATAGTTTCCTGTAGAATTATAAAGCTTTTCCGATACCTCTATTTTTTCAGGGCTTAATGCTGTTTTATTCAATGTATAACGTTGCGATGCGTTATTCCCACGGTGGTTACTAACACAAGCAGTTAAACCTAAAATAACACTGAGTACGAGAGCACTTTTACATACTTTTTTGAACGTCATAATTTCATCCTTACTAACCTGGAAAATTTTTAATGCTATTCTTAGAAGCCCATTTGTGGAAATACACGCATGAAACCTGGCGCTAAGATTAGGATAATAATCGGGAACATGATGAAAAGAATAAGTGGAATACTCATCTTCGCTGATAATGTTCCTAAATGTTCTTCAATTCTGAGTAATTGCATTTCACGAATATCTGCAGATAACTGAATTAATTGATCGTAAATCGCAGAACCAAAATTTAAACTTTGTTGCATTACTGTTGTAAACATACGAATTTCTTTTGTTGGTAATGAAATAGATAATTCATCAAGTGCGACAACTAGTGATGTTAATTCTGCTTTTCGTAAAATACGAAGCATTACGTAAGTCAAATCAGGGTTTAATACTTTAAAATCAATTGCTACACGTTTTAATGCCATATCAATGGTCATCCCGGTTTGTACACACACAGCGGTTAAATCGATAAAACCTGGTAAATCCTCCATAATAGATTTAACCCGTGCATTAATAACCATCCCCGTAATCATCCCCGGCAATACAATTGATGCAATTAACGCGATGAAAAATGTCATCAATGCATCACCTTGGTTGGTATCCGACGTAATAACATACGTGATAAATACAACTAAACCCGCAAACAATAATTTAAGTTTTAAATTCTTATCAATTAACCCCAATACTCGCAGAAATTTATTATTACTAATGATAAGTAATTCAAGCTCAATTTGTTCTTTACGTTTTCCTTTCTTGTTATCATCTTCTTTAACTTCCATTGGACGAATTCCCGCAAGAATCTCACGATATCCTTGCATTTTTTTTCGTGCCACAATAGCAAAGATAATAACAACAATAAAACAGCCAAAAATAAGCGAAAAGAATAGAATCTGTGTAAGCATAATCAGGTTGCCTTCTTCATTAACCACCAAATAATACCCATACCCAAGGATTCAGAACCGAGTACGTAGTACAACACAAGACGACCTTTTGGATCGGTAATAATATAATTAAAGTTATCTGGCATTTGGAACTTCATAAAGAAGAAGAAAAATAGTGGGAATACCCCAACGATCATGGCAGACATACGCGCTTCAGATGTCATGGCTTTTTTCTTTTGCTCCATCTTTTGACCATCAGCAATTACACGACCAAGACGTTTAATGATTTCTTTCATCTGACCACCTTTTTCAAGGTTAATCTTTAAAATAGTAATAAAGAAATAAAACTCACGATAAGGCCAGCGGGTATAACTATCTGCCATTACCGTATCAACGTCCTCCCCGATAGCTAAACGTTTATAAATATATTTAAACTCTTCGCCAAAAGGTCCTCGAACATCTTGTCCGCAACGTTCTATTGCTTGTAATAACCCTGCCCCTGCCGTAGTTGCACTATTTAAGACTTGGATAACTTCAGGAAAGCTACTGTCAAATTCTTTACGATTTCGGCGGCGTCCCCATTTCCATACGAAAACAAAGAATAAAAGGAAATAAAGAGTACTTACGATGGTAGAATTAAAACGAATAAATTGCGCATTTACAAAATACACCACCATGTAAATGAACAATGTAATAATACTGTTCCGTATTAGGTTTTGTGGTTTCCCATTTACAAAATAATACTTCCACAATAAGACTTTATCTTTTGTTTTATGGTAAAGATTGTTCCAAAAGGATGTCGTGTATTCTTTAGCAACGATCTTTTTCTTAGTTCCCGAGAACTTAACTGCGGTATAAAGTAATAACAATACACCGAATGCTAATACGACGTAGTAAAGAATCATTCTGTTTCCACTCCAGCAAAGATTGATTTCAATTCACTTTCTAGATTGAACATTTGTGCTTTTTGAGCAACACAGCTACGAGAAATTAACCCGTGATTAATAAAACGTCCCGTAATCTTGCCGTCTTTAGTTCTATCGTGTCCTACTTCAAAACTAAAGATATCTTGTAGAACGACTTGGCCGCCTTCCATCCCCATAATTTCAGTAATATTCATTACCTTACGTGAACCGTCATTTAAACGCGAAGCTTGAACAATAATATTTACCGCCGAAGCAATATTACGGCGAATCGCTTCAAGAGGTAAACTTGAGCTCGCCATCATTACCATTGCTTCCACACGTGAAATAGCATCTCGAGGGCTATTGGCGTGAAGGGTTGTCATTGAACCATCGTGACCAGTATTCATCGCTTGGAGCATTTGGAAAGCTTCTGGACCACGACATTCCCCTACGATAATACGTTCAGGACGCATACGTAGCGCATTGATAACTAGGTCCCCCATCGTCACTGCCCCAGTATTTTCTACCCCCGCAATACGGGTTTCTAGTCGTACAACGTGAGGTTGTTCAAGTTTCAATTCAGCGGTATCTTCCATGGTAATGACACGTTCGGTATGGGAAATATAAGCAGAAAGTGCATTCAGCAAAGTTGTTTTACCTGAACCTGTACCACCAGACACAATGATATTTACTCGGCAACGTGCAGCAATGATAAGGAAATTCGCCATTTCCAAACTCATAGAGCCAAAATTCATTAATTCTTGTAAACTTTTTTTGTTCTTAGAGAATTTACGAATAGAGATCGCTGTCCCATCAAGGGCAATTGGCGGAATAACAACATTAAGACGGCTACCATCCGGTAGACGGCTATCTACCAACGGAGAACCACTATCGATACGACGTCCCACCATGGCAACTAAACGACGAGCAATTTCGGTTAATTGTTCATTATTAATGAACATCTTATCGGTTTTTTCTAGAAGCCCGCGGCGTTCAACCCACACGTTATAAGGTCCGTTTACCAAAATATCACTGACAGATTCATCTTCCATAAGTGTACGTAATGGACCAAATCCGAGAATTTCATCTGCTACCATCTCTGCTACGGTCACAGCATCGGCAGCTGTTAGATAGTTGTTAGTTTTACTTGCGACCTGGTAAGCAACCTGGATCAATTCATTGACCAGCTTTTCCCGATCTTCTTTTAACTGATCGAGTTTATTTACCTCTAGGTTACTCAAAACGCCATCACGAAATTCAGCTTGTTGATCTAGTGTTAACATACATACCACCTATTAACTAATAAGTTTTTGCCAAATGGTTTTAAATAAACTACTTTGTTCTTTTTTACCTTCCTCACGCGATAATGCCCCAATAATCAGCATCGCGAGTTGTTTGATAATTTTTTGAATTGATTTTGTCATCCGTACATCAAGAACCGTTTTTGCATTGGTATTTTTTAAAAATGGAATAATGGCATCCACCTTACAAGTCAGTAAACTCTCAATATCTGCTTTAGACATTAAACGTGAGTGCTCCAAACGGCTATCTTCAATACATACAAACGTTCTGATCAATTGATTGTTATTAGATCGTTGACGTTCGCACTGTTCCATAAAACGTTTTGCTACACGTAATGAATCAGGATGACGTTCTGCAACCAATACGAAACTACTTGCAACATTAAAATAATTGATGTATTCGTCTTTAGTCACATTAAAAATAGGTTGGTCATAGATGATAAAGTTATATTTTTCTAATTCATCTTCTGGCAAGTGTTCGAAATCTCCCATAAAAATATCGAGGTTTTTCTCAAACTCTACGATATCCCCTTGGAGTTTTTTATCAAAAAGTAAATCTAGATCTTGGGAACCATGACTACCCTGCACTAATAAAACAGGAACTTTTTTATCCTTTGCGATCTTATTAGCTATCTGAGCCGATACGAAAGTTGCACCAATACCACCTTTACAGCCTAATACACAAACTTTTACCGTGTTACGAATAGTCGGAACTGTCATTTTGCTCGCTGTAATGCGAGTTACCATTAAGTTAAGCTGACTTTTACGGTTAAAATATAAAATATTTGCTTCAGCCAAGCGTTGTGCTAGTGAGATAGAATCACTTTCACCAACTAAACAACACCAAATTTTTTGAGGTACAATCGCGCTAACCCGTTCAATAATTTCTGGGACATTGGTATCGTCTTCAATATCGATCACGACACCTACAGTTTCTTCTGCATCGAGAGAGATATCTTCACTTTCAAAAGACTTATCAATAACCTCAACGTATTCAACGCCATGAGAACGTAGCAATTCCGCCAATTCTTCTTGAATTGGTTTAGAAGGAGAAATAACAACAACTTTTCGTGAACTATCAACGGTAGCATTGTTACCATCAAGTAATAACATAAATCTTCTCCTTAATATTCACTTTGAATAATCATATTACTTTCAACAGAACATGGAGTAAGCCCATCCACTGCCCCAATATTTTCGACAAAGCTAGAATCCGCTGCCGAATAAGTGCAAGTCGGTCTATTCTTACCAAAAGTTCCTAATCCCACATAAAGTGGGTAAAGTGGTTGTGCCTGTTCTATCATTTGGATATTTCTTGAATCTAATCCCTGCTCAAGCAAAAAGTCTTTTACTTTTGGAGCAAGTTGACGTAATGCGTAACTGTAAACCACCCTTGCTCCTGTTTCGGTTGGTGTCGAAATTGCACGGGTTAATTGATATTCTAAATTTTTCAAACCATACAACGTACCGCTATATAAGGGATAAATATTTTCTTGAAGTACGATTGGTGCAAATTGACCACCGATTGGCGCAACTGGTCCGTGCTCATTATGTTTGAGTTTACTTCTCACATAGGCACTGTTGTATACCGTTACACCATATACGTTGTGTTTTAGGGTATTCCCAAACGCAGGATGACCTGCCAGTTGTTGAGTTAAACTTCCATAAACATAAACGTTATCCGACACATTCTTATCCAACGCATTGGCGAAAACTGAGTATCCAGCAAGTGCCGCGATTAATACTAATTTTCTCATTGAATAAATCCTCCACGTTGTAAGAAATTAGTCACCTGCGTTTTGTCATAAACTTTTTTCAACGGACGCAAGTTAAAGAAGCTTTGTAAAGTCCCTGTACTATCAAAGTTTGGTAAAACAATTTCGTTTTTATCAACTGGTTTAACAAGATGAACAGTTGCAACGATGACTAACTCTTGCTCTTTGGTTGAAGTAGATGCATTACGGAAAAATGCACCTAAGACAGGGATATCACCAAGTAATGGAACTTTTGATAAGCCTTCACTACGAGTCGTGCTATACAATCCACCGATTACAAAACTTTGCCCATTCGCAACTTCAAAACTAGACTGACTGCTAGTCGTATTTAGGATAGGTGCCCCTGCTAAACTTCCGACGACATCCGATACGCTCTGATCAAGTGCTACACGAATTCGGCCATTATTTTCCACTTTGGCAGCTACCTGTAAATTAATACCGTAGTTTTGATAGTTTGTTGTAGGCGTACCATTGGAGGTGTATTGAACAACAGGAATTTGTCCCCCAATTAATACACTTGCTTTATGTCCAGATAGCATCGCAAGATTTGGTTGTGCTAGAATTTTTGCATCATTATTGTTGTGTAATGCATTAATAAAGCCTTGGAAATTCGCTGCATTAAAGGAAATTTGCGTTGCTCCCGAATTTGCATGATTAAAAGAGGTAATTGCAGATGCGCTTTCCAATGCATGATCAAATGCATTAGAAATTTTTCCACCGAGGTAAGACCAAGAAATTCCGAGATTATCTACCAATGATTTATCAATAGAAGCAACGGTAAGTTGGACATTAATTTGTTTAGGATCTAATACTTGAGCATCATTAATTACATTATCAAAGGTATAATGCGTAAGAATATCCTTACCCATATTATCCCCTATCGTATCGGTTTCTCGGGCTGGCGTATTTCCTGTTGCAGCAGCAACAATACGCTGTGCATTCTCAAGTTCTTCTTGAGTTTTCGCTTGACCTTTGATCACATACGCTTGCCCAATTTTTACAACTTGTAAATTGCTCTGTGGAATCTTGATTTTAAGTTGGTTGTTGGTGTAATCAGCATGCCCAATATCATTAACAATAATATTGGCACTTAATAGATTTTTATCATCTGTCCCAAGTACATTAACATCTGTCATCCCCGCCGTTAATCCATAAAAAAGTAAGCGTTTGTCACCTAGGATTTTATAATTCGCAATACTTGGATTGGTTACAAAAATGGTGTCAATTTTCTGATTAAATGTCATTTCACGACTTTCACCCGGAGCTAATGTAATGGTTTGTGCTTGTAAAATAGTCGGCACGCTCATTACCGCAAGTGTCATAACAAATAGAAATAACTTACGCATAATACCTATCCTCTTAATTGACGGATTAATAGACTTTCGCTATTTACGGCTGCAGGGGCTGCAGCTGGAAGAGCAACTAATGAAATACCAGATTCTAATCGGTATAACTGTTTTAATTGTTTGAGTGTCATTTTCAACACTATACGCCCTGCGATTCCGCTATTTGATTTTGCTTTAGGTTTGTCAATGCGCAAGACTTGAAGATAATCTAAAACTTTTACAAGGTTACTTTTATTATCGCGATAAAACTGTCCGAACAATGAGACGTGGGCCCCTGTTTTTAAGGTAGTTAAGAGATAAGATTGATCAAGAGGAATAGTAAGTGTATATGCGATATCTTTATTTGGATCTAAGTTTGCAACGATATAATCATCAGATTTAGGAGAAACCAATACTTTTGGATCAATCATAGTACCTTTTGTTACATTTTCAGTAAGTAAAAAGGCATTTAATGTACCGCTATCAGTTTGATCTAGATCGGGACGGATATTAAAAACAATTTGAGGAATTGCTTTTTTTTCATCCGCTTTGACAGGAATGGAATAGGTTTTTGTCGTAACTTTATAATCACCTACTTGTAAGACGGTTCCTT
>SAMEA104404098__coassemble_80_pt1 | contig 7869 bp, 6 predicted proteins | sample SAMEA104404098__metabat2_low_PE_002 | metagenome-assembled genome bin SAMEA104404098 (sample SAMEA104404098) | Balaenoptera acutorostrata | reverse complement strand
TGAACAGGGTCATTCCTGGTTAGTTTCAGAGGAGATGGCATAGTACACGTGAGTCAAGCGTGCATGTTGGTTGATGGAGGGCTAGGTAAACAAGCGGGTGGTCACTGGGATCCGACCCATGCTGGTCAACATTCAGTGCCATGGGATAACAATGGACACAAAGGTGATTTACCATCACTTTATGTCAACGCACAAGGTGATGCGACTCATCCAGTTCTTGCCGTTAAAATCAAAAATGTCGATGAACTAAAAGGACACGCATTAATGATCCACGTTGGTGGTGATAACTACAGTGACGCACCGAAAAAACTTGGTGGTGGCGGTGCACGCATGGTATGTGGTGTAATCAAATAAATTCTATTTGCTAAATATATTCAAAGGCACTTAAATTAAGTGCCTTTTTTCTTTTAAAAAAACAATCACGCCCCAATTTTCTGCAAAATTTATGAATTATTATGATACTTTCCGACGGAACAGATACATGGCTATCGGCGTGGTAATGATAAACAATAATCCCATGGGCCACAGATATGGAATAATATCGGCAAAGCTTGCCCCTTCAAAATAAACTAAGCGTAATGCAGCAATAGGATAACGAATAGGATTAAAAATTGTTGCCTCTTGTAACCATTGTGGCATTGATTCTACAGGCGTCATTAATCCTGAGAGAACAATCATCGGCACAAGTAATAAAAAGGAAATTACGAGCGATGCAAGAATTGTGCCTGTAATCGTCGAAATTGCAATTCCTATTGATACACAGCTTAGCGAAAATAAAGCGATAAGTGAAAGTATGGTGAATGGCGAGCCACGTAAGGGAATCTTAAACCAAAATAAGCAAACGGCAAAAATCATCAATCCTTGTACTATTCCCACTAAAATAGGGGGAATCGCTTTTCCAATAAAAATTTCACCGGGTGTCGTTGGTGTCATTAACATCATATCAAAACTACCATTTTCCTTTTCTCGAGAAACAGTAAGGCTTGAGAGAATTAAAACTTGAATCATGCTGATTGCCAGAATCATACCTGACATGATATACCATCGCGTGATATTATTTTCGTTGTAACGCAATCTTGACTCAATTTTTATCGGTGCAAGTTTGGGAGGAAATGCTTTTAATAGGGCTTCTACCGTATAATTGGTTGCCACATTAGCTGTAGTAATATTACGTCCATCCGCAACGATAAGTACTTCCCCATGTCCATTTTGGAAATCTTTTGCAAATCCTGATGGAATCGCAATCCCAATCAACGCATTTCCCTTATCAATCGTATTTTGAAAATCCGATAAACTTTTGCTGTTACTTACTAATTCATAAAAAGGATTATGTGTAAAAGTTCGGATGACCTGCGCTGCTTGCGGACTATGATCACCATCGTATAGCACCCATGGCACGTGTGATAGGTTGTAAGTCGCCCCATATCCAAATAACACAGCTTGCGCTAACGCAGGTACAATTAAAATTTTCCTCGAGCCTGGATCTTTTAAAAGTACAATTAACTCCTTAATAATTAAGGCTTTTAAGCGTCTAATTTTTATTATCCACGATTGCCACATATCTTGTCCTCATCTACTATTTTGCTACTTTTCGCAATAACCACAAAGTGGCGATAAAAAATAAAAAGGCACATACAGATAAAATACCGATATTGCGCCAAACAATGAAGCTAGGCATTCCTGATAAATAAAGAATTTTAAAGGATTCAATCGCATATGTTGGGGGCATAAGATGTCCAATCACGGCTAATGGTGTTGGAATACTGCGTAAATCAAACAAAAATCCCGATAAAATTAATGCTGGCATAAAACTACCAATAATCGCATATTGGTTAGCTAAAAATTGTTTTTTTACAAGTGCAGATAACCATAAGCCAAACGCTAATGCCCAACTCAAATATACTATCGCGGTTAATACAAGTAGCGTTAATGACCCTCGAATCGGGACACGAAACACAACAATAGAAGCAATAAGGCACAACATGAACCCAGCAAAAGCGACAAAGAAATAGGGTAAAATTTTTGCTAAACCGATCTCTAATGGTGTGGCTGCCGAAACCATTAGGCTATTCATCGTCCCACGTTCGTATTCACGTGCAATCACTGTGCTAGTCAAAAAACTTCCTACTAATGTCATAATCACTACAATTAAGCCAGGTACTAAGTACCAAGACGACCGATCTGCTTCGTTAAAACGAGCTCGGGTATTAATACTTATACCAGCTGGCACCACGGTTGGATAAATTTTATCTAAAAATGAAAGATTTTCTTGGGCAATGACATTCATTACATAATAACGCGTGATCGCCGCTGCATTGGCATCTACACCATGAATAATCACGCCTAACTTGCCGCGACCTAGTGCTACGTTTTGCGTGAAATCCTGAGGAATATCAATAATAAGATTTACTTTTCGAGTTCGCATCAATTGCTCGGCCTGATGTTGTGACGGCGTCACTATAACGTCAAAATAAGGTGAGCCTCGAAATCTACTCACGATATTTTCTGCTAATGCGGTGCGTTCTTGCATCACAATGGCAGTAGAAACACGATTTAAATCTAACGAAAGCCCATAACCAAATAAAATCAACATAAAAACAGGCACGACAACCCCCACCCAGAATGGCGAAGGATCTTTGCGTAATTGTTTGCATTCTTTAACAAATAATGTAAAAAAACGTTCAAAGGAAAAATCTATCATGTTTTATCCTCTTTTGTTTTTGTATCTGCATCTGCGAGTGTGTTAGCCATTTTTTGCTGTTGATGTCTATAAGCTTCTACGACTACCGCAAACGCCTGTTCTACCGTTTTGGCGGGCTGCCCATCAACTAAACTTTTATCACGGATTTGCTGCGGAGAACCCAGGGCTAAAACGTGTCCCGCATCTTGAATCAAAATCCGATCACAATATTCTGCCTCCTCCATAAAATGTGTGGTAACGATTGTCGTCGTTCCTTGTTGACTTAAACTGGCAATTCGTCGCCAGAATTCACGGCGTGATGCCGTATCAGCACCTGATGTAGGTTCATCTAGAAATAGGATATCGGGCGAATTAATTAAGGCGACGGCCATAGTCAGCGATCGTTGTGCCCCAAGGGGCAATAAGCCTGCACGGGTATCACGAAATGCCACCAAATCTAAGGTTTGTAAACAGTTTTCAATGCGTTCGCGTAGTGCCTTTTTTCCTAACCCATAACTTTGTCCAAAATACAGAAGGTTTTCCTCTACACTTAATAAGTCATAAAGCGAAAATTTTTGTGCGGCATAGCCAATTTTCATTCTTAACTCAGACAGTGCGGTATTGAGATTTTTTCCTTCTAGAAACACCTCCCCTTTAGTTGGAGCCGATAGTCCACACATCATACGGAAAGTCGTTGTTTTACCTGCTCCATTTGGTCCTAAAAGTCCAAAAATCTCTCCCTTTTTAACTTCAAAAGAGCTATCCCACACGGCGACAAAATCGCCAAATTTTTTCATGATATTTTGCGTTCTGATCACTACTGGATTCTGGCGAATATCCTCAATAGGAATTGTCGGTAATGTGACACTGTCACTTCTATTTTTTTCTGTAAAATATGGCAATGTCAGGGCACAATAAGCATCTTCTAGATTGGGAGGTCGTGCAATAATATCGGGAGGAAGAACGGTTCTATCCGCATCATGTGCAAGTAAAACATTTAAAAACTCTCCACTTGGCACAACATCTAAGTAAGGACTTTTAGCATCTTCTGCCCGTACAAATGCCTGCATTTCACGATCAAATTGTCGCCGTTGTGGTTCATGAGGTTTTCTTGGAACCGCAAATGTCCGTTGTTTTACCTGCGCTTTTAATTGGGTGGGCGTTCCCGTAGCCAATGTATTCCCATTTTGCAAAAACAAAACATCAGCCGCAGTTTCTGCTTCGGCAAGAAGTGTCGTCATTAATAAACAATGCATTTGTCCATTTTTAACGCGATCAGCAATAATTTTACTGATTTCAATGCGAGATAAGGGATCAACGCCCACTGTAGGTTCATCAAGGATTAATAGTTTTGGTGTGCCAACTAATGCGCATGCAAGGCTTAATTTTTGTCGCATTCCACCTGATAAATGCTGCGCTTCACGCTTTTCAAAACCATTTAGTCCCGTCATTTTCAAGAGTTCATTAAAACGTTTTTCACGTTCGCGTTCGGGCACATTTTTAATGGATGCAAAAATCTCTAAATTTTCCCAAACTGAAAGCTCTCGATATAATCCCAATTCTTGGGGTAAATAACTCACAGTTTGAATAAATTCATCATTTGTTAAATCAGGGGAAATACCAAAAATCTCAATCGTGCCAGAGGTAGGCGTTTGAATACCTGCGACTAAAGAGGCAAAGGTAGATTTCCCTGCTCCATCGGGCCCCGCAACCGCATGTATTGCAGGCACGCCTTTGATAACATAATTTAAATTCGTCAATGCGTGTATGGTCGTATTTTTAGCAAGCCCCTTAAAGTCTTTGCAAACGTCATGCATAACAAGAACAGGCGCATTGAAATCCATAATTATTCCCCGTCATCAAAATCCACTGTAATCGGCTGACCAAGTTTTAAAAGATTATTTGGATCGGGTAGCGTGAGTCGTACTTCATAAACTAGCAATGTGCGTAGATCCTGTGTTTGAACAGTCTTAGGTGTAAACTCAGCTTTATCTGAAACACTCGCAACCGTCGCTGTCATAGGACTTGTGGTATCTGTTAACACCGTAGCTTTATCGCCTGGATGAACATAACGCAATTGCGGTTCCGAAACATATACGCGCAGACGTTTTGGGGTGATAATTGAAATATCATAAATAATGCGATTAGGGGCTGCCATATCTCCATTTTCAGCCAATCGCCCGCGGATCAATCCATCGACCGGTGCAATCAATTTACCTCCTACATCCAAATTATAATTTGCCAATGCAAGACGGCTTTGTGCTTGGGCTAATTCTGCTTTTGCTGCTTTAACTTGATCTGGTCTTAGACCTGCTTGTAAGATGGCATATTGCGCTTTAGCACTTGCAAGCTCAGCAACTAGCCCATCATAAGTATATTTTGCTGTATCATAGTTTTGCTCGCTTGCGGATTGTTTTTTATAAAGATCGGTCATACGTTTTAAAGTTAACTTCGCTAATGCTACTTTACTTTCCAGTGCAGTTACGGCGGCTTTACCTTTTTCGATATCTTCTTTTCTAAATCCTGCTTTTGCTAAATCATAATTAGCTTGCGCTTGTTTTACGAGATCTTGGGCAGTATCACGCTCTAAAATGAGCGGACGCGGATCAAGAACACCCAAGATATCGCCCTTCTTCACCATCGTGCCTTCTTCTACATTCAATGTTTGAATCCGTCCTGGAATTTGAAAAGATAACGCAACCGTTCGCGTATCCACATTTCCCCATGCGCGATATGGCGGAGTTTTGGTACTAAAAAGATAAGCACAGATGAAGAATAAACAAATTAAAACCCCAATAAAAATGAGAAAGGCGAGCAGTTTTTTAGTCATTAAAATTCTCCTAAAAGATTTAGTGACGGCAAGAAAAGTCGATGTCTGAAATAACTAGCAATAACGTACTAAATACTACTCTTTTTTTGTACAAAATAAAGCAGTTAGCCTAAAAATCTCAAGGAAGGAAATAAATTTTACGGAAAATCGGGGCGTGAAATAAAAAAACCGCATAGGCTTACGCTTATGCGGTTGATAAAGAAATAATCTAAATTATTCTTGGGTTGCTTGAATTGCAGTTAAAGCAATGGTGTAAACGATATCGTCTACAAGTGCACCACGAGATAAATCGTTCACTGGTTTACGCATACCTTGTAACATTGGACCGATTGAGATTAAGTCCGCAGAACGTTGTACTGCTTTATAAACAGTGTTACCTGTATTTAGATCAGGGAATACGAACACTGTTGCTTGACCAGCTACTTTAGAGTTTGGTGCTTTAGCACGCGCAACATCTGCCATTACCGCTGCATCGTATTGTAGTGGACCATCAATAAGAAGATCTGGACGTTTTTCTTGTGCAATGCGAGTTGCTTCTTTCACTTTTTCTACGTCTGCACCGCTACCTGAAGTACCAGTTGAGTAAGAAATCATTGCAACACGTGGGTCGATACCAAATGCTTTCGCAGAATCTGCTGATTGGATTGCAATTTCTGCTAATTGTTCAGCTGTTGGATCTGGGTTAACTGCACAGTCACCGTATACCAATACTTGGTCTGGTAATAACATGAAGAAGATAGAAGAAATAATTGAGCTACCTGGTGCAGTTTTGATGATTTGCATCGGTGGACGGATTGTATTTGCAGTAGTGTGAACTGCACCTGATACTAAACCATCAACTTCGCCTGCTTCTAACATCATAGTACCAAGCACTACGGTATCTTTTAATTGTTCACGTGCAAGTTCTGGTGTCATACCTTTTTTCGCACGAAGTTCAACTAAACGAGCAACGTAATCTTCTTGTACTTTTGCAGGATCGATAACAGTGATACCTTCAACTAAGCTTACGCCTTGTTCTTTAGCAACACGTTCAACGTTTGCAGGATCTGCTAAAAGTACACATTCTGCAATACCACGCTCTGCACAAAGTACAGCTGCTTTAATTGTACGAGGTTCATCCCCTTCTGGAAGAACAATACGTTTATGCGCATTACGTGCAGCTTCAGTTAAGTTGAAACGGAATGCTGGCGGAGATAAACGCGCATCGCGTTGCATACCTGCTGTTAATGTATCGATTAAGCTTGCTGGCAAGTGTTTGCTGATGTATGCACGGATAGTATCAATGCGTGCTTTATCTTCTACTGGTACTTCAAGATTGAAGTTTTGTAATGCTAATGCAGTTTGCCAAGAGCTACCTTCAACACGAACTACTGGAAGTGCGTTTGCTTCAAAGACTGGAGCGCAAAGTTTTTGTACGTCTTTTTCAAGTTTGAAACCGCCAGTTAATAGAATACCTGCTAATTTCACACCTTTGCTAACCATTAATGCTGCTGCAGTAAGAACATCTGCACGATCACCAGAAGTTACGATTAAGCTACCATCTTTAAAGTGTTCAAGCATATTTGGTAAGCTACGTGCACAGAACACGATGTTACTAATACGGCAATCAGCAATTGCGCCTTCATTGATAATGCTTGCATCTAAGTAATCTACGAGATCGATAGTACGAGTAGAAATGAGATCAGCATTCCAGTGAATAGCCGCAAGAAGTTTGATTGGGCTTTTCGCAAATACGTGTGAAAACTCTAATTCGCTACCTTGATTGTGTTGGTTAGTACCGAAAATTTCACTTAAATCTGGACGAGTACGGCAAGCATTATCTACAGGTGCGTTTACTTTATTTACGATCACACCAAGGATATCTGGGTTATTTTTACCACCAAATTCGCTTGCAATTGCTTCAACACGAGTTTTTAATTCTTCCGCAGTGTCATCAAGTGGCGCAGCAACGAAGATCATATCTGCGTCAAGTGCTTGTGCCATTGCATAGTTTAATTTATTTGCGTAAGATTTTTTCGCAGTCGGTACAACACCTTCAATCACAACGACATCTTTGCCTTTGCTTAATTGTTGGAATTTATCAACAATTTTTTCCATTAAAACATCAGACTGATCATTTGCGATATATTGTTCCGCACATTCTAAAGAGAATGGTTCAACTGTTTCGATATCAGTTGTGGTACGAACAATCGCAGTACCGCGATCAAGCACATCTTCACAGCACGTGGGCTCTAGGGCGCACAGGCCTTAGTAGTTGTGTCACGCGACCTCAGTAGTTGTGGCTCACGGGCTCTAGGCGCGCGGGCCTCAGTAGTTGTGGCGCACGGGCTTAGTTGCTCCGCGGCATGTGGGATCTTCC
>SAMEA104404098__coassemble_79_pt1 | contig 7948 bp, 10 predicted proteins | sample SAMEA104404098__metabat2_low_PE_002 | metagenome-assembled genome bin SAMEA104404098 (sample SAMEA104404098) | Balaenoptera acutorostrata | reverse complement strand
GTACTGACAGTAGAGGAATTTCGGACGGGGGTTCAACTCCCCCCAGCTCCACCACTAACCCTTTCCAATCTAAATCCACAAATCTCAAAAAAATAATAAATCAATTAAAATCAACAAGTTAATTCAATCTATTTATTTTTATAATGTATAAAATATAAGCGATTTTAATCTAAGCAAACCGTTAAAAGAACCCCAAAAAGAACCTCGTATAATAAAAATAAATATTAAGGTTCTTTTTCTTTTATTCTCATAGAAAACCCCGCACTTGGCGAGGTTTGTGTTAGACGAGATTAAATATTCTCACGCATAAATTTTTCTGCTTTTTCGACCATATTTTTAGAGCCGATGAAAAGTGGGACGCGTTCGTGAAGTTCGGTAGGTTGGATATCAAGGATACGAGTAAATCCGTCACTTGCTTTACCACCAGCTTGTTCTACAAGAAATGCCATTGGGTTCCCTTCATAGTTTAAGCGAAGTTTACCGTACGGGTAATTCGTTGCACTCGGGTAAATATAGATACCGCCTTTTAGCATGTTACGATGGAAATCTGACACCAATGAGCCAATGTAGCGTGACACATACGGGCGATTTTCTTCAGGTACGTCTTCTTGACAATATTTAATATATTTTTTCACGCCCAATGGGAACTTAAGATACTGCCCTTCGTTAATAGAATAAATTCTTCCGTCTTCTGGAATACGAATATTTTCATGTGATAAACAGAAAGTACCTAATGAGGGATCATAGGTAAATCCATTAACACCATTCCCTGTCGTATAAACAAGCATAGTCGATGAACCATAAACAATATAACCCGCTGCAACTTGGCGATGACCAGGCTGTAAGAAGTCTTGCAAAGTTACCGGTGTACCCACTGGAGTAATGCGTCTATAAATAGAAAAAATTGTCCCTACTGCTACGTTAACATCGATATTTGATGAGCCATCTAATGGATCGGTTAAAATCACGTATTTGGCATTACGTCCTCTTTCTGTATCAAAAGCAACAAAATTTTCTTCTTCTTCGCTCGCAAATCCAGCCACTTCCTCACGCGACATAAGGGCTTCTTTCATGGTGTTATGAGCAAATAAGTCTAATTTTTTCTGACATTCCCCTTGCACATTTTCAATACCAGAATCACCAATGATGTTATTCGTCAAGCCTGCACGATTAATGTCGCGATGAATCACTTTGGCGACTAATCGAATTGATGACAAAATACCTGAAAGCTCTCCTTTCGCTTCTGGGTATTCATGTTGTTTCTCAATTATAAATTGCCCTAATGTTTTCACATTTACTCCTTATCATTATGAATTTACACTCCAATTGAGTTGTTTTATTATACTTACATATTTCATCACCATTTAACAACGTTAAGATACTAATTTTTCTAAAAGGTCACGCTTATGAAACAACAACATCTCCATTTTTTGGGTATTTGTGGCACCTTTATGGGTAGTTTAGCCATGTTGGCTAAAGATATGGGTTATAAAGTTACCGGTGCTGATACGGGAATTTATCCGCCAATGAGTACATTTTTACAAGAAAATGGCATTGAAATTATTCCTAATTTCGATATTGATCAGTTAACTCCTCGCCCAGATTTGATCATCGTTGGAAATGCGATGAAACGTGGTAATCCATGCGTAGAATACATGCTAGAACACAACCTCGCCTTCACCTCTGGTCCTCAATGGTTACATGATCATTTGCTTTGGAATCGTAAAGTACTCGCAGTGGCGGGCACGCACGGGAAAACAACTACCACTGGCATGTTAAGTTGGATTTTAGAGAAAGCAGGAAAAGCCCCTGGTTTCTTAATTGGTGGAATCTCAGGTAATTTCGGGCGTTCTTCTCGCCTTGGAGAAAGTGATTATTTTGTCATTGAAGCTGATGAATACGATACAGCGTTCTTTGATAAACGATCTAAATTTGTGCATTACAACCCGCATGTTGCCATCATCAATAATATCTCTTTTGATCATGCCGACATCTTTGAAAATTTGGGCGCTATTCAACGCCAATTTCATCATATGATTCGTTTAATTCCTAAAAATGGGCTTGTGCTAGCACAAAAAGATGAGTTATCAGCCCAACAAACCTTAGCGATGGGCGTCTGGTCGCGCACACAATTTTTAGGAAAAGATCAAGATTGGTTTGCTAAACCACTCTCAGCTGATTATGGTCACTTTGAGGTGTTCTATAAAGGCGAAAAGGCGGGTGAAGTGAAATGGGATATTGTCGGGGAACATAATATGCATAATGCATTAATGGCGATCGCGGCTGCCCGATATGTTGACGTGCCTGTGGAAGTTGCCTGCGATGCACTCGCAAGTTTTATAAATGTAAAACGCCGTTTAGAAGTGAAAGGCAACGTGAATGGTGTTACGGTCTATGATGATTTTGCTCACCATCCTGAAGCGATTCACGCAACATTAGCCGCATTGAAAGGTAAAGTAGGTAATCACCGTATTTTAGCCGTCCTTGAGCCACGTTCTAACACTATGAAAATGGGGGTGCATAAAGACGCATTGGCTCCCTCCCTTGCGATTGCAGATGAAGTCTTTATTTTCCAACCAGATACGATTCCATGGAAAGTAGAAGAAATTGCTAAACAATGTAAACAACCAGCCGTTACTTGCGATAATCTGGATGAATTAGCTAAAAAAGTTGCGCATGCGGCTAAATCAGGCGATCAAATCCTCATTATGTCTAATGGAAGTTTTGGCGGAATTCACCAAAAAATTATTGATTTACTTAAATAAGAAGTGCTTCTAAATAATCACGCCCCGCTTTTCCTAAAAATTTTTGCGAAAATCGGGGCGTGATATTTTCCTGACAATTATTTGTGATCAGCCTTTTTTACTGGCGCAATAATATTGACTGGTTGAGCAATTTCGCCATTTTCAGAAGGTACTTCAAAATTTTCTCCCTGCAATGGCAAATCATTTTGAGTAGCATTTTGCGAAACTTGTTTTACGACTTGATTTTGATTAGTTTCGGCATATTGCAATTCTTCTTTTTTAGGTGCGGTTTCATGATTTACAAAAGTCGTTACCGCCCGTTCTGCCACCACATTTTGTGTTGCTACGGGTTCGACCATAGTCGGATGCGGTAATTTATACCAATAATAGAAAATCACGACAATAAAAATGATAAATAAGATGATCCAAAAATAACTTTTTGATTTTAAAGATTTTTTGGTTGGTTCAGAGGAATTTGTAGTTGGGGTTGTTTTTTCTTGTGTCATAGTATTAACTCCAGTTTAGCCTAAAACTAAATACATAGCGATACCCTCACCATGTTGTGTAATTATAGATCGATTTATGAAGGATTTAAACTCAACTTAAAAGCGTCCCCTTGAATTTTTTCATAAAAATACTATGTTGGTAAAAATTCAACCCACCAAGGAGATGTATATGAAAAAAGCAACAATTATTTTAGCTGAAGGTTTTGAAGAGCTAGAGGCAGTCACGGTCATTGATGTTTTACGTCGTGGCGGTGTAGAAGTGGTTATAGCGGGGTTAAAACAACGTCCTGTTACTGGTGCGCATCAAATCCAATTGCAAGCGGATTGTTTATTAACTGAAATTGATCCGCAAAATCTTGATGCTATTATCCTACCGGGTGGGTTACCGGGTAGTGAACATTTAGCAAAAAGTGTTGAACTGCAAAATGTTCTCAAAACCTTTGATCAAAAAGGAAAATTAATTGCTGCAATTTGTGCAGCCCCTTGGGCGCTTGCAACAGCCAACGTACTAAAATCTCACTATACTTGTTATCCAGGCTTTGAAAAAACAGTGTTAAAACCAGGATATGAAACCGATAAAAATGTCGTTATCTGCAAAAATGTTATCACTTCTCGTGGTCCAGCAACGGCAATGGAATTTGCATTAGCAATTTTGACAAATTTAGTCGGTGATGAGATTGCAACTAAAGTCAAAAATGGTCTGTTATTCTAAATGGTTTAATCCGATAAAATGCCGTGAATCTCTCACGGCATTCTTGATTTATTTTTCCTCTTTTTTTACTTCATCCCATAATGCATCCATTTCATCAAGACTAACATCATTAAAGCTTTTATTTTGCTGATTTAATTTATGTTCTACTTGTCTGAAACGGCGCTCAAATTTAGCATTCGCTGCACGTAATGTTTCTTCTGGCTTACATTTTAAATGTCGCGCCAGATTGACAGTGGCAAAAAATAAATCACCCATTTCTTCTTGAATAGCATTTTGATCTTGTGGAGAACGCATAATTTCCGCTTTTACTTCTTGCAATTCTTCCTCTACTTTATCCACCACCGGTCCTAAATTTTGCCAATCAAAGCCTACTTTAGCGCAACGTTTTTGAATTTTTTCAGCACGCATTAATGCCGGGAATGCCTGTGGAATATTGTCTAGAATAGAAAGTGTTCCTTTTTCTTTGTGTTCGGCTGCTTTAACGCTATTCCAGCTTGCTAATGCTTCCTCGGCATTATTCGCTTGTACATCGCCAAAAACATGAGGATGTCGACGAATAATTTTCGCACTGACATCATCTACCACGTCCTCAAAATCGAATAAATTTTTCTCTTTTGCTAATTGACTAAGAAAAATCACTTGTAGCAATAGATCGCCTAATTCTTCTCGCAAATTAGTCATATCTTGTTTTTCAATTGCCTCAACGACTTCATAACTTTCTTCTAATAAATGCGGAATCATCGTATTAAAATCTTGCTTTAAATCCCATGGGCACCCGTGCTCTGGATCGCGTAATTGTGCAATAATTTGAATAAAATCTTGAATAGTGTAGCGCATTTTCTCTCTCCCGCTTTTTTGCATAATTCTTTAAAAATTATAAAATATTTTATTAAAAATGTGATCTTTCTAGCTGTTTTTTATAATTCAGTTTGATATGATTCAAGAAAGTTAATGAAGCTAACCTTAAGGAGATTAAGATGTACCAACATGTTCTTGTTGCAGTAGATCTTTCTGAAGACAGCGAAATACTGGTAAAGAAAGCAGCAACTATTGCCAAATTACATAAAGCAAAACTTTCTATTATTCATGTTGATGTGAATTTTTCAGATTTATATACCGGCTTAATTGATGTAAATATGACATCAATGCAAGAACGTGTTAATGATGAAAGCCATCAAGCTTTAATGCAACTCGCTAAATCTATTGACTACCCTGTCGCAGAAGAACTCAGTGGAAATGGCGATCTTGTACAAGCTTTAGAAGATGCAGTGGATAAATATCAAATTGATTTACTTGTGACGGGTCATCACCAAGATTTCTGGAGTAAATTGATGTCTTCTACTCGCCAAGTCATGAATAGTGTGAAAGTAGATATGCTTGTCGTTCCTCTTGACGACTAATTCATAAAAAGTATTTCTTCTACTTTTTATTCAATCTTAATCTACACATAAAAATAATGCGGTTTTTCTAAACCGCATTATCTTTTTCAATTTATCTCTTTTTAGCTTGTTGTTGGTAAGCTTTACAAGCTTCCTTATCCTTACATCTACCGTAGAGATAAAGACTATGATTTTCCAGAACAATACCGTGATCGTCACTAATCTGACGTTGACGTTGTTCAATTACTTCATCTTTAAATTCAAATACTTGTCCGCAATCTAGACAAATAATATGATCGTGATGTTCAGTTGGGTTAATTTCAAAGACGGACTTGTTACCTTCAAAATTATGACGCACTAAAATACCTGCTTCATCAAATTGATTTAATACGCGATATACTGTCGCAAGACCAATTTCCTCGCCTTCTTCAATTAAAAGACGATAGATATCTTCTGCGGTAAAGTGCTGCATATCAACACGATTTTTCTGCATTAAGTCTAAAATTGTTAAACGTGGTTCAGTAATTTTTAGACCTGCTTTTTTTAATCGTTGAATATTTTCTTCAGACATCATGTGCTCCCCTTTTCATCATAGTTCGTTATTGTTATTTGGTTAATGGTCATTAAACCAATTCTGCTAAACACATCTCATCTTGAAGTTGTTTACACCAAGTTGCTACACGTTCATCAGTTAATTCTGGCTGGCGATCTTCATCGATGCAAAGCCCAACAAAGGTTTTATCATCAAGACATGCTTGTGAAGACTCAAAATGATATCCATCAGTTGACCAGTTACCCACAATAATTGCCCCTTTTGGTTCAATAATATCGCGAATCGTGCCCATCGCATCGCAGAAATATTCCGCATAGTCTTCTTGATCCCCGCAACCAAAAATAGCTACAAGTTTATCAGTGAAATCAATTTCACCTAAAGTTGGGAAGAAATCATCCCAATCACATTGCGCTTCACCGTAATACCAAGTCGGGATACCTAAAATAAGGAAATCGTATTTTTGGATATCTTCTTTGCTTGATTTTGCGATATCAAAAATATCAACAACATCTTTTCCTAAATTTTTTTGAATCATTTTCGCGATATTTTCAGTATTACCTGTATCGCTTCCATAAAATAAACCAATAATTGCCATTATTTGTTTCCTTGAAGTGCAAAATAGTTTTGTAAAATTTTTTCAATCATTTCCGAACGACTAACTGCCTGTTCAGACGCTAAATTTTCGAGTTGTTTGACTAAATCTTTATGCAACTTTAACTCTACGCGACGTAATCCGCTTGATTTATCCCGTTTTAGTTGATTGCGTTTATTGATTCTAAGTTGTTGTTCACGACTCAGTGGATTTGTCCGAGGGCGTCCGATTTTAGAGGTAGTAGCGAACAGATCTAGAGTTATGCAATCTGCATCTTGTTTCGCCATTGTCAAATCACTGATTTTACGTAGTTTCATTCAAAGTTAGCATTCTAATTGAGAATGATAAGCTACAAGTTCAAAAGTGAAGGCAGTATAACACGCCTCCCCCACGAATAAAACCTTATTTATTTACTCAAGTTTAACTTTTATTCACTGTTAAAAACTGCGTAATTGCTCTAATTACAGATTGTGTTTTTTCTGCATGTACCCAATGCCCACTGCCTTGTACAACGAATGCTTTTGCATGCGGAAATTGACGTAAGATCGCAGCCTGATATTGCGGTAAAATATAATCTGAGTCATTACCTTTTATAAATAAAGTCGGCTTAGAAAATAGTACTTCTTGCCAATCCATAATCGCTAAGTAATTATCTTCTAAAACATTTACATTAAAACGAAAACGTTGTGGTGACTGGGCATCAAAAGACTTTAACATAAACTGTTGTACCGCATCATTTTGAATATACTGAGCAAGAATTTGCTTTGCTTCTTGACGTGTCGTTACTTGCGCTGCCGCCACCGCTTTTAAGCCTTTAAAAATTTCACGATGACCATGTTCTCCATAATTTACTGGAGCGATATCAATAACAACAAGTTTAGACACTAAATCAGGGCGTTTCCCTGCCACCATCATCGCAGTTTTTCCTCCCATTGAGTGACCAATCAGCACCGCATTTTGGATCTTTAAATGATCCAAAAGATTAATCACATCATCGCTTAAGCAATTATAATTCATATCGTTGCTATGAAAACTTTGTCCATGATTCCGCAGATCAATTCGTAAAATAGGATATTGATCTGAAAATGCACGCGCAATTACGCCGAGATTATTTAAGTCGCCAAATAAGCCATGGATAAAAACGAGGACAGGTAAATTGGGATCCTTTTGTTCATTAGAGAACGCAAAGTTAAGTAATTTTTTTTCAGACATCATTTTTGCATAGAGTATTTATAAATAAGCCGTTATAATGTGGCAAAATTTGAATTAGATCAACCCACAAGGATAATTAACAATGAAAATAGTGAAACTTGACGACGAACTTTATCAGTATATTGCTAGCCAAACGACGGCAATTGGTGAAGAAAGTCCTTCGGACATTTTGCGTCGCCTTTTAAATTTTCCACAATGTACTATGGATCCAAATGCAGATCACATTGGTGAAAATATTTCTATTTTCGAT
>SAMEA104404098__coassemble_78_pt1 | contig 8030 bp, 6 predicted proteins | sample SAMEA104404098__metabat2_low_PE_002 | metagenome-assembled genome bin SAMEA104404098 (sample SAMEA104404098) | Balaenoptera acutorostrata | reverse complement strand
CATATCCTATTAATTTATATAAAATTTTACATCATTCTAAATTTTAAAAATGGAGTCTAGGTAACGGGAAAAACAGAATTTTTTTAAAATAATTTAGTTATAAGGCAATCGTTAAAATAGTAAAGAAGATAAATTTAATGGTATCAAAGAAAAGATTATTGATAAGTTAATCATAGTATACATAATTTTGCAATTATAACAGCATCTAATTTAATATTAGGTAAAGTTCTCAGAAAAGTTGGGAATGAATTACTATAAAACAATAAACCTAAGATGGTACTAAGTATTTTTCAAAAAAAAATCTAACATGATTCAATTTAAAAGTAACTTTAAAAAATTATCTGAAAATAATCAGATCATTTTATTTGTTGATGAATTAAATAGATATAGATCTAATTACGCATGAAAATTTTTCGAAATACTTAAATATCCCTTTGATTTTTATAACGACTGTTGAACAACTACATAGTTCTATTGAACACAACTATGGCAATAAAATCCACACTGATAAATATCTAAATAATATTTATCTCTCTAGGTCGATTTTTCAACTATCAAAGATATCTTAAACTAACTAAATAGATTAGATTACCAAACAGATTTTCTTCTACATACAATAGATTTTTATTAACTAAAATGGGATATCTTCATCATTGGGGCTGCTCTGAAACATATTACGTTTTAATTTTCGTTTTTGTTCTAACAATCTCATTTCTAATTCTTCTGCCATTCGTTTTTGTTCTAACATTCTCATTTCCATTTCTGTCATTCGTTTTATTTTTTCTTCATCCCCTATATCTATTCCTCTATGTCGACTAATCCTATCCAATCTTTCCATAATTATATTAAGCTTATTATTGACATCTTCATCTATAGAAATATTTTTTTCTTTCATTGATTCTGGCTTAACATTAATAGTAGTAAAGAAGGAATCATAATAAACCTTAGATTTATCCTGATAAGAATGATAAGCGTTAAGGACACTTTCTCTAATATCTTTTTTTAATTGTATAACTTTTACATAATGTAATGAGCTAGGATACTCAATATAACGAATAACGCTTAAATCAAATGGAACTTTTGTCTTATCATCAACGAGTAAAACACAAGGTTTTTGATATGCCATTCTAATGCCCAATTCAAAAAAAACATTAGCATTCTGAGAGCTAAGATCACATACAACTACATCACTCGCATACAAATTTTGAATGATCGTGGTTTGAATAACATCTGCATTTTTTTCATCACTAACTAACTTAACATCAAAACTATGATATTCATCCGAATATAAACTTTCTTGAATAATATTACCTACATTTTTCCAATGATCATAAGTTCGTTCATCGCCATATGAAGATATAGGTCTAACAATCCCTATAGTAATAGCCTTGTCATTTTTTTGCTTTGTTTTCTCATCCATTTTTTTAGCATTTTGCATATTTAATAAAATAATCCTTAATTTAAAAATAAAATTTCTAACAATTAGTGAGTTCTGTTCCCTTGCTTCGTTGCCCCAAATTCCAATCAGTGTTTTACAAGAAGTACCTATTTATAAAACCTGGAGAATGTAATAACCGAATGGACTCCAATCTCTCCTTGAAGAATTAAAGAAATAATATTTTGCGATTTACCAATAGTCTCTGCTAATGTTTTGAGCTACATCTGTATCACTTAGTTCTTTTCTTAATGTTGTTGCCCATATACCCATCACCCTATTCCAAAATAAAACAATTTTAAAAATAGATAACCAAATGAAATTTTAGTGCAGTTTAAATATACAGGTAAATTTTTAAAAGGCAAAGAAAAACCCTAGAAATAACAACGTTTTCTTGATTTGGATCTTTTGAGAGTTATGGGAATAAATACAGTAGGTATATGGATGTGTACAGTGAATGGTCCCCCCTGCCTGTCATTTAATTCAAACAAAATCAATAAGTTATATTTAATGGTGCAGTACTGGTGCAAATTGAATAAAAATAGCTTTAAAAGTTTTAAATGACTAAAAAACCGCCATATTGGCGGTTATTTTTATTCCTCTAACAACTCATAATCAGTAAAACTAATTACTTTATCCCCTGCCCAGGTGTTGATAATCTCTAACTTCCGTTGAAGAGGTTTGATTTCATTAATGAAGAAAATTTTTGCCGCTTTAGATACATCGCCGAAACCGCCTGTATTATTTGGTAAAATTGATAAAAGTTGTGGCGGTACTCTGTGCGCCGCTAAGATATCGTCGCGACTTGTATTTTTTATAGTTAAGAACTCATCTTTTCCCATAGAGTCAGACAATGGAATCACTTTCAAACCATCTGGACTACCGTCTGGTGTATAAATAAAAACATTTTTAAAATTTCCTTTTCCTTTAGTTTTCATTAACTCATTTTTAATTTTTTTTACCTCCTCAAGCGACGATTGAGAGTCATTTAAATAGATAATACTCCCAGCATGTGCACCATTAACATAGTATTTACGGCGGAAAAGTGTTGCAGATTCATTCAACAATAGAGATTGAATTGCACCAAGATATGACGGCATGCCGTAAATGTTTTGGTTTATATCGATATTTTTCAAATGAAACACATTTTTTAATTTCACTTCATTCGTATAATTGGCAATAAAATAATATTCATTGTTTAAATTTGTTCGTACGAATTTTGCCAAAGGGCAAACAGCTTTTAAATTTTCCTTAAACCGATTTTTTATAAACTGTAAATAGGCGTTTCCAAAGACCAAATAATCATAAATAAATTGTTCTAGTACATCCGCAGAAATAATTCCTTTCTCAATTTTAATGGTAGAAAGTAATACATTCTTTTTCACCTCTAACGCACTCTGATGATGTGAGCTTGCATAAAGTAAACGGGCAATATCCGTAAATTTAACAGGAGGTTCTAGCCATTTTTCAGATTGAAAACATTCAAAATAGCCTAGAAAATCCGATTTATCTAAGATTGGAATCGGATCCCCAAGATCAAAACTAAAACTAAGTCCTTTTTTTTCGTTTAACTTTTCCATAATTTTTTATCCAAATGAGAAAACAAATGATTTATTAGCCCCAACACCACCGTATGGAACATGCAAGATACTATCCATAATAGACCATGCGATGTCCCCATGTGAGGCTTCTACACTTCTGTCTGAAACGTACGTGATTTTTAAACCGCTACGAGTTGGTTGGCGTTTTATCGTCAAGAATGAAGTAATAATTTCATTCGCTCCTGCATCAAATTGCAATCTACGTTTCTGAATAAGATTGCGCGTTTTAAGTACCATTTCATTTTTTAACTCTGCAGAATAATTCAACGCAATTGCATCAGGTCGAAATTTTCGTACTTCCTGATAAACTCCAGCCCCCATTCCCGTAGCATCAATCGTTATCTTTGTAACGTTATACGTGTCACAAAACGATTTAATAATTTGAGCCTGTTTCTCATAATCTTGACCATGATACGTTTGCGTATGTAGAACTCGATAAACCCCACCTTCTACTGCGGGCGGTGCAACGATTGACAAAGCCGCGCGGTCGCCAGTATAAGCAGGGTCGTAACCCAACCACACCTCACGATGTCCAAATGGTCGCAATTGATTGAAAGGCTGATAGTCTTTCCATTCCTCAATCGAATCAACCAAGCAATTCTGCAGTTCACTAAATTTAAACGCTGATTGATCATCATCAGCAAATTCACACATGAACAACTGATTAAATTCTTCTGGAGAGTTCTCAAGTTTTAATGCGTTTAAATCAAATAAAGTACAACCGCCATTTTCCGCATCAAGAATATTTACAATCTGACGCCACTGACCATCTGCCAAAACTTTTCCTCGCACAAGATTTTCATGAGAAATATCAAAATCCGCTTGTTCAGATTTCTTTCGTCCACGATTGAAAGTTTTACCAGACCAGAATGCATAAGCATCATGAGATTTAGTTGAAGGTGTTGAAAAATAGGTTTGTCGATACTGTTTCTGCGACGCCATGGCCGCAGCAACTTTTCGCATTTCGCCAAATTTTCTTACCCAAAAGATTTCATCAAAATACAGATTTCCATGGTACGATTGAGCTGTAGCCGAGTTCGTCCCTAAAAAAATCAATTCCGACCCATTAGGTAAAGCAATCGTGTCCCCTTTTAATTCCACATCAGCTGTACGCTTAGCATAATTTACGATGTATGATCTAAACATCAGTGCTTGTTTTTTACTGGCGGATAAAAAAATCTGATTGCGTCCAGTCGTTAATGCATCGACAAAAGCTTCATGAGCAAAATAATAGGTCGCACCAATCTGACGACTTTTTAAGATATTCCGCACACGATTTTTCTTGCCCGCTTCATACCAAACCTTTTGATAGCCGAACATGCCGTCCAAAAATGAACTGGTGAGCAATTCACACTGCTCCTCACTGATTTCATTCCCTTCACGCTGCCCTTTCTTACGTCCGCGATTATGAAGTTTTGGATTGAGATCCGTTTCAGTACCGCCGCCGTTTTCGTATTTTTTTATTCGCGATGCACGTTCCATCTGCCTCATCAATAAATCTACTTCCTTGATATCCGATGGGCTTTTATTATCTTTTTGAATCAATGCACAAAGTCGCATTTCAAGGCTCATTTCCACACGCCCGAGTGGTTTTTTCTCGTCCCAATTCCCACGATTTTTCCAGGAATAAATCGTATTTGCTGGAACATCTAATTCTTTCGCGATATCACTTAATTTATATCCTGCAAAGTACATCGTCTGCGCTTTGCGTTTAAGATTTTCTTTTTCAATTTCCGTATCTGTTGTCATATGGCTCCCTTTTATTACGCTTTATTGTAAAGAGATAACAACGGACTGTTAGCAGTGCATTTTGTCGTTTTAAAAAAGACAACCAACAATTGATGAAAGACTATTTTTAATATGGAAAGATGGTCGTAATTTCTTTATGGACGAGAGAAAAATGGACGAAAACGAAAAACAATCACAAGCCAAATGGTTTATCGTCGCGCAAGAAGGCGTAACGGCAGACGGTCGAATTATTAAACGCTCCTGGCTTGCCCAGTGCGCTGAAAATTATGACCCCAAAGTATATGGCGCTCGTATTAATTTAGAGCATATCCATTTTAAATGGCTCATGCCTGATGAACCTCATTCAAACTGTTTTGGTGATGTCTTAGCTTTAAAAACACAAGAGCATGATGGCAAATTGCAATTATTAGCGTTGCTTGACCCAACGCCAGCACTAATTGAACTGAATAAAAACCGTCAAAAAATTTATACCTCTGTCGAAATCGACCCAGAATTTGCAGACACTCGCGAAGCATACTTAGTTGGATTAGCAGTTACCGATACCCCAGCAAGTCTAGGTACTGACATGCTGAAATTCAATAAAACCAATAATAAGATTTTAAATTCTGCCGTATGCGAATTTGTTATGGAAAATGAAATTGAAGGCGAAAATCAAACACTCTTTAGCAAAATAAAGAATCTTTTTAATAAAGAAAAAAACAAGGATGAAGAAGACATGAAAAATTCAATCATGGAACTTGGAAAACAAATCAAGGAACAAGGTGAAAAACTGGATGCATTAGAAGCAAAATTTAATGTGAAACCGCAGGAAGTACAACCTCAAAAAGAAACACCAAAAGAAGAATTTAATCTTAAAGAAGCGTTCTCAGTCTTAGAAAAAAAACTCAATGAGCTAGTAGAAAAAAATCAAAAACTAGAAGAACAATTCAATAAATTGAAAAACGAACCTGCAGAAGAATTTACAAGTGCAGAGCAAAAGGTAACTGGACAAACAACCGTAGTCGATTCTTATATTTAAGGACAGAACATAATATGCGAAAAGAAACATACAATAAACTTGCTGAATATAACAAGCAATTAGCTCAAGTGTTTAATATTGATGAAGATCATATTGTACGCGGGCATGAGTTTAATGTAGAGCCTACATTAAAACAAAAACTGGAAGATGCCGTACAGCTAGAATCGGATTTTCTATCAAAAATTAATATCGTTCCCGTAGATGAATTAGAGGGAGAAACGTTAAAACTGGGTGTGACATCTAGTATCGCAGGTCGTACAGATACTGATACAGGTGAACGCCAGGGCGCTAATTTTACAGGTCTAACAAGCCATAAATATAAATGTGTAACCGTCGAATACGACACCACTCTATCATATGCACAAATTGATGCCTGGGCAAAATTTAAAGATTTTGCTCAACGAATTGCGAAACAAAAAACAAAACGTATCGCACTTGACCGACTAATGGTCGGTTTTAATGGAACAAGCGTTGCAAAGCAAACTGATCGTAAACAAAATCCATTATTGCAAGATGTCAATATCGGATGGTTAGAACACATTCGTAATGATGCCCCAGCTCACGTTTTATCATCCGTGAAATTAATTAAAGGCTCTGCATCAGATTTAGCAAAATATAAAACGAAAGATGATGAATATAAAACATTAGACGCTTTAGTTTATGAAGCACGCTACACCGCGATCCCAGACGAATTTAACAATGACACAGAATTAGTTGTTGTAGTTGGTTCAGATTTTATGAAAAAAGCATTCGCTCCATATAAAAATGAAACCAAACCAACAGAGAAAATTGCAGGAGATATCATCGTATCGCAAAAATTCATCGGCGGTTTACAAGTCGTTGCGGCTCCATTTTTCCCAAGAAATAGTTTGCTAATCACTCGTCTTGATAATTTATCAATCTATTATCAATCTAGCGGAACTCGCCGTCGCTGGGTAGATGATGTGAAGAAAAATCGCTACTTAGATTTATTATCAAGCCCTGAAGGATACGTTGTAGAAAATTATGATGCAGTAGCATTAATTGAAAATATTACAACCATTGATTTAGACGAAAAAGCAGTAACCGAGTAGTAAAAATGGCAGGAGCATTTGAAAAACACTTCAAAAGTATGCAAGCCAAAAACTTGCGTGCTAATGAAAACCACAGTGAGTATGAAAAAATGCTCCTCCTTCTTTCTCGCGTAAAAAAGGACTTAAAAGGAGTTCAATCACTACGCAAAAAAAATAAGATTAAAAAGTCGTATTTAAAAGATTTTAAACCATGGCTTGAAGGAGCAATGAAAGGAACAGGTGTACAAGATGACATTTTAACGCAATGGTTTGTCTGGCTGTTGGATATTGAAGAATTTTCACTTGTGGAAAATATCGCTGCCTACTGCATCAAATACGAGTTAGCGTTACCAATGGAATTTAATCGCAACCTACCCACTTTTTACATAGATACGTTGGCAGAAATTGCAAAAGTTAAACGCCTTTTAGGAAAACCATTACCACTTAAAATCTTAAAAACGGCAGCTAAATTAACTGTTAAAAGTGACATCCCCGAAATCGCACTTGCTAAGTTATGGCGTGAAATTGGATTGCGACAAGCCAAAAGAGGCAGTGCTTGTGCAATTCAAAGCCTACGCAAAGCACTTGAATTAAACATTAATTGTGGTGCCAAAACGACATATAACCAGTTATTAAAAAAACAACAGAACCCCCAACCAAAACGGGGCACGACGGGACAGGGAAAAGCATAGCCCTTTCCTTTCACCCGCCAATTGACCCCGTTTTTCTTTTTTCAAGGAAGAAAAAATGGCGCAAATTATCACTGTACAAAAAGTTGATGACGGTCAAAATGGAAAAACTGACATCATCAAAAACTCTACTTTTTTTCCAGATATTCACTTATCCGACGTGCGCGAAGTCATGCGACTTGACGGAACCGTTACCCATGCCCGTTTGACCTCTGCAGTCGTCGAGGCAATGACATTCGTAAATCAATCTCTAAAACGTTTAAAAGACGAGCAACAGGCATGCAACATTGCCTCTATGAATGAAATGGCAGGCGAAGTTATCAACGGATCAAACATTTTCATCACTCGTTATAAACGTGCCGTTTATTGCTATGCTGCAGCAAACATCCAGGAACGCTACGCCAGTTTTGACTTGACCCGAGAAGGCGAAAAGAAAGGAGAAGTTTTCCAAAACTCCATCAATGACTTACGCCGTGATGGACAACT
>SAMEA104404098__coassemble_75_pt1 | contig 8364 bp, 7 predicted proteins | sample SAMEA104404098__metabat2_low_PE_002 | metagenome-assembled genome bin SAMEA104404098 (sample SAMEA104404098) | Balaenoptera acutorostrata | reverse complement strand
CACCTGTGTGTGTGTGTGTGTGTAACAACCATGAAAGGAGAAATTGACAGTAACACAATAATATTAGGGGACTTTAACACCCCACTTACACCCATGGACAGATCATCCAAACAGAAACTAAATAAGGAAACACAAGCTTTAAATGACACAACAAACCAGATAGATTTAACTGATATTTATAGAACATTCCGCAAAAATTAAAAAGTCCATCCACTAAACAATCACGCAAGGATTGATCAAATCCTAATGCTTGGTATTTTTCTTCTTTATTACCGATGGTAATAAATTGCTGCATTTTTTTACCAAACAATAAACCCACAGATTTTCCATTTTCTGTTTTATATGCAAACCCATGACTTAAAATACGATCTAGATATCCCTTTAAAATAGCTGGATAACCCATCCACCATAATGGATAAATAAGCGTGATTAAATCTGCGCTGTCAATCAGTTGTTGTTCTTGTTTAATATCTTCAGGGACTTCCGCATTCTTGCTGCCAACTAATTCTTCTGCAGACAAAATGGGATTAAACCCCAGTCGATATAAATCCCTAACTTGTGTGTCAATACCATGTTTTTGGCTAGTTGCCACAACTTTTTGTAAAATTGCGGCATTGAAACTTTTTTCACTATCAGGGTGCGCAAAAATAATTAAATGTTTCATTTAAAATTCCTAATTTATGCAGTTGTGCCTTTTGACACGGTTATGACAAAAGGCATAAATTTTTTCGAAAATTGGGGCGTCTTTATTTATGCGATATCCTTCGCTTTTTCATTTTCTAGTGCCAATTTTCGTTGTTCTCCCTCGCATGCTGCGGCTGTAAAGACAACATCAGTTGAGGAATTAAGTGCTGTTTCAGCACTGTCTTGAATAACCCCAATGATAAACCCAACCCCCATAACTTGGGCCGCGATCTCATTAGAAATACCAAATAAGCTACACGCTAATGGAATAAGCAATAACGACCCGCCCGCTACGCCAGACGCACCACACGCACAAATACTCGCAACTAAACTAAGAAGGAAAGCGGTCCCAAAGTTTACTGGAATACCTAACGTATGAACGGCAGCAAGAGTAAGTACCGTAATAGTGATCGCTGCACCACCCATATTAATGGTTGCACCCAATGGAATAGAAACAGAATACGTTTCTTCATCAAGGTTTAACTGTTTACATAAATCCATATTCACTGGAATATTTGCTGCAGAGCTACGAGTAAAGAAAGCCGTTACCCCACTCACGCGGATACAGAGCCAGATTAAAGGGAATGGATTGCGACGTGTTTTCCAAAAAACTAAAATAGGATTTACGACAAATGCAGTTAACAGCATAGATCCTAGTAAAACAATAAGGAGTTGTGCATAGTTTGCTAAAACACCAAATCCTTTACTTGCAAAGCTCTCTGCAACCAACCCAAACACCCCTATCGGTGCAAAGTTAATAATAAAGTACACAATCTTAGAAACACCCTCAGCAAGGTCATTCATCACCACTTTGGTGGTATCTGAAGAATGTCGTAATACAATGCCAAGTGCAATCGCCCATGCCAAAATGCCAATAAAATTCGCACTAAACAAAGCATTCACAGGATTATCAACCACGTTAAGCACCATCTGTCCTAACACTTCGCTAACGTTATTAGGTGGTGTTAAGCCTGTTTGTACAGAATTTAAAACAAGTTTTGTTGGCATCGCAAAACTAAATAACACAGAAACAAGCGCGGCACTAAACGTTCCTAGCAAATAGAGCACGACAATATCTTGCATGTTGCTTTTAGCACCAACTTTCTTATTACAAATAGCTGCAATGACTAATAAGAAAACTAATAAAGGTGCGACAGAGCGTAAAGAGCGAACAAAGAGTTTCCCCAGAAAACCTGCTTCCGCGGCAAGATTTAGTCCGATAATTGGTTGTAACATTGGTGAAATAATCGCTAAAATAACGCCACTCACCAATCCTATCCCCACTTTCTTAACTAGGCTGCCTTGGAAGAAAAATTGAAATAATCGAAATCGGTTCATTGTAATCCTTAAACATTTACCGAATGCTATCGGTACATTGAAAATACATTTTTTATCGTTAATCTTAAGAACGTACCATAAATAATATTTAAATTAAATAATAATATTTTGTTAGCATAAAAAGAAAAACGATGTTTTTAGAACATTATCTAAAAACATCGTTTATTTCTTAGATAAAAAGGGTTATTGCCATTTACCATCTACAAAATGAACTTGCCATTTTGTGGCTTTACCATTTTTTTCAGAGGTCACATACTGACGCTTTTCTTTACGAGAGAAACGAATAATCGCTTCATTTCCTTCTGGATCATGTTGTGGCGCGAGCGCGAGATATTTTAATTTATCAGGAAGGCGATCAGCAAAACGTGCTAGCTCGCTAACCTTAGCTGCTCGACTTTCACGACTTTTCGGGAAATTATGCGCAGACATAAATACGCCACTTGCCCCGTCACGTAATACAAAATATGCATCCGATTTTTCACATTTTAATTCTGGGAACAATACGGGATCTTCTTTAGGTGGAGCAACTTCCCCGCTTTTTAAAATTTTACGGGTATTATCACACTGGGTACAACCCATGTATTTACCAAAGCGACCTAATTTTAAATGCATATCCGCACCACATTTATCACATTCAATAACGGGTCCATCATAGCCTTTTATTTTAAAGTCACCATTTTCTACGAGATAGCCATCACAATTAGGGTTATTCCCGCAGACATACAGTTTGCGCTGTCCGTCAATGATATAGCTATCCATTGCCGTTTGACAAATCGGGCAACGTTTTTTATCTAGCAATGCTTTTGTTTCAGAGCTTTCGTCTAAAACATTGAGTAATTCTTCTTCTGGAATAAGATTAATCGTGGTTTTACAACGCTCTTTTGGTGGTAATGCATAACCTGTACAACCTAAGAATACCCCTGTACTTGCAGTACGAATTGCCATATCACGCCCGCATGTTGGACAATGAATATCGGTGTTAACCAATTTATTTGGCTTCATTCCACCTTCCAATTCATCAAGTTCCGCAGTCGTTAAACGTTCTGAGAAATCACCAAAGAATTGGTTGAGTTCTTCTTTCCAGTTTTTCTTCCCATCTGCAATCTGGTCAAGTACTGTTTCCATATCTGCAGTAAAGTCATAATTCATGAAATTAGGGAAAGATTGGTTAAGACGATCCGTAACAATTTCACCAATTTTTTCAGCATAAAAACGACGATTTTCTACTCGCACATAACCACGATCTTGAATGGTAGAAATGATGGTTGCATAAGTAGACGGGCGCCCAATACCACGTTTTTCTAATTCACGAACAAGTGCCGCTTCATTAAAACGCGCAGGGGGTTTAGTAAAGTGTTGTTGAGGGTCGAGTTTAATAAGTGTTAATTTATCGCCAACATGCAGTTCTGGAAGCGGTTGCTCATCTTTATTTGCAGTCTGCGCAATCACCTTGGTCCAACCATCAAAACGTAGCACTCGTCCTTTCGCTTTGAATAAATATTCTCCTGCCATAACATGTAATGCAGTGCTATCATAACGCGCTGGAGGCATTTGACACGCAACAAATTGTTGCCAAATTAATTCATACAATCGCATTGCATCTCGATCAACACCGTTTAAATCGGATGCTAAAGTATGAATATCTGATGGACGAATCGCTTCGTGCGCTTCTTGCGCATTTTCTTTACTCGAATAGTAATTTGGTTTTTCAGGTAAATAAGCGTCGCCAAAATGATCTTTGATATAGCCACGCACCATCTTCAATGCATCTTGACTTAAATTGGTACTATCAGTACGCATGTAGGTAATATACCCTGCCTCGTATAGCCGTTGAGCGAGCATCATGGTTTTTTTCACGCCAAAGCCTAATTTAGTACTTGCACTTTGTTGTAAGGTAGAAGTAATAAACGGTGCTTTCGGTTTGGATAATGTCGGTTTTGTTTCAATGCTACTAACTTCATAAGCCGCACTTTTTAAGAATTGCGTAACAGCGTCAGTTTCTTGTGCATTATGAAGGGCTAATTTTTTTCCTTGATAATCCGCTAATTCTAAATGAATCGGAGCGTTAGCGTGGGTATTAACATCGGCTGCAATTTGCCAAAATTCTTCAGGTTGGAATGCTTTAATTTCACGTTCACGTTCCACGAGTAATTTAACTGCTACGGATTGAACACGACCTGCGGAAAGTCCTCGCGCAACTTTTTTCCATAGTAATGGGGAAACCATAAAGCCCACAACGCGATCTAGAAAACGACGTGTTTGTTGCGCATTCACACAGTCCATATTAATTTGAGTCGGATGCTCAAATGCTTGGGTAATAGCATTCTTCGTAATTTCATTAAATACAACGCGACTAAAACGATTGTCATCCCCACCAATGACTTCTTTTAAATGCCAAGCAATCGCTTCTCCTTCTCTATCCAAGTCGGTTGCAAGATAAATATGATCAGCTTTTTTTGCTAATGATTTTAATTCAGAAACAACTTTTTCTTTACCAGGCAGGATTTCATAATGTGCTTTCCAATCATCATATGGATCAACACCCATTCTTTTTACCAATGCATTACGATCACGCTCTGCTTTAATGGCTGCTTTTTCTTCTGCTGTCAATCCACGCGTAGATATAGGTTTCGCTTTTTCCTTTTCTTTGTTACTTGCTCCTGAAACAGGTAAATCACAAATATGTCCCACACTCGATTTTACAACATAATGATTACCCAGGTATTTATTAATTGTTTTTGCTTTAGCTGGAGATTCTACAATCACTAAGGATTTTGTCATGCTCATTCCTATTTTATTTATATAACTACAGTTAAATTTATTCTTTCCAAATAAAAGGGAGATAATACCCTACATATTTGATGGAAGATGACTCAGCAAACTTGAGTTAGCTTGCATTTGTTGAAAAAACCAATCAACAATAAAGTGGAAATGCGGTATTAATTGGGAACTTTTCCACATCGCAGTGTTATGTACTTGAGTAAAAGAATCAGCAAAAAAGAGTAACGCTGAAACAATTAAAATCCCACGTAAAAACCCAAAACATGCACCTAGCACGCGATCTGTCCCACTGAGTCCCGTTTTGTCGACTAATTGACCTAATAGAAAATTAATAATCCCACCAACAATTAGTGTGCCGACAAATAACGCAACCACCGCTGTACCATTGCGCACATAATTATTTGCAATATTCGTAAAATGTGCAGCAAGATAGGGATAGAATTGAACAGTAATAATAAAAGCCGCAATCCAAGTCGCAAGGGAAACTACCTCACGAATAAAACCGCGCCATAAACTAACAACAATGGATAAACCGATAATAGCAATGATGGCCCAATCAATATAATTATTCATATTCTTCCTTTGGATACAGAAAAATCCCCAAGTAAACACTTGGGGAAAATTTATCTTTTATATTATTTATACAAAATCGCTGGACCTTGTGTTCCCGCTTTTAACTCGGTATTGGCTTGTCCAAGATTTTTCGCGGTAATTTCTACACGACGATTTGGTTTTAAGCAAGCAATTAATGCATTTTGTGAAGAATTTTGACAATCTTTCACCGGATCAGCCTCACCTTCTGCAAAGGTTGAAATATTTGCTTTCACACCATCAGCGATAAGTGCTTGTTTTACCATCATCGCACGTTCTTTCGCTAAATTTAAATTATAGTCATTACCACCAATACGATCGGTATAACCCGTTACACTGACGTTTTGAATGTTATTTGACTGAATTTCATGTGCAACGCGTTTGATTGTCGCTTGCGCATGCGGTGTTAAATCAGCTTTATTAAATGCAAATAATACTTCATTGTTTAAAGGTGCTGTTTGCCCATCGAATTTACATTGATTTGGGAACCAATAGAAAGATTGCGCATTCATATTTTTATCAAATAAAATTTTGTACTGACAAATTCTATTTACGCCATTTTCTTGATAATTAAATGCATAATCCCATTCTCTCACGCCCCAGAAACCCTCATTAAATTGCGGATTGCCAATTAATTGGCGAATTTGAGATTTATTCATTCCACGGTGGATGATGCGAACATTATTCCAATTTGGCCAAGAACCGAACTCACTGCCATCGTGATTAAACGTATCCTGTGAAATTTTTGGCCAAACTAAATGATTAGATGTTCCATCCGCATTTACATCGCTTAAGTTACCACACCCTACAACCGATGTTGCAACCAAAGCTGGCAATAAAATTTGATAATATTTCATTGATAAAACCCTCATTTACTTAACACAAAAGTTTATTATTTAAAAAATAACCTTTCTTTTAGTATAGATCAATACTTATACATAGCAAAAAAATATTACGTAAATTTTTGCGTTATCTTCAAAAAGATACATTTAATTTGCATCGTTAGGAGATAAAATCCTGACGCTGTTTACTCAATAATTTGCTAACAATATTTTCGCTACTATCTTCCACTTGTTTACCAAATTTTTGAAGTAATCCTTTCTTTACTTGATATTTCAACGAAATAATACTTTGCGTTTTCTTTTGGAAAGCGCTGAGAAGCACATCATCGCTGGTATTGATTTCATCTGCTAAGTTTAGGGTTAATGCCTGTTGCCCGAACCAATGTTCACCCGTTGCGACTTTATCTATATCCACTACAGGTCGATTGGTAGCGACAAATTGTTTAAATAAATCATGCGTTTCATTGAGTTCTTGTTGGAATTTTTCTTTTCCTTTTTCTGTATTTTCTCCTAGCATGGTAACAGTACGTTTGTATTCCCCTGCTGTCATTACGTCAACATCCACATCATGTTTTTTTAAGAGTCGGTGAATATTTGGAATTTGAGCAACGACACCAATCGATCCTAAAATTGCAAAAGGTGCAGCAATAATCTTGTCTGCGACACAAGCCATCATATAACCGCCACTTGCCGCCACTTTATCTACCGCAACTGTTAATGGAATATTATGCTGTTTTAAGCGCATCAATTGAGAAGCGGCCAGCCCATATCCCGTTACCATTCCACCTGGACTTTCAAGGCGTAGCAAAACTTCATCGCCTGCTTTTGCGACACCAATAATTGCACTGATTTCTTCTCGTAAGGCAGCCGTTTGAGAAGCGGCAATATCACCTTTAAAATCTAAAACAAAAAGATGTGGCTTCCGCACGATCTCAGATTTCTCTTTTTTCTTTTGTTTTGCCAATTTTTTATCGGCTTTTTTCTGTTGTTTTGCTTCCTCTTTCAAGGTCTTCTCATCTAAATGAAAACGACTTAATTTTTTGGTTTCTTCAGCAAATTTTTCAGATAAATCTGTGATAATCAATTCTCCGTCATGACTTGTCTGTTTCATTGAAAAAATGATCAAAAATGCGATAACGGGAATCAAAATAATGGTGATCAATTTCAGGATAAATAGTCCATAATCACTGATAAATATTGTCCAACTCATAGGCTCTTTCCTAAGATAAAACTAAATTAAAATGAAAATCAAACTCTTTATCTTAATGATTTTTTTTAGAAGTGCAATTTTTAAAAGACCGATATAAATAAATTTATTTTTATCAATAAAATCCCTGCTTTATACGTTTTAAAAGGGTATTTTTTGTTTTACAATAGTTCTCACCTGTTAGTCTACTTAGTGCCTAGAAATGAAATTTAATATACCGACAATTTTGACCCTATTTCGGGTAATTCTTATCCCATTCTTTATTCTTGTTTTCTACTTACCGTTTCAATGGTCACCATTCGTCACAATGCTTATTTTCGGTATTGCATCTGTAACCGACTGGTTCGATGGATATTTAGCAAGAAAATGGAATCAAAGTACACCTTTTGGCGCATTTCTCGATCCTGTTGCGGATAAAGCCATGGTGGTTACTGCACTTGTTTTAGTGACTGAACATTACCACGCTTTTTGGATCAGTATCCCTGCAATTATCATGATTGTTCGCGAAATTATTATCTCTGCCCTACGTGAATGGATGGCAGAAGTCGGAAGCCGTAGCAAAGTCGCGGTTTCTTGGATTGGTAAAGTAAAAACTACTGCACAGATGTTCGCGCTTGGCGGCTTATTATGGCGTCAAAGTTTCACAATGGAAGTGCTAGCGGTTATTCTACTTTATATCGCCGTGGTCTTGACTGTATGGTCTATGATGCACTATTTAGTTGCGGCGAAAGAAAACCTATTAGAACAAAATAATTTGTAATCAATAGAAATAGAACAAGGGGAACTTATATGAAAAAAAATCTACTTCTTATTGCAAGCGCTATTGGTAGTTTAGCATTTATGCAAACCGCAACTGCTGACACTAAGGCTCCATTTTTCAACTCGCTTTTTTGGGAGCTGGCCGCAAAAGCGCAGGATTGC
>SAMEA104404098__coassemble_74_pt1 | contig 8393 bp, 7 predicted proteins | sample SAMEA104404098__metabat2_low_PE_002 | metagenome-assembled genome bin SAMEA104404098 (sample SAMEA104404098) | Balaenoptera acutorostrata | reverse complement strand
GTACATATTATCTCCCCGAAAATGCTCAACCTATTCCCGAGAAAGATATCCTCACCCCCACACTTAAAACTCACGATGGTAAGGCGTTAGATAATTATCATTACAATTGTAAATATTCTACCGAACAAAATGGCATAAACTGTAAAATTGGGGGCTATTTTGAGCGTACTTCATGGCTTTACTACGGTAAAGACTATAAGCATCATATGGGTTTAACTTTTAATGCCACTGAGCCTGTAGGGAATGTTTTAGACTTCGCAAAACCGATGAAAACCGAAAAATTAAAACCCGTTGAAAATCCTCCGATGGATATTGTTTTAGTAATGGATACATCGGGTTCTATGTTCGATACAATGCAAGGTACGCAAATAGAACCCCGTTGTTATAACCGTTTTCCTAGTGCAAAAGCGTTTTTTGAGGATAAATCGCTAAAACCAACTGAGCATTGTGATATAACTGGTATTGATGGCTGGGGACGTCAAAATTATTTTTGTGTAAACTGCCGAATCGACATGGTGCGCAAAGCAATTTATAACTTCATTCAATCATTATTAGCGACGGGTCAAGATAATCGTTTAGGAATAGTCACTTTTGCTGATGGTGCATGGCAACGCGTCAATGAACAATTAGTGTATCCATACAAATTTAATGATCAATTTTATAATGACAACTTCTATTATGGCACCTTTAATACTGCATATATCCCTGATAAAAAATATGTAGATTTCTCCCATACGATTCAAATGATTAAGAACTTTAAATACGATAGAGGGGAAGATTTAAGAATAAAAGAGAATGAAACCACACATACGCCGATCCTAGTAGACTATATAGGGCGACTATTTCCTTGGCATTGGAGTGTCCCGTTTAGTGAACAAACTCGTTCTCAAGAACGAGAATACGTATATCCAAATTTTTGGTACCAATCCAATAAAGCCGATCGAGAAAACCTTATACAAAATATTATAAATATTCGACCGGGGGGTGGAACACTATCCTCATCAGGTGTCATTATTGCCAGTAATTTAATGTTTTATGCTCCACGCAAAGATCGAAATAAGTTAAAACGTATCATTATTGTTCTTTCAGATGGTCAGGATAGTAATGATTCGGTTGTTTCCCCTGGTATTACCAAAACGCTTATTCAACAAGGAATGTGCAACACAATAAAAACGACATTAAATACACCAAATGAAAAAGCTGAGATATTCTTTATCCAGTTTGGGTTTGATGTTACGTCAATACCAGCAAAAGCAACTGAAGCTGAACGGAAGGCTATAAGAGATGCTGATAATAAGATACGACAAGCCCAAAAAGCCGAATGGGTACAGTGCACGGGTGATGAGAGCCATTTTTTCGACGCATCTAATGCGCAAAATCTATTGAAATCTCTACAAAAAGCAACAGGAATTGCTGAAGAAACTCAAGCAGCTCAAGAAGTCGGCTACAGCAAAAACTTAAATTAACCCATCACGCCCCCATTTTCTGAAAAAATTATGGGGGTAATCTGCATTATCAATTTGTATATAATTTATACAAAAATTATTCTAAGTCAAAAGAGGTACGACTTGCTGACAATTTTTAAATATTTTCTACCTTAAAATAATTAAAATAGGGTATCATACCCAGATTAATCGAATTGACTCTTTTTAAAAATTTATGCTCGAAAAACGGAAAAGTATCAAAAATCTCACAACTAGCTTTATCAACTTTGCTACTAGTATGCGTGGTGCCTATGGTATCACGATGACACTGCTGACCGTTTTTTTACTTAGTTCTCTCTTGATGTTAGCAGACGGCTGCGATCTTTTACATGGAGGTTGCACCTTCAAACCGCCTTTCGAAACCCAATCCATTCGCCTATTAGAAAAAACTGCTAGTCATGCTACCGTACCTCTCTTTCCCGCTTTAAATACCCCACTTGTCCTGCGTAAAGATTATTTCCTCCACGCCTTACCCCTTTAATAAATAAATTTACCTTTTACAAATTTAAATTTTCACCTATTAAGGTTACTTAATTATTATTAAAAGTAAGTTATAGTACGCGACTTTTTAATTTATAAGACAAACACGCCTCAATTTTCCGAAAAATTTATGCAAAAAGACGCAACTTACATTTATTTACTTCGCCGTGCCATTACTCAATTTGGACGTAATACTCAAGGCGTTTACGGTATTTTAATGGTTTTATTAACCACCGTTATTATTGGTTTCATTGCGATTATCGTAGATGGTAGCGGTATGATGGAAGATAAAGCCCGTTTCACACAAGGTTTAGAAGAGGCGGGACTCTTTGTGATGGCTGAAAATAATAGCTATCGCAAAGACAAAGACCATGCTGATCTCAATTCTCATCTCAATCAGGCAGAGCGAATCCAGCAACGTAACCAAGCGATGTTAAGCCAAGTTACACGTAGTTATTATTTGCCTGATTCGGCAGAAATTAACCATAATATTACTGATCATTATCGATATCATTGCAATGAAACTGCAAATGACAAAGCGACCAAATGTCAAATAAGCGGATACTTTGATCGTACCTCATGGCTTTACTACGGAAAAGGTTATCAAAAAAATATTGGACTTTCCTTCAATCAAACTGAACCTGTTGGTGGCACGATTACTGTTGAAAAAACAAAATCAACTTCAACGACCACAACAACTAAACAATCACCGCTTGCCGTGGATATGATTTTGGTGCTTGACTTATCAACCTCCATGACAAACCCACCTGCTGGTGAAAGTTATCAGGATCCTAAATGGGAGTGTTACTACCCTTACGATCCCGTTAGTAAAACATTTAGTACAGACAAAAGTTGTGGTTGGAGTGATTCGGTTTCTTCAAAAATTTACGACGTAAAACAAATTATTCGTAAATTATCTAAACAATATTTTGCTGATCCAAATTCACAACATCGTCTTGCACTCGTAGGCTTTAGTGGTGCGACAAAACAAATTGGAGATGATCAATATATTTTCCCCTATATTTATAATTCTCCTTATTATGGTTCAGATTACGATTATATGGAAACGCCACACGTTAATTTTGATAAGACATTTTCCATGATTGAACATTTCACTGGCGCATCTTTAACAGGTATCCCAAGCGAACCTGAAACCAGTAATGCTTTTTTTAAATTGCCTAATTATCCAAATTTTTGGTACACGCCAAAGGATATAAAAATCCTTGATGCAAACTTACATCAAGTTCAAGCTGGCGGAAATACACTTGCATCTTCAGGATTAATTATTGCAACTAACGAGATGTTTTACCATCCGCAAAAGAACAAAAATGTAAAACGCATTATTGCTATTTTATCAGACGGTGTGGACGCGCAATCTTCTCTCACGGCAGATTTAAATAATGCGGGACTTTGTGATCATATTCGTAAACGTCTAAATGAAGGAACCACACAAAAAGCGGATATTTATTTTATTGCCTTTAGTTATACCGATGATCCACAACTTGTCGAACGAGATAGAAATGGCTGGTATAAGTGTGTGGGGAAAAGTAATTACTTTACCGCAAGCAATGCAGATCGCATTTTACAAGATTTGCAAAATATTGTGAGTAAATCTAGCTCAACGCAGCAAACAGTGGAAGAAGTTGGAGATAGTATTAATAATGACTAATAAAAAATGGGTGAATCATCACCCATTTTCTTTTTTATTACTCGCCTTACGCGGTTTCAAGAGGTGCAAAGTTTTTCACGAGATCATCAATCGCTTTCATTTGTGCAATGAAAGGTTCCAATTTATCAAGTGCTAACGCAGATGGACCATCGCAACGTGCATTGTTTGGATCTGGGTGCGCTTCTAAGAATAACCCTGCAATTCCGACTGCCATACCTGCACGTGCTAACTCAGTTACTTGCGCACGACGACCACTTGATGCCGCCCCAAATGGGTCACGACATTGTAGTGAATGCGTTACGTCAAAGATAATTGGGCAACCGTTAGATACATTACGCATAACATTAAAGCCAAGCATATCTACCACGAGGTTATCGTATCCAAAGTTCGTACCGCGATCACAAAGCATAACTTTGTTATTACCGCATTCTTCAAATTTTTCAACGATATTTCCCATTTGACCTGGGCTTAAAAATTGTGGTTTTTTCACATTGATAACAGCACCAGTTTCTGCCATTGCTTTCACTAAGTCCGTTTGGCGTGCAAGGAATGCAGGTAATTGTAAAACATCTACCACTTCTGCTACAGGTTGGCATTGGTAAACTTCATGAACATCGGTAATGATTTTTACACCGAATTGATCTTTGAGTTCTTGGAAGATTTTTAAGCCTTCTTCCATACCCGGTCCACGATAAGAATGGACAGATGAACGGTTTGCTTTATCAAAAGATGCTTTAAAAACGTAAGGTACGCCTAATTTTTGCGTCACTTCTACGTATTTTTCGCAAACTTTCATTGCCATATCACGGCTTTCCAACACATTCATCCCACCAAATAACACAAATGGTTTTTGGTTATTGATTTCAATGTCAGCTAAAAAAATACTTTTATCTTTCATCTCAATATCCTTGTTTTATCAAATAATCTGGGCCAATGTTACGCGATCCAAACCTGCATAATCACGGAGCGTTTCAATATGTTGCCATGATCGTTGTGCAAAATATTCTTGTACTTTGCGTGCTTGTTCAAAGCCATGCTCCATCAATAACCACCCTTCCGCTTTTAAAAATTTCGGGGAATGATCAATTAAATGGAATAAATCTGCATAGCCTTCATTCGCCGCGACTAATGCTGTTTTCGGTTCAAAGCGTACATCGCCTTGGGATAAATGCGGATCCCGTTCATCAATATAAGGAGGATTGCTGACAATAATATCAAATTGCCCCTCCACTGCTTTAAACCAATCACTTTGCTTAAATTCTACATAATCCGCTAAGCCATTTCGCTTGGCATTCCCTTTTGCCAGATCAACCGCATCTGCTTGGAAATCTACACCCATAACTGAAAGGTGGATGCCTTTTTTTTGGCATTGCGGATATAGCTCTTTCGCTAAAGCTAGGGCAATCGCGCCCGTGCCGGTTCCAAGATCTAAAATTGCTAGGCTTAATTGCCCTTGTGCTATTTTTTGCTCGGCAAGCATTAATGCTTTTTCAACCAGCACTTCCGTATCGGCTCGCGGAATAAGGGTTGACGGAGCGACTGCCAAATCAAGCGACCAAAAGGCGCGTTCTCCTAAAATATAAGCTAATGGCTCACCTGTTAAACGGCGTGCTAATAAGTTATCTAATTGCGTGACTTCTAAGTCAGTTAATTCCGTTTCACCAAAAGCGACAAGACTGGCACGATTTTTACCTGTCACAAAAGAAAGTAGGCAAAAAGCATCAATTTTTGCCTCACTATCCCCACTTCGGCTCAATGCAACGATTGCCGTATCAAGCCAAGTTTGATATGTATTTTTCGCCATCCGTTATGCCATTTCTGACAAAGCAGCTAATTGATCTGCTTGATATTCAGTAATAATCGGCTGGATCAAGTCATCAATTTTACCATTCATAATTTCATCTAAACGGTAAAGGGTTAAGTTAATACGGTGATCGGTAACACGACCTTGTGGGTAGTTATAAGTACGGATTTTATCACTACGGTCACCTGAACCGAGTAAGTTACGGCGAGTATCCGCTTGCTCTTGCGCTTGTTTTTCTTGTTCCGCTTGGACGATACGAGAAGCTAACACAGACATCGCTTTCGCTTTATTTTTGTGTTGTGAACGTTCGTCTTGACACTCTACCACGATACCCGTTGGAATATGGGTAATACGTACTGCAGAGTCGGTGGTATTAACGTGCTGACCACCCGCACCTGAGGAACGATAAGTATCAATACGTAAATCAGATGGATTAATTTCTGGTAATTCGCTTTCTGGTAGCTCTGGCATCACCGCAACGGTACACGCAGACGTGTGAATACGTCCTTGAGATTCAGTTTTTGGTACACGTTGTACACGGTGACCGCCTGATTCGAATTTAAGCTGTCCGTAAACGTTTTCACCGCTAATTTTTACGATAACTTCTTTAAATCCGCCTTGTTCACTTTCATTTGCGCTAAGCATTTCTACGCGCCAACGTTTACTTTCTGCATAACGGCTGTACATACGGAAGAGGTCACCTGCGAAGATACCCGCTTCATCACCACCCGTTCCTGCACGGATTTCTAAATATGCATTGTATTCGTCATTCGGATCTTTTGGTAAAAGTAGGATTTGTAGTTGTTGTTCGATTTCAACTAATTCTTCTTCACATGCGGTAATTTCTTCTTCCGCCATTTCTTTCATTGATGGATCTTCAAGCAACATTTTTGCGCCTTCAAGATCATCTTGTAATTGTGCCCAACGCCCAAAACATTTCACAACGTCTTCAAGTTGTGCGTATTCTTTGGAGTATGCACGGAATTTATCTTGATCACTGATAATAGACGCATCACCAAGCAGCGCTTCAAGCTCTTCATGACGCTCTTTTAAACTTTCTAATTTGCTAATAATGGAAGGTTTCATCGTTATCCTTTTAATTTAACGTTTATAACTGCAAAATTGCACTACTTTAACAGAATTTGATTTTAAGGCATAGCCAACGCCCGCATTTTCGGAAAAAATTATGTTAATTATTCAACATTGCAAATATGTTTTCTTAAAATAACAAACGCCAATCAGATGGCGTTTGTTATGAGTGATTAAGGTAATTTGGCAATCACGGCATTACTGGTTTGATTTGCCCGTAGCGTATAAGCACTATCGGCACAAATAAATACTGACTGTCCTTGCGATAAACAGTAGTTTTCCGTTTCTCCTTGGATTTCCAGTTCACCACTCATGACTAATAGAATTTCGGCACTCTCACTCATACATTTTATATGTTCATTCTGGACTAAATTCACTTCGGTAAGCGTAAAATCATCTACAAAATTTTCAAAAGTATGATATTGAGTCTGTGCTATCGGCAAAATATTTGGCGTAATTTCCTGCGTATCGACAATTTCTAAAAGTGCAGGAATATTAACATACTTGGGCGTTAAGCCACCGCGGATAACATTATCTGAGGTTGCCATTAGCTCAATATTTTGACCGCGTAAATACGCATGTGGAATGCCTGCAGCTTGGAAAATCCCTTCACCTTTTTGCAAATGCACTAAATTAAAAATATAAAAACACAATAAGCCTGCATCTAATTTATCTTCTGCGATATCCATCGCTTGCATGGTATAAAGTACCCAATAATCTGGGTTTTCTAATGGAAGTTTACCCTCAATGAAAGCTTGTTTCTGTCCATGGATAATCGGTAATAGCCAGTCTGCAAGTTGCGCTTGATCGGCTTGCATGATATCAGCATAAAAATCATGTAAATTTTGTGTTTCTAATTTTTCTGCCAGCCCTCGTAATGAGGTGTGTCGTTTTAATTCAGCAATAATATCAACCTTATGACGAAACCCATGTAACAACCAAAAATCAGAAAGCGCCACCATCATTTCAGGTTTATGGTTGGCATCTTTATAAGTACGATTACTTGCTTTTGGATCGATGCCTTGCTGATTTTCTAAAATAAAACCTTGCTCTGCTTGAGTTTTCGTTGGATGAAGTTGAATGGAAAGCGGTTTCGCTACATCAAGTATTTTTAGTAAAAAAGGTAATTCATCACCAAATTTAGCACGACTTTTTTTCCCTAAAACTTGCGGGTGTTCTGCAATAAATTCGGCTAAAGGTTGTGCGTTACCATTCACCATAACAGTGGACGGCAAAGCAGAATGCGTCCCCAACCACCATTCTGCATACGCCATATTGGGTTGTGAAGCTTGCTTTAAGAATGCAGGTAGATACTCTGCTCCGCCCCACGCGTAATGTTGCATGCCACCTTGTAGTAAATAAATTTTTTGCATATTTTCGTTTTCCATCGGTTTTATCCTTTTCTAAGCTTTTCCACCCAATAATTGGAAAATTTTATTTTTATCTTCTGGATCATTAAGCGGTGCTAAAAATTGTTTTCCATTCGTTAAATCAATGACCACAATATTATTTTCGCTTAAATTCACTTGTTTAATTTTCTTATAATCTATAAAAATATTATCTAAATAGCATCCTGTTTTTTTGAAAAGTAACTGTGGATAGCGCAAAAAAGCAACATAGAAACTCAATAACACCATGAATAAGAGTAAGAATATGGTAGTAGTTGAAATTTGGAGACGTTGTTGATAAAGAATAACACCAATAATAATAACGAAAATAATGCTATCTAGTCGGGTGCGACGTTTAAGACGCACGCTTAAAACTGTTTTTCCTTTTAACTTATTGGTACCGAATTGATCATAAATCGCGTAAAGAAAGAAAATACTAATCCCGAGTATTAACAAAAAATTTACCATATAACCCCTTT
>SAMEA104404098__coassemble_73_pt1 | contig 8515 bp, 10 predicted proteins | sample SAMEA104404098__metabat2_low_PE_002 | metagenome-assembled genome bin SAMEA104404098 (sample SAMEA104404098) | Balaenoptera acutorostrata | reverse complement strand
ACTTTCGACCAATAGATTAAAAGTCTACTGCTCTACCGACTGAGCTAACGACCCGTCATGCTGTAACGGGGGCGTATATTACTGGATTTATTTTAATAATCAACAAAAATTTTAAATTTTTTATTTATTTGTAGGAATAAACAACAAATTAGCTTTTTTTTAGCTAAAAATCTGCTTTTTTTTCACTTTTTATTCATTTCAATCTTAATAATGCTGAATAAATACACTAATTAATTTGATAGGTATTACTTTATTGATTCTTAAAAATTAATAGTTATTATTTAAAAACAATTGAATTTACTACTTTTTAAGTAACTTGGAGCTTATTTATGACTGATATTAAAAATTGTCCTATGCACCAAAAAACAGAAGTTAAAAAATCAGGCGGTTGCCCGATTGCACATGGTGCAGCCACAAACCATGATCAAGAAGCACAAGCTTTCTGGCCAAATGCTTTGAATTTAGACATTTTGCACCAACACGATCGCAAAACCAATCCTTATGATGAAAGTTTTAACTATCGTGAGGCTTTTGCCAAACTTGATCTTGAAGCAGTAAAAAGTGATTTAAAAAAATTAATGACCGAAAGCCAAGACTGGTGGCCTGCTGACTGGGGTAGCTATGGTGGTTTAATGGTTCGTATGGCTTGGCACCAAGCAGGTTCTTACCGTACAACTGATGGTCGTGGTGGTGCGTCAACGGGGAACCAACGTTTCGCGCCATTAAACTCTTGGCCAGATAATGCAAACTTAGATAAAGCACGTCGTCTTCTATGGCCAATTAAGAAAAAATACGGTAACGCACTTTCTTGGGCGGACTTAATTATCCTTGCAGGTAATATGGCTTACGAATCAATGGGATTAAAAACCTTTGGTTTCGGCGGTGGTCGTGAAGATATTTGGCACCCTGAAAAAGATATTTACTGGGGCGAAGAAAGAGAATGGCTTGCAGCCGGTGATAAACGTTATGCCGATAGCGAAAACCGTGAAGAATTAGAAAATCCACTTGCGGCCGTACAAATGGGGTTGATTTATGTAAACCCAGAAGGTGTGGGCGGAAAACCTGATCCACTAAAAACAGCTCGTGATATGCGTACTACCTTTGCTCGTATGGCAATGAATGATGAAGAAACTGTTGCGTTAACAGCGGGTGGACACACAGTTGGTAAATGTCACGGTAACGGTAATGTTGCACTTGTCGGCGAAGAACCTGAAGCAGCAGCATTACACGAACAAGGCTTAGGCTGGGATAACAAAAATGGTCAAGGCAATGGTGGCGATACTGTAACAAGTGGTATCGAAGGCGCTTGGACAACTAATCCAACCCAATGGGATAACGGTTATTTTAAAATGTTAATGAACCACGACTGGTGGCTTAAAAAATCTCCAGCTGGTGCATGGCAATGGGAACCAATGCATATTGAAGAAAAAGATATGCCACTCGATGCTCACGATCCAACAAAACGTCGTATGCCAATTATGACCGACGCGGATATGGCATTAAAAATTGATCCTGAATACAACAAAATCTCACAACGCTTTGCTGAAGATCAAGCCTACTTCTCTGAAGTTTTCGCTCGTGCATGGTTTAAATTAACTCACCGTGATCTTGGTCCAAAATCACGTTACCTTGGTAGCGATGTACCTGCAGAAGATTTAATTTGGCAAGATCCAATTCCAGCAGGAAAAACACTTTCTGAACAAGAAGTAGCGGAATTAAAAGATCAAATTCGTGCATCAGGTTTAAGCGATTCAGATCTTATTACAACGGCTTGGGACAGCGCGAGAACCTATCGTGGTTCTGACTATCGCGGTGGTGCAAATGGTGCACGTATTGCACTTGCTCCACAAAAAGATTGGGTAGCAAATGAACCTGCACGTTTAGCGCATGTATTGTCTGTTTATGAAAAAATTAAACAACAATCTTCAACTGGCGTAAGTTTAGCGGATCTTATCGTTCTTGGTGGTGTAGTTGGTTTGGAAAATGCGATTAAAGCAGCAGGTTTTGATGTGCCTGTTCCATTCCTAAGTGGACGTGGCGATGCCACAGCAGAACAAACCGATGCGGAATCTTTTGCACCATTAGAACCATTACACGATGCGTTCCGTAACTTTGTCAAAACCAAATATGCGGTACAACCTGAAGAATTGATGCTTGATCGTGCACAATTACTCGGACTTACTGCAGCGGAAATGACTGTATTAGTCGGTGGTATGCGTATGCTTGATACCAACTTTGCGCACAGCAAAGAAGGTGTATTTACCGATCGCCCGGGTATGTTAACCAATGACTTCTTCGTGAACCTTACTGACATGAATTATCGTTGGCAACCTGTTGCAGACAACCTCTACAACATTGTGGATCGTAAAACAGGTGAAACTAAATATACGGCAACGCGTGTTGACCTTGTATTCGGTTCTAACTCTGTGCTTCGCGCTTACGCAGAACACTATGCTCAAGACGATAACCACGAAAAATTCGTTCGCGACTTCGTTAAAGCATGGACCAAAGTGATGAATAACGATCGTTTCGATGTGAAATAATTTTCTATTATTCCTCTATACTTATCATCTTAAGTTTAATACCGCCGTTTAGGCGGTATTTTTTTAATATATTTTTCCACCTAGCAAAATCATAATTGAATCAATAGGTATATTTGTATTTATTTTATTCTTTTAATAGTTAAAATTAATACAAAGATAAATAAGAGGATTAGGAACTTATATGAATGTTAGCGACAAGATATCTGAGTGCCCATTCTCGCATGGGTTTATCCCTAATTATGCAAGGGAAAATCAACAACGCTGGGGAGTAACTGCAATCGAAAATACTGCATGCCAGACTTCAATTTATGCAACGAGTGCAGACACCCCACGTATCCAGAATTGTCAATCTCAAGTAAGAATTTTTGCTTGAAAGACAAAACAAGTTCTAAATACTGTAGTGATATGATGACGAGAGAAAACTGCAAATTTTAGAAACAACACGCCCCGATTTTCGATAAATTTTTTGGAAAATCGGGGCGTCTTTTTTATTCTGTTAATTTGCGTAAACCAAAATGGCGGTAGGTACTTTCTGTAGCAATGCGTCCACGAGGTGTACGTTGTAAGAAACCTTGCTGAATCAAGAAAGGTTCTAAGACATCCTCAATCGTATCTCGTTCTTCGCCGATTGCTGCCGCTAAGTTATCCAACCCAACAGGACCACCATCAAAGCGTTCGATAATTGCTTGCAATAATTTGCGATCCATCAAATCAAATCCAGCTTGATCGACATCTAACATCGTCAAAGCTTGGCGAGCGATTTCAGCGGTAATATGCCCATCATTTTTGACATCCGCATAATCACGCACACGACGTAATAAGCGATTGGCAATACGCGGGGTTCCACGTGAACGGCATGCAATCTCTTGGGTAGCATCAGGCTCAATAGTGAGGTTTAAACAATCCGCACTTCGTTGGACAATCGCACTGAGATCAGGGACTGAATAAAACTCCAAGCGTTGCACAATCCCAAAACGATCACGCAATGGTGAAGTTAAAGAGCCTGCACGCGTTGTCGCACCAATTAAGGTAAAAGGCGGTAAATCTAATTTAATGGAACGCGCTGCTGGACCTTCGCCAATCATAATATCCAACTGATAGTCTTCCATGGCTGGATACAGTACTTCTTCAATTGCTGGCGAAAGGCGGTGAATTTCATCGATAAACAACACATCATGCGGTTCAAGATTGGTCAACATCGCTGCCAAATCCCCTGCTTTTTCTAAAACAGGTCCTGATGTCGTGCGGATATTTACCCCCATTTCATTGGCAACGATATTTGCCAAGGTGGTTTTCCCCAGCCCTGGTGGTCCAAAAATTAAAAGATGATCTAAGGCATCTTGACGCATTTTTGCCGCTTTAATGAAAATTTCCATCTGTTCACGAACTTGCGGTTGCCCGACATAATCTTCTAATAATTTCGGGCGAATCGCACGATCAATAAAATCTTCATCAAATTGTGCTTGGCCACTGATTATTCTATCTGCTTCAATCATTGTTTATCCTTAAAGCATTGATTTTAAAGCTTCACGAATAAGCTGTTCACTATTTAAATCCTCTTTCGCAACACGTTTTACCGCTTTTTCTGCCTCAGAGGCCTTATAACCCAGTGCAATCAGTGCTGCAATCGCATCTTGAGCAGCCATATTATCCATTTTCTCAAGTGCAGGTGTTGAAGATGGGAGAGTTTTACTTTCGATAAAGAAATCACGTTGTACGCTATCTTTAAATTTCCCTTTCAATTCAACCACTAAGCGTTCCGCAGTTTTCTTACCCACGCCTGGAATTTTGGTTAACTTAGACACTTCTTCACGTTCAATGGCATACGAAAATTCTTCCACTGACATCGCCGATAAAATGGCAAGACCGAGCTTAGGTCCGACCCCATTCGTCTTGATTAATTCGCGGAATAAATGGCGATCTGCTTTGTGAGAGAAACCATAAAGTTGCTGAGCATCTTCACGCACCACAAAATGCGTAAATAATGTGACTTCTTGATTTAATTCAGGAAGATCATAAAAACTTGTCATAGGTAAGAGCAGTTCATAGCCCACGCCATGCACATCAAGCAAAATTTCAGGAGGTTGTTTTTCAGCTAAAATACCCGTTAATCGACCGATCATAAGTGCCTTCAATGATTTAAAAAATATACATTAGTATAAAATAATACTGTATAAACATCCACTGATTTTATTCTGCTTTTAAACGAAAGCGTCCACGACTGTAACGACTTTGCAGTAATGCCTGCGTTTGTTTGCCAAGTGGTGTTTGCGTAATTTGGTGGGCGTATTTAATAGTATGCGCATGCGTTATCGCAATCGCTAAAGCATCCGCCGCATCGGCTTGAGGTGTTGCAGAAAGGCGTAGAAGTTTGGTTACCATCGCTTGCACTTGGCTTTTATCCGCCGATCCAATTCCTGTTACTGTCTGTTTAACACGGCGAGCCGCGTATTCAAAAACGGGTAAATCATGGTTCATTGCCGCGACTATTGCTGTTCCGCGTGCCTGCCCAAGTTTTAACGCAGAACTGGCATTTTTCGCTAAAAATACTTCCTCTATCGCAAACATATCGGGTTGAAACTGCGTGATAATTTCGCTCACTCCCGCATAAATACGCTTTAAACGATTAGGTAAATCAGCAACCTCAGTACGAATTGCCCCGCTCCCTAAATATTCCAAATGCAGTCCTTGTTGGCGAATCACGCCGTATCCCGTAATACGCGATCCTGGGTCGATACCTAAAATAATGCTCATTTTCTTTCCATACGAAAAAGCGAGCCTCTGCTCGCTTTTTATCATTAATCTTTATTTCTTTTTTTCTTGCGTAAAACTAACTTGTCGTTCATAAAACTAATTTCTTCATAATCACGAAAAAGTGCGACAATCAAACCGATACCAAGGCTCACTGCCGTAATAATGGCAGCAATCTCAAAGCCTGTCATAGCAGCAATCGGTGCAGCAGCAAACGCAGAAAGCCCACCTGTAAAAGGCATCGCTCCTACCGCAGTGGTGATCAATGCAATCACCGCTGTGCCTGCCGTCGCTACTTTTTTTACGGTATCTAATTTTTTTGCTAAACGACCTGTCACAACAATTTCATCCGCTCCTTGCTCTTTGGCAAGCGTCAACGCATTTTTTGTCGTCACATGTACAGTTTTCATATGCAAGATTATCCTTTAAAAAAGAGAATAATGAATCGAAAAACTATTTTTTAACATCACAATAGTTAATCAAAATTTTATCTGCTTGTGCAGTGTGTTGAAGTAGCATCATGCCATCTTTTTTCGTTACATTTTGAGCATTGATACCATCGACTAACCACACCCATTTTTGTGCATTTTCAAATTTTGTAGTGTCATTGATGTCTTTAACACGTACTAAATTTGCATAGGTTTTACCCGCAAATTGCACATCAGCTTTAACTGCATCATCGCCAGCAAATTGATAAGTTACATGCATCGGATGATTATGTTTCGCACCGCACATATAAGTAACCGTTTGTGTTGTTACGTTAGTTTGAGGTGCAACATCATGAGATGCTACTGGAACTTGTTTACTACAAGCAGCTAAAACGAATACACTCGCAAGTGATAAGATTTTAACATACGATTTCATCACTCTCTCCTTCTTATTTAGAGCAGATTAAAGGGTTTCAGCAATCTCGTCGCTGATTTCAGCATTGTGATATACGTTTTGAACGTCATCACAATCTTCTAACATATCTACTAAACGCATGAATTTAGGTGCAGTTTCAGCATCTAATTCAACGGTTGTAGATGGAATCATGGTTACTTCAGCGCTTTCTAATTTGTAACCCGCTTTTTCTAACGCATCACGTACTGCGCCAAGTTCTTCCCACGCAGTAGTAATTTCAAAGCTACCGTCTTCTTGTGGTTCGATATCTTCTGCACCAGCTTCGATTGCCGCGTCTGTTAAGGTTTCTTCATCACCTTCTAAGATAAGGATTAAACCTTTTTTACTAAACATATAACCTACAGAACCTTCAGTTCCTAAGTTACCACCACATTTTGTGAAGCTTGGACGTACTTGAGAAATAGTACGGTTTGCGTTATCACTTAAACATTCAACGATTAATGCTGTGCCACCTGGACCGTAACCTTCATAGATACGGGTTTCCATATTGGTGTCATCACCACCACCCACACCGCGGTCGATTGCACGGTTAATGGTGTCACGGGTCATGTTTGCTGCTAATGCTTTATCTACAGCGGTACGTAAGCGTGGGTTTGCATTCACATCACCGCCACCAATTTTTGCAGCGGTTACTAATTCACGAATAAGTTTGGTAAAGATTTTACCGCGTTGTGCATCTTGTGCTGCTTTGCGGTGTTTAATATTTGCCCACTTACTATGTCCTGCCATGTTATATATCCTTTTCTTGACGCAATTTGCGTTATCGTTTAAAAAAAATTAAAGAGCCTAAATTTATGAAAAATTTTTCGGAAAATTGAGGCGTAAAAATTCGTGCCTATTTATAGCGAAAATACGGCAAAATTTCAATTTTTATTCAAAAATACACCAACAACAACGCCCACTATTTCACATTTAGTGGGCGTTTTCTAAGATTTTTTAAGATTTAAAGTGACTTATAAAATACGGTATTTTTTCAAAAGAAGTTCACTCACATTATCTGCTGGATAAAACCCCTTACCAATCAGTCCTTGCGTATAAAATTTGTTGTAAGTAAAACTAAAAAATAAATGAATTACGATAAAAATAATAGAAAACCACATCTGCCCATTACTAGACGCATAATAATCAGGGGGAAGGCGTTCTGCAATAATTCTAACTATGCCAACAAATGCCATAATTAAAAACCATGAAAAATTACCACGGAAAAGTGGCGCAAAACACCCAAAGAAAAAAACCGTCCAACTAAAGCCAACATAACTACTTTTAACGGTACCCGCACTATTTTTTAAAAATACTTCTCTCGCCATTTCTTATCCTTTGAGTAATTTGATGAATCTATTAGATCTCGTAAAAATTTGTTAAATAGTAATTTAATTATTGTCTGAAAAACATAGGATTTTGAAAAAATTATTTAGATAGGAAATAAAATGACACTCGCTAAGATTGCATTAGCGAGCTGTCATTAATATGATTATTCGGTGTGTAATGAATTAGTTAGCCATTAAAATGCCGCTTTTTTGAAGCATCATTTTGCTATGATCATCTGCTGGTACAAAGCCTTGAGAAATAAGGTTTTCAGTGTAAAGTTTATTATAAATGAAACAGAAAACGATATTTGCCAAACCACCCGTGATAATATCGCATATCAACATAATAATTAGCCATTTAACATCGCCACGGATAAGCGGAACAAAGAAACCAAAAAATAACGTTGTCCAACTAAAGCCAACAATCCCATTTTTGATCATTCCACTTTCATTTTTTAATAATGCGGTATTAGCCATCCTCTTCTCCTATACCTCAAAAGAATTAATTAATTTTGAGCAAAGTGTATAGAAAAAAGACTTATGACTCAATAAGAATCTTTGTTAAAAAATAGACACAAATCAAAGAAAAGCCAAAATTGCTTCGGCATTATTCCATGATTTTGTTAATTGAGCGGCATCTTTAGGGGAAAGCCAACGGTAAGTCTGATGTTCTGCCAACTGAGGAATGCGTTTACCATTTAAAGGCAATAAAAACCAATGTTCCTTAACTTTGGTGACATCTGGTGCATAACGGTAGCGAAATTGCGGGAAAATTTCAAATTCAATACTTTTATGGCAATCTATCAGATCCAAGCCATCTTTTACAATATCAATGCCCGTTTCTTCTAAAACTTCGCGTAATGCCGTATCACGTGGTGTTTCGTTTTTTTCCAATGAGCCTGTTACTGACTGCCAAAAATCAACATCATCACTACGCTGCAACATCAACACTTCATGCGACACTGCATCGTAAATCACAACCAAAACACTTTCAGGATTTTTGTAAGTCAT
>SAMEA104404098__coassemble_70_pt1 | contig 8895 bp, 5 predicted proteins | sample SAMEA104404098__metabat2_low_PE_002 | metagenome-assembled genome bin SAMEA104404098 (sample SAMEA104404098) | Balaenoptera acutorostrata | reverse complement strand
ACGTTGGTTTGCGTATTCAATCATATCCGCTTTGCTACCGAAGTGAATTGCACCAGTGGTACAAGTTTTAGCACACGCAGGTTCTTGACCAACAAGAACACGATCCACACAAAGTGTACATTTATAAACGCGGTTATCTTTTGGATTCATACGTGGAACGTTGAACGGACATCCTGCGATACAGTACCCACATCCGATACATTTATCAGATTGGAAATCCACGATACCATTTACGTATTGAATAATTGCACCTGGTGATGGACAAGCTTTTAAACAGCCTGGATCGGCACAGTGCATACAACCCGCTTTACGAATTAACCATTCAAAACGACCATTTTCTTCAACTTCGTTGAATTTCATAACAGTCCATTGTTCTGCACTGGTATCAAATGGGTTGTTATAGGTACCATTACAGGTACCTGGTTCTGTACGAAGATCGTTCCATTCTGAGCAAGCAACTTGACACGCTTTACAACCGATACAAGCGCTTACATCAATAAGTTTTGCCACTTCCACTTGGTGTTTACGAGCATGTGGTGGTGGAGTAATTCCAGAAGTAGCAGACGCTCGAATAATATCTTGAGATTGAACTGTACTCATTGGTTAGCCCTCTACTTTCTCGATGTTAACAAGGAATGCTTTATATTCCGGAGTTTGCGTATTCGCATCCCCTACTGACGGTGTAAGTGTATTAGCAATAAAGCCTTTCTTACCTACAGTGTTAAAGCTCCAAGGTGTCGGAATACCAACTTGATGTACGAGCATGCCATTTACATGTAATGGACGTAAACGTTTGGTTACGACTGCAACCCCTTTCATGAAGCCACGTTTAGACATGACTTTCACCATATCACCTTCTTTGATGCCTTTTTCTTTCGCAAGATCTGCACCTACTTCCACGAATTGTTGTGGTTGGCAAATTACGTTAAGTAATGCTTGACCAGTCCAGCAGTGGAATAATTCAGTGATACCGTAAGTTGTTGCTGCATACGGGAAGTTTTTCGCTGTACCAAATGAATCTTTATCTGTTGGTAACACACGTACAACCGGGTTATGAATAACATTCGGATGTAATGGGTTAGTACCAATCGGAGTTTCCATTGGTTCGTAGTGTTCAGGCATTGGACCATCGTTAATACGATTCAACGCAAACAACGCACCTGCACCATCTGGTTGCATAATGAATGGCATTGTTGGTGAATTTGGTGGCGCATTACCGAAGTCAGCCACGTCGATGTAGTTCCAGTTAGTACCATTCCAACGAACTAATTGACGATCAGCATTCCATGGTTTACCCGCTAAGTCAGCACTTGCACGGTTATAAAGAATACGGCGGTTTAATGGCCATGCAAAAGACCAACCTAATGTATTACCTAAACCAGATGGGTCTGCGTTATCGCGGTTTTCCATTTGGTTACCTTTTTCAGTCCATTGACCAGTATAGATCCAGCAACCTGCCATGGTTGTACCGTCATCGCGTAAATGACCGAATGTAGAAAGAAGTTGACCTTTTTTCGCAATAAGTTTGCCGTTTTTGTCGTAAAGATCTTCTAGCGCATAACCATTATTTTCTTTCGCAAGTTCATGTGCTGTTGGACGTAATGGGTTTTCATAGTTCCATTGCATTGCTTGGAAGCTTTCTAAACCTTTACCACCTTCTTTACGGTAAAGATCTAACATTTTCGCACGGATTAATGAAAGAATTTCATTATCGGTTTTTGCTTCGTACGGTGGTTGAACTGCTTTATAGTGCCATTGTAACCAACGACCTGAGTTAGCAATAGAACCATCTTCTTCCGCGAAACAGGTTGTCGGTAAGCGGAATACTTCAGTTTTGATATCTGCTGGTGTTACATCATTCATTTCACCATGATTTTGCCAGAAGTCAGAAGTAGAAGTTTTAATTGGATCCATAACAATAAGGAATTTCAAGTTTTGGAATGCCTTACTTGTTTTGTTTTTATTTGGTAATGATGCTAATGCATTCATACCTTGGCAAATATAACCATTTACTTTACCGTGATACATTAAATCGATATAACGATCTGGATCGTACGCTTGATCACGTTTTGGTAAGAAATCAAAGCCATATTGGTTATCTGCTGTCGCGTTATCACCATAGAAGGCTTTTAATAAGCTCACCATGAATTTTGGTGTATTTTTCCAATAGTTAACTTGACCAATACCTAAAGTTACTGGTGTAGTACGAGTTAAGAATGTTTTTAAATCAACATCTTGGTCTACTGGTAATTTTAAGTAAGATGGTAAAGTATGTGGGTATAAACCTAAGTCAGTTGTACCTTGTACGTTTGAGTGACCACGTAATGCGTTCACACCACCACCAGCCATACCGATGTTACCAAGAAGTAATTGGATCATCGCGATAGAACGGATATTTTGTACGCCAACGGTATGTTGTGTCCAACCTAAAGCATACATAAAGGTGGTTGTTTTTTCAGGAACCGCTGTTTCACCAATTGTTTCACAGAATAATTGGAAATCTTTTGCTGGAACACCAGTGATACGTTCAACCATTTCTGGGGTGTAACGATCTACGTGTTTACGTAATAAATTGATTACACAACGTGGGTTTTGCATAGTCATATCACGAATTGGATTACCACTTGCGTCTAACTGATAAGTCCAAGTCGATTTATCATAATGACGTGTATGGTCATCATAACCAGTGAAATAACCATCTTTAAAATCAAAACCATCGTTGATTAAGAAAGTTGCATTGGTATAGTTTTTAACATATTCATGTTGAATTTTATCATTTTTTAATAACCAACGGATTGCACCCATTAAGAATGCGATGTCGGTACCAACACGAAGTGGAATGTAATGGTCAGCTACTGCAGCACTACGGTTAAAACGTGGGTCGATTGCAATATATTTTGCTTTACTTTGTTTTTTCGCTTCAACAACCCATTTAAAACCAACCGGGTGACATTCAGCTGGGTTAGAACCCATGGTAACCACAACGTTTGCATTTTTAATATCAACCCAGTGGTTAGTCATTGCACCACGACCAAAACTTGGTGCTAATGCAGCAACAGTTGGCGCGTGACAGGTACTACCTTGGTTATCAATAACAACCATACCTAGTGCACGACCCCATTTATGCGTTAACCAACAAGTTTCATTACTTGCTGCTGATGCACAAAGCATACCTGTTGTAACCCAACGGTTTACAGTGGTACCTTCTGCATTTTTTTCTTGGAAGTTTGCGTCACGGTCATCTTTCATTAAGCGAGCAATACGGTTAATTGCTTCATCCCAAGAAATACGAACCCATTTATCAGAACCTGGCGCACGATATTCAGGATATTGAACACGATTAGGGCTATTTACGAAGTCTAGCGCACCCGCACCACGTGGACAAAGTGAACCACGACTCACTGGATGATCTGGGTCCCCTTCAATATGAATAAGTTTTGTACGGTCGTTGATAGAGTTATCACCTAAGGTGTACATCAACATACCACAACCCACTGCACAGTATGTACAGGTTTGACGTGTTTCTTTTGCACGGATAAGTTTATTTTCGCGCGGGGCGGCAAGTGCTGAAACTGGTGCGAAACCAAGTAAAGCAACAGACGTTCCTGCCATACCACCAGCACAGATCTTAAAGAACTTTCTTCTAGTGACCTGCATTCGATACTCCTTAACGCAAATTTAACATTGCGTTTCCATTCGTAGATTTCTGTTAAGTAAAAATGTTAAAAAATAAATCAAACTAGTATTCTTGCAGAAATAAATATTCCACAAATTTATCGCAAGTATGATACCCTTTTATCAAACTAAAATTAATGACTAACGGGGGCAAAACCTTGATCTCGATCACTAAACGAGAACTTATTTCTTTCAAAGTATTAACAAACTCTTTACAAAATACGAATAATTCTCATCCCTCTTATCAGTTAGTAGAACAAAGCGACAATATTGCTCAAGAAATGCCTGTTGCTTTAATATACAACGACATAGCTCATACGGTTATGATGTGTTCACCATCTGATCTCGAAGATTTCGCTATTGGTTTTTCTTTAACCGAAAATATCATCCAATCACCAAAAGAAATTTACGGCATTGATATAGAAGAAACTTGCCAAGGTATCGAAATTAATATCGAATTAGCGACACGCTGTTTTGTCAATTTAAAAGAACATCGTCGCAGCCTAACGGGAAGAACGGGGTGTGGTATCTGTGGCACAGAGCGTCTACAGCACGTTTTAAAACCGCTCACTCCTCTACCTCATAACGATAAACTTGATCTGACCTTACTCAACCGCTGTCTTGAAATCTTTAATCAAAAACAAATTATGCGTGAAGCTACTGGAGCGACGCATGCGGCAGCTTTTTTTACACTTGATGGAGAATTTCTGGCAATTCGGGAAGATATTGGGCGACATATTGCGTTAGATAAACTTCTCGGCTGGCATGCAAGAAACGGTTCGCCACAAGGTTTTGTTTTAGTAAGTAGCCGTGCGAGTTATGAAATGGTTCAAAAAGCGGCAAGTTGTGGAATTGAAATTCTAGTTGCTATGTCTGCGGCTACTGAGCTAGCGATTGAAGTAGCTCAAAAAGCTAACCTCACACTTATTGGATTTGCTCGCCCTTACAGAGCAAGTATTTATACGGGAGAAGCGCGCTGTTTTTTCTAACGCACGCCCCACTTCTCGGAAAATTTTTCAATAAAAAAACCTGATCATGAAAGATCAGGTTTTTTGTTAACGCTTTATACTAAAAGAGTGTGCTCAAATTATTCTTGAACACCGTGTTTAGCTAACCAAACGTGCATTTGTTTAATTTGTGCAGTTTGAGATTTAATGATACTTGTTGCTAAAGCACGCATTTGTGGGTTTTTACCATATTCTAATTCTACTTTAGACATATCTACGGCACCAACATGGTGTGGAAGCATACCGGCTGCGAAAGCAACATCTGGATTATTGTATGCCATACCTTTCATCATGCCAGCATCCATTTTGTCCATGCCCACTTTTAATTCTTGGTGCATTTTAACACTAACATCGCTTGATTTTTGAGAAGCTAATGCTTTATGTTTTTTGAGCCAATGATGCATTTCTTTAATTTCTTTTTTCTGAGCAGCAATAATGTTTTTCGCTAATGCACGCATTTCTGGATCTTTACCGTAGTGTAATTCTACTTTAGCCATATCTACTGCACCAACATGGTGTGGAAGCATGCCTGCTGCGAAAGCGTAGTCAGGGTTGTTATATGCCATGCCTTTCGCCATGTTAACTTTCATTTTGTGCATGCCAGCATCTAGTTTTTTATGCATTGCTGCATCAACTTTGCTTTCTACGGCATTCACTGCAGTTTTAGCGGTATCTTCTACTTTATTCGCAGCATCTTTTGCTACATTTTCTGTTTTGGTAACAACATTTTTTGTTACATCCACAGTTTTAGACGCAACATCTTTTGCTGCAGCTTCTGTTTTTGAAGCAGCATCTTTTGCAGTTGATGCAACTTGGTGAACTGCTGAATCAGCAGCTGCAGTAACAGATGATGCAAAGCTTGATAAAGTTGTATCAGCTTGTGCTGTACCTGAAAGTGCTGCTAATACTACTGCTGCACTTGTAGCCATAATCATTTTTGCTTTCATATGTGCTCCTTAAATAATAGAAAAAGAATAAAAGCAACGAAAACATACACCTGATTTTTTCAGCTTGCAATAGAAATTAATCAATATCGTTTATTTTTTATAAATTTAGTGTAAAATTTATGCAATTAAATTTATTATCTTTTTTCTGCTTTTTTGCCTATTGACTTTAACCTAACGTCAAGGTTTATACTTCGAAATGTCTAGGCAGGATTGCAGATAAATTGCTATCTGTCACAACAATTTACAATAAATATCACGCTAGTTAAGGAGTAAATTATGAAAAAAACTGTACTTAAATTAAGTGAACTTTCTTGTGGTCATTGTGTAGCAAGCACTAAAAAAGCGTTAGAAGCTGTACCTGGTGTTGTAAGTGCTGATGTTACAATTGATAAAGCCGTTGTATTAGGTGATGTTGATGCACATGCACTTATTAAAGCAGTAGAAGATGCTGGGTATAAAGCACAATTAGAAAACGATGATCATACTATCGTTTTACACTTAAGCGACCTTTCTTGCGATCACTGCGTTGGTACGACTAAAAAAGCTCTTGAAGCAGTACCTGGCGTAAGCGATGTCCAAGTATCTCTTGATAAAGCGATTGTTAAAGGTGATGCTTCTCCAGAAGCACTTATTGCAGCCGTTGAAAAAGCGGGTTACAAAGCAACCTTAGCAGATGCAAAGTAGAATCGCTATCACAAGAGGTCTCTGAGCCTGCTGTATCCGAAACAGAAAAAAATATTGAGCCTGTCGCTGAGCAGGCTCAATCTGACTCTGTGATAGCAGATACTAACGATGATGATCAGACAACATTACTACTAGAAGGAATGAGCTGTGCAGCTTGTGTATTAAAAGTACAAAAAGCACTTGAAGCCGTTCCTAATGTCACCAAAGTTCAAGTTAACTTAGCAGAAAATACCGCACTTGTAACCGGACATAATGATGATCCTCAAGCACTCGTTGAAGCAGTAGAAAAAATCGGTTATGGCGCAGAAGTCATGGTTGATGAACAAAGTCGCCGTGAAAAACAACAACGCCTTGCTCAAATTGAATTTCGTACTCGTCTTTGGCAAAGTGCCGTCGCCCTCATCGTATCATTCAGCTTAATGGGCTGGAGTTTCTGGGATAAAAAACCCGTTACGACCGCTAATGAAGGCATTTGGTTAAGTGTCGGTATTTTTGTATTGATCATTATGATCATTACCGGAGGACACTTCTACGTTAAAGCGTGGAAAAACCTTCTCCAAAAAAGCAGTACCATGGATACCCTCGTTACCTTAGGGACTGCGAGTGCATGGATTTATTCCATGTTTGTCGTATTAGATCCGACTTTCTTCCCAGAAGGTTCTCGCCATCTTTATTTTGATGCCGCCGTAATGATTATTGGGTTAATCAACTTCGGTAAAATGCTCGAGCTTAAAGGTAAACAACAATCATCAAAAGCGCTTGAACGCTTACTTGACTTAACACCAGCAACCGCAATTTTGGTTACGGATAAAGGCGAAGAAGAAATTCCGCTTGCCAAAGTACAAGCAGGCATGATCCTTCGTTTACAAACTGGTGAACGCGTGCCAGTGGATGGTGTCGTTACTCAAGGTAGCGGTTGGCTAGATGAAAGTATGCTTACTGGTGAACCAATTGCGATTGAAAAACAAGTTGGAGATAAAGTTAGCGCAGGAACATTATTAACCGATGGTTCGGTTTTATTCCGCGCTGAACAAGTCGGTTCTCATACCCGTCTTGCTAATATTATTAAACTTGTTCGCCAAGCACAAAGTAGTAAACCGCCTATTGGACAATTAGCCGATAAAGTGGCGTCTATTTTCGTACCAACCGTTATCTCAATTGCCATTTTAGCAGGATTAATTTGGTACTTTGTTGGACCAGAACCGCATTTATCTTATGGACTTGTGATTTTCACTACCGTGCTCATTATTGCATGTCCGTGTGCTTTAGGTCTTGCAACACCAATGTCTATCATTGCTGGGGTTGGTCGTGCTGCTGAAATTGGCGTACTCGTCCGTAATGCAGATGCACTTCAACGCGCTGCCACAGCAGATACACTCGTATTTGATAAAACGGGTACTTTAACAAAAGCAGAACCAAAAATTACTTCTATTCATCTTTATAACGATGCAACAGAAGAACAAGTGGTACAACTTGCCGCTACCTTAGAACAAGGTGCAAGTCACCCACTCGCTCGTGCAATCGTGGAACGTGCAGAAGAACATAACCTCACACTTGGCACATTAGACGACTTCACCACGCTTAAAGGCATGGGTGTAATGGGTAAAGTAGCAGGTAAAATCGTTTGTCTAGGTAACCAAACCTTTATGGACGATCAACATGTAGATACAACTGCTGCCCAACAAGTGTATGAGCAAGAAAGTGAACGTGGTTCAACCGTTATTTTCTTTGCCGTTGACGGTAAATTAGCTTCACTCTTTGTTGTAACCGATCCGCTTCGTAGCGATACGAAAGAAGCTATTGCTCGTTTGAAATCGCTTGGTTATCACCTTGTCATGTTAACTGGCGATCAACAAAAAACAGCAGAATATCTTGCAAAAGAAGCGGGCATCGATGAAGTTGTCGCAGGCGTGTTACCAGAAGGTAAAGTCCGTACTGTCGAAGAACTTCAACGCGAAGGTCGTAAAGTGGTCATGGTGGGTGATGGTATCAACGATGCGCCAGCGTTAGCCTTGGCTGACGTAAGTATCGCAATGGGTGAAGGTTCTGATGTAGCTATTGAAACAGCAGAATTAACCTTAATGAATCCGAGTATCAATACGGTTGCGGATGCACTCGTTCTTTCTCGTGGCATTTTGCACAACATAAAAGAAAACTTATTTGGTGCATTTGTGTACAATATTATTTGTATTCCACTCGCTGCGGGTGTATTATACCCTATATGGGGTATCTTAGTGAATCCGATGTTCGGTGCAGCTGCAATGGCATTATCTTCCACTACCGTTGTACTCAATGCGAACCGTTTACTTCGATTCAAAGTTCGCCCAGAAAAATAATCTATAAAACTTGCTCTAGAAGTAAGACATTTCCCCTTGGTGCTGTCCGCAGCACCATTTTTTTTATCTAATTTTTACGAATTGATTTCGTAACGTAGTTCTTCGCTCTCCCCCTATTCCCTCCCTCATTAATAAAAAGTAAACCACACTCCTCCTTGCTCATTTAGCTTTTATGCTTCTCTCTCCCCATCCCCAAATCCCACAAAGACGCGCCAATTTTCATAAATTTTTATGAATTTATGGGCG
>SAMEA104404098__coassemble_69_pt1 | contig 9782 bp, 8 predicted proteins | sample SAMEA104404098__metabat2_low_PE_002 | metagenome-assembled genome bin SAMEA104404098 (sample SAMEA104404098) | Balaenoptera acutorostrata | reverse complement strand
TAGCATTCTCATCTTCTAAAGATGGCAAACTTAATATTTATTTATATAACTTAAGCACACATCAAATTACTCAATTAACACAAAATGCAGGTAATAATACTGAACCATCTTGGAGTGCAGATAGTCAACATATTATCTTTACTTCAGATCGTGCGGGTAACCCACAAGTTTATATGATGAATCGTGATGGTAGCAATGTTCAACAGCTCACCAACCAAGGTTTAAATTATAGTGGGCAACTTACTTCAGATGGTAAAAACTTGATCCTCATTTCTAATGATCACCTTGTGAAAAAGAACTTAGAAACAGGCGCTAAACAGCTTCTTACTACGACTTTCCTTGATGAAAGCCCAAGTTTATCACCGAATGATTTAATGATTATTTATAGCTCTACTCAGGGTTTAGGAAAGGTGTTACAATTAGTATCGGCAGATGGGCATTTTAAAGCTCGTTTACCTAGTGGTGATGGACAGGTTAAATTCCCTGCATGGTCACCTTATTTAAATTAATTTTAGGAGAACGTGATGAAAAAAATCACAAAAATGCTTGCAGTAGCTGGTTCTATTGCAGTATTAGCGGCATGTGGCTCAACCACACCAACTGAAACTGCACCAACTACATTCGGTGGATTTACTGCACAACAATTACAACAAGATCAACAAGCAAACACCGTTTACTTTGCATTTGATCGTTACAATATTGACCCTCAATATTTACCACGTTTAGACGCACAAGCGGCATACTTAATGGCTAACCCAGCTGAACACGTGCAAATTCAAGGTTATACCGATGAACGCGGTACACCTGAATACAATATTGCATTAGGTCAACGCCGTGCAGATGCAGTAAAAACTTACTTATTAAGCAAAGGTGTAAATCAAGCACAACTTTCTACCATTTCTTATGGTGAAGAAAAACCAGCTGTATTAGGTCACACTGCAGCTGATTACGCGAAAGATCGTCGTGCAATCTTAGCTTACTAATTAGTAATGGCTTAGAAATAGCATAAAAAAAAGCGAGATATTTATCTCGCTTTTTTATTTAATTAAATTTGCCTAAAACCATTAAGCTAAGACTTGTTCTGGGATGAGATACCCTTGTGGTACCTCAACTTTATCTTCAAAAGTTACAAGTTCCCATGCTTTTTCATCCGCTAATAGTTTACGTAACAATTTATTATTCAAACCATGACCAGACTTGTACGCTTTAAAAGATCCAATAATGTTGTGTCCTGCCATATAGAGATCACCAATTGCATCTAGCATTTTGTGGCGTACTAATTCATCCTTGAAGCGTAAACCTTCTTCATTCAAGATACGGTAATTATCTAACACAATTGCATTATCCAAACTACCACCTAACGCTAAACCTTGAGATTGAAGATATTCAATATCTTTCATAAAACCAAAAGTTCTTGCACGGCTAATTTGTTGAATGAATGTCTCAGTCGTAAAATCTGTTGCATAATGACGCACATCTTTACTAATTGCTGGGTGGTGGAAGTCAATAGTGAATTCTAAGTGCAATCCATTAAATGGTTCGAACTCAGCCCATTTATCACCATCTTCAATACGTACTTTTTCTTTGATACGAATGAATTTTTTAGGTGCATCTTGTTCTTCGATACCTGCGTCTAGTAATAGATAGACGAAAGGATTCGCACTCCCATCCATAATTGGGATTTCTGGTGCATCTACTTCAATAATAATGTTATCAATACCCAAGCCTGACAACGCAGCATTTAAATGCTCAACAGTTGAAATACGGATACCGTCTTCATTTACTAATGCGGTACAAAGCATCGTATCTTGCACTGCGTTAGCATTTGCCACGAAAGTGACAGGCGGATTGAGATCTGTACGGCAATAGATCACACCCGTATTGGGCATCGCAGGGCGTAGGGTAAGGGTAACTTTGTTACCACTGTGTAATCCTACACCTGTAACTTTGATACTTTGTTTTAAAGTACGTTGTTTGATCATCGCATTATCTTCTTATTAATAATTATTTATTTGTAAAATGAGCCACATTGAACTGACTAAAATCACGTTTACGTTCATAAGTCGGTGTATCAAGTGTATCTTTTGGTTCATCAGTATTTTCATCTGATGAAGCTGAAGCATTTTCTGCCGCAGGTTTTGCTTCGGCATGGTTAGCTTCATTTAAACTTGCGTTACGAATACGGATATTTGGCTCTTCACGTTCACCAATACCTGTCGCAACAAGGGTTACGCGGATTTCATCTTCTAATTCTGGAAGAAGAGCAGTACCGACTTTAATAATTGCATCTTCGGACGCGAAGCCATGAACTACGCTAGCAACAGTATCTAATTCACCAAGGGTTAAGTTTGGACCTGCTGTTACGTTAATTAAGATACCTTTAGCGCCTTGTAAATCCACATCTTCAAGTAATGGGCTAGCAATCGCTTCTTGAACGGCTTTTTCTGCACGATCTTCAGATGCTTTGCCTTTTGCAAAACCAGTCCCCATCATTGCGCGACCCATTTCAGACATTACCGTTTTAACGTCTTCGAAGTCCACATTGATGATACCTGGAGAAGTAATCATGTCAGAAATTCCAGTTACAGAATTATGTAATACTTCGTTTACTGCTTTGAATGCATTTGGAATAGTAATGTTTTTACCAAGTACTTTGATAAGTTTTTCATTAGGAATGATGATAAGAGAATCAACATATTGAGAAAGCTCTTTAATACCTAATTCTGCAAAGTACATTTTTTTGCGGCCTTCATATGAAAATGGTTTAGTTACAACTGCAACAGTTAAGATACCAAGTTCTTTTGCAATTTGTGCAATAACTGGAGTTGCCCCAGTACCTGTACCACCACCCATACCGGCAGCTAAGAACACCATATCGGCGCCCTCTAAAACTTGACGTAAAGCTTCACGATCCTCTTCAGCTGCCTTACGACCTACATTTGGGTTAGAACCAGCACCAAGACCACGTGTTAATGCACCACCAATTTGGATAGTTTGAGGTACTTTGCTTGTACGTAATGCTTGGGCATCAGTATTGACCGCATAATATTCTATTTTACCGAACTCATCATCAAAATTTGGATACAGGAAATCTTCGCTGATAGTTGGTTGTGCTACTTGTGCATCAGCGTCGTCGTCTCCACTTAAAAACTGAGGCGATAATTTATTTTCTTGTTCTACCATATGGTTGACCGCATTACAGCCACCACCGCCTACACCGATTACTTTAATAAGTGAGCCGGAATCTTCATATTCATAGTCAACTGGTTCGATAGTCATAGTTAATCTCCGTAATATGCTACTTCTATATAGGTAACATTATTATAATTGCAATTATATCTTATTGTAGATGAAAAACATACATTTTAAAACTCTGACCTAACTTTATTGACAAATTTTTTCAATTTAAAATAGAGTTTTTTGGATAAACTGTCTTCATCTTTCTCTTCAATGCCAGTATCTTGATTCTGGTAACAACGCAATAAACCAATTGCCGTAGAATAAGCTGGATTATGGACGTAATCTGTCATACCAGAAACATCGATAGGGTAGCCAATACGTACAGGGCATTGGAAAACAATCTCTGCACATTGGACTAAATCTTGGGTGAGGGCTGCGCCACCAGTAATCACTACTCCAGAAATAAGTTCTGAATTAATTTTTTTGCTGTCGAGCTCTTCTTTCAATTTATTTAATTCGTTTTTAACGAGATTTAATAATTCAAAATAGCGAGGTGCAATAATTTCAGACAGTTCACTTTTATCACAAGTTAAAACTCGACCTGGTGTTGCACTCTTAATTTTAATTTCTGCATTTTGTTGAGTACGTGGCGGATACATTGCACTGCCATATTGAATTTTAATTTCTTCCGCTTCATGGAATGGTGTTGAGAAATAATGAGTAATATCGTTAGTAACGCGATTACCGGCATAAGTTAATGATTTGCTTAGACGTAGTTTCCCTTGAGTGTACACAGCAATATCCATGGTACCGGCACCGAAATCAATAACGCATACTCCAAGATTTTTCTCATCTTCTGTTAAAACAGCTTCGGCAGATGCATATCCTGAATAGAATACACGATCAACTTGCAATGGAATGTTTAGTTTAGAATGACATAATCCCACCGCTTTTTTAAGGTTCGCTAACGCTGCTTGCTGGCAGGCAATTAAATGCGCACGCGCAGTAAGACGCATCCCTTGTAGGCCAAGTGGATCCGTGATATTCATGCGGTCATCAAGTGCAAATTCTTGTGGAATAACTTGGAGAAGGGAAAGTCCGTCACCAATTTTTACAGAGCGAGCTGTCATAACCGCTTGATCGATATCTTCCTGGGTAACTTCTTCATCTTCACCGATGGCGACGACGCCACTTTCATTGAGTGAATGAATATGTTTTCCTGTGATTGAAATAATCACACTTTCAATTTGGCAGTGTGCTACATCTGCTGCCGATTCAATAGCACGCTGAATCGCATTAGCAATGGCATTCAAATCAGTGATACCGCCCTGACTAATCCCTTTTGAAGGATGAGAGCTAAAGCCGCTTACCTCGATCATCCCATTTGGGAAGACCTGACCTACTACGGCAGCCACTTTTGACGTACCAATTTCAAGACCAACGATAAGTTTTTGTTCACCATTATTTTTCATTTTTTGTTCTCACTTTGATTTGAATCGCTATCAATCAATTTTACTGCTGCACCTGAGGGATAACGCAGATCAACATAGGCTATTTTTTTATCCGCAGGGATCTCAATATTAGGATAAATTTTGGAAAAATTAGCCAATTTATTTTCCCAATTTGAGCTACCTAGTTTTAGCACCATGCCATTAGAAATCACTGCTGTCCATGCCCCACGATCAGTTAAGTATAATTTTTTTAAAGTTAAATGTTGTTGTTGTAATTGTGCAGACATCGCATTCCACACGGACAGTAGCAACTGTGTTTTATCATTTGGACCATTTAAGTTTGGCAAATTGCTCGGATAATTTTTATCGGATGGTAAAGAAAAAATTGTTCCATCATCCGCAAGAAAATTATTTCCATTCCACATTGCAATAGGCTGATAATCCTGTACCCAAAGATATAAACTATCTGGCCACTGTTTATGCACAATTAAGGTTTTTATCCACGATAATTGAGCAAGCTGATTTTTTATTTGTTGGGTATCTTGGGCTAAAAAACTTTTTAACCCCCCCATGCGTTCTAAAGCATCTTGAATATCATCCTGTTGCGTATAGATACGATCGCCTTTTAATGTAATTTTATCTAAAGGTTGAGTATCTAAATTGTCAATAATGGATTCCCAAGGTGCATTCATTATCGCGATAAAGCCTATTATAAACAACAAGCTGATAAAGAACCATTTTCTAAAAACAGTGTTTTTAACCAAATACCAGTATTGCTTGATGATTTGGGTACTTTTTGCCATTAACGTGTTAACTCCAAGATTTTCACGACTAATTGTTCAAAGGAATAACCAACTTGAGCTGCTGATTTTGGGAATAAGCTATGGCTTGTCATCCCTGGGCAAGTATTCGCTTCAACAAGACGAAATTCACCTTTTGCATTACTCATAATATCAATACGTGTCCAACCACGGCAACCTAGCGCATTAAATGCGGCTTTAGCTAATTGACGAATTTCTTGTTCTTTTTCGTCACTTAGACCTGCAGGACAAAAATATTGTGTATTATCAAGAAGATATTTCGCTTCATAGTCGTAGAATTCATTTGCTGGCACAATTTTGATAGCAGGAAGTGCTTCTTCACCTAAAATTGGCACAGTAAATTCCTCACCATCAAGCCATTCCTCAATGAGGATAGTTTCATCAAATTCTAAAGCATGTAGAACTGCCGATTTTAAATCTTCTGCATTTTTTACTTTAGTTAATCCAACGCTTGAACCTTCTAAAGATGGTTTGACCATTACTGGCATGCCAAGTTCTTTTTCTACCGCGATAGGGTCTAAATTATCAAGCGTTTTACGCGTTACTACGACCATTTTGGCAACTGGTAATCCATAAGCATGCCACATCATTTTGGTACGCATTTTATCCATTGAAAGAGCAGAAGCGAGTACACCACACCCAGTGTAAGGCAAATGGATCTGTTCTAATAACCCTTGCATGGTGCCGTCTTCGCCACCACGACCATGTAAGATATTGAATACACGATCAAACCCTGCTTCTTTTAGCGTTGCGACTGGATAGCTTTGTGGATCTATTCCTTCAGCATTGAAACCTTGAGATTTTAATGCGTTAAGAACAGCTGCTCCTGATTGTAGTGAAATTTCACGTTCTGCAGATGAGCCTCCCATGAGGACAGCAATTTTTTCTTCTTTTAATGCTTTCATATTTTTTCTCTTTGAATTAACTGAGCAACTAACTGAAACCCAATGTTAAATTATTTCGACCATTTATCGGCAAGTCCACGCGATAAACGGCTAATATCTCCAGCCCCTTGTGCGAGGATTAAATCATCGTTTTGTAAAACTTGTTCTAATACTTCCGCAAGCTGATTTTTATCAGATACCAAAATAGGGTCGACTTTACCAAGATTACGGATTGAGCGGCATAAATTACGACTATCCGCTCCTGCAATTGGTGCTTCACTCGCTGCGTAAACATCTAGCATCAGTAATACGTCTACTTGGGATAATACACGGACAAAATCATCAAACAGATCACGAGTTCTTGAATAGCGATGAGGTTGGAAAATCATAACAAGACGTTTTTTATCCCAGCCTTGGCGTGCCGCTTGAATCGTCACATCCACTTCTGTTGGATGGTGACCATAATCATCTACAAGCATGACTTTTTTACCATTGACATCAAATTCACCAAGTTGATCAAAACGACGACCCGCCCCTTGGAATTGCTGTAGCGCCTCAATAATTTTTTCGATTTCAATGCCTTCTTCTTTAGCTACTACAAAAGCGGCTGTCGCATTTAACGCATTATGACGACCGGGAACATTGAGGATAATATGAATTTCTCTACCGCTAGGACAAGCAATGTCAAAATGACCCTCGAATCCTTGTTGGTGATAATTTTTAATTTGATAATCGACACCTTCTGAGAAGCCGTAAGTGAGGATAGGGCGTCCGATACGATCGCGTAAACTCATTAATTCTGCATCATCTCCGCACAACACAGCAAGGCCATAAAAAGGTAAATTGTGTAAGAAATTAACATAGGTTTGTTTCATTTCTTCAAAATCACCATGATATGTATCCATATGATCAGGTTCGATATTTGTTACAACCGATACCATCGGCTGTAAATGTAAAAATGAGGCGTCACTTTCGTCTGCTTCTGCGATAAGGTAACAGCTATCGCCTAAATGCGCATTGGTTCCGAGAGATTTAACTAATCCGCCATTTACAAAAGTAGGATCGAGTTCAGCATGTGCAAAAATGGTGGCTAACATCGCTGTCGTGGTGGTTTTGCCATGCGTACCTGCTACAGCAATACCATAACGGAAACGCATAATTTCAGCTAACATTTGTGCACGTTGGATAACGGGAACATGTTTTTCAATCGCGGTAACAATTTCAATGTTATCTTTTTTGATTGCACTAGAAATTACTACAACATCAACGTTATTAATATTTTCTGCTTGATGAGCAAAAGTAATTTTGGCCCCTTTTTCCATAAGATGGAGAGTGGTTGCATTGGGTTGTAAATCTGACCCACTAATTTCATATCCTTCGTTCAATAATACTTCAGCAATACCACCCATACCGGCACCGCCAATGCCGACAAAATGGATGCGTTTAATACGACGCATAGCTGGGATAAAAGCACTTTGATTTTTATGTTGCATTGATAATCCTTTACTTTTATTTTGTAATTTTAATAATTTCATTCGCCACAATTTTTGCACTTTGTGGGGTTGCCTGATCTTTTGCAATATTTGCCATTTCTAAAAGTTGTGAGCGATCGAGCTTTTCAAATGTATGTGCTAGTTTTTCAGGGGTAAATTCATTTTGCTCAATAATAATTGACGCCCCTTTTTTCGCGAGAAATTCTGCATTTAGATATTGTTGGCGATCTTTATGTTGAAATGGCACAAAGATTGCAGCTGCACCAATGGCAGCAATCTCGCAGACAGTGAGAGCTCCCGAACGGCAAATAACTAAATCAGCCCAAGCATATTCCGAAGCAATATCATCAATAAATTCTGATAATTTGATATCGTCAGTCATAGCGTGATTGGCTTCGTACGAAGCTTTAACTTTCTCAAGATTATTTGCACCTACTTGATGGTGAATGATTACCTTATCTTTAAATTGAGCTGCAAATTGAGGAATGACATCATTTAAAATTTTTGCCCCTTGACTACCGCCAGCAACAAAAATACGTAATTTCCCACAACGCTCCGCAAAACGCTCATTCGGGAGAGGTTGAGCCCAAAACACTTCACGCACAGGATTACCGACTACTTCTGCATCTTTGAATGCGGTCGGAAATGCTTGCATAACTTTTGTCGCTATTTTGGCTAACCACGCATTGGTCAGCCCCGCTACTGCATTTTGTTCATGGAGAACTACAGGTACCCCACATAGTTTTGCAGCAACGCCACCTGGCCCTGACACATAACCACCCATTCCTAATACAGCATCTGGCTTGATTTTCTTGATAATTTTTCGTGCTTGTAAAATAGCACGTAAAATGGCAAATGGAGCCTTTAATAAATTTTTAAAACTTTTGCCACGTAGGCCAGAGATCTGAATGAACTCAATCGGAATTCCATATTTAGGAACTAATTGAGCTTCCATACGGTCTTTTGTCCCCAACCAGAAAATTTCCCAGCCTTTGGCTTGTAATTCTTGAGCGACGGCAATGGCTGGAAATACATGTCCGCCGGTTCCGCCAGCCATAACGAGTAATCTTTTTTTCTTATGCTGTTGCATAATCTTGCTGTCCTTGTTCTTCTTTATTCTGTAAACGCTGTTGACGATTTTCATAATCAATGCGTAATAAAACGGCGATAGCAGTTGCCATCACTAATAAACTCGACCCTCCATAACTTATGAGAGGGAAGGTAAGTCCTTTTGTTGGTAATAAACCCAAAGCAGCCCCTAGGTTTACAAAGCCTTGGCAGAAGATGAGTGTTGCAATACCACAGGCAAAAAAACCACCGAAACGATTTTCAAGGAGTAAGGCATCTTTAGAGATCTTCAATGCTTTCCAAATGAGAATACACAACAGAGAAATCATAAATAGAATACCAACTAACCCAAGTTCTTCTCCCCATACAGCCATAATAAAATCGGTATGCGGTTCAGGTAAATATGCCCATTTTTGGATGGAATTTCCCAAACCCTCACCAAAAATCCCCCCACGCCCAAAAGCAATAAGAGAGTTACTCAATTGATAACCCTTCCCATACGGGTCACTAAATGGATTTGTAAAGTTGGAAACCCTCGCTAATTTATATGGGTTCATTAAAATTGTTGCGGTGAATACAACGCCTAAAATGGCAACCGTGACAAGAATTTGTTTCTTTTTAACCCCTGCCATAATGAACATTGCTAACATGATCATTGCTAATACGGCTGCGGTACCTGTATCAGGTTGACGCAAGAGAAGCACTCCAAAAAGGAGAACGACCGCCGCAGGCTTAGCTAGACTCAATTTTTTCGTCCTCACTTCTTCGTAACGTCTTGCGATATAGCTCGCCAAAAAGCAAATAAGGACTAATTTGGATAGTTCAGCCGGCTGGAAATACATGACCCCCAGTGGAATCCAACGAGTTGCTCCGTTAATTTTATGT
>SAMEA104404098__coassemble_68_pt1 | contig 10014 bp, 7 predicted proteins | sample SAMEA104404098__metabat2_low_PE_002 | metagenome-assembled genome bin SAMEA104404098 (sample SAMEA104404098) | Balaenoptera acutorostrata | reverse complement strand
TATTTTCCTAAATTCTATCAAGTAATTGTCTAAAATACCCACTTTGTTGATAAAGCTCATCAAAGCTACCGCATTCCATGACTTTGGCGTTATCCATCACACAAATTTGATCAAATTGTTCAATATCTGTCAATCGATGTGTCACCATGATCAATGTCTTATCTTGGCAATGTTCAAAAACTAATGACAAAATATGACGTTCAGTTTCACGATCTAAACCTTCAGTCGGCTCATCTAAGAGTAAAATTGGCGCATCATTAAGTAAAATACGTGCCAAACCTAATCGACGTTGTTCCCCGCCAGAGAGTGGACGTCCACCTTCACCCAGCCAAATATCTAGCCCTTCCTCTTGTGCCACCAGTTTATCCAATCCGACTTTTAATAAAACTGCTTGCATCTTTTCATCAGAAATTTCTGTCTGGCTAGCAATTTGTAAATTGTTACGCAAAGTGTCACTAAAAACATGGACGCGTTGGGTCAAGAAACAAAATGTCGCGCGCAAACTATCTTGCGTATAATCCTGAATGGGTGCGCCTCCCAATAAGATTTTGCCACTTTCTGGATTATAATTACGCACAAGAAGCTGAAGCAATGATGACTTACCACTTCCCGTTTTCCCTAAAATGGCAATTTTTTTGCCTTGTTCAAAGGTTAATTGAATATTTTGCAAAGCAAAATCTTTTCGACTTGGATAATGGAAACTCACATTCTCAATTTGTAATAGAGGTGCTTTAGTTGGCAAACTCAATACCTTATCACCATCAAAAACCACTAACGGTTGTTGTTCAGTAAGTTCATTAATCCGTTTTGCTGATGCAACAATTTGACCAATATGTAAAAAAGCCGCGCCTAATGGCATTAAAATTTCAAAACTTGCTAACGCAGCAAACGCAAAGAGCGCAATGACAGAAGCCTGATAAAAGCGATTATCTGGGGCAAGATGAACCGCAAAATCTGTCTTCGCTGCAATCCATAATACCACTGCTAATAACATCCCATTAGCAAACATCACCAATGCGGTTGAAAGTCCAGATAAATTGGCCTCTTTTTGCTGAAAAGCTTGCCATTTCTCTTCCGTTTCCGCCATATTTTTACGACAATGTTTACCTGCATTGAATAATAAAAGTTCTGCCTGAGCTTGAATAAACTCAACAAATTGAGTGCGATATTGCGCGCGTTCTTCCGTCAACTCTTCCCCAAATTTTTTACCTAGTTGATAAAAAATAGTAGGAATAATAAGAAGTAATGCTAAAAGCGTAATCCCGATAATTAAGGCAAGTTGTCCATCAAAAAGGCTTAACGAAAACGTTAAAATTCCGATCATGACAATAGCCGTAATAAAAGGTGCAATCACGCGCAAATACAAATTATCTAATGTATCCACATCTGCCACTAAGCGGTTTAATAAATCACTATGGCGATAGCGATCTAACACTGCTGGGCTTAATGGAATAATCTTACGAAAAACTTGTACGCGCAATTTTGCTAAAATACGAAAAGTTGCATCATGCGTCACGATTTTTTCAACATAGCGAGCTACCGTACGACCGATCGCTAACCCACGTACAGTTGCAGAGGGATAGAAGAAGTTAAATAAACTTCCCGCACCCGCAATCGCTGTTGCAGCTAAAAACCAACCAGATACGGTTAATAAGCCAACGCTTGAAGCGAGCCCTAAGATCATTAAGATAATGCCAGCAAAAAGTGGCCATTTCGCATATTTAAATAAACGTATAAAAGGCAATAAAGTTCGCATTATTGAATATCCTGTTGTCGTTGTGCTAAAAGCTCAGCAAAGAAGCCAGTATGTTCTAGTTCTTCAAAGCGCCCTTGTTGAACAATTTGTCCCTCTTTCATCACTAAAATGTTATCGCATTGTTTGAGGTCTTCAATACGGTGCGTAATCATTAATGTCGTTTGTTCGCGACTCATTTTTTCTAATGCATTTAAAACAAGTGTTTCCGAGCGAGCATCTAGGCTTGCGGTGGGTTCATCAAGTAAAATTAAGTTCCCGTGACGTAATAAAGCACGAGCAATAGCAAGGCGTTGTGCCTGCCCGACAGAAAGTCCTACCCCATGTTCGTTGATTTCCGTATCAAGCCCAATTTGTTCGGTAAACTCTAGTGCTTGGGCTTGTTCAAGCGCAGTATGAAGCTCACTTTCCGATACATGTTCATTACCTAATAATAAATTCTCGCGTAAGGTCCCTTGTAGCAATACAGGATTTTGACCTACCCACGCAATAAAACTGCGCCAATCAGCTAAGTCTAAGTCACGCAATTCTTTACCATTGATTTTTAGGCTGCCTTCATAAGCTAAGAAACCCAAGAGTACATTCACTAGCGATGTTTTACCTGCCCCACTTTGTCCTACTAATGCTGTAAGTGAATGCGCTGGTAATTCAAAATTAAGTGGCTGCGTTAATGGTTTACCCGCTGGAGAGAGAACCACTAAATCATGAGCGTAAATTGATAAGCCTGCATGTAATTTTTCTGCAAAATTTTTATCGATTTTGGTAGCGTCAGGGTTTTGAGCAGTGACATAATCTGCTTCCAAGAAATCGACAATAACATCTGCTGCCCCGATTCCCGCTGCACGATCGTGATAATAAGTGCCAAGATCACGTAAAGGCTGATAGAACTCTGGTGCTAAGGTTAAACAGAAGAAGCCAGCAAATAAACTTACGGCTGCACCGTAACTTCCAAATCCAATTTGACCAAGATAGCTAAATCCGAAATAAACTGCCATCAAAGCGATAGAGATAGACGTGAAAAATTCTAGAACTGCAGAAGAAAGAAATGCTTTTTTCAATACGTCCATGGTGGTTTCACGGAAATCTTCCGTACTCTCTTCAATATGCTCTGTTTGTTCTGCGGTTTTATTGAATAAGCGTAAGGTTTCTAAACCGCGAAGACGATCCAAAAACTGCGCACTCAATTTTGCCAATACATCCATATTCTGTTGGCTACTTTCTGCTGCAGCCATCCCAACTAAAATCATAAAAAGTGGGATTAATGGTGCAGTAAGAATTAAAATCAAGGCGGCTGCCCAGTTAAATGGGAAAACCGCGATAATGATAATCACGGGAACGATCGCAGATAAACTTTGTTGCGGTAAATAGCGGGCATAAAAATTATGTAAATTTTCTACTTGCTCCAACATAATCGTTGCCCAACTTCCCGCGGGCTTATTATTGATTGTCGCCGGTCCAACTGCGGCAATTTTACTAAAAATTTGTTGCCGAATATGATTTCGAACTTCTCGCCCACAACGAAATCCGATACGTTCACGCCAATAAAGAATAATGGCACGAATAACAAATCCTAGAACAATACCAATAAAATACGCCCCCAATTGTTGGCGATCTTGATGTTTGATAATTAGCGCCTGCAATATCATTGCAAAGCAATAGGTTTGTCCAACCAAAATGAGTGAAGACAAACTTGCGAGTAATACATTAATACTTAACCATTTCTTGACTGGTGCTTTTTGTTCAGTCAGCCATTTTTGTAAGTAACGTTGACGTGTCTTTTCCATAATCATTAAATAAAAAAAGTACAAAGAAAGAGGGCAATAATCGCCCTCCATTTTTAAAAATTATAATTTATCTAAGAAACGTTCTGCATCAAGAGCAGCCATACAACCTGTTCCTGCAGACGTAATTGCTTGACGATAAACATGATCCATAACATCTCCAGCAGCAAAAATACCTTCTACTGAAGTGGCAGTGGCATCTCCATCTAAACCAGATTTTACGACAATATATCCATTATTTAGTTCTAATTGTCCATCAAAAATTGACGTATTTGGCGTATGTCCGATCGCTACAAAAAGACCATCAACTTGGATTTCTTCTTGGGTGTCGTTTTCCATATTTTTGATACGAATACCCGTCACTCCCATATCATCGCCTAAGACTTCCTGTAAGGTATATGGTGTATGAATCACAATTTTTCCTTCGCTCACCTTTTGATCCAAGCGATTAAGCAAGATTTTTTCACTACGGAACTCATGACGACGATGCACTAAATGGACTACGCTGGCAATATTTGCAAGATAAAGCGCTTCCTCCACTGCACTATTCCCACCACCAATAACAGCAACCGGTTTATTACGATAAAAGAAACCATCGCAAGTCGCACAAGCAGACACCCCACGACCTTTATATTTTTCTTCACTTTCTAAACCAAGATAGCGAGCAGAAGCACCCGTTGCGATAATCAACGCATCGCAAGTAAAGTTTTGCATTTCACCAAATAGTTTAAATGGGCGCGAAGAAAAATCGACAGATTTAATTTGATCAAAAATAATTTCTGTATCAAATTTTTCCGCATGTTTTAACATACGTTCCATTAATCCTTGACCAGTTGTTTTTTCAAAATCCCCTGGCCAGTTCTCAATCTCATCTGTTGTCGTCAGTTGACCGCCCTGTTGCATCCCTGTCACCATAACAGGATGTAGATTTGCACGCGCCGCATAGATTGCAGCTGTATAACCCGCAGGACCCGATCCAAGGATCAATAATTGACAATGTTTTGTATTCATAATAAACCTTCCATCTATTAACTAAGAGGTACTTTTTCTCTCATTTTATACAAAATAATTGATTAATAAAGTAGGGAATACAATTTACGGCGATATTGGCTGGTAATCGCATCCCCATTTCCCAATGCGGTTAGTATTTCTAAGAATTCTTTTTTTACTTCGCCATTTTCTGCCTGTAAGTCTTGTTGCAAAATACTAAATAATAACGCTAAGGCATCTTCACTCTTACCCACCTGATGTAAAGCAATCGCAAGTTTTAAAGCGGTAGCAGGTTGATGATCCTTTGTGTATTCAGCTTGAAGTTGCTGAATTTCTGGTGTATCGGCAGCTTTGAGTAAAAGTTCTGCCTGTGCATGAATTTCTTGCCACTGAGCATTACGATCTTCTAATTTTACTTGATCTAAGATTTCTAATGCAGCTTCAGCACGTTTTAACGTTAAATACGTTTCAGCATAAATAAACGCAATTTCTGGATTTTTCTTATCGCTTAGTTGCCACGCTTCCTTCAAAAGTGGGAGGGCTTGGGCGAGATCTCCTTTTTCAATATATTCTAGCGCTTGTTGAAATTTTAGCTCATCTTCACTTGGTAAAATCGCCTTTAAATGTTGCATAAGCTGTGCATCGTCTAGCGGTCCCTGAATTGCATCAATCGGTTTACCTGCTTTGAAAAGATAAGTGGTCGGTAAAGTTTGAAGTTGGAATTGGGCTGCTAAACGTTGTTGCATTTCACAATTAACGGCTGCCAGAATAAACTGTCCAGCATATTGATTTTCAATTTTTTTTAGCTTATCTAAAAAAGCAACCGTTTCTGGCATGCTTGGCGCATAGAAATTTAATACAACAGGAATTTGCTGAGAGCTTTGTAGTACCTGAGAAATATTTTGTTCTGTAATTTCAATAAATTGGGATTGCATAATCTCCGTCCTCTAGTAAATATTTATATCGCCATTGTAGCGAATTTTCTTACTTTAGAATACGCTTTCTCACCGTATAAAAAAATATCGGTGATTTCCTCATCGCTCTCCCCTTCTCATCGCAAAGCAATTATTTTCTCCTCCTGATTTTGCATAAATTTTTCCGAAAATGTTGGCGTGGGAAAATCATAGCCTAACGCGTTGGTTTCAGGTACAATCGGTTTTTTACTTATTTTATTACTTGACACAAACACAATAACTATGAACTCAATGAAGAACATTCGTAATTTTTCTATTATTGCTCATATTGACCATGGGAAATCGACACTTTCCGATCGTCTTATCCAGACTTGTGGCGGTCTTTCAGATCGCGAGATGGAAGCGCAAGTTTTAGACTCAATGGATCTAGAACGTGAGCGTGGTATTACCATCAAAGCACAAAGTGTAACGTTAAACTACACAGCAAAAGACGGTGAAACCTATCAATTAAACTTTATCGATACTCCGGGACACGTAGACTTTTCTTATGAAGTATCGCGTTCACTCGCTGCCTGCGAAGGGGCATTACTTGTGGTTGATGCAGGACAAGGTGTTGAAGCGCAAACCTTAGCTAACTGCTATACCGCAATTGGCATGAATCTAGAAGTCGTACCAGTTTTAAATAAAATTGACTTACCAGCTGCCGAACCAGAACGCGTTGCTGAAGAAATTGAAGACATTGTGGGCATTGATGCCATGGATGCTGTGCGCTGTTCTGCAAAAACAGGGGTGGGAATTGATGCTGTATTAGAAGATATTGTTCATAAAATTCCAGCACCTGAAGGTGATCCAGATGCGCCACTTCAAGCCCTTATTATCGACTCTTGGTTCGATAACTATCTTGGTGTTGTATCTTTGGTTCGTGTTAAGAACGGTGTATTGAAAAAAGGCGATAAAATTAAGGTGATGTCTACAGGACAAACTTATAACGTTGATCGTCTTGGTATTTTTACACCAAAACAAGTGGATACGACTGAATTAAAAACAGGCGAAGTAGGTTGGGTTGTATGTGCTATCAAAGATATCCTTGGCGCACCCGTTGGCGATACCCTCACACTTGCAAGCAATCCAGCGGAACACGTTTTACCTGGTTTCCAAAAAGTAAAACCACAAGTATATGCAGGATTATTCCCTATCAGCTCTGATGATTACGAAGCTTTCCGTGATGCCTTAGGTAAATTAAGCCTTAACGATGCATCCCTCTTCTATGAACCAGAAACCTCTACTGCGCTTGGTTTTGGTTTCCGTTGTGGTTTCTTAGGTTTACTTCACATGGAAATCATTCAAGAACGTTTAGAACGCGAATATGATCTTGATTTGATTACAACTGCACCAACTGTAGTGTATGAAGTGGAACAAACTAACGGTGATGTGGTCTATGTAGATAGTCCGTCAAAACTACCGCCGTTAAATAATATCGCGCAAATCCGTGAACCTATTGCGGAATGTAATATTTTGGTTCCGCAAGAATATTTAGGAAATGTTATTACCCTTTGTGTTGAAAAACGCGGTGTTCAGACCAATATGGTATACCATGGTAACCAAGTTGCATTAACTTATGAAATCCCGATGGGTGAAGTGGTGCTTGATTTCTTTGACCGCTTGAAATCTACCTCTCGAGGATACGCATCTTTGGATTATAACTTTAAAAAATTCCAAGCGGCGGATATGGTTCGTGTGGACATCATGATCAATGGCGATCGTGTCGATGCACTCGCATTGATCGTACATAAAGATAATGCGGCCTATCGTGGACGTGAATTAGTGGAAAAAATGAAAGAACTTATTCCACGTCAACAATTTGATATCGCAATTCAAGCGGCAATCGGTAATCATATTATTGCACGTTCAACCGTTAAACAATTACGTAAAAACGTGTTGGCTAAATGTTATGGTGGTGACGTAAGCCGTAAGAAAAAACTACTACAAAAACAAAAAGAAGGTAAAAAACGAATGAAATCTTTAGGTAACGTTGAAGTTCCACAAGATGCGTTTTTAGCTATTCTTCATGTGGGTAAAGATTAATTCATAAGGATTTTCAATGAAATCAAATATTGCCTTTATTTTGCTAATTATTGCTGCTGTTATTGGCTGGAAAATTTTTGAAGCCATGGGTGCTGCGAATAGTATGTCTATTGTATTGACGCTCGTGACTTTCTTTTGTGGCGCATTTTGGTGCTATAAACGTTTTTATGTCTTACCGCGTGCTAAAAAACAATTAGCCGAAGATGAGGCAAATGGTATTGCATTGACACCTGAAGAGCAACAAGCTCGCTTAAAAGCAGCGGAGCCAACCGAAACGTTTGCTTCGCTCTTTTGGGTTTTATTTTTAATCTGGATTTTTCGTTCATTTTTCTTTGAACCCTTCCAAATTCCATCAGGTTCAATGAAACCCACATTACGCGTTGGTGATTTCCTACTCGTAGAAAAATACGCTTATGGTGTACGTGATCCTATTTTTGGAAAAACACTGATTAAAACGGGTGAACCACAACGTGGTGATGTAGTCGTATTTAAAGCGCCCGATAGTCCAAGCCAAGATTATATTAAACGTATTATTGGTTTGCCAGGCGATCAAGTTTTCTATGATAGCCAAAATCGTCACTTAATGGTTGTTTTAAATAAAGATGGAAAACCTTGCACGAAAGATTGTGAAGTACAACAATTTTTCTATAGTAAACCTGTTCCAGATAAAGATTTTTACCAAGTTCTTGGTCAAACCCCAGATGGTAAAATGATTTATAGCGATATGCATCCTCTCTTGGTGCATGAAACAGATATGCAAAACATTTCTCATGATATTCTTTGGGATCAACCAAATCCAAATGAAATGCCGTACTATCATGATTATGCAGATCAAAAAGGTTATGTAACACACTGGATCGTTCCTGCTAAACATTACTTCGTTATGGGGGACAACCGTAACAATAGTTACGATAGTCGCTTCTGGGGATTTGTTCCAGAACAAAATTTAGTCGGGAAAGCAACTTTTATTTGGTTAAGTTTAAAGAAAAAACCGAATGAATGGCCTACCGGTATCCGTACAGATCGTTTCTTAATGGGCATTTATTAATAATGGAAAATAACGATAAATTACAAAAAAGTCTCCAATATCAATTTGAAGATCCACAATTACTTAAGCTGGCACTCACTCATCGGAGTGCCGCTAAGAAACATAACGAACGTTTAGAGTTTCTTGGCGATGGAATATTAAATTTAACCATCGCACAGGCACTTTATAACCAGTTCCCAAATTGTAATGAGGGTGAACTTAGTCGCATGCGTGCTACCCTCGTCCGTGAAAAAACGCTTGTAATACTCGCTCATCGTTTTAATTTGAGTGAATATATTGTTTTAGGTCCTGGTGAGTTAAAAAGTGGTGGTTTCCGCCGTGATTCTATCCTCGCTGATGCTGTAGAGGCGATTATTGGTGCCATTTCTTTAGATAAAGATCTACAAACGGCGACCAATGTTGTAAAAAATTGGTATATGGACCTTCTTGCTGAAATTAAACCAGGCGAAGAACAAAAAGATCCCAAAACACGCTTACAAGAATATTTACAAGCTAAACATCTTGCTTTACCAAGCTACGAAGTTATTAATACAACAGGTAAAGCCCATAACCAGATATTTACGGTTAAATGCGAAATCAAACATTTAAATAAAACCGTAATTGCGGAAGGAACAAGTCGTCGTAAAGCAGAACAAGAAGCAGCGAACTTGATTCTTCAAGAATTACTCACCAAAACAAAATAACCTTTGTTTTGAATGATAGGAAAACTCATGACAGACAAACAAAATAATAGTGAAAAAACTTACTGCGGATTTATTGCTATCGTAGGACGCCCTAATGTGGGTAAATCTACCCTACTTAACCGCATTTTAGGTCAAAAAATTTCTATTACCTCTAAAAAAGCACAAACTACTCGTCACCGTATTTTAGGTATCCACACAGAAGGTAAATACCAAGCGATTTACGTGGATACTCCAGGATTACATATTGAGGAAAAACGTGCAATTAATCGCCTAATGAACCGTGCAGCAAGTAGTACCATTGGTGATGTTGATTTAATTATTTTCCTTACAGATGGTACTCACTGGACAGATGACGATGAAATGGTTTTAAACAAATTACGCCAAGTTAAAACCCCTGTTGTTTTAGCCGTAAATAAAATCGATAACATCAAGAATAAAGATGAATTATTGCCATTCTTAACTGAAATGAGTCAAAAATTCCCATTCAAAGATATCGTACCTATTTCTGCACAAAAAGGTAAGAATATTGATATTCTTGAAAAAATTGTCCGTGAATCACTTCGCGAAGGCATTCACCATTATCCAGAAGATTACGTTACCGATCGTTCACAACGTTTCATGGCTTCTGAAATCATTCGTGAAAAATTAATGCGTTTTACTGGAGAAGAATTACCGTATTCCGTAACTGTTGAAATTGAACGTTTCAAAGTAAATGAACGTGGGACTTACGAAATTAATGGGCTGATTTTAGTAGAACGTG
>SAMEA104404098__coassemble_65_pt1 | contig 10228 bp, 11 predicted proteins | sample SAMEA104404098__metabat2_low_PE_002 | metagenome-assembled genome bin SAMEA104404098 (sample SAMEA104404098) | Balaenoptera acutorostrata | reverse complement strand
AGATTATATTTTATACATATAGTATTTTTATACTACGATTTTAGATGAAAATAGTATCGGTTCAATGTATTGTTGCGCTGGCAGTCATAACTTTGAATGAAATGAGGTATATATGAAAAAACTTGTACTCGCAACAACTGTTTTAGGTATTATGGCGACGACTAGCGCACAGGCAGAACCTAAATTTTTTACGCAAGCAGATCTAGGGGTAACATCTTTGCGTTTCCATGATCATGGAGAAAGCTTTCATAAAAACGTTTTCTCTCAACGCCTTTCTGGAGGACTTGATTTCCAAAATGGTAATCGTCTTTCTTTAGGGTTTACGCATTATGGACGTATTACCAAAGATTACTATGATGCCACTGCAAAAGAATTTGGTGATGTGTATTCAGAAAAAATGAAGTTTGATACTTATGATATTGGGGTTGGCTATACTTATACTATCCCACTTAATTTCCCAGTTCGCCCGTATGTAGGTGCACGCATGGGAATGAGTATTGCGAAAAGTAAACATGAAGCTTATGCAGTTGGCTATTCAGCCTCTCATACTCATACCGACAATCGCTTTAGTTTCGGCGGTTTAGCTGGTGTTGAATATGATATTATGCCAAACCTAGCTGTTGGAATCGGTGCAGAATATAACCGTTTAAATAGTTATCTGAATGCTTTCAGCGGAAACGGTTTCTTACGTTATACGTTTTAATTAAGATTTTTATCGCAATCCTAAAGCCCCGAAATGGGGCTTTTTTTGTATTAATCAAAACATTAAATATTAATAAATAAGTATCTTTAACATTTAATTGAGTATTTATTAACCTTATTTTAACAATTTTATCTGTGCAAAAAAAAAACAAATGCTAAAATTCGCATCGCTTTTTGCACAATAAATAAGAAATGAAGGAATTAATATGAAAAAATCACTCATTGCAACTGCAATTTTAGGACTCGCAACAGTAACTAGCGCACATGCGGATATGGTAACGTCAAATACCACTTTTAATGATGCGCAAGCAGATAATACAGTTCAGCCTTTTGTACAATTAGGTTTAGGCGCAAGCTTTTTATCATTTAGTAATAAATTTTTAGATGGGCTTACCGATGATTCATCAGTATCATTTGGCAAACTCGAAAACACTTCTGCATTTTCACAACGATTGACGCTTGGTATGGACATTGGTGGCGACCGTGTTGGTTTAGATCTCACAAACTTCGGTAGCCTTGACTATAAGATTACCATGAATGATGGAGATAATAACGTAGAATACCCATATTTTGGTGATATTAAAGTTCAAACTTACGGTCTAGGGTTAAGCTATGCGCACGCAATGCAAATTAATTCTATTGTTCATCCATTCTTTGGGGCACGTATTGGCGTAACTCATACCGATATCAAGTTTATTCCAGCTAAAAATATCCCGTGGACAAGTGGTGAAGTTGCGTCAAATCATGCAAGCATTGGCGGATTCGGTGGTCTTGAATTTAAACTCAGTCATCATATTACGTTAGGATTTGATGGTGAATACGATCAATTATGGGGTAGTAAAGAATCTTCTGCCATCGCAAATGCCTTTATTCGCGCATCTTTCTAATTGAGATATTAAAAAAATTAAGCCCCATTTTGGGGCTTTTTTATTACCACGCCTCAAAAATCATAAAAAATTATGAAAATCGGGGCGTGATTGTATTTTAATTAAAATTATTCCATCCAAATGAGGGTAGCGATTCGCCCAGTATTTTTTTCTCGGCGATAGGAGAAAAAGCGATCTTTATCGGTAAAGGTGCAATATTCTCCGCCACAAATATTGGTTATTCCTAGTGAATGCAATCGCTGTTTAGCGAGTAAGTAGAGGTCGGCAAGATATTTACCAGGTACCAATGGGTCACGGATAAAAGCCGCTTCTGCGAGGGGATCAACATCCATAAACGCATGAAGAAGATCTTCACTCACTTGAAAAGCTTTCTGACTAATCGCTGGTGCGAGCCATACCATAATATCATGGCGAGGGGATTTAAATTTTGCCACGGTATTTTCCAAAATACCGTCGCATAATCCACGCCAGCCCGCATGCGCAGCCGCAATTTCTGTGCCGTCTTTATTACAAAATAAAACAGGCAAACAATCTGCTGTCATCACCAAACAAACTTCACCTTTTTGCGTCGTGTAACTCGCATCTGCTGGATAAGTAGAATCTGAAGGTAATGTTAACACGTTGGTGGTGTGCGTTTGGTTAAGGAAGTGGGGCATTTGAGGAAGTCCCATTTCCTGTTGTAACCGTACGCGATTTTGTTCGACCGCAATTGGATCATCGCCGACATGCGCACCTAAATTTAGCGTATCAAAAGGCGCTGTGCTGACACCACCATGGCGAGTGGTGGTGAAAGCTCGGATATTTTTCGGCGCTTGCCAAGTTGGAAGGATAACTTGCATTAATAGTCTAATTCGTCTTTGTGGAGTTGATAATCTGCTTTTAACGCATCAATAAGTTGCACAAAATCGTCTGGAAGTGGTGCATGCCACTCCATTAATTCCCCTGTAATGGGATGATAAAGACGTAACATAACCGCATGCAATGCTTGACGTTTAAAGTTGCGTAAAACCTCTAAAAATTCAGGGCTTGCATTTTTTGGTGGGCGTGGGCGACCGCCATAGGTTTGATCCCCTAATAATGGGTGTGCAATATGGGACATGTGTACACGGATTTGGTGTGTGCGTCCTGTTTCAAGACGTAAACGTAAGCGTGTGTAGTTACGGAAATGTTCCATAATACGATAATGCGTTACCGCTGGTTTTCCCATAGGGTGTACTGCCATGTGCGTACGTTTAGTTGGGTGACGCGCCATCGGTTCATCAACTTTCCCACCTTGCGTCATAACACCAAAAGCAACTGCTTCGTATTCACGGGTGATTTTACGTTTTTGTAGATCGCGAACTAATTGGGTTTGCGCTGGAATCGTTTTTGCGACAACCATTAGCCCAGTTGTGTCTTTATCAAGACGGTGTACGATACCTGCGCGTGGAACTTCGGCAATACTCGGATAGTGATAAAGTAATGCATTTAAAATCGTTCCACTTCGATTTCCCGCACCAGGGTGAACGACAAAATCTTTAGGTTTATTGATAACGAGGATATGTTCATCTTCGTAAACAATATTTAATGGCAAGTTTTCTGGTTCAAAGCGTTCATCTTCTTCGACTTCAGCTTGAATTTCGATTTGTTCTCCACCATAGACTTTGAGTTTAGGTACGTTACAAATTTCGCCATTAACTTTAACGAGATCTCCCTCAATCCATGTTTTAATGCGGGAACGAGAATAATCTGGGAATAATTTTGCTAAAGCTTGATCAAGACGTGCACCAAGTAAGTCTGGTGTGACTTCTGAATTTAAAATAAGGGTTGCCATAAGGTTTCCAAAATAGTAGATATAAAAATTTGTGACATTGTAGCATTTATTTGGGAACGGCAAAACTATGCGCCGTGTTACTTTCGAGGATTCCACTAATAAAGGCGGGAAAACAAAGAAAAGACCTAAAACCAACAAGTTATTGATTATTTTTTATAAAAATGTATAAAAGAACGTGTATAATTCAGTGATGTTTTATAAAATGGGAAATGTATCTAATTTCGCTGAGCTTAATAAAGGATAAGTTTTATGAAAAGATTGAAGTTGACGCTTTTAGTGGCTGCAACCGGGTTGTTGGTCGCATGTGCTGGGGATAAAGAATTACAGACTGCTCCAGAATCAGTTTTATTACATCGCGCACAGACCTATTTAAAAGATGAGAATTATGCACAAGCAATTAAATATCTCAATGCGCTAAATGGTCGATTCCCACGTACGATTTATAGTCAACAAACACAACTTGAGCTAATTTACGCGTATTTTGAAAATAAAGAATATGATAAAGCCTCATGGGCAGCAGATACTTTTGTACGCTATTTTAAAAACTCACCACATTCAGACTATGTGTTATATCTTGCGGGCTTAGCGAAAGAAGTGCCGAATGACCACTGGGTTCAGGAGCTTTTCGGTGTTGATCAAGCTAACCACGATAGTGCGTCAATGCAAAGTGCATTACAAGATTATACAATGTTAGTTAATGCCTTCCCGAATAGCCCATATACGCCAGATGCGATTAAACGTATTAAATATATTTATTCACAGCTTGCTCGCCATGAAGTAAATATTGCGAAATTCTACGCAAAACGTAATGCGTGGGTAGCAGTGGCAAACCGATTGGTCGCAGTACAACGTCAATATCCACTTACAAAAGCGGCTGTTGAAAGTTTACCGCTATTAAAAGAAGCATATGAACAAATGAATTTACCGAAATTAGCGGCTGAAACAGAAGCATTAATTAAAGCGGAAAGCGCAGCAGCTAAAAAAACGCCAGAAATTCAAAAACCAGGTGAACCTAAAAATATTTTCCCACCGCAATGGATCAAACTTCCTCCAATGCCATCCGAAGAGATGATTGAAAAAATGGAAGCGGAAAATGCACTTCATGCAGATGACTACATGCCAGAACAACCTGAACAGTCATTAAAGAAAGCAAAATTAAGTGATGCTTAGATAGTCAGAACAGAATGATAAAAATAAAAAAGCGGATAATTAAGTTATCCGCTTTTTATTTATTGTAGAGAATTAACCCACAATTTCAGTTTGTGCGAAGAAATAGCTAATTTCGCGTGCTGCACTTGCTGGGCTATCAGAACCATGTACGCTATTTTGGCTTTTGCTTACTGCAAAATCTGCACGTAACGTGCCTTTCTCAGCTTCGGCAGGGTCGGTAACACCCATTAATTTACGGTAATCCGCAATAGCATTTTCTTTTTCTAACACGCAAAGTACCACAGGACCTGATGTCATATAGTCAACCAGACCTTCAAAGAATGGTTTACCTTCGTGTTCTTTGTAAAAACCTTGTGCTTGCACAGGGGTTAAATGACGCATTTTCATTGCAGCGATACGAAATCCATTTTCTTCTAAACGTGCAATGATTTGACCGATAAGATTACGGCGAACTGCATCTGGTTTGATAATTGCAAAAGTTTGTTGCATAAAATTCCTTTTTATTCTTGATTTAATAATAGTAAATTTGCCAAGGTTTGCACGCCGATACCTGTTGCACCCGCCGCCCATAGATCAGTAGGGGAGGCACGGAAAGTAGCAGAGGCATCGATATGAAGCCAGTGGCGTGGATAATCTTTCACGAAGTAAGATAGGAAAGCAGTTGCGGTACTTGCCCCTGCAGGTGAAGAAACCGTCGCAGTATTTGCAATATCCGCAAATTGTGACTTAATTTGATCACGATGGAATTTAGCAAAAGGTAAGCGCCAGAATAATTCGTTGGCTTCTTCTGCTGATGCCATCAGATCCAATACCAGATCTTCATCCATGGAAAGAATAGTATGATATTCTGTACCTACAGCACGTTTAGCCGCACCAGTTAATGTCGCTGCATCAATGATCATTTCTGGGTGTTGTTGATCTGCCCAGATTAATCCATCCGCTAGCACAAGGCGACCTTCTGCATCGGTATTAAGAATTTCTACAGTAACGCCATTGCTGTACTTAATGATATCACCAAGCTTCATGGCTTCGGCACTTACCATATTTTCAGCACAACAAAGGACGAGTTTAACGCGTTGGTTAAGGCCAGCCGCGATTGCCATACCCAAGGCACCTGTTAATAATGCTGCACCACCCATATCGGTACGCATTGTTACCATGCTATCGGTTGGCTTAATGCTGTAGCCCCCACTATCAAAAGTAATTCCTTTACCCACTAAACAGGCAAAAGTAGGCGCATCGGGATTACCTGTTGGGTTATAGTCAAGTTGAAGCATTGCTGGTGGGTTTTTAGCACCTTTCCCAACGGCCCAAATACCTTGATAGTCTTCTTCAAGAAGGGCCTTGCCTTCAATGATACGAGCATTCACTTCACTATCAGGCGCATATTCTTGGGTCATGTGTTGAATAAATTTAAGCGCTTCTTTAGCAAGATGAACGGGAGTCATATGCTGCGCTGGCGTATTGATGATTTCGCGTACAAAATCACCACAAATAATACGGGCAAGGAGAGTTTCATGACTTTCTTCATCTAGTACAGGTAGGCTTAAATCGTAGTTTTGTTTTGCGGTATAAAATCCTTGATAGAAAGCCCAGCAAGTTTCTAAATCCCAGCCTTCACCTTCTAAATCTGCGTCATTAATGCCTTGATTACGTAATTTACGCGCTGCGCGTTGGATATCAGTCAGTATGCTATCGTGTTTAACGTGGATAGTGGCGCCGTTGTTACCAAAACTTAAAATGGCGTTTTTCCCCCACATTTCTGTAGCAGGTTGGGTTGATAAAAAAACGTTCATAATGCATCCTTATTAAATAATTTATAATTATATCCAGTTATACTGCGATCCGCTATGAAAAGCAAAAGCTTTATTATTTAAATCCGTCCTAAAATAATATAAATTTTTACGAAAAGCGGGGCGTGATGATTGAAAATTTATAAATATTCGACGAGATCTTCGATAGATTTTTTACGTGCTTTAGGAGTGCTTTTTTCAACACAGGTACCCAGCGCTACGAGTGCGATAATTTTTTCGTTTTCAGAACAATCTAATCCTTCACGTACTGCATTACTTTCTAACCATTTTCCTGAAAGCCATGCGTTATCAAAACCAAGCGCATTTGCTGCAAGTTGTAACGCATAAACACTGCAACTTGCACAGGCTAATTGTTCCCAAGTTGGAACTTTCTCAAAATCAGGGTCAAGTTGGGCAATAACCGCAATCATCATTGGGCTATTTTGACAGATAGTTTCCGCCTTTTGTTTACGGCTTTCACCAAGATTTAATTCTTCTGCGCCAGCTTGAAGCAATCTTTGAAAATCTGGCATGATTTCTGGGGAAAGAACAATAAAACGATAAGGCTGTAAACGTGCATGATCTGGTACGTGTACGGCTGCCTCAAACATTTGATTTAATTGTGTTTCATCAGGGATGGGGTAAGTAAGTTTTTTTTCTGAGTGACGATGTGTGAGTAAAGTAAGTGCGTCCATAAATATGCTCTATTTTCAATGAATAAAATTAACTTAAGTTTAACATAAAAATTTTGTTGTTCATGGTACTTAATAAAAATGTGCTATTATTTGTTCTAAATTTAATTAATGAAAGGACTGGAAACGCCATGACATTTTTATGCAAATTCCTATGGAAGAGTTTAAATTTCATCCGTGAGTTAGTGATGAATATTGTCTTCCTTTTCTTTGTCGTAATTTGTGCAGCTATCTTTGTTGGCATTCACCAATTAAATCAATGGCAAGGGAATAAAAATACCAAACCTACTCTCCCACAAAAGGGCGCTTTATACATTAATCTTAACGGCTATTTAGCAGATACACGCCCAGAAGACAGTGTGCGTCAATTAGTTAAAGATGCAATATCAAGTAGTGATGATGTACCACAACAATTTTCTATTTTTGATCTTGTTAATGCCATTCATCATGCAAAAAATGATCCAAAAATTGATGGACTTGTTTTGAATTTAAGTGATTTTACCCAAGGTAATTTTCCTGCTATTCATTATGTGGGTGACGCAATTGCTGATTTTAAACAAAGCCATAAACCAGTTATCGCCTATGCACAAAATTATGGGCAACATGGATATTTGCTTGCAAGCTATGCCGATCAGATATATATGAATCCGATGGGGCAAGTTGGTATTACGGGCTTAAACGTTGAAAACCTTTATTTTAAAAATTTATTAGATAAATTAGACGTGACGCCGCATATTTTCCGCGTGGGTACCTACAAATCTGCAGTTGAGCCTTTTATGCGCGATAATATGTCACAGGCTGCGCGTAATAATATGCAACGTTGGTTAAATCAAACTTGGCAAGATTATGTGAATGTAGTGGCGAAGAATCGTAATATTACTACTGAGCAGGTTTTACCATCTGCGACTGCCTATTTAAATGATTTAAAACGTTTAAATGGTGATAACACACTTTATGCAAAAGAGCGCCATCTTGTAACAAATTTTGCAAATTCACTTACTTTTGAAAAAGCACTTGCAAGTAAATTTGGTGAAAATAAAGAGGGTGAGCCGAATTTAATTGGTTATGATGCTTATCTAAAAACATTACCTGATGCTATGACAACCGATAAAAAAGCTAAAATTGCGGTGATTAGTGTTGAAGGGAGTATTATTGATGGTGAAAGCCGTGATGGTCAAACAGGTGGCGATACTATCGTTAAACAATTAAATGAAGTTTATCACGACGATAATATCAAAGGCGTGATTTTACGAGTAAATAGCCCAGGTGGAAGTGCATTTGCTTCAGAATTAATTCGTCAAATGCTCATGCAAATTAAAGCCGAAGGCAAACCGGTTGTGGTATCCATGGGTGGCATGGCTGCATCTGGTGGCTATTGGATTTCAAGTGGGGCAAATTATATCGTTGCTGATCCTGATACGTTAACTGGATCGATTGGTATTTTTGCGATGATTCCAACCTTTGAAAAAACATTGCACAAAATTGGTGTTAACGCAGATGGTGTAAGCACAAGTGATTTAGCAAAAAGCTCTATGTTAAGCGGGATTACTCCAATTAATGGCGATATTCTCCAACAAGAAATTAATCACGGCTATGATCGATTCTTAACGATTGTTAGTGAAGGACGCCATATGTCTAAAGCGGATGTAGATAAAATCGCACAAGGACAAGTTTGGTTAGGTCGCGATGCACTTAAAAATCATTTAGTAGATGAACTGGGTAACTTTGATGTTGCTGTAGCGAAAGCAAAAAGCCTAATCGTTGCGACAAATGATAAAGTAACCGAAAAAGATCTTGGCGTGGAATGGGTAGAAAATGAGGATAACCCAACTTTACTCAGTTTCTTTAAAAGTTTAGATAAACAAGGTAAGGCTGCGATTAAAGCCCAAGTAACTGAAAGTCTTGGACTCCCAAAAGCCTATATAAAAGTTACAAATCAAATCAATTTACTTGATAAATTTAATGATCCGAAAGGGCAATATCTCTATTGTCTAGGATGTGGGGATATTCAGTAACAGAATATCGTGTGATGGGGTAATGATGGCGGGAGGTGCTGTTGGCGTTTATAAACTTAATATTATGCAAATTCATTTTTAATTTTTAACTTTAATCAGAAGGCAAGTACTATGAAAAAGATTTTATTAGGCGCACTATTGTTATGTTCAACAGCCGTTATGGCGAATGATAAATACGATATGCTTGAAGATAAGTTGGAAGGGGCATATAGCACATTAACTGATGGAACGCATACAATGAAAGTTGATGATATAGATGTCGATCAAATGGGAAATCAAGTTTTAGTAAAACTTGAATTGGAATCCGAAGATAATGATGGAGCATGGTCTAAGTTTAATAAAACAACTTACCAAGATATTATCACAGGCATGGCAGACGAAGTCCGTCGTGATCTCAACACAAAAGATAAAGTCAAAGTTGAACTGATTTTTGAAAACAGTAAAACAGACAAAGAAACATTATTATCAAGTGGTGTTTATTGATGTGATTTAACTAAAAACAAAGCGAGTCATATGGCTCGCTTTTTTGTTGATAAATTTTATTTCAACGTTGTTTTGAACGCGGTAATATGTTGCTGCTTGATTTTATCGCAAAGCTCTTTATCTGGCGCATTTCCAAGCGCACAATTCATTGCAGTATGTTCATATTGTTCAAGTCCTTTACATGCTTCACTATCAATCTTTAATTTTCCGCTCATACATTGCGTCGCAACAGATTGCACTAAATTAGAGTCATTAGCAAAATCTTTAACAGAGTAGCTTTGACCGCAGCCTGCTAATACGAGGGAACTAGCTGCAACCGTGGCTAAAAGTAGGATTTTTTTCATAAGATGTCCTTAAAAGTATAGAGATAGAAAGGATATTTCTACTTAATAAGAAGTAGATGAAGTGTATTGTACAACTCGCATAAAGAGAAATAAATTAATATTTTCAAGTCGATGATACTACATTAGTGGTAGCTAACTTATTGGTTTGTGACTATTCTTAAAAGATGATATTTTCTTGAAAGTTAAAGGTCGGGTAAACGGCGGAACTGGGATAACAAATAAAAGAAAGGCGACACATGTTGCAATGTATCGCCGAGTAAACCTACGAATGGAGAATTATTTTACTTTATCAATCCATTCCCCATAGCCTTCTTCTGCCATTTTATTAA
>SAMEA104404098__coassemble_64_pt1 | contig 10266 bp, 8 predicted proteins | sample SAMEA104404098__metabat2_low_PE_002 | metagenome-assembled genome bin SAMEA104404098 (sample SAMEA104404098) | Balaenoptera acutorostrata | reverse complement strand
ATGTACTATGGATCCAAATGCAGATCACATTGGTGAAAATATTTCTATTTTCGATACAATTGATGAACCTGTCGTTTCTGTACAGCCAAAAGCAAAAAAACAACCAATTAAATCTGTACAACAACTTACTCAAAAAGTAGAAGCACTCTTAAAAACTGACGCGTTTTTACAAGAAACTAAAGGCGTAAATCGTTTCTTACGTATTTTAAGCGTGCTATACCGTACTAATCCAGAAAGTTTTGCAAATGCCGTTGAACCGTTACAAGGTCACACTCGAGTTTATTTCGCACGTGATGAAGCAACTTTATTAAGTTATGGAACTCATACTAAACCAAAACAAATTCCAGAAAGCCCTTTCTGGGTTATCACTAATACTAATAGCCAGCGTAAAATGCTTATGTTAGAAAGAACAATGCTTGAAATGCAATTACCTCAAGCACTTGTTGAAAAAGTTCGTCAATTTTTCTAGCGCTAACGAGAAAATAAATGAACTTACTATGGCAAGATTTCGCTAAATGCGAAAAGATCCAAAATCGTATTGCTTTGCGAGATTCGCAAGGCAATCTTTTTTCTTGGAAAGAGGTCACAGGGCTTATTAATGCCTTTGCGGAACAACTCAAGCAACAGGGGATCAAAAAAGGTTCGGGGATCGCACTTTGCGGGCGCAATAGTGAAAACTTGCTATTTCTTTATCTTGCCACTATTCAGCTGGGTGCAAGAGCATTAGGAATTAATCCTGCCTTTTCTGCACAAAAATGCGCATCCATTTTTGAAAATAGTCAGATTGACTTTTATTATCTCGATCAAACGGCAATCCACCTTCAAGATGATCTCAAAAAACTTTCTGAAAAGCGGGGCGTGGAATTAACGTTACCGCATTATTCAAATTTATCGCCTTTATCCTCCCTAGGCACAACTTTTGCTTTTACAAAAGATGACTATCAAAGTTTACCTGTGACTATGACCCTTACCTCGGGTTCAACGGGATTACCCAAAGCAGTCGTTCATTCGCTTCAAGCTCACTTAGAAAATGCGGCAGGCGTCTGCGAACTTATGCATTTTCAGGCGACAGATAGCTATCTCTTATCCTTACCTATTTATCATGTATCGGGGCAAGGTATTATATGGCGCTGGTTACAAAGTGCCGCCGTCTTACACTTTGTTGAAGATGATTTTTACGAAAGCTTAAGTCAAGTGACGCATGCCTCTCTGGTCCCTACTCAGGCGCAACGTTTTTTACAATATTTGGCAGAGCACCCCGAAAACACTTATCAAACTCAGCACGTCCTACTTGGGGGAGCAAGTATTCCTGTCGCCTTAACCCAAGCTTTAACTCAAGCAAATATTCAAAGTTATTGCGGTTATGGTATGACCGAGATGGCATCAACTATTTTTGCCAAAAAAGCTGACGCAAGCTCAGGCGTTGGGCAGCCTTTACCAAAACGTATATTTAAACTGGTTAACGACGAAATTTGTTTAAAGGGTGCCGGACTTGCTTTGGGATATTGGCACAAAGATGGAATTAAACCTCTAACCAACGAAGATGGCTTTTTTGCTACAAAAGATAAAGGGATATGGAAAGATAACGAATTATTTATCATTGGCCGTGTTGATAATCAATTTATCTCGGGTGGAGAAAATATCCAGCCTGAGGAAATTGAAGCGATTTTAAAAGAGCATCCTTTTATAAAACAAGTATTCGTATTACCCATCTCCGATGTAGAATTTGGACATCGTCCCGTAGCAATGGTAGAGTTGAATACAGCCTTTAACGAGGAAAATATTCTCATTATTAAAAACTGGTTATTGGGAAAATTAGAGAAGTTTAAACATCCCATTGCCTATTATTTATTAGAAAGTGAAAAGTTTCAGAATCAAGGTAGTATCAAAATTTCACGGAATCTATTACAAAAAGAATTAGAAAAATTAGTTTAGGTAATGTTATGAAACGTCATTTTATCCTATCCGTATTCCTTTCTTTTGTTTTAATCTTTGCATCTTTTAATACGATTGCAGCAGATTTACCAACAAAAGCAAGCGTGGAGTCACAATTACAACAATTAAAAAAATCTGGTGATGCGTCTAAGGAAGATATCACTAATTTAACGACAGCTTTACAATTGCTTGATCAAATAACCAATCAAAAAAAGGAAAATGAAGCATTAACGAAGCTCATTACGAATGCGCCAAAAACATTGGCACATACGCGTGAGAACATCAATGCATTGAAAAGCGATCATCTAGATATTAATGAATACAACAAATTCACGCTGGATCAATTACAATCACAATTAAACAAAGTCCAAGCGCAATTACAAAGTGTTCAGACTGATCTTGTAGTTCTTAATTCACAACTTGTGAATCAACGTGCCACGCCCGAAAAATCGCAAAAATTTTTGAGTGATAATCTTATTCAATCTCAAAAACTAGAAAAATCATTATTTAGTGATGGGATTTCTAATTCAGAGAAAATGAAGTTAACACTTCAACTTGCACTCATTAAATTACAAAATAGTTACAATCAAAATCTCTTACAAGGCGATAGTAGCTTATTATCCCTCTACTCTGTTCAACTTGAAGAAAAAAATATTGAACAACAACAGCTCCAGCTTAAACAAAGTACGCTACAAGAGCTTATCAATAAGAAAAAATTAGAAGAAACGCAACAACAAGCGGAACAGTTAAAACAGGCTCAGCAAAAAGACAAAGATGTCTCTCCACTGGTTTTAAAACAACAATCAATGAACTTAGCCATCAGCCAAGAATTGATTAAGCAAACAACGAGTTTAAATAATCTCACGCAAGATAATCTACGCATCACAGCTGTTTTAAATAACTTAAAACAGACAGAGCGCAATATTAATGAGCAAATCAGTGCGCTGCAGGGAACATTAGTTTTGTCGCGTATTATTAATAAACAAAAACAATTACTCCCTGAAGATACGCTCATCAACGGATTATCAAAACAAATTACTTCCCTTCGTATCAAAATTTTTGATCTTACGGAAACACGCGATAATTTGTATGATGTTAATGGTTTTATTGATAAGCTCGCTTCAAATAGTGATAAACCTATTTCCGATGAAGAACGTCAACAACTTGTTCCGATTTTGCAAGAGCGTTATCGCCTTATTTCTAATGAAATTGAATTGCTTAATAACCAGCTTAATTTAGCCATCAATGTAGAATTAAATCAAAAACAAGTAATTTCTATTAGTGATGCATTACAAAATAAGCTCCAGTTACAAAGTTTCTGGGTAAAAAGCAATCCAACAATGAATACCACTTGGTTTGCTAATTTTCTTCCAAAATTACAAATTGAGCTTCATAGCATTTATAAAGCATTAAACTTCACTGGCTGGCATTTTTATATTATTCCTGCCACGGCTATCAGTATTATTTTATCTTTTATCGGCTTTTTAATTGAATGGCAGCGTAAAACGATTAATGCTCGATTACGTCATATTAATAACTGCGTCAATACACTGAAAAAAGATCGTCAACGCTTTACGCCTGAAGCGATCATTTGGACAATTATTTTATCATTACCAAGTACCTTTTTCTTATTAGCGGTCCTTATTCTTGGGTCAACTTTCTTCTTTGAAAACCCTGTATATGTATGGGTTTGGGCAACGAAAATGAGTCTTTATTGGCTTTTCTTTGCCACAACATTACGTATTTTATCCCCCGATCCATATAGTATTGGTTATCGTCATTTTGGTTTACAAAAAAATAATTTAGAAGCTTTTACCCGTTTTCTAAAAAGTTTCATTATTGTCAGCTATTTATGGATTAATGCCTCTATCTTTACACATTTGGAAGGTGGGGTGAATAATGATGTAATTGGGCAATTTGCAACAATTGTTATCTTAATTTTCTCATTGTTTTATTGCACTCCAAAAATCAATAAAGCATTACATCTTTACGAATCAATTTCTTCTGATTCTGAAGGTAATCTCACCTTCTTATTTAAAATTATTGCGATCATTTCCTATTTAGCGCCTATTGGTTTAATTATCCTCATTGTTTTAGGATATTACTACACGGCACTTAACTTGATGCACCACTTGATTATCTCTTATTTTGTCCTTGGATCTTGGAGCATCTTACGTGACGTGACTTACCGCGCTATGCTTGTTTTTTCACGCCATCTTTCATATCGTCGTTTATTAGAAAAACAAGAAAAATTACAGCAAGAAGGCGAAAGTAATACGAATTTACCAGCAGATGATGAAAGTTTTATTCAAGCACAAATGGCAGAAGACGAAGTGCTTGCTGTTTCGAAAATTAAGGCACAAGTTTTACGAGTAGTAAATATTGGTTTATTCCTCACTCTTCTCGCTCTTTTATATTGGGTTTGGTCTGATCTCGTTACAGTTGCCTACTATTTAGAAAGCATTAATCTCTGGCAACATACTACCATGACGCCAACTGGTCCTGTTGCTCAAGCCGTTACCCTGTGGAATTTAATTGTGGCGCTTATTATTGTGCTTACCACTTATGCCCTTATCCGAAATCTTCCTGGTGTTTTGGAAGTCTTGCTATTTACGCATGTTAAATTCTCTCAAGGCACGCCTTATACGATCACAACATTATCGACCTATTTCATTTTCGCAATGGGGGCAGCGTTAGCGTTCGCGACCTTAGGCTTATCTTGGAATAAATTGCAATGGTTATTTGCAGCCTTATCAGTGGGGCTAGGTTTTGGTTTACAAGAAATCTTTGCAAACTTCGTTTCTGGTTTAATTATTCTTTTTGAGCGACCTGTCCGCGTCGGGGATGTGATTACTATTGGTAATTTCTCTGGTACCGTATCGCGTATTCGTATTCGTTCAACTACCCTCGTTGATTTTGACCGTAAGGAAATTATTGTCCCCAATAAAGCATTTGTGACTGAACGCATTGTAAACTGGGCGCTTTCAAACTCCATTACTCGCGTAAAAGTCTTTATCGGGGTAGCCTACGGCTCCGATCTCGATCTGGTAAAAAGACTCCTATTACAAATTGCTGACGAATGTCCATATGCACTAAAAGATCCGAAACCAACTGTGTATTTTATGACCTTTGGTGCAAGTACGCTTGATCATGAACTCAGAGTTTATGTAAACGACATTGGTCACCGTAATAAGAGCATTGATTATATTAACCATCGTATTAATGCCTTATTTGCACAACACAATATCGATATTGCATTCAACCAATTGGATGTTTATATAAAAAATACCCAAAGTAATGAAGAGATCAAAGTGGCAACCTATGATTTAATGCAGGAAGGCAGCCAATCTAAATCAACACAAATGCCAACTAAATAAGGACTTTTATATGGCAGGAAATAGTATCGGGCAATTATTTAAGCTCACGACTTTTGGTGAATCGCATGGCATCGCATTAGGCGGTGTCGTGGATGGAATGCCACCTAATTTTCCCCTCTGTGAAGCGGATATTCAAGTCGAACTCGATCGCCGTAAACCGGGCAATTCTCCTTTTACAACGGCACGCCGAGAAGCGGATGAGATTCAAATTCTATCGGGTATTTTTGAAGGAAAAACAACGGGCACAAGTATCGGATTGTTGATCAAAAATGAAGATCAACGTTCTAAAGACTATAGCGAAATTCAGGATAAATTTCGTCCCGGCCATGGTGATTTTACCTATCAAAAAAAATATGGTATCCGTGATTATCGTGGAGGTGGTCGTTCTTCTGCACGTGAAACCGCCATTCGTGTCGCGGCAGGTGCCATTGCGAAAAAATATTTACGTGAAATTCTTGGTATCGAAATCCGTGGGTATTTAAGTCAAATGGGAAATATCAAAGCCCCCCACCTCGACTACAATGATTTTGAAACTTGGCAGTACATTAATCAAAATCCTTTTTTTGCACCTGATGAAAAAACCGCAGAAGCCTATGAATCTTTAATTAGAGAATTGAAAAAATCCGGCGACTCGGTCGGTGCAAAAATTCAACTTGTCGCAACAGGTGTACCTGTGGGCTTAGGTGAACCTGTTTTCGATCGACTGGATGCTGAACTTGCCTACGCATTGATGTCTATCAATGCCGTAAAGGCGGTTGAAATTGGTGATGGCATTGATATCGTCCAGCAAAGAGGCTCACAACATCGTGATGAAATGACTCAACAAGGTTTTCTTTCTAATCACGCAGGTGGTATTTTAGCAGGAATTAGTACGGGGCAACCTATCCTTGCCAGCATCTCGCTAAAACCTACTTCTAGTATTAAAATTCCCGGTCAGACAATTAACCTCGCCAATGAAAATTGCGAAATTGTCACCAAAGGTAGACACGATCCTTGCGTCGGTATACGCGCTGTCCCTATTGCGGAAGCAATGATGGCGATTGTGCTCATGGATCATTTTTTACGTTATAAAGCACAATGCTTGTAAAAGTTTAGGTTGTATTATGCAAACTTGGCATTCTTTAAAAAATTTTTCGAAATTCGGGGCGTGCATTATTTTGGCATTATCGACAGAAAATGCATTCGCATCGTATTCACCCGCAGAATGGCTTAATTTCAAAACCCCTGTTGCAGGAAAACCAAATCCTATCGGTAACTATACGAATGGTTGCTTAATTGGGGGTGAAAAGGTTCCTTTTAATGGTGTGGGCTATCAAGTCGTTCGCCAAGAAAAAAATCGTTATTATGCGCATCCAGAAATGTTACAATACCTACAAAACCTTGGTAAAAAACTTCATGCTGCTCATTTGCCTGCCATGTTAATCAGCGATGTGGCAATGCCAGCAGGAGGACGTTTTGTTGATGGTCACCATAGCCATCAAATGGGTTTAGATGTGGATATTTGGTTTAGAATGGGTAAATTATCAGCTAAACAGGCGTATCACTCAACAGGGCTCGCTAATTTAATGGCAAACCCCACAACAAAAACCATGACTGCAGATTGGACAAACCAGCAGGAAACTTTACTCAAGCTTGCTGCGAGTGATCCACATGTCGCACGTATTTTTGTTAATCCATTGATTAAAGTTCACCTTTGTCAAACTGTAAAAGGCGATCGCCAATGGTTACATAAAATCCGTCCATGGTATGGACACAACTCGCATTTTCACGTGCGTTTAAGTTGTCCAAAAGGTGCGCAGTATTGCCATAACCAAGCCGCAATTCCTGTCGGCGATGGGTGTGATCAAAGCCTTTATGCTTGGCTAAAACCGAAACCAAAACCAACAAAACCCGTAAAACCAAAACCTGTGGTGATTCCACCACCGCCACCACTTTGTCAGTTATTACTTGATGAACAGGCAAAAAAAATTGAACAATTGAAGAAAACTCCTTAGGTGAAAGAATGTCATTCGGTATAGAAATTTTTGTTATTTTATTCTTCGTCGCATGCTTTGCTGGCTTTCTAGATGCAATGGCTGGCGGCGGTGGCCTTATCACAATCCCTGCACTATTTATGGCGGGTCTTCCCCCATCAATGGTGCTTGGTACGAATAAACTTCAATCCACTGCTGGCGCATTTTCAGCTAGTTTTTACTTTTATCGTTCTGGCATGATTGAATTACGTGATATCAAATTAATCGTCCTTATGTCGTTCCTCGGCGGTATTTGTGGCGCAACGTTGGTACAAGTCATCCATGCGGACATTCTTAAAAATTTATTACCATTTCTCACCTTTATTATCGGTCTCTATTTCCTCTTTACACCGAATATTGGTCAGCAAACTTCACAACGCCGAATTTCCTATGTTACTTTCGCATTTTCTGTGAGTTTAACAATTGGTTTTTATGATGGACTATTTGGTGCAGGCTCTGGCTCTATGCTTTGTTTAGCTTTCATTACTCTCCTCGGTTTTTCTATTTCTAAAGCCACAGCATATGCAAAAGTATTGAACTTTGCTTCAAGTTTTGCCTCTCTTTGCTGTTTTATTGTAGGAAAGGAAGTCTACTTCCCTCTCGGCTTTACCATGCTTGCTGGACAATTAATTGGTGCGCGTCTAGGTGCAAAAGTTGTTGTTAATAAAGGTCAAACCTTTATTCGACCGCTTGTGGTAATAATGTCCTTTCTCTTAACCTTAAAAATAGTTTATGATCAGGGTTGGTTTAATCACTTATCACATATTTTATAATTAATTATCAATGGAAAATCAGAATAATACTCGTTTAACCGCGCGTGTAGGGTATCAACCCCAATGGCGTTGGTCTTTTTTATTGCCTCAATATTGGGGCGTTTGGTTAGGTGTTTTTTGCTTGCTTATTTTAGGGCTAATACCTTTCCGCCTACGTGATAAATTTGCTGCGAAACTTGGCGTTATTATTGGCAATAAAGCGAAAAAACAACGCCGGCGTGCTCGTGTGAACTTACAGCAATGTTTTCCAGAATGGAGCGAACAGCAACGTGAAGAAGTGATCGATAAGATGTTTATTGTCGTCACTCAAGTTATGTTAGGTATCGGCGAAAGTGCAATTTTCTCTAAAGCACATCTTAGAAACCGTTGTGAACTACGAGGGTGGGAAAATATTCAACAAGCTCGTGATGCTGGTAAAAATATTATTTTGATGGTACCACACGGCTGGGCAATTGATACAGCGGGGATTTTACTACGTTGTTTCGGCTTACAAGGTACTGCTATGTATAATCCTCACCGCAACCCACTGGTTGATTGGCTATGGACGGGTGTGCGTTCACGTTTCGGGACTATGCCCCACGCACGTCAGAATGGAATTAAGCCATTTTTAAAAGAAGTTCGTAATGGTGAAGCTGGCTATTATTTACCTGATGAAGATCACGGTGAAGAATTAAGTGTCTATGTAGATTTCTTTGCGACTTATAAAGCGACATTGCCTGGTTTAAATAAAATGGCAAAATTTGCTAAAGCCGTCGTTATCCCAATGTTCCCTAGCTATGATGCGGAAAAAGGAAAATATATTGTGGATATCCGCCCCGCATTAGAACTTACAGACGAACCTGAACAAGCTGCTCGCGCAATGAACAAAATTATCGAAGATTTTGTTACCCCAAACCCTGAACAGTACGTTTGGATATTACGTCTACTAAAAACACGCAAAGATGGTGAAGATATTTATCGTTAGCATAAATTTTTTGTGCTAGAATCATTAAAGCTTTTTATTAAATTAACAATACCGATTAGGTTATAAACATGAACAAATTAGAATTGATTAAATCATCAATTAAATCTATTCCTGATTATCCGAAAGCAGGGATCGTTTTCCGTGATATCACAAGCTTAGTAGAAAACCCAGAAGCTTTCCAAGCTTGTATCAATATCATTACTGAAGAATTTAAAAATAAAGGGATTACCAAAGTAATCGGTACTGAAAGTCGTGGTTTTATCTTCGGTGCACCTGTTGCTTTAGCTCTTGGATTACCATTCGTATTAGTGCGTAAACCAGGTAAATTACCACGCGAAACACTTGCACAATCTTACGAGCTAGAATACGGTCAAGATACATTAGAAATCCATACTGATTCTATCGTTGAAGGCGACAATGTTCTTATCATTGACGATCTCCTTGCAACTGGTGGTACTGTTGATGCAACGATTAAACTTGTTCGTGCACTAAAAGGTGACGTAAAACATGCAGCTTTCATCATCAACTTACCTGATCTTGGTGGTGAAGAACGTCTTAAAGAAATGGGCGTTACTCCATTCTGCCTAGTAGATTTTGCAGGACACTAATCCTTTCATAATAAACAAGAATAAATAAGGAAAATAATGAGTTATCAAGTTTTAGCAAGAAAATATCGTCCAAAGACTTTTTCTGAAGTAGTGGGTCAAAAACATGTTCTCACTGCCCTTTCTAATGGCTTAAAAGATAACCGTTTACATCATGCTTATTTATTTTCTGGTACACGAGGCGTAGGGAAAACATCCATTGCACGCCTCTTTGCCAAAGGTCTTAATTGCGAAAATGGCGTAACCGCTGAACCTTGCGGTCATTGTGAGAATTGCCGTGCGATTGAGAATGGAAATTTTATTGATCTTATTGAAATTGATGCTGCATCTCGTACTAAAGTTGAAGATACGCGTGAATTACTTGATAACGTTCAATATAAACCCACTCAAGGTCGTTATAAAGTCTATCTCATTGATGAAGTGCATATGCTCTCGCGCCATTCTTTTAATGCGTTACTCAAAACATTAGAAGAGCCACCTGAATACGTTAAATTCTTATTGGCGACAACCGATCCGCAAAAATTACCTATTACGATTTTATCACGTTGTATTTATAGTTTCAATTTGGAAATGGGGAGAACGTCGAAATAGAAAAGACTT
>SAMEA104404098__coassemble_63_pt1 | contig 10549 bp, 11 predicted proteins | sample SAMEA104404098__metabat2_low_PE_002 | metagenome-assembled genome bin SAMEA104404098 (sample SAMEA104404098) | Balaenoptera acutorostrata | reverse complement strand
GTTAAGATTAACAAACTTCCTGCCATCAAGATAACTTTTTCGTTGGAAACGAAAATTGCGGCGATATGAAAACGGAAAATAAAGGTGAAAATCGCTAAGAAAAGCGCTAATCCTTGTCCCATTGCTAAAGATAAATAACTAATTTCTTTAGCTAATTTCACTTTTCCTTCACCTAAACGTTGCCCTACGACGATCGTCGTCGCCATCCCTAAAGATAATGGGAAAATAAAGAGTGTAGAACTGTAATTTAAGGCAATTTGGTGACTTGCCACGACATCTGTCCCCAATGGCGCAAGTAAAAGCGAACTGATCGCAAAAAGCATCACTTCACTACATACGGCTAACGCAATCGGCAAGCCTAGTTTTAAAATTTGTCCTAAAACATGAAAATCGGGTTTTTCAAAAAGATGCTCAAAGACTTTTAAATCACGTTGGCTCGGTGCTTTATAGCAATAAAGCATCATTAAAAGTCCCATACTCCAGTTTACAATCGCTGTCGCAAAACCACATCCAACTGCTCCATATGCTGGTAAACCTAATTTTCCATAAATAAAAATATAGTTGAGCGGAATATTCAACATCAATCCGCAAAATGCGATCACCATTGCAGGTTTAGTTTTCGCAATTCCATCATTTAAGCCACGGAAATTAATCAATAATAGAAATCCAGGTACACCCCAAAGCATAATATTTAAATAGCCTTCAGTTGTGTGCGCGAGTTTAGGTGGCAAATTCATAAACTGAATCACGTAATGACTGTAATAAATTAGGAGCCCCAGAATAATACTAAGCCCAATAACTAACCAAATCCCTTGACGAATTTGGTGAGCAATTTTATCACGTTGTCCAGAACCATTAAGATAAGAAACGATTGGCGGTAATGCCAAAAGTAAGCCATTCCCAAATAAAACTAAAGGTGCCCAAATTGAAGCACCAACCGCGATTGCCGCCATGTCTGTTGCACTTACGCGTCCTGACATAATGGTATCAACAAGCCCCATGGAGCTTTGCGCTAATTGTGCCAAGAAAATCGGAAAAGCAAGACCTGAAAGCCGTTTCGCTTGTAAATAATATTTTTCAAAATAACGCTGTTTCATAAAAAATCCGAAAATTGTTATAATCTAAAAGTTTTCCAATATATTCATTAATAAGAGAGTAAAAAATGTTTACAGGTATTGTTCAAGGAATTGCCCCTATTGTGGCAATTGATGAAAAGGTAAATTTTAGAACACATACTATAAAAATGCCACCTTCCTTGCTAAAGGATTTACAATTAGGTGCTTCTGTTGCTAATAATGGTGTTTGTTTAACCGTTACTAAAATCGATGGTGATTTAGTAAGTTTTGACTTAATGCAAGAAACCTTAAAGCTCACTAATTTGAGTAAAGTTGCTGTCGGGGATTCAGTTAATATTGAACGCGCAATGCAAATGGGCACCGAAATCGGAGGACATATCCTTTCTGGACACGTCTATTGCATGGCAAAAGTTATCAATATTATTCCAAGTGAAAATAATGTCCAAATTTGGTTTGAAATGCCAGATAACGGTGCAATTAAATATATTCTTCACAAAGGATTTATTGCGATTGATGGCATTAGCTTAACCATTGGTGAAGTCAAAGATAATACATTCTGCGTTAACCTTATTCCAGAAACATTACAACGTACAATGATTAGTAAACGTACTGTTGGCAGTCTTGTAAACATTGAAATTGATCCACAAACACAAGCCATTGTTGATACGGTTGAACGCTATTTAAAAAATCGCCAACTTTAATAAAAAATAAAAGCCTCTCAACTTTATCATTTGTAAGAGGCTTTTTTCTTTTGATAAGTTCTAACAATGTTGCTTATTTAAGTTTACCCGTAATACGGCACCACTCATCATTTTCTGCAACAGGATCCAAATCAAATTTTTCTGCGTAAGTATCACAAACACCCTGTGCTTGTGTCGTTAAAATCCCTGATAATCCAAGATCGCCCGTTGGTAGTACAAGCTCACTAATTGTTGGATAAAGTTCTTTTAATGGACCCGCTAAAATATTTGCGACAACAACTTCTGCTTTAAGATCTTTTGGTGCATCTTTCGCTAGGAAAAGTTGTAGACGATCTGCCACGCCATTTTGTTCCGCATTATTAGTACTTGCAGTAATTGCCTGCGGATCAATATCGATCCCGATAGCATTTTTTGCGCCTAATTTTAATGCAGCAATAGCAAGAATACCTGAGCCACAACCAAAATCGATAACGGTTTTACCTTCAAGGTCAAGCCCTTCTAACCATTCTAAACATAAAGCAGTTGTTGGATGTGTACCTGTACCAAACGCAAGACCAGGATCGAGCATCACGTTAACCGCATTTTCATCTGGAACTTCACGCCAACTTGGGCAAATCCATAAACGTTTACCGAATTGCATTGGGTGAAAATTATCCATCCATTCGCGTTCCCAGTCTTTGTCTTCAATTTGTTCTACTTTATAAACGTCATCCGCTAAATAACCCAATGCTTTTAAGCCTTTTACAACTTCTTGCATATCAGTTTCTGCATCAAATAAAGCGATAACATCGGTATTGCCCCATAAACGCGTTTCGCCTGGTTGAGGTTCAAAAATCGGAGTATCTTGACTATCGACAAACGTCACTGATACCGCACCAAGATCTTCTACCGCTTGGCTTAATGCTTCTGCTTGTTGATCCGTACTGTTCATACGGAGCTGTAACCACGCCATTATTATTCCTTAATTATCTAAATTACACTGATAAAGTTCGGTATAGTAAAGGACACGCCTTAAAAATTCAACGCTTATAAAGGATTTATGAAACAAGTGCTAGCATTTCTTCGGCATTTGCTAATGCAGTTTCTGTAATTTCACTGCCGCCGAGTAATTTCGCTAATGCTTTCACCCGTGTTGTTTCATCTAATTTTTTCATCATTGTTTCTGTTTTATCATTCACGACATGTTTTTCTACAGCGAAGTGATGATGCCCGCAACAAGCTACTTGCGGTAAGTGAGTGACACAGATTACTTGAGTATGCGCACCTAGATCACGTAGTAAGCGCCCTACTACACTTGCGGTTGCACCACTAATCCCAACATCAATTTCATCGAAAATGAGTGTTGGAATAGCATTTTTATGCGAAGTTAGCACTTGTAATGTCAATGCAATACGTGAAAGTTCCCCACCTGATGCCGTTTTATTTAAAGCTTGAGCTTGTTGACCAAGATTACTACGTAAATTGAATGCGATACTGTCTGCGCCTTTCGCGGTTAATTTATTTTCATCAAAATTCAGTTCAATAGAAAAGATCGCATTTTCCATAGCTAATTTTTGAATATTTTCTGTAACTTGATGAGATAACTCTGCCGCTTTAGTCATGCGTGATTGATGTAAACGTTCTGCAGTTTTTAATGCGTGGCGGTACGCTTTATTTTCTTCTTCAATCAAGGTTTGTTCACTTTCAGAAAAATCAACTAACTCTGTTAATTCTTGTTTTAATTGTTGATGTAGTTGATAAAGCGCTTCAGGTTTAACATTATGCTTACGTGCCAAATTAATACATTGGCTTAGGCGATCTTCCACATCTTGTAATAAAGCGGGATCTTGTTCAATATTGCTACTTAAAATCTGTAATTCAGAAGAGGCTTCTTGAATTTGTATCAATGCCTCTTGTAATAGCGTATTAACTTCTGCATATTGTGCGTCTAGTTCTACTAATTCTCCAATATGTTGCGTTGCTCGATATAATAAAGATTCAATATTGACTTCTTCATTTTCACTTAATAATTGTGAGGCAGATTGCGATAACATACTTAAAGTTTCGCTATTAGATAAACGAGTATGTTCTTTCTCTAATTCCTCATATTCATTTTCCTTTACAGCAAATTCATCTAATTCGGCTACTTGATATTCAAGTAATTGTTTTTTCGCTGCATTTTCTTGGCATTTTTGATGAAAAGTCGCGACCTGCTGTTGTAAATTTTTCCAACTTGAATAATCCTGTTGCATTTGATTTAAGAGGATTAAATGATCACAATAACAATCTAATAATTGCATTTGATAGTCAGGTTTTAATAGTTGTTGTGCAGCATGTTGCCCATTAATTTGTACCAAGAATTGTCCAAGTAATTTTAATTGCTGTGCAGAAACAGGCGTACTATTAATAAAAGATTTAGAGCGACCATCTGGACTAATTACGCGACGTAAAATACAGTTTTCTGGATTATCCGTATCCTGCAATTCTTGTTCCGCCAGCCAAGTATACGCAGGATTTTCAGGAGAAATATGAAATACCGCACAAATATCCGCGCGATTTTCATTATCGCGTAACATTGTGCTATCGGTACGCTGCCCCAGACAAACACCTAATGCATCCAAAGCAATAGATTTACCTGCCCCTGTTTCGCCAGTAATTACTGACATACCAGTTGCAAATTCAATATCAACGTGATGGACAATAGCAAAATGATTAATTGTTAATTGGGTTAGCATAAAAAATCCTCTTTACTGTATATGCGCTCAGTTTAAAACTGTTTTTATATACAGTAAAGTGATTTTTTAATCTTCGGCTAATTTTTATTTCTTAACCAGCCTAATTTAGAGCTTAATACATTGTAATAATTATAATTATTTAAATGTAATAAGCGTAATTTATGAGGGCTTTTTTGAATATGTATAACATCTGTAGGCTGGATATTTAGGGTAATTTGACTATCACACCCCACCTCAAGTCCTGAATGTTGATGATCGGCAAAACGAATAGACACTTTGCTATCACCATCAATAACCAGTGGGCGCGAAGATAATGTATGAGGGAACATGGGGACTAACGCCAATGCATTAAGATCGGGTGTCATAATTGGACCACCAGCTGACAAAGAATAGGCGGTTGAACCCGTTGGGGTAGCAATTATTAATCCGTCAGAACGCTGAGAAAAAGCAAATTTATCATTAATATAAACATGAAAATCAAGCATATGCGCAATCTTAGCAGGATGAACGACTGCCTCATTAACCGCACAAGCTTCTTGGTAAGTTCCGTCATCACTTTCTATTTTAACTTCAAGTAAAAAACGTTCCTCAACAAAGAATTCACCACGTTCTAGACAGGCTTCCAATTGGGCATAAGTCTGGTTAGGATCGATATCTGTTAAAAAACCTAAATTTCCACGATTAATTCCAATTAGCGGAATATTATATTTCGCAAAATCACGTGCTTTCCCTAACATATTCCCATCACCCCCAATTACGATAACCAGTTGTGCTTGTTCACCAATTTGTCGCAAACTCGCAATATACTTAGGGGCTAAGTGAAGCTGTTCTCCAATTTCAGGCTCAACCAATACTTTATAGCCTCGGTCATTGAGCCAATTAAACACATTCTTATGCATGCGTAAAGTATTATCTCCACGCGGGCGCCCTACTAATCCTATCGTTTGGAAAGTTTTATGTAGAGGTTGATGTGTTGATGTGTGAATTAATGTTGTCATATTCTATATTAAGAAAAGTGCTACACTTGAATTTACAAAATTTAACGTTATATTACACATATTATCTTGGCTTGACTAGCCAATCACAAAGATCATTTAATTTAACAATCACAAAAATGGAGAAGGCCATGTCTACAAAAAACAAACCAGTTCATGAAGAAGTGACCGCTACCGAAGACGTAGAAAAAGACTTACCAGAACAAGAATCACAAGAACAAGAAATGACTGAATCAGATCCACTTGCCGATGCAATTGAACGTGTACAAGAACTAGAAGAGCAATTAGCAGAAGCAGCAAAAAAAGAACAAGATATCTTATTGCGTAGCCGCGCTGAAATTGACAACATGCGTCGCCGTGCAACTCAAGATGTTGAAAAAGCACATAAATTTGCACTTGAAAAATTCGCAAAAGATCTTCTTGAATCTATTGATAACTTAGAACGTGCTTTAGCGGTGCCAACTGATGAAATGGCAGAAAATGTTCGCGCGATTATTGATGGCGTAGAATTAACTTTAAAAGGACTATTAAAAACTGTTGAAAGTTATGGCATTAAAGCTGTAGGTGAAGTCGGCGAATCATTTAATCCTGAACTCCATCATGCAATTAAACAAGAGCAAGTTGAAGGCATGGAATCCAATAAGATTACCAATGTATTGCAAAAAGGTTATACATTAAATGGACGTGTCATTCGCCCTGCAATGGTAATGATCTCCGCGTAGTAGAATGTCTTATCTAAATAATGGTTAAATATAATTTAACCATTATTTTTTTAGTCTGAGGATCTGAATTATGTTTTTGCGTATTCCTCCCCTTTTGTTTATTTATAGCCTAATTTTTATGTACTTTACTCCAGTACATTATCACTTCAAATTATCCCTTTTAATTCCTTTCTTATTTTTTGTTCTCGGTATTCTGATAGCTATAAATAGTGTATCTCTATTTACCAAATATAAAGCAAATATTAGCCCACTTAATTTAAATAGCACACCCCATCTCATTGATACAGGTATTTACCGCTATACTCGCAATCCCATGTATCTTAGCTTATTACTTATTCTTATCGCCTATTTCTTCTACTTAGGTAATCCTCTTTCAATTTGGGGAATCTTCTTTTATTATTTTATGACCACTAAATTTCAAATAAAAAAAGAAGAAAAATTATTATTGAAACAATTTGGTAATCAATACCAAGCATATATGCATAGAGTGCGGCGTTGGATATAAATAATTTATTTTAGGTTTATCATTAAATAATATATTAATTCGATTTAATAATAATTTCCTCCTTTCCCTTTACAATTAAAACAAAGGCATTTAACATAATCATACGGTATAATTTTATATTGTAGAAGAAGGTAGAAATATGGAAAACTTATTAAAAGTATTAAATAACAAAAGAAGTTTACGTCGTGCAATTAATGAAATGAGTTTGGAAGAAGCGGAAAGTTGCTTATTAAAAATCCAAGAAATCATTGAAGAACGTCGTGCGGAAGATGCTAAACTTGCACAACAGCTTGCTGAAAAAGAACGTGCGGTATCTGAATTACGTGAAAAAATGGCGAGCCTAGGTATTTCACTTGAAGATCTTGGTGGTGCGAATACAGGTCGTTCTAGTAAAAAAGGCACTAAAGTACCAGCTAAATACGAATGGATTGATTCAGAAGGAATGATTCATCAATGGACTGGTCGTGGTAACATGCCTTTATCTTTAAAAGCAGAAATTACTAACCATCACAAAACATTAGAAGACTTTTTAATTAAATAAATTTTATAGAATTCTAATAAACAAAAAGCCGTCATAAAATTTGACGGCTTTATTTTTGAAAAAAGGAAATCCAAAAAAATAAAAATGCCAGCGAATTAATTCACTGGCAATAAAACTGGCGGAGGAAGTGAGATTCGAACTCACGGAGGGCTACAAACCCTCGCCGGTTTTCAAGACCGGTGCCTTCAACCACTCGACCATTCCTCCGTTTTGAACGCGAGCAAATATAATATAAAAAAACATATCCGTAAACAAATAAATTCAATTTTTATTTCAACCGATCTTTATTTATACGATATGATCGCATTTTACGCATTAATCCTATTTTCTACGTCCAGTTTGCATTGACATTTATTCGCATAGCTATTACCTTAACTTAAATTCATTTTTTTCTTAACATTAGGAGCTTTTCATGCGTATGCGTATTGATACAGATCGTCTTAACGGAAATGGCTACTCTGCTTCTGCATTAAGCACGAACAGAGTGCTAAGAAACACTTATTTCTTACTGGGCTTAACACTTGCATTTTCTGCAGTAACCGCCTATATCTCAATGGCACTTGGACTTCCACCACTTCGCCCACTTATTGTTATCATCGGTTTTTACGCACTACTCTTTTTGAATAATGCACTTTCTAATAGCGGTTGGGGTATTTTATCTACTTTCGCATTGACTGGCTTTATGGGCTATACGCTTGGACCTATTATCAATATGTACCTTGGTGCAGGGCTTGGCAGCGCAGTTGCCTATGCTTTCGCAGGAACCGCAATCGTATTTTTTGCAAGTTCTGCCTATGTATTAACAACGAAACGTGACATGTCATTCTTAGGTGGCACAATGATGGCACTTTTTGTTGTGCTTATTATTGGTATGATTGCAAGTTTCTTCTTCCATACCCCAGCATTTGTCATTGGTATTAGTTCACTATTCGTCATTTTTTCTACCCTTGCAATCCTTTACGAAACAAGCGAAATTGTAAATGGTGGAGAAACAAATTATATCCGTGCAACTGTGAACCTTTATGTATCAATTTACAACTTATTCATCAGTTTGCTTAACATCCTTGGCATTATGAGTCGCGATGACTAAACTTGTTAAATAAAGAAAAGCACCTTAAAATTAGGTGCTTTTTTTATAACTATAATAAAGGATAAAGGACCCCTATGCTTACTGTTAATGATACGCAGATTGAAACAGACAAAGAAGGCTACCTTCTTCATCACCAAGAATGGACGAAAGATGTCGCATTAGCTATTGCAGCGAAAGAAGAGCTGGAATTAACTGAATTACATTGGGAAGTCATTCTGTTTGTTCGTGAATTCTATGAAGAATACAAAACCTCGCCAGCAATTCGCATGCTCGTGAAAGCGATTTCTCAAAAATTTGGTCCAGAGAAAGGTAATAGCCGTTACTTACAACGACTTTTCCCAAATGGCGTTGCCAAACAGGCAACCAAACTCGCAGGTTTACCTAAACCAGCAAAATGTCTTTAAAAAGATTAAATCACGCCCCATTTTTCGAAAAAATTTATTTGAAAAATATTGGGCGTGGTTCTTTACCTTAAAATAGAAAAATCTTTAAAAGATGATCGTTCAAAAAAATCTACTACTTCAATATTATCTACCTGAGCATGCGGATTCATCCGAGGTAGGCATTCAATAAACTGTTCTAATACCAAAGGCTCACCTTTTATAATAATTTCCACCCTCCCGTCCGCAAGATTTTGGACTGTTCCTAAAAGAGATAACCGCTCAGCTAACCGTTTCGTATAAAACCGAAATCCTACCCCCTGCACACGCCCCTCTACCAAAATTTTAATCACCCGCATCTTCACCTCCGTAATCCCCATATATTTGCTTAAAAAATATATTTTTTTGTTTATATTTATAACATTTTGTCTTAGCATACCAGCTGTTTTATGTTACGAAATTTCGAGTCATTTACTTACATAAGGAGAAATCATGAAATTATCTACCGTTGCCCTTGCAAGCGTTGCACTTTTCTCATCAGTTACCAGCTTCGCAGGGATGCTAAATGTATCACCCAATATTGAAGTATTAGCACTAGACGGACATCAAGTAAAACACGCCCCTTTTAGTAAACAAAAAAGTTTAGAAATTGCGGATAACCATGTTCACCAAGCTGTAGTCAGTGTAAGCGACATCATCAGACAAGGAAATGATCAAGTCTTATATGAATCTGATCCTATCGTAGTTACATTTAATAGCCATGATCAAAACATTACCCTAGATGTACCTCGCTTACGCAATCAATTTGAAGTAAATGAATTCAAAAATAAACCTCATATCAATGTCACCAGCCAAAATGGTCAAACTATTCCATCTAAACAAGTCTTTCTTCCACAAGAAGGATTCCTTCCAGGATTAAATTTAATAGACAATCTTGCTAAATATAATGCGTCGAATGGTATTGCTTCTGTTTCTTCCTTTGCGGTAATGAAGAAAATTGTACCAAGTGACGTTGTCACTAATGGAGAAATGCCCGTTTCTGGTGCGGATTATCAAGTGAAAAAAGAAAAAATTGTTGTAAAAGGACAAAATATTGCAGAACAACAATTACAATTTTGGTTCCAACAGGCGGATAAATCAACAAAAGCACGTTTCTTAAAATGGGCTGAAGCACAAAAATAGTATTATTTTCTATATAAAAAAGAGGAAATTTATCAATAAGTTAAATAAATTTCCTCACCTTTACCTATAAAATATGCAAACAATGCACCATATTTAAACGCATTGATCCAAATTTAAGCACTTGAATTATTTTTTATTTTTTCCCTTTGACATGGGTTTAAAAATACATATAATACGCCTCGTTGATTCGCAACAACGAATCAAAACGAAATAAAGTTTAAGTTATGCGGGAATAGCTCAGTTGGTAGAGCACGACCTTGCCAAGGTCGGGGTCGCGAGTTCGAGCCTCGTTTCCCGCTCCACTTGCCCGGGTGGTGAAATCGGTAGACACAAGGGATTTAAAATCCCTCGGCTTTCGAGCCGTGGCGGTTCAAGTCCGCCTCCGGGCACCAATACTTTATTACTATGCGGGAATAGCTCAGTTGGTAGAGCACGACCTTGCCAAGGTCGGGGTCGCGAGTTCGAGCCTCGTTTCCCGCTCCACTTGCCCGGGTGGTGAAATCGGTAGACACAAGGGATTTAAAATCCCTCGGCTTTCGAGCCGTGGCGGTTCAAGTCCGCCTCCGGGCACCAATACTTTATTACTATGCGGGAATAGCTCAGTTGGTAGAGCACGACCTTGCCAAGGTCGGGGTCGCGAGTT
>SAMEA104404098__coassemble_62_pt1 | contig 10732 bp, 9 predicted proteins | sample SAMEA104404098__metabat2_low_PE_002 | metagenome-assembled genome bin SAMEA104404098 (sample SAMEA104404098) | Balaenoptera acutorostrata | reverse complement strand
TGCGCACCACATCCAATTGCAAGATAATCACCAAAACGCCAATAATTTAAGTTATGTTGGCATTGGAAACCCGGTTTAGCATACGCAGAAGTTTCATATTGCTCGTAGCCTGCAGCTTTCAATAACTTATCACCTTCTTCAAAAATTGCCCATAATTCATCATCATCAGGCAAGATAGGAGGACGAGAGGCAAATGCTGTATTAGGTTCAATGGTAAGCTGATACCATGAAAGATGCGGTGGATTCAGTGCAATAGCCTGCTTTAAATCCTCTAAGGCTTGTTGAAGCGATTGGGTCGGCAGTCCGTGCATCAGATCTAAATTAAAACTTTGTAACGTATTCCCCCCTAAATTGTGGGCAAGCATAATCGCTTGTTTAGCTTGTTGACCATTATGGATGCGTCCGAGCTGAATAAGCTTATCATCTGCAAAACTTTGGATTCCCATAGAAATGCGTGTAATACCCGCTTGAGTAAAGTTTGAGAAATTATTGGCCTCTACGGTGCCAGGATTGGCTTCCATTGTAATTTCAATATCCTTAGAGAAGGGAATTTTTTTAGCAACTTCAGAAAGAAGATACCCAATATTTTCGGGTTTAAATAAACTTGGTGTGCCACCTCCAATAAAAATACTAGCTAAGGATCGCCCATTAATTGCATGTGCGTAGCGATCTAGATCGGCATCTAAATCAGCTAATAAATGCATGATATATTCTTTTTCTGGGATTTCACCTTTTTGCTGGTGGGAATTAAAGTCACAGTAGGGGCATTTCTGCACACACCAAGGAATGTGAATATATAAACTTAAAGGAAGGTATTGTTTCATAATAAGTAAAAAAGGCAAAAAGCTTTTGTTTTTGCCTTAGAAAAAAATAAAAAGAATAATTAGGCTTGTTGTTTTGCCATTTCAAATTCAATAAGCATCATAAGGATATGAATAACTTTGATATGAATTTCTTGAATACGATCTGCATAGCCAAAGTGTGGAACACGGATTTCTACGTCTGCGATTCCTGCCATTTTACCGCCATCTTTACCGGTCATTGCAATAACTTTCATGCCTTTTGCTTTTGCAGCTTCAATAGCATTTAAGATATTTTTTGAGTTACCCGAAGTAGAAAGACCAAATAGAACATCCCCTTTTTGACCTACTGCCTCAACGTAACGTGAGAAAACATACTCATAACCGAAGTCATTACTTACACAGCTTAAATGACTAACATCAGAAATCGCAATCGCAGCAAAACCAGGGCGATTTTCACGATAGCGACCAGTTAATTCCTCTGCAAAATGCATTGCATCACAGTGAGAGCCACCATTACCACAAGATAAAACTTTACCGCCATTTTTAAAACTTTCGGCAATGATCATTGCAGCTTCTTGAATAAGCGCAATATTTTTTGGATCGTTGACAAAATCATTTAATACTTTTTGTGCTTCATTAAGCTCAGCTTTAATTGCATCTAAATACATATATCCCTCTTATTAATTAGCTGGTCGGATATGACAAAAATAAATTCTGGGGTATTCTAACGAAAGAGCGTATATTTGACTAATAGAATTCACAAATAGATACAAAAATTGTTCTAATTTATAAAATCATTGCATGTTATATGCTGTAAATTTGTTGTTTTCCCTTCCATTGAAATATTTTTATATTTATTCATTAACACATAATGTGTATTGCAATCAAGGTGATTTGAGCTATTACTAGTATGTTAGGGAGCCGATATAAATTTATATGCATATTATGAGAGCCCAATTGGATAGAGAGTAGAATAGCCACTAATTTTTTGAGAGAAATGAACAATGAAGCATTTACAAAAAGAAAGCAATTTTATTCCTAACACACAAGAAGATGAATCGGTAAAAGTACATCAGATGGATATTGATACAAATTTACACCTAAATAAAGAAGATGAAATCTTAACTGCAAAGGAATTAGACTCAGTATTGCATTCCCCGCTAACTGAAAATATCACGAAAGCTGAACGAAATGAGTTACAAGAGTTATTGACGATGAAAGGAAATAATCTGATTGCTCTGCATTCCCTCAGGAAGGAATTCGAATCTAAATTAAAGTCTATTCATATTTCATTAATACTCATTACATTTATGATTATTGTTTTGTTAATGAGCGTGATTTTTGTAATTTATTTAAACTTAGAGATTCAATAAGAAGTGAAAGTAAATTAATCAGGCACAAATTTTAAATTTTAGAAATTGTGCCTGATTGGTTTTTTATTCTACGACAAGACTGCCTAAACAACCCGCGTCTGCGAGTGGGAGATCGGCTGAACCATAGAAGAATGGGAACTGATTGCTAGAGCGCTCATCAAATCGCACTAATAATTCTACTGTGCTGGCAACATATACACTATCTCGCCAAGAAGTTGTTTCAGCAGGTTGCACATCCTTACCTTGTTTCGCTACAACAAATTTTGCACCTCGTATACAGAAAGTCGTCGGATTAGTGGTTTGGATAATCCAGCGTTCAGTTGTGCCTTTGCGGGCACGAATATCTAATCGACGAGGATCAAATGTTTCTCCATTCATGGTTGCCTTTTCAGTATCAATAAGAATATGACGCGTTTGCTGCACAGAAGAATTTAAGGCTGAGGGCGCATCAGTAGGGAATTGATAATGTTTCGGCGAACTAAATGCTGAAGCAAGCCCCATTGTTCTTAATTCAACAACCACATGGTTAGTGAGGATATGGGGATCGAAAAGATCTTTAATACGATTAAACAAATCCTGCTTTTCGCCTGCGAGAAGTTTGACGTTTCCCCCTTGAGACAAATCAACTAAAATCTCAGCACGTTGGCTTGGAGCTAAATGTAGAGATTTCATTGTGACCGCTTGAGGCAAAAATCCCTGATCTCGGGCAATTAATTTGAAAGAGCGATCATCTTCAAAATGTAAGTTATAAGCACGGCTTACCGAAGCATTGACTAAACGTAAGCGGATCATGCCTGTTAACGCATTGAAAAATGAATTTTCTTGACCATTAACAAAAAGGCGATTTCCAAGGAAATGATAATCATCCGCTTGATAAATTTGTTCGCCTTTTTCACTTAATTGCATATCTTGCAAGATAAGAGGAATATCCGTCACGCCATATTGATTAGGTAAATCTACGTTGAGTTTAGGATCTTCTACAATACAAAGTCCTGCCAGACCACGATAAGTTTGGTATGCCGAATTTTTCCAAGTACAAGCATGATAGTAGAGGCAACCAGCTGGCTGAGTAATAGGGACAATTGGTGCCCAGCTTTGTTGAGGTTTAAGAGTACGAGAAAGATCGCCATAAAGTTCACCTTCTGTTTGTAATCCTTGCAAACTGATGGCTAAAGATTGTGGAAGCTGATTTTGCCAGCTAAATTTTGCAAATTCACCACGTTGCAACTTGATTGTAGGACCTAAATAGCGACCATTAAAACCCCATACATTAATAATAGAATTACTCAGTGTTGCCTGGGCTGTACTAATGGTAAGGAAAACAGGTCTTCCCCTTTCATTTGACAAGAGAGGGGGGACGATTAAAGGTTTTCGCGTTGCGGCAAGTACACTTTCTGGAATCAAACAGAAAGCAGAAGTGGCACTTGCCAGTTTAAAAAATTGACGACGTGAAAGAAGAGGCGTTTTCATAATAATTAATCTTTTTTCATTTTCTCTTTTTCTGCTACTTCAGCATCCAGCTCAGCAATACGTTTTTCCATAATATCGCGACAGTAAGCAGCGAGTTCACGAACATTTTCGCGTGTATAACTACTTACATCAATCGGGTCGAGTTCTTCACAAATTGCATACCCGTTATTCCAGCGATTCCATTTTACTTGATTATGAGTAGTTGAACAAATAACCGGCACAATAGGTACACCAGCAGCGATAGCCGCATGGAAAGCACCTGTTTTAAACGGGAGTAAGCCACGACCACGACTACGTGTACCTTCAGGGAAGATCCAAAGTGATAATTGATCTTTGTTGATACGATTAGCCAGTTCGTTCATAGTGTGTTGTGCCTTTTTACGGTTATTGCGGTCAAGGAAAATATTACCGCTCGCCCAGAAAAGAATCCCAAAAAGTGGAATCCACATTAAAGAGCGTTTACCTACACTTACAGTACGAGGTTGAACCATATAAGCAAGCGTTACCATATCGTAGTTATTTTGGTGGTTGCTAATGTAGATAGCAGGCGTGGTAGGGGATTTAGGATTGAAACGATATTCAACTTTAAGTCCGAATAATGTATGTAACCGTCCGAACCAACGGGAAATTTGTCCCACATTATTAGGGTTTTTGAAACGAATGAGTGAATAAATTGTCCCCAAAAGACAAATTAAAATACAAGAAATTAATACAAGTATAAAACGAATAATAGCAAGCATAATTTAAAATCCATTCAAAAAAATTGCCCTAAGTATAGCAATTTTTATGTAGAAGCGTGGAAAAAAATGATAGGCTAGCTTAAATTTTTTTGGATTTTTATTTATGTGCAAAACTTTTTTTATTTCTGATTTACATTTAAGTGATAGTCGCCCAGATTTAACGGCACTGTTCGTCGATTTTATACAAAAACACGCAAAAACTGCGGATAAACTTTATATCCTTGGAGATCTATTTGATTTTTGGATTGGTGATGATGAAAAATCCCCCGTGATTGAAGTAGTAAAAGCACAACTTCGAGATTTAGCAGATAAAGGTGTCGAATGCTATTTTGTGGCGGGGAATCGTGATTTTTTAGTGGGTAAACGTTTTGCGCAAGCATGCCATATGACATTACTTCCAGATTATACCGTTATTGATTTATACGGCGTACCTACTTTATTGTGCCACGGTGACACGTTATGTATTGATGACGTAAAGTATCAACAATATCGTGAAAAAGTCCAACAAAAATGGCGTCAATGGCTATTTTTAAAATTACCTTTATCTTTAAGATTGAAAATTGCTCAAAAAATTAGACAAAGAAGTCAAGCGGATAAGCAAGATAAACCGACGGATATCATGGATGTTAATGCTGATTTTGTGAATAAAATCATGCAGAAATTCAATGTTAAAAATGTGATTCACGGTCATACCCATCGTCAAAATATTCATAAAATGGCAGAAGGAACGCGTATTGTACTGGGTGATTGGGGCAAAACATCATCCGTTTTATACGTTGACAAGACGGGTGAATATGTATTTTTAAATGAAACATTGCAACCAAAATAAAAAAGATAAATTCATTAAAAAACTAGATTATTTAAATAAAAATCGTACAATGCCCTTAACGATATAGAAAATTTGTACAATGATATTTCATGAAATTGTATGAAGTTAAAGCTATTATCGTGATAAACGATGCACCATGTCGAGAGTCTTATTTTCTGGATAACTGAGTGCTGGAAAGTAATGGCTCCATGTCATGAAAGCAGTAGAGGATTAGATAGTCGTTAAAGGAGATATAAAATGAATGATTTTTATGCACCTAATCTAAAAGCTATTGAACATATGTTTCCTGATTTGAACATACAGCCTTATAAAGAAGCATTACAAAAAATTGATGATAAGCTTGAACCATGTTTATTGGGTGTAAATAAAAGCTTATGGCTAATTAGTCGCAACGCATTTTTTGCTATTTTGCCACATGCTAAGAAAGCAGAAGTTTGGGTAAAACGCGAAGTAGAACAAACTCAATTAGTGCAAATGCCACCACACGGTAAAGCTTTTGTGACATTTAAACCTCATGATGTTCGTTTAACAATTGACGGCATTATGGAAGGGGATTTGGTTAAATTTTTAGAACAAATCCAACCTGCATCCAAAGGGTAATAATTAAGAATACAACACGCCCCAATTTTCATAAAAATTTTCGAAAATTGGGGCGTCTTATTTTAAAGCCTTTAAAGCACTAAATGTTGCGTAATATCTTCATCTAAGCGATGACGAATTTCATCAAAAGTTGTCGTTTTCACAAGGTGACCATTTTCAAAGATTGTTTCTAAGATATCACCATCAAAATTGTCAGATGCATTTAGACCATCAATAAAACTATCGAGAGAAAGTACTTTGATACGCCCACGTTGTGATTTTTTTAAACCATCATCTGTTTTTGGTGCTTTAAAAATTGCTTTTTCTTCACCATTAATTGTGATTGAGGTTGCTTTAACGGCAAAACCGAGGGTATCTCGCAAATGGTTTTGATAGGTAAGGGAACCTACCCCAAAAACCAGATTAGATGAAGCAAAGCCTAGTTGTTCCAATCCTTCAAGAATACGACACATCTTCTCATAGTTAACACCATCGCCATAAATTGCACCAATATGCGAATCGAGGACTTTATAGCCTTTATTATTGGTTGTACCGCCAAAAATTTCCCATAAACATTGCATCAATCCTTTGCGTTCATGTTCTGTTTTTGCCTCAGGATCGCCACAAATAATTTTATAACTATCACCGCTATCTGGGCGGATAATAATTTTTGCATTATCAGGGCGTGCCATGATTTCATCTTTTAATTGTGGCAAGTTGACAGTAACGTTGTGCCAGAAGTCGGTTGTATCAGCGACAATAGACAGCATGGTGTCAGGAAATTGTTGCATTAAATAGCGGAAGGTAGAGAGCTCTTCTACACCATGCGCACTCATTACAGAATGCTCAGACGCAGGAATGGAAGTCCCGATCAAGGCCTCGCTTCCGTAATAATGATTAACAAATTGAATAGCCGGAATAGTATCTGTCCCGACAAAAGCGGTAAGGTGCGCCGCGCCAGATGTTTCTGCGGATTCAAGCGAACTCATTCCACGCATAGAAAAATCATGTGCTTGGAAAGGAATATGACTTAAATCATCGCATGTTTTGTGCGCCATTCTGGTTAAAAATAGGCGATAAGTTCGTGCGACACTCGCTGATACAATCGGTTGCCACATACTCATATTGATGAGCGTTTCTAAATAATTTGTTAGCCAGAAGAAACGCTTATCAGTATTTTCAATAGTTAACATAGGAACGCGAATCGCAACAGATTGACCTTCTGGAATGGCCTTGATTTTAATTGGCAGATAGCCTAAATCATGGAGTTCCGCGAGGTTCTCGCCCGCATCCTCTAGACGCAAAGTCGTACGAATAAAATTTTGATATTCATTGAGGATTTCAGCTTTATCGCGACTAAAAAAATTACGATCGAAATAATCGATGAGATATTTTTTGATAAATGCTTGGAAGCCAAAAGAAACGGCACGAGTCAGATAAGGGGCGATTTTATTACTACGCGGAGTGAAAGTGCTGTAAATAATTTCGCTTCCTTGCGGATATTGTGCACGATGAGAAATTTTATAAAAATCACAAAGTAAAAAAGGGGCAGCCGTGGCTTGCTGTAAATACGCCATATCAGTGACCAACTTATTCCAACTTATTTTAAATAGTAAAAAAACGCCAATAGTATAACAAAATTGCAACAGATGAAAATTTAAAATAGACAAAAATTGCGAAAAGTGGGATTAATTGCATATTTTTGTAGCATATACTATACAAAACCCCACTTTTATTGGATATATAAATGTATGATATTATTCCACGAGCGCAACTAGACGACAATTTTTAGGCGGTTGAATATTACGCTCATTAATGATCGAAATCATATTATTTTCATCTAAGGTATATAGAAGCACACATTTAGGATTATCCAGTTTATACTGCTCAAATGTATAATTTTCTGTAAGATTCGTAATTTTAATTCGAGCATTTTTAGAAATCATACTTGCCAGTTTGGCATAAGTTGCACCTTGCTCAAATAACCAATTTGGCTTGAGGTTGTCTTGTTTATCTAAACGGCTAGTTTGATTTTGATCCTCACTAAAACGGACTCGGAAGATTTTATCGTTGCCAAAATCATGCTCGTAATGCCATTGACAGAGCGTATTAATTTCCTTATCCGTACTCATTGCAAATAAATAGCCTAGTCCAATGAGATCAAGGTTATTATCGGCATGGGTAGACATCGGACTCCCAAAATAAGTTCTAAACCCTAGCATTCTCGCACGCGCAATATCCTCATAATGGCTAGACGCAATCAGAACATCAATATTGGCATCTTTTAATGATTGCGCAATGGTTAATGCAGTTGGATTTGCCCCCACAATTAATACGCCCGTGTCGGCTGTTTTACAAACCCCAAGTAGCTTCGCAACGGCTTTTGCCCCCAGTCCTTGGATGAATACGGTACCAATAATGATAGTAAAGACGAGTGGAACTAAAAGATCTACACCTTTGATGCCAGAATCTTTTAAGCGAATCGCAACCAGCGAGGAGATAGCCGCAGCCACAATTCCGCGAGGACCAATCCAGCTAATCATCCATTTCTCATTGCTGGTTAGCCCTGAACCAATAGCAGATACCCAGATCGCGAGAGGACGAGCGATAAACATAGCAACAAATAAAAGGATTAAACCACGCCAACCCACATTCCATAGTTGGGTGAGATCTACGCGGGCTGCCAAAATAATAAATAAGGCAGAGATCAGCAAAATGGTGAGTGACTCTTTAAACTCTAAAATATGTTCTTTTGGAAAACCCTTCCAATTTGCTAAGGCAACCCCGAGGATGGTAACAGTGAGTAAGCCTGATTCATGCGATAAATGATTGGAAAAGGTAAAAATAGTGAGAATAAAGGCTAAAACAAAAACATTACGGAGATATTCTGGCACTAAATGACGCTTAATAAGTTTTGCAAGCACCCATGCACCGACATATCCTAAGACAGCGGCAATTAAAACCAATTTAGAAAATGTCCCAAATTCGTTCGCATCGCCTCCCGAAATGATGTATTCATAAACAAGTACAACTGCAATCGCACCAACTGGATCAACTAAAATCCCCTCCCATTTTAAAATATTGGCGATATTAGCAGTGGGGTGAACACTTCGTAGCAGAGGCGCGATAACTGTCGGACCTGTCACACACACAAGCGAACCGAAAAGCAATGCAATACGCCAATCTACATTAAAGAGAAAATAGCAGGCAAGAGAAAGTACGGAAATCGTGATTAGCATCCCCACTGAAACCAGTAACCGAATGATACGACCGTGGTGAGTGATCTCATCAAATTCTAACGTAAGTGCCCCTTCAAATAAAATGACGGCAACTCCCAATGAGATAAATGGGAATAACAGATCCCCTAATACTTTATCCGGTTGAAAAATATGTAAAATTGGACCAACTAGAATACCAATTGCGAGTAAAAATAAAATCGCAGGCTGTTTGGTGTACCAGCCCAACCATTGCGCACCGATTCCGAGAGCAATAACAAGTGCTAATAAGAGGGAAGTGTCCATAGAAATCCTTCTAATAAATTATCGTTTTATTGAGCGAAATTGTATAAAAGAACCAGCAAGAATAAAAGGGGAAGAAGAAAAGTTGGATTTATAAACAAAAAAGGAATAAAAAATAATTGCAAAAAGAGTAAAAAATATACTTGAATAGATTTATAAATATACTAATATACGCATAAGGTAACTATTTATAGTTGCTGTATTCTATTCTTTAACTTATTGAAAAGGAAGGTAATGTATGGGAACTCCAGTCGAAATTGAAAAAACAACGGGAAATCCTGGTCCGCTAGGGCTTTTCTCTTTTGCACTTAGTACATGGTTGCTTGCTCTGATTAATGCAGGTGAGTATTCTGTATCGAATATTGGGCTTGTATTAGCCATGGGTATTGCATTTGGTGGTACCGTACAGTTTATTGTAGGACTTCTTTGTTATTTTAAAGGTGACACACTAGGTTTTACCGCATTTGGTGGTTTTGGTGCATTCTGGTGGTCATTTGTATTATCACAAATGTTCTTTACTAAAGGTGTAACAGATGACTTCACAGGTTGGTATCTTCTAGTTTGGGGTGCATTTACTTGTGGATTATTTGCGATGAGCTTAAATAAAGAACGTGTACTACAAGTTACGTTAATCTTCGTAATTCTTACCTTATTCTCACTTGCAGCCGGTAATTTCGGTGCAGGCACTACCTTCTTACATCTCGGTGGTTGGTTAGGTCTTATTTCAGGTATCCTTGCTTTCTATCTCGGTGGTGCACAAATGATTAATGAAAATTATGGACGCACTATTTTCCCAGTTGGTGAATATAAAGTAAAAGAATAACGAATATATTTTACGTCAGTATCTCAAAATGCGTCTTATCAAAGACGCATTTTCATTTATTAAAATCGCACATCTAAATTTGCTAAAATACTTTTTCGACGACCCAAGCCACCTTCTACAATCAGTCCTAAATTAGGATTAAATTGATATTGGAAACCGAGTAAGGTATTCCATTTCGCCACTAAATGCTGTTTGACATGGAATTTACCTATACTTGGTGCGGGTACCGTGATCTGTCCATTTTTAACCAATTTGCCAATATTTAAGTGTTTAGCGACTTGGTTATTTTTATCGTATAACGTCATAGAGAGAGTATCAGGTAACCCTAGGTTGTTCAGGTTTCCCGACAAATTTTCTTCTACGTCTTGATACATACCGCCGATCCATACTCGCAGTGGCAAAGCGTGTTGGAAATCGTATCCAATCCGTGGGCTCATCACGAATGTTTTAATTGTGCCATCAATAATGGATAATTTACTTTTAGTATAGTTAAAATCCACCACACCAAAAATATGTTTATATCCCCCCGCGATAATCGCACCGCCCCCGTACAGATTCCCTTTTAGATTCAATTTAAAATTATCAAGGCGTCCTTTC
>SAMEA104404098__coassemble_61_pt1 | contig 11196 bp, 9 predicted proteins | sample SAMEA104404098__metabat2_low_PE_002 | metagenome-assembled genome bin SAMEA104404098 (sample SAMEA104404098) | Balaenoptera acutorostrata | reverse complement strand
TGTTTTGCAAGAAAAGCAAGGTGATAAAACGCAAATTGACTTTACGCAACTCAAAGTTAACCAACCGTTGCCTCTAACGATCAAGAAGGCTTTTCAATAAAATGTCGATGCGGATTGTGCGTACTGGATTCTTACTATTAGTGCTGGCAATGACAGCACTTTTAGGTATCGCATTGCAAAAAGGGACGGCTGTTGAAACCGATTTGCAAACCTTATTGCCGAAAGAGCAACATCTCACTGCATTACAACGAAAAGTAGATGCAATTCAAGAGCGACAATTTGCTGAACAAATGATTGTGTTGATCGGGAATAAAAATAAGCAACAGGCAGAAAATGCTGCGCAGCAAGCTGCAGAGTTTCTTGGAAACACGCATTTATTTGCACCGATAAATTTAAAACAACAGCCTAATTTGGATACCTTAAAAGCAGAAATTAATCAGCTTAAAATTGCTACGTTATCGCAAAACGTACAACGCACTATTTTGAGCGAACCGCAGTCCTACTTTCAGAAATTAGCACAACAAATTGTTAATCCTTTTAATCAACAAAATTTATTAAATTTTGCACAAGACAGTTTTGGTTTTGGGCGCTTTGTTTTACCCCAACTTCAGGGTGATTCACCGATCCAGTGGGATAGTCAAAGCGGAATGCTATGGACTAAATACCAACAAACTTACTGGGTATTATTACCGTTACGTTTAAAAAATGCAGATTTTCTGCAAGATAATTCTCAATTTTTAGCCCAAATCCAACAACTAAAATCGCAAGTAACCGCGACAGGCAATCAAATTTTAATGACAGGTAGTGCGTTGTTTTCAAGCTATGCAAAACAACAAGCGCAAAAAGAAATGACGGTGATGAGTATTTTAGGGATTAGCCTAACCTTAGCATTGTTACTTTTTGTGTTCAGAACGTGGCGAGTTTTTTATTTATTTATTCCTATTGGAATAGGGCTTATTTGCGGAATGACAAGTGTTATTTTGTACTTTGGGAAAATCCATGTCTTAACAATTGTGATAGGAACAAGTCTAGTCGGCGTGCTGATCGATTTCCCATTGCACTGGCTAGTATCGGCGTGTGGAAAAGCACAAACTGCATCGCCTATTGTGATGAAACAATTACAAAAAACCTTTTTTATTAGTTTATTGGTAACGTTAATCGGCTATGGCTTACTGGCATTTACGCATTTACCCATTTTGCAACAGACCGCCTTGTTTTCGGCAGCCGCATTAATTTGTGTAATGTTAGCAACGTGGCTTTTTATGCCGATTTTATTTAAAGGTTACAAATTACAAAAAATTTTCCGATTTTCGGGGCGTGTGCATTTTAAAATCCCGAAAAAAGTTAAGACGATGGGTGGATATGCGTTTATTATTTTTGTGGTGGTGGGGATTTTTCGCAGCCAATGGCATGATGATATCCGCCAGTGGGTGAATTTACCGAAAGCCTTATTGCAACAAAGTATGGCGATCCGTGATATCACCAAGATTGATCTCAGCCAACAATATTTTCTCGTGCAGGCCGATAATCCGCAAGCATTGTTGCGAAAAGATCAGCAAGTTTCTGCATGGTTACAAACACAGCAAAAAAGTGGGGCAGTTGGTCATTTTCAATCGTTAGGCGAATGGTTGAATACGGCAGAACAACAACGTGAGTTTATTCATAAATTCCAACAGCTACCGCCTTCTGTTTATGCGCCCCTTGCTGAAATTGGGATTCCAGCGGAGTATTTACAAAAGCAAGCGCAAAGCTTATCGCAAACCCCAATTTTAGATTTAGAAAAGGCGATAAAATTACCATTAGCGCAAGCGAAGCAACGCTTATATTTAGGTGAAGTGTTACCCAAAATCTATGTGAGTATTATTCCCGTTTCAGGGGCGACGAATTCCGCGCTTATGCAACATTTTGCCAAAAAGATTGCGGGCGTGACTTGGCAAGATAAGCGGCAGGCACTTAATCAAACTTTCCAACAAACTCGCGATCAGGCGTTAGGTTTAAAATTATTATCCTTTTTGCTCGCTGCATTGCTTTTATTTAAATTTTTTGGCGTGCGTGATACGGCAAAAATTTTGAGTATCCCTTTCGCCGCGATCATAATTACGATTGGATTATTAGGTTGGTTAGCCATTCCGATTAGCCTATTTTCGCTCTTTGGATTGTTACTGGTTTCCGCAATTGGCATTGATTATGCCGCGTATGTCTTTAGTGTGCCAGACAAAACAACAGGGCGTTATTTTACGATTCAACTTGCGGCGACCACAACCTTGATTTCATTTGTACTGTTAGGGTTAAGCTCAACCCCTGCCGTAGCAGATTTTGGTTTTAGCGTCAGTATCGGGACGATCGTGAGTGTAATTTTAACGTTTTTGGTGCATAAGTAGGTAAGAATGAAAAAAATAGCGTATTTTTTATTGGGTATGATTTCGTTATGGTTGGCGGGGTGTACAAGTGTGCCACAAGTCGTGCATTTCCCAGAAATTCGCCAACAAGTGCGCCTATTTAAAGTGGTGAAATTAAATTCCCAGCAGCAAATTATGAGCGAAAATATTCTTTCGATTCAAATGATGCCAGACAAATGGCGCTGGGTGGAAGTGAATGCACTCGGCGCACCGCTTGCACGGGTTCAGCTTAATGCACACGGGTGGCACAATGATGGTTTTATTATGCCAAATCCGCAAGCGGTACAATTATTTTCAGCGGTCGCAACCGCATTACAGCCCCAACAAACGATTTTCTTATTTAAACGAATTGAAAAAATGCCACAAAGTACAAAATTTTTCCCGAAAACAGGGGCGTGGTGGCAAACTCAAAAAATAGCAAACGGTTGGAAAATTCAGCTAGCCGATAGTAGTCAGTGGCAAATAACTGAATTAGAGGAATAGGTCGTATGAAAATTTATCTTAATAAACCCGCTATTTTGACCGCACTTGGCGAAGGAATAGAACAACATGTGGCACAATTACTGCAAGGCTCGGCACCAGCGATCCAATGTCAAAATAAACTATACACTAGCCGAAATATTTCTGGCAAAGCCCAATACCTTGCGGGAATTGATTGCCCATTGCGTGCGTTTCCAGAAGGATTAGATGCAAAGCATCGAAGCCGTAACAATCAGTTACTTTGGCACGCTTTAGCGCAGATTGAAGATCAAATTCAGCTAGCGATTCAACAATTTGGAACGGCACGGATTGCCGTAGTGATGGGAACCTCTACGACGGGCGTGGATGAAAATATTCCATTTTTACAGTCGTTATTTTTGAATCAGCCCTCAGAAATGGAATTTAATTATGAGCAACAGTATTTTAACGCGCCGGCTGATTTTATTGCGGAACAATATCAATTAAAAAATGTAGCTTATGGAATTTCAACTGCCTGCACCTCGGGTGCACGTGCCATTATGTCCGCTGCACGTTTATTAAGAGCGAATTTTTGTGATGCGGTGATTTGTGGTGGCGTGGATTGCCTATCGCCCCTCACGGTAAGCGGTTTTGGCTCGCTTTCTGTCTTAAATGAAGGACAAACGCAAGCGTTTTCTCAATCTCGTGCTGGGATCAATATTGGCGAAGGAGTGGGTGTTTTTGTCATGACACGAGAGCCGCTAGCTGATTGTGTTGAATATCTAGGTGGTGGGGCGAGTAGTGATGCGTATCATATGTCTTCACCTGATCCAACAGGGACTGGGGCAAAAAATGCTTTTTTACAGGCTTTAAACCAAGCGCAATGCTCATCAGAAGCGATTGGCTGGGTTAATGCACATGGAACGGGGACGCAACATAATGATGCGATGGAAAGTATTGCCATCGCGGAAGTTTTTGGCACTGAAACAGCTGTGACGAGTACAAAACCTTATACTGGACATACGTTAGGTGCGGCAGGCGCGGTAGAGGCAGCACTCAGTTGGGGAATGATTCATCGTCATTATAATCCGAATGGGCGCTTACCCCCTCAATTTTGGGATAAACACCATGATGAAAATCTTCCTCAAATTAAGATAACGGATGAGAATAGCCATTGGCAACAAGGTAAACGCATTGTTGCAAGTAGTTCGTTTGCATTTGGTGGAAATAATGCCGTTTTAATTCTAGGAGAAAAAGACTAATGCACGATTTAACATGCCCGATTATGGACGTTGAGCCTTTATTGCCTCATTCCGGAGCGATGGTTTTCCTAGATAAGATTATTGATTGGGACGAAAAAGGATTAACTGCGGAAACGATGATTAAGGCGGATAATTTGCTATTACGTCATGGGCAATTTGATACATTTTCCTCAATTGAAATTATGGCACAAGCAGTTGGTGCATGGGCCGGGTGTATGCATACCTCTCGAGGAGAGCCAATAGGATTAGGGTTTTTATTAGGGACACGTTGCTTAAATTTATTTAGCCAAACGATAGCGATTGGGACGCAGTTAATCGTAGAAACAAAATTATCCATTCAAGATCAATCGGGTTTTAGCGTATTTGATTGTTGTATTAAAGATAAAAGTAATGGGGGAATACTCGCTAGTGCTGCATTGAGCGTGTATAGCCCTAAAAAAGAAGAAGGGAAAGAAAATGAATAAAACCGTTTTAGTGACAGGGTCAAGTCGAGGTATTGGAAAAGCGATTGCTTTAAATTTAGCACAGGCAGGTTATGACATTGTGTTACATTGCCGTGCGCGCCGTGAGGAAGCGGAAAAAGTCGCGTTGGAAATTCAAAATTTAGGGCGACAAGTGAGAATTTTGCAATTTGATGTTAGCCAAAGAGAGCAAGCTGCAGAAATTTTAACGCAAGACGTGGAACAACATGGCGCTTATTACGGTGTCGTGTTAAATGCAGGATTAACACGTGATAATGCATTTCCTGGGTTAACTGGTGAAGATTGGGATAGGGTATTACGCACTAATTTAGATGGATTTTATAATGTGTTACACCCTATCATGATGCCGATGATCCGCCGCCGTAAACCAGGGCGTATCGTTTGTATTACATCCGTGTCGGGACTGATTGGAAACCGTGGACAAGTAAATTATAGTGCGTCTAAAGCGGGGTTGATTGGGGCGGCAAAAGCATTGAGTGTAGAATTAGCTAAACGTCATATCACTGTAAACTGTGTTGCGCCAGGTTTAATTGAAACCGAAATGCTTGATGAAAATGTACCTGTAGAACAAATTTTAAAAATGATCCCTGCAGGTAGAATGGGGCAAGTGGAGGATATTGCCCATACAGTTAATTTCTTGATGGATGAAAAAGCAGGATACATTACACGCCAAGTTATCGCCGTAAATGGTGGGCTTTGTTAAATTAATAATGAGAGGAATAAAACAAATATGCAAACAAAACGGGTCGTAATTACGGGGATTGGCGGAATTAGCGCATTTGGGCGTGATTGGCAGACGATTAAAGCGAATTTTAAACAACAAAAAAATGCCGTACAGCGTTTTGATATCGCCGAACGCTTCCCTGAACTAGAATCTTACTTAGGTGCGCCTATTGTGGACTATGAACCGCCACAACATTGGACACGTAAACAAAAACGTAGCATGGGTAAGGTTGCGATGCTTTGTACTGAGGCGGCGGAAAGAGCGCTTGCCCAAGCTGGTTGGTTAGATGAAAATGGGGTAATCAATCCTATTTTACAAACAGGAATAATGGGCGTGGCATCAGGCTCTTCTGTGGGAAGTCCGAAAGACGTGAGCGATATTGGAAAATTAATTTTAACTGGTGAGAGTAAAGATTTTAGTGCTAATACTTATGTGCGCATGATGCCACACACCACTGCAGCGAATATTGGTATTTTCTTTGGTCTAACCGGGCGTATTATTCCTACGTCGAGTGCTTGTTCCTCCGCTTCTCAAGCAATTGGCTATGCATATGAATCAATTAAATATGGTTTAATTCCAACCATGCTTGCTGGTGGTGGCGAGGAGTTTTGTTTTTCTGAAGTGCATGTATTCGATTCACTTTACGCCGCGAGCCGAGATAATGATCACCCTGAAAATACACCACGACCTTATGATAAAAATCGTGATGGATTAGTTATTGGGGAAGGTGCGTGTATTTTCGTTTTAGAAGAATTGGAGTATGCGAAAGCCCGAGGAGCAAATATTATTGCCGAAATTGTAGGGTTCGGTTCAAATAGCGATGGTACGCATATCACGCGCCCCCAAAAAGAAACCATGCAACAATGTATGCAACTCGCGTTAAATGATGCGCATCTAGAGCCTCAGCAGATCGGTTATGTTGATGGACATGGCACGGCAACCGAACAGGGGGATATCGCAGAAACGTTAGCGACCGCTGCACTTTTTGGAAAAGTTCCATTTAGTTCACAAAAAAGTTATCTTGGGCATACGCTTGGCGCATGTGGTGCGTTGGAGTCATGGTTCGCCATTGAAATGATGCGGGATCAATGGTTCGTGCCAACCTTAAATTTGCAAAATGTCGATCCGCGTTGTGGGGAATTAGATTATATTCAGCATGTAGGACGAGAATTTTATACCGATTATGTGATGAATAATAATTTTGCCTTTGGCGGAGTGAATACATCTTTAATCTTTAAACGTTGGCAAAATCAATAAACTTTCTCAAAATCACACCTCAAAAATCAAAAAAAATTATGATTTTTGGGGCGTGATTTTTCTTTTTAGGGAATCTGTACAGGGTCTTGTTCAAATTTGTTAAAAACTTCAGTATTTCTTTGTTACACCACATTTATATTTCTTTATAACTTGTAACAAACCCGGACTAATTTGTAGACATTTTTAGCAGAATTATTCCTCGCTTTGCTATACTCAAAATACTAGTTAAAAAAGTGAGGTTATTATGAGTGAGGTTGGAGTTACGGTCAGCTTGCTGGCTTTAGCCGCTATCGTGGGGTTATGGCTTGGAAGTTGGAAAATAAAAGGGGTGGGATTAGGTATTGGCGGTGTGTTGTTTGGCGGGATTATCGTTGCACATTTCACTAACCAATATCAAATTCATTTAGATGTGCATACCATGCATTTTATCCAAGAATTTGGGTTAATTCTTTTTGTTTACACCATTGGTATTCAAGTGGGGCCTGGTTTCTTTTCATCATTGCGTGAATCAGGATTAAAACTTAATTTACTCGCCATTCTGATCGTTCTGATTGGCGCTATTATTGTAATTTTCTTTAATAAATTCCTTAATATTCCTCTAGAAATTATCCTTGGTATTTATTCTGGTGCTGTGACGAATACGCCATCTTTGGGTGCGGGGCAACAAATTTTAAGCGAATTGGGGCTACATGGTGTCACAGGTACCATGGGGATGGCTTACGCAATGGCTTATCCTTTCGGGATTTGTGGCATTTTGCTTTCAATGTGGCTGATTCGCCTTTTCTTTCGCATTAAAGTCGATGATGAAGCCAATCGTTTTAAAAAGAGTAGTGGGCAAGATAAATCGACATTGGATGTCGTTAATTTATTAGTAACTAACCGTAATTTAAATGGTATTAAGCTTGGCGCTATTCCTGATTTATCTGGTGATGAAGTCGTATGCTCCCGCTTAAAACGTGGCGATGACATAATGATTCCGAAAGCGGATACGCAAATTCAACTTGGCGATGTTTTACATTTAGTTGGAGAAGGTGCTGATTTAAAGAAAATGCAATTGATTATTGGAGAAGTCGTGGACGTGCCCCAAAAACAATTTACAGGATATTTACGCGCGGAACGCATTGTGGTGACAAATGAAAAAGTATTAGGTAAAAAAATTCGCAGTCTTAATCTTCACGAAAAATACGGTGTCGTGATTTCTCGTCTAAACCGTGCTGGGGTTGAGTTAGTGCCAAGTTCAAATAGTGTTCTCCAATTTGGTGATGTACTCCATATTGTGGGGCAAGATGAAGCTATCAATAAAGTGGCTGCCTTATTGGGGAATGCCCACCAAAAATTACAGCAAGTCCAAATGCTTCCTGTGTTTATCGGTATTGGCTTAGGGGTGTTACTTGGATCGATTCCATTCCACATTCCAGGTTTTCCCGTTGCATTGAAACTAGGTTTGGCGGGAGGACCATTAATTGTCGCTTTGATTTTGTCAAGAATAGGTAGCTTTGGAAAACTATATTGGTTTATGCCACCAAGCGCTAACTTGGCTTTGCGAGAAATTGGGATTGTGCTGTTTCTTGCAGTGGTAGGACTTAAATCTGGCGGAAATTTTGTTGATACGTTAGTTAATGGTTCAGGGCTAGAATGGATGGTTTATGGTTTAATGATTACTGCCATCCCATTGCTTTCTGTTGGTATTTTGGCTCGTTGGTATTTACGCATGAATTATTTATCCATTTGTGGCTTACTCGCAGGGTCGATGACCGATCCACCAGCTCTTGCTTTCGCAAATGCAATTAAAGAGGATAGTGGTGCCGCCGCACTTTCTTATGCAACCGTCTATCCCCTCGTTATGTTCCTACGTATTATTTCACCGCAATTACTGGCAATTTTGCTATGGTCATTTTTATAGGGAGATAACATAAAAAAACGCCAAATATTATTGGCGTTTTTTATTGTAGCCCTCGAGGACTATTCAAACCCATTTGCAACACTTTGTGATTGATTAGTATCTTTTCGCCAGTGAGTTTTAGGTGCATGAAAGGTAGAGGGGCGTTGAGATGCAAAACGTTTTCCGTTTCCGCAAATTTTTTCACAAGGAATGCCATCTTTATCACGATCTAGGCGAGTATTGTGGCAAATTTGTAAGTGGTAATAAGCTTCTTCGCAAGAACTCATGCGCGAACATGTTTTTCTAACATCGCATAAAAAACTAAACGCACTATTGGACACCGCGAGGATGAATAGACAAAACAGAATTTTTTTCATGAACTATCACTCCTATAAAAAATTATGGGGTATGACTAACCATTTAGGTAATCGTAAAAAAGCCCTCTTATGAGGGCTTAATTTTTAAGAAAAATATTAGTAATAATACATTTCAAATTCAACTGGATGCGGAGTCATATTTAAACGTTCTACTTCTTTACGTTTAATCGTGATATAAGCATCAATTAAATCTTTAGTAAATACATTACCTTTTTGTAAGAATTCGTTATCTGCAGCTAATGCATTTAATGCTTCTTCTAAAGAACCCGCAACGGTTGGGATATCTTTTAATTCTTCTGGTGGAAGATCGTAAAGATTTTTATCCATTGCATCGCCTGGATGAATTTTATTTTGAATACCGTCAATACCTGCCATTAATAACGCAGAAAATGCGAGATATGGGTTCGCCATTGGATCTGGGAAACGGGCTTCAATACGGGTTGCTTTTGGTGTTGTTACTGCAGGAATACGGATTGAGGCAGAACGGTTACTTGCGGAATATGCAAGAAGAACGGGGGCCTCAAAACCTGGGACTAAACGTTTATATGAGTTAGTGCTTGGGTTGGTAAATGCGTTCAGTGCTTTGGCATGTTTGATGATACCGCCAATAAAGTAAATCGCCGTATCTGAAAGACCAGCATAGCCGTCACCTTGGAATAGGTTTTTACCGTCTTTGCCTAAAGACATATTACAGTGCATACCTGAGCCATTATCGCCTGTAATTGGTTTTGGCATAAAACAGGCAGATTTGCCGTATTCAAGCGCAGCGTTGCGAACAACATATTTATAAATTTGGGTTTCATCCGCTTTTTTCACGAGCGTATTAAATTTGGTTGCGATTTCATTTTGTCCCGCAGTTGCTACTTCGTGATGATGCGCTTCAATTTCTAAGCCCATATCGGCAAGAATTAAGCACATTTCACTGCGTAAGTCTTGACCATGATCTTGCGGTGCAACAGCACAATAGCCACCTTTACGCATTGGGCGATAAGCTTTATTACCATCAGGGTAAGTCTTATTACTATTCCATGCGCCTTCAATATCGTCTACTTCGTATGATACGCCATTGTTGTACACGCCAAAACGCACATCATCAAAGAGGAAAAATTCCACTTCAGGACCAACGAGTACGTTATCGGCAATACCTGTACTACGCAAATATTCTTCAGCTTGTAAAGCAATTGCGCGAGGACAGCGGTCATAACGTTGCATGGTATGGGGTTCGTAGACATCACAGCGGAGGGAGAGGGTAGGAATCTGGCAGAAGGGATCAAGGACGGCACTTTCGGCAATTGGAATAAGCAACATATCTGCTTTGTTAATCGCTTTCCAGCCCTCTACTGACGAACCATCAAACATTTTTCCATCTTCAAATAAATCTTCATCGATTAATTGGGCAGGAATAGAAACACCGTGTTCTTTTCCTTGTAGATCAGTAAAACGTAAGATGACAAATTTAACATTGTTTTCTTCGATTAATGAAAACACTCTTTCAACCGCTTTTACATTTTGCATAAAAATTTCCTTAAAGTTTGCCGAGTAGAAATTCTCATTATAGATAAACCAAAAAAAATTCCTACTAATCTTTTTCACAATTTTTAAACATTTTTGTACTTTGCTTAAATGCACAACAAACACGAAAAAAATACGTTATTTGCATAATAAACAAGCTGTTTTTGCGATAAAAAATTAGACTTTATATAATTTTTTCCATATAATTCAAGTCCTTTCCCCCCTTAGCTCAGTTGGTCAGAGCAGTCGACTCATAATCGATTGGTCGCTGGTTCAAGCCCGGCAGGGGGGACCATTCACTGTACATATCCACATACCTACTGTATTTATTCCCATAACTCTCAAAAGATCCAAATCAAGAAAACGTTGTTATTTCTAGGGTTTTTCTTTGCCTTTTAAAAATTTACCTGTATATTTAAACAGTATTTTGAGATCACAGAAGATCACATATATAGGTGTACAATATTTTAGTGCACCAAATTTGCACCAAGCATTTGCACCAAAACCACATAAAATACGGGGGTATTATATGGCATCCATTCAGGCGCGAGATGAAAAATTCCGCGCGCAAATTCGATATAAAAATGTTTCGCGGTCGGCGACGTTTTCTAGTTATCGTGAGGCTGAGCGGTGGGCAGCGTTAATGGAGAAGATGATTGATGATAAAAATTATTGTGCCATTCCGCGAATTTCTTTTAAGACGTTGTTTGACCGATATTTACGGGAAGTGTCGCCGAATAAGGCGAGTTGTAAAAAGGAAAATCAATTTTTTGCACGCTTAGAAAAGTATCCGCTTGCGAGTAAAAAACTAGATGAATTGAATGAGGCGGACTTTCAGCGTTGGCGTGATGTCCGTTTGAAAG
>SAMEA104404098__coassemble_60_pt1 | contig 11298 bp, 6 predicted proteins | sample SAMEA104404098__metabat2_low_PE_002 | metagenome-assembled genome bin SAMEA104404098 (sample SAMEA104404098) | Balaenoptera acutorostrata | reverse complement strand
AGGCACTGGGTTTTGATCTCAGCATTCCAAGGTTCGAATCCTTGTACCCCAGCCACTATAAAATGACAACACAATATCTTCGGATGGGGTATCGCCAAGCGGTAAGGCACTGGGTTTTGATCTCAGCATTCCAAGGTTCGAATCCTTGTACCCCAGCCATATTGTTTAAAATATAAAATGGCTATGTAGCTCAGCTGGTTAGAGCACAACACTCATAATGTTGGGGTCACAAGTTCGAATCTCGTCATAGCCACCATTTGCGGAACTGGCGAAATTGGTAGACGCACCAGATTTAGGTTCTGGCGCCGAGAGGTGTGTGGGTTCAAGTCCCTCGTTCCGCACCATTTTAAACAACACTTTCCTGATTGGGGTATCGCCAAGCGGTAAGGCACTGGGTTTTGATCTCAGCATTCCAAGGTTCGAATCCTTGTACCCCAGCCATCTCATTTAATTTCATTATTTTTTCAATCTAAAATATAAATAAAAATCTTTAAATTAATTTAACCCTACTTTTCTTATTTCTCATATCTTATATAAAAAATTTATTTATCCGAATACCTCTCTTTCCTAAAAAAATTTTATCCTTTTGGCATATCGCTATATATAAATATTAAATTTAACCCAATAAACAAACTAAAACAGTATAATTAATATTCATTTGTATACTTTTAACCCATTTCCATAAATTTTTTTAATTTGTTAAATTATTAATTTTAAAGTATATTTAAATAAAATTTCAATTTATGATACATCTAATACCCCTATTTTTTGTATCACTTTTTATGAGGTAATTATGGAGCTCTTTATTGGTTTAATCACGATCATCGCGGTCGGTTATTACATAATGAAAGGCTACTCTGCTACAGGAATTTTATTAACAGCTGGTATGTTCCTACTTTTAGCAAGTGTCATTCTTGGTCATCAAATCATTCCTGCAGATAAATCTACAGGTTCCGCTTATTTAGACGTGGTTGAATACGTAAAAGATCTACTCCTAAAACGTGGTGGCGGTTTAGGAATGCTAATTATGATTCTATGTGGTTTTGCCGCTTACATGAGTCATATCGGCGCAAATGATATGGTAGTAAAACTTGCAGCCCACCCCCTTCAATATATCAAATCTCCATATTTCTTAATGATCATTGCCTATTTCCTTACATGTTTAATGTCTTTTGCGGTCACATCAGCAACAGGACTTGGCGTTTTACTTATGGCAACGATTTATCCAATCATGGTAAATATGGGAATCTCACGCGGGGCAGCCGCAGCTATCTGTGCTTCACCAGCAGCCATTATCCTTTCACCAACCTCAGGGGATGTGGTGTTGGCAGCTGAAATCGTTAAGGTACCACTTACAAAATTCGCATTTAGCTATACTCTTCCAATTTCTATTATTGCAATTATTAGCATTGCGATTTCTCACTTCTTCTGGCAAAAATATCTTGATAAACGTGAAGGTTTTGTTCCAGAACCGATTGAAATGGAAGTAAAAGAAATCAAAACTAAAGTCCCTACTTTCTACGCAATTTTACCATTCACGCCAATTATCGGAGTCTTAGTCTTTAATGGTCAAATTGCACCAAAACTAGATATTATTACTATCATTATTCTATGCTTAGTCCTTACAGCAATTCTTGACTTTATCCGTACGTTTGACGCACAAAAAATGTATGCTGACTTAACGATTACCTATAAAGGTATGGCAGATGCCTTTTCAAGCGTGGTGATTTTATTAGTCGCAGCTGGCACTTTTGCGCAAGGTTTAAGTACTATCGGCTTCATTAACTCGCTTATCAATTCTGTACAGGCTCTCGGTAGTGGTAGCGCAGTTATGATGATTATGCTTGCACTCATTACGGCAATTGCGGCAATCGTGACAGGTTCAGGTAATGCACCATTTTATGCGTTTATTGAACTTATTCCGCGCCTAGCGACAAATATGGGTATCAATCCAGCCTACCTCACCATCCCGATGCTTCAAGCTTCTAATATCGGACGTAGTTTATCTCCAGTGTCTGGGGTGATTGTAGCGGTATCTGGTATGGCAGAAATTTCACCTTTTGCATTAGTAAAACGTGTTTCTGTTCCGATGGTTGTAGGGTTACTCTCAATTCTAATTTCCACCCAACTATTAGTCACAGCATAAAATACCAGCCAATAAAAAATCCCTCAGTGAGGGATTTTTTTTATTTTGATTCTAAATATTTTAATAATTGCTCACCAAAAGGCTTACGCCAACCTTGAAGTAAAGTTGGTAATTTGGTTTCGTCTTTTTCAAGTAAGTAATACCATTTAAGAAAATTATCAACGCGTTTTTTATTTGCAATTAATTCCACGGGGACATTTTCGGAAAAATTTTTATTTAAAAAATCACGTAATTCTTTACTTAATTGCTTATAGCCCTCAATTTCATAAAGATTTTTTTCTAAAATTGGATAATTTTCTTGTGGCTCTTTTTCGCATTTTTCTAAAATTCTTAATATTTTTTTTCCGTGAATTCTTACTTCATGCGGATGTAATCCTATTTCTAGTAAATCAAAAGTACTCTTCGCCCCATTTTTTGCGACTTTCCATAAATTTTCTGCCTTCACAACAAAATTTAATGCAAGATCACGCTTTTGAGCCTCTTCATAACGCCATGCGGCAAGATGCTGAATACGACATAATTCAATTCCCGCTAATTTTTGAATTTGAGGAATTTTGAGATACATTTTTTCACTGCTTATCGTTTTTTGTGATTTTAGTAATAAACTTTGGCAGTCATCCCACGCGGCATCAAACCATGGAGAAGCTTTTAAGCGAGTATTAATCGCTTCAAATAACGGTAGAAGATAAGCAACATCACCCGCGGCATAGGTTAATTGTACCTTAGATAATGGACGAGCAAGCCAATCCGTACGCGATGCTCCTTTATCCATATCAAAATCAAAATACTCTTTTAAAAGCGTAGCCAGCCCTACTGAAACGCCTGCCCCTAAAAATTGCGCCATGACTTGAGTATCTAGCATTGGTTCTGGCAACTGGTTAAATTGATGCTTAAAGACTTCTAAATCTTCAGAACACGCATGCAAAACTTTAATTACATTACGATTTGCCAATAATGCACAAAACGGCGAAAAATCTGTAATTGCAAGCGGATCGATTAAACTTAACTGTTCGCCATCATAAAGTTGGATTAGACCGAGTTGCGGGTAAAACGTACGGGTCCGTACAAACTCTGTGTCTAACGTGACGACTGCTTTTTGCTGTGCTTTTTCGCAACAAGTAGTAAGTTTTTCATTCGTATCTACCATCACAAAAGATGGCATATCATGTAATTTATTATTTTCCATCATTTCCTACTTCCCATAACTTACACTATGAAAATAAAAAACCACCGAAGTGGCTTTTTATTAAAATTATTTCTGAATATCTTAAATAAACAAATAGATTATTCAGCTTTATTTTCTGTCTTTGCTTCTGTTTTTGCGAGTTCACGTTCGCGGACTACGCGACGTAAAATTTTACCGACATTACTTTTTGGTAAATCTTCACAGAATTCAACAAATTTAGGCACTTTATAACCTGTTAAATGTTTACGACAGTGGTTACGCAATTCATCTACATCAAGACTGTCATCTTTTTTGACCACACAAACTTTAATTTGCTCGCCTGATACTGGATGCGGTACACCAATTGCGGCCACTTCATTTACTTTTGGATGCAACATAACTACATCTTCAATTTCGTTTGGATAAACATTAAAGCCAGACACAATAATAAGGTCTTTTTTACGATCTACAATACGTAATGTGTGATCTTTATCCATGACGACAATATCACCTGATGCCACCCAACCATCTTTAAGGACTTTCGCCGTTTCTTCAGGACGTTGCCAGTAGCCTTGCATGACTTGATCACCTTTAATCCAAAGCTCTCCAGCTTCGCCCATTTTTGCTTCTGTTCCATCTTCTTTGATGATTTTGATATCAGTATTTGGCATTGGCACACCAATAGAACCTGTATGTTCTGAATTTGTATTCACGCAAGCTGCAATCAATGGAGAACATTCAGTCATGCCATAACCTTCCGTAATATGTACACCTGTTGTTTCATACCAACGTTTTGCTACCGCACGTTGTACCGCCATACCACCACCAACGGTAAAGTTTAATTGAGAAAAATCAACTTCTTTGAAGCCTTCATTGTTTAGTAATGCATTAAATAAGGTATTAACCCCTGTAATCGCAACAACAGGATATTTTTTCAATTCTTTAACGAATGCATTAATATCACGCGGATTCGTAATCAATAATCCGGTAATTCCCATTTCAATAAAGAGTAAACAGTTTACAGTCAATGCGAAAACGTGATACATCGGCAATGCAATTGCGGCAATACGTTCTTTATTACTTTTACCGATTGCAAAATCCCCTAACCATTTCGCTTGTTGTACATTCGCTACTAAATTACCATGGGAAAGCATTGCACCTTTTGCAACACCTGTTGTCCCACCGGTATATTGTAGAAATGCTAAATCCTGACGATCAATTTGCGGACGTAAGTATTGACGATGTTTACCCACTGCTAATACTTCACGGAAAGATACGGCATGTGGTAATTTATATTTTGGCACCAATTTTTTAACGTATTTCACCACAAAGTTTACGAGTGTACGTTTACCAAAAGAAAGCTGATCGCCCATACGGGTTAAAATAACGTGTTTTACATCCGTGTTAAATACGATTTCTTCTACTGTTTTCGCAAAATTAGATACCACTACAATGGCTTTTGCTCCACTATCTTGAAGTTGATGTTCTAATTCACGCGGTGTGTAAAGTGGATTTACATTGACCACTACCATTCCCGCACGGAGAACGCCAAATAATGCGATTGGATATTGCAAAATATTTGGCATCATTAATGCGACACGATCACCTTTTTGTAATTTCAATTCATTTTGCAAATAAGCAGCAAAGGCACGACTACGTTCTTCAAGCTTACGGAAAGTTAGAGCTTGTCCCATATTAATATAAGCAGCACGATCAGGGTGTTCGCGCACGGCTTTATCAAACATTTCAAGCAAATTATCATAAAGACGCGTATCAATTTCTTTTGGGGCATCTTTAGGATAATTCTTCAGCCACGGACGATTGCGTTCTTCGATTTTTTTATTCAAAAATTGTGCAAATTTTTTCATCGTTATCTCATTGTAGTACAAATAATATTAATCACGACCTGGTAGTTTTTTCCAAGTAACTTGATTACGTAAATAAATTGGCTCGATAGATACGGCATCTTGCCATTGTTGTTGTAAAAATTTTGGTAATGCAAGGGAAAGCATAAAACGTGCAGAAGGAAGAATAATCTCGCTATTAATCCCTAGCCCAACTTGTGCAAATTCAGCATACGCGTCCCAGCCTGTCCCCACACGTTGCCATTCGTTTGCTTTGGCTAATGTGGTATTGTCATTTAATTGCTGGATAACTCGCTCAGGGCTTGCCACTTCTTCAGCAAGCAAAACGTCCCATTGTGAAAATACGCCCTCATGATTCGCAAGTTGAATCGCTTTATGCGTTAATTGAGAAAAATAAACTTCATTCATTCTTGCATCAATCGCTGTCATGACTTGTGTTGCTTGATTTTGTTCAAACGCTTGTTGCGCCATCGCTTCCAAGTCTGAAATACCAATTACAGGCAAATCCGCGCCTAAGGCCAGTCCTTGAACAATCCCAGTTCCAACACGTACCCCAGTAAAGCTACCTGGTCCACGACCAAATACTAAGGCATCCACTTGATTAAGGCGTAATCCAGATTGTGCAAGAATTTCATCAATCATTGGTAAAATGCGTTGGGTATGTGTACGGCTTGCCACCTCATCTAAACTGGTAATTTGACCGTTATGAAGTAAAGCCACAGAGCAAGCTTCCGTAGACGTATCTAATGCAAGTAAAGTTGTCATAGTTATCTCTAATTATTTTTTATTTTGTAACGAAGTTAAGAATTGTACCACGTTGCGTAGGCTACGGGTACGTTTTGCGTTAGGTAAACTTTGTAAAAAAGTGGGTGCATAGCGTTGCATCACCAGCCGGCTATCGCAAATAATCACTACACCTTTATCGTTGACATCACGAATCAAGCGCCCTACACCTTGTTTTAAGGTAATCACCGCCTCAGGAATTTGAATCTGATTGAATGGATTTCCGCCTTGTAAACGGCAATCTTCTACGCGTGCCTGTAATAAAGGCTCATCAGGTGCGGTAAACGGTAATTTATCAATAATGACTAAGGATAGCGCCTCACCGCGCACATCGATTCCTTCCCAAAAACTTGTTGTGGCTACCAGTACCGATTTTTCCTCGTTCACGAATTTATCTAATAGCTGCGTTTTGGTGGTTTCACCTTGTAATAATACGTTTAAATCACTGTGTTCGCGGAAATATTCAGCAAATCCACGCATCATAAAATAAGAAGTACAAAGGACAAAACAACGACCTTTATTTGCCTCAATCACGGGCAACAATCTTTTCGCCAATTCAGTTAATGTATTCGCTGTATTAGCTTGTGGTAAATAACGTGGCACACACAATATGGCTTGATTTGGATAATCAAACGGACTTTCTAGCCGCAATTGTTCACCAGAACGAATCCCCATACGATGGCAAAAATAATCAAATTTCCCTGCTACTTCGAGCGTCGCTGACGTAAAAATCCACGCAGCCTCTTGCTTTTCCATTTGACGAGAAAAACGCCCAGCTACCGACAGTGGCGTAATATTCAAACTAAAATGACGTCCAAAGGTTTCAAACCAATAGCAGTAACCTGTTACTTCGGTCGCACATAGACGATCTAAAAGTTCACTAAATGCTTTCACTCGATCAAAAATATTGCTAAGTGATTGCGCGCGTTTGCGTGCAGGTTCAATCACTTCCAAAGCAAAGGTCAATTTTTCTTGTAACACGCTAATGGCTTGCTGTACTGCCTCTTGAGCAATCACATCTCGCCAATTTCCACGTAAACTTTCATTAGTCAAAGTAAGGCGAAAATCTTGCACCGCTTTATGAATACTGTCAGACACCGCCTCAAGCTGTTTCATATCTTTTAATTCGGTACGATAAATTAAAACCAAATCACGGCAAAATTCAAAGAGCTGACGGCTTGTTAAGGTTTCACCAAAATATTGAGCGGCAATATCGGGGACTTGGTGTGCTTCATCAAAAATGACAATTTCTGCGGCTGGAATAATTTCACCAAAACCATTTTCTTTCACCGCCATATCGGCAAAAAATAAATGGTGATTTACCACCACAACATCTGCTTGAGCTGCTTTTTTACGTGCTTTCATCACATAACATTCTTCGTATTTCGGGCAATCCGTCCCTAAACAACTTTCAGTCGAACTCACTAATTGCGAAAAAATAGGGCTATCCTCCGCAATACTGGTACACTCTGCAAAATCACCTGTTTGTGTCCGTGCATTCCAGTGACGAATTTTTTTAAGATCAGCGAGCACTTCTTTATTCCCTAACACGCCTTGCGCAATCGCATAATCAAGTCGTTCTAAGCAAAGATAATTGGCGCGCCCTTTTAATAAAGCAGTTGTACCTGAGAAATGTAAAGCATCAGCAATGGTAGGCAAATCGCGATTAAATAGTTGATCTTGAAGGTTTTTAGAACCTGTCGAAATAATGGTTTTCTTTTTAGCAAGCAGTGCAGGTACGAGATATGCAAAGGTTTTTCCTGTTCCAGTCGGTGCCTCCACAACCAGTTGTTGATGATTTTCAATCGCATTATCAACGGCAAGTGCCATTTGTACTTGTTCATCACGTGGTTGGAAACCTTCTATGGCGCGCCCTAAGCCACCATCTTTTGAAAAAACCTGTTTAACTCTACCGTTGCTCACTACTATTCCTGATCTGTTATGAAAAGTCGCTATTCTAGCAGAAAGTCGTGCGTTCGACATTTTTTATCAGAAAAAAGCATAAATTTTTACGAAAATGCGGGCGTGATTTTGGAAAAAATAAAAAAGGATTTAGCCGAAACTAAACCCTTTTCCTAAAAAAATATGATTTATACCGCAAGTAAAATACGAGTTGGATCTTCGAGTAACTCTTTGATCGTTACGAGGAATCCCACGCTTTCTTTTCCATCAATTAAACGGTGATCGTAAGAAAGGGCGAGGTACATCATCGGACGAATCACCACTTCCCCATTTAGTGCAATTGGGCGATCTTTGATTGCATGCATCCCTAAAATTGCACTTTGTGGCGGATTGATAATTGGGGTTGACATTAATGAACCGAATACGCCACCATTTGTAATAGTGAAGTTACCGCCAGTCAGATCTTCAACGGTCAATTTACCTTCCTGCCCTTTAATTGCGTAGGCTTTAATTTCTTTTTCAATCTCTGCCATGGATTTTTTATCGCAATCGCGAATGACAGGCGTCACAAGCCCACGCGGGGTAGATACGGCAATACTGATATCAAAGTAATTGTGATAAACCACATCATCGCCATCAATACTTGCATTAATCGCAGGGTAACGTTTTAACGCCTCAACCACGGCTTTTACATAAAATGACATAAAGCCTAGACGCACGCCATGTTGTTTTTCAAATTTTTCGCCATATTTTTTACGCAAAGTTTGAATAGGTAACATATCGACTTCATTAAAAGTGGTGAGCATTGCGGTATTGCTTTTTACTTCTAAAAGGCGCTCTGCAATGCGTTTACGTAAACGTGTCATAGGTACACGAGTTTCGCTGCGATCGGCATTAAATACCATTTCTTCAACAACGCTAACTTCTTCAACCGCTTGTGGAGCTTGATGCGCGATATGCTGTTCAATATCTTCACGGGTTAAACGCCCATTTACCCCTGAGCCTTCAATGTCATTACGGGATAAATCGTGTTCTGCAAGTAAACGACGTACCGCAGGTCCCATATCATTATTACTTTCGGTTTCAATACGCGTTGCGACAATTTCCACTTCTTGTGGTTGTGCGGTGGCACTCGCATTAATGACGCCAAGTAATTGTTTACTCACTACTGTCGCCCCAACGGGTTCAACGATTTGTTCTAATACTCCACTTTCAATGGCAGGAACTTCTAGCACAACTTTATCCGTTTCAATTTCCACTAAAACTTCATCACGTTGTACCACATCACCGGCTTTCTTATGCCAAGCGACAACCGTTGCATCTGCAACAGACTCTGGGAGAACTGGCGTTAAAATTTCAAAAGTCTGCATATTTTTTCCTTTTTTACTAAGTACGCCCCGATTTTCATAAAATTTTATGAAAATTAAGGCGTGGGCAATGTTATGAATTTAAAGCGGTTTCAACAAGTTTACGTTGTTGCATTTGGTGCAAGGCAGCATCACCGGTTGCCGTCGCAGCAGCAGCAGGTCGTCCCGCATAGTGCAAAGGTATATTATTCGGTAATGTTGCGATTAATTGGGATTGAATAAACCACCACGCACCTTGATTTTGAGGTTCTTCTTGGCACCAAATCGCTTCACGGCATTGCGGATATTGGTTGACGATATCTGCGATCGCTTTTTGCGGATACGGGTAAAGTTGTTCGATACGAATAATCGCAATATGGTTTAATCCTTGTTGGCGACGTTGTTCTAATAAATCATAATAAACTTTACCTGTACAGAAAATAATGCGTGTGATGTCATTTGCAATCAACGGATCGACCTCGCCAATCACCGTTTGGTAACCGCCATGTAAGAAGTCTTTTTGTTCGGAGACTGCCAATGGGTGACGCAATAATGATTTTGGTGTCATTACGATTAATGGGCGGCGCACGTTACGCAAAATTTGGCGACGTAAGAGATGATAAATCTGTGCTGGCGTAGTCGGTACGCACACTTGCATATTATCTTCTGCACATAACTGTAAGTAACGTTCTAAGCGTGCCGATGAATGTTCCGGACCTTGCCCTTCATAGCCGTGCGGTAGCAACATGGTTAAACCACACATTCTGCCCCATTTCTGTTCCCCTGAACTGATAAATTGATCTACCACCATTTGCGCACCATTTGCAAAATCACCAAATTGGGCTTCCCAAAGCGTTAATGTTTGAGGTGCGGTACTTGCATAGCCATATTCAAACGCTAACACGCCTTCTTCTGAAAGCATAGAATCCCATACTTCAAAATGCCCTTGTGGTTGTCCTAGATGCTGTAATGGATAATAGACTTCTGCATTTTGTTGACTATGCAACGCAGCGTGGCGATGTGAGAATGTCGCACGCCCCGCATCTTCCCCAGAAAGACGAATGTTATGCCCTTGCGTTAAAATGGTTGCGTACGCCATAGTTTCACCCATTCCCCAATCGAATGGCTTTTTCCCTTCTGCCATCAAGCGGCGATCCGCATAGACTTTTTTAACACGGTTATGTAAAAGGTGATCTTCAGGATAATCACTTACCGCTAACGCAAGCGCTTTAAATTGTTTTGCCGTAACGTGATCTTTTGGATTATCCCATTTTGTTGTGAGTAACGCTTTTGACCAATATTTCCCGTTTTCGCTCGGCTCAGCCCATTCACTAACCATGGTCGCATTATTTTCTAAGCCTTGACGATAATCTTCTTTCATCGCATTTACTTGTTCAGCGCTAAGCGTCCCATTTTCTTGTAAGAAAACGGCATATTGTTGTGCAACGGTTGGGTGTTGTTTAATTTTTTGGTACATCAAAGGTTGTGTCATGGCAGGCTCATCGGCTTCATTATGTCCATGACGACGGTAAGATACTAAATCAATAAAAATATCTTTGTGGAAAGTCTGACGATAAGCCACTGCTAAATGAGCTGCGCGCACCACGGCCTCGGCATCGTCGCCATTTACATGTAGGACTGGCGCACCAATCATTTTCGCTACGTCAGTACAGTAGTACATAGAGCGGGTATCTTGTGGATTTGAGGTCGTAAAACCGATTTGGTTATTGATGACAATCCGAATGGTGCCACCAACGGTATAACCGCGAGTTTTTGACATATTCAAGGTTTCTTGCACAATGCCTTGCCCAGCCAACGCCGAGTCACCATGCACAGTAACCGCCATCACTTTGGTTCGTTCGATATCATGAATGCGATCTTGACGAGCACGTACGGATCCTTGAATAACGGGACTTACGATTTCTAAATGGGATGGATTGTAAGCGAGATTTAAATGAATTCGTGCGGTATCTGTCACAAAATCACTTGAAAAACCTTGGTGATATTTCACATCGCCTGAGCCGGTGTATTGCATTTTTCCAGCAAATTCATCAAAAAGGGCCTGTGGTTTTTTACCAAAAACATTCACCA
>SAMEA104404098__coassemble_58_pt1 | contig 11559 bp, 9 predicted proteins | sample SAMEA104404098__metabat2_low_PE_002 | metagenome-assembled genome bin SAMEA104404098 (sample SAMEA104404098) | Balaenoptera acutorostrata | reverse complement strand
GCGGATAAAGATGCAAAAGTGGCTGTTCAAACTGCTAATAAAGCGAACAGCACCGCTCAAGCAGCAAATAAAACAGCAAATCAGGCAAATGCAACCGCTAAACATGCGGACAAGACTGCAAATACGGCCAATAATACAGCTCAGGTTGCAACAAAATCGGCAGAACAAGCTAATAAAACGGCCCAAACAGCAAATAAAATCGCAAGTTCTACAGAAAATAATGTTAAATCATTACAAGGAAGTGTGAAAAAAATTACTAAATCGGTGAATCAGGGAATTGAAGTTTCAGGTAATAAAGGATCATTCAAGATTCCAATGCAGCAATTTTTAGTAATAAAAGGAACCACTACTAACGGTAATAGCAACATTATTGTTACTGCAAATAATAAAACGAAAACACTTGATGTAGCGCTCAATAAAGACGTACATATTCAAAACTCGATGACTGTCGGTAACAGTAATACCGCGCATACGACCGTAAATAAGCAAGGTGTAACAATTAGTGGAACCCATGGAAAACCATCCGTTACATTAACTGCTCAAGGCTTACATTTTAAAAATCACGCAGCAATTATTGATGGCGTGGCAACAAATCCAAATGACGATTCCTCTGTCGCAACTGTGGGTTATGTGAAAAAAGTCATGAATGCAAATTCACAAACTAATCATCGCTTAGATGATTTGAATCGTCGCATGCACAGAATGCAAAAACATCTAAGAGCAGGGATTGCGAGTAGTATTGCGATTGGAATGCTCCAATCGTCTCACTTTGCCGATCAAAGTACAGTTTCAGCCGCTGTAGGAGGATATGAGGATGAAAATGCGCTTGCTGTCGGTTATGCACACACGTCCGACGATAGGAAGGAAACATTCAAAGCTGGCGTAAGCGTTAATACGCGTAAGGAAGTCGGCTATGGTGCAAGTTTTGGTTACTCTTGGTAAGATGAGTAAACATTTTGGGCAGATAATTATCTGCCCCTTTTTTTATTTATTTTGTGTAATCACGCCCTGATTTTCGGCTAATTTTTTGAGTTTTGCGCGTTTGGCATTATCTTTGGCTAAAAGGCTTACAGCGATAACGATAATTAATGCTCCAATCCAAAATGTAGCCGGAAGATGATCCTTCACAATAAAGGCATCAAATAATCCTGAAAATACTACGCCAATAAACGTAAATGGCGTTAGTGTACTAGCACTTGCATATTTAAATGCTTTGGTCACATAAATTTGGAAAATTAATCCAAAAATTCCAACACAAATCAATAAGATAAAGCTAGAGAATGATACCCATACCCAATCATGCCCAAAAATAAGGGCTATCGACAGGAAGCCAATCGTATGAAAGTAAAAAACGATATTTTGAGGAGAATTATATTTGTTCAATTCTTGTAAACTACAATAAGCAATCGCGGCAAGAACAGCACTCACTATCCCAACGAATACATAAAAATTATCAATATGCGCTTGTGAATGGCTCCCCAACAAAATGACACAGACGCCAATGAAGCCCAGAGAAATCAACACCACTTGAGTTAAAGTAGTGCGGATCCCTAAGAATAATAAAATGATCGGAACAAAAAGTGCAGAGGTATTCATCAATAAAATGGCAATCGCGACTGGCAAGTGCTTTATGATATAGAACATCAACAACATTGCCGAAATACCTGCGGCATTCCGTAAAATAAAATATTGAGGCTTCGTAAAATTAATTTTTAGTTGTTTAGTTTTCACAACAAAAGGCAAGAGGAAAATTGCCCCTAAGAAAAATCGTACAAATAATATTTCACTTGATGGAACCGCGCCTGAAGCAAATTTTACAAAGATCCCCATAATCGCGATACTGATATAGGCAATTAGTACATAAACAATCGCTTTATTTTCGTTACTCATAATTTCAATTTCTAAATTTTTCAACCAATAAAATACCTAAAGAATGCCGAGTATAACAGGTACATCCTAAATTTCTATTTCTATTCCTCTCCCCCCATAACGAAAAAATCGTGGCAGTTTTAACCACGCCACGATTTTCGGAAAAAATTATATTATTGATAAATTACAGATTACTATCATGTTGCACTGGGGTTTGGGCTGTCATTTGTTTTAACAAAATAGCATTCAATTGCTGAACGGCTTGAAGTGCTGTAGCAGATAATTTTTTCCCTTCCTCTGTCATATATATTTCAGCTTGCTGTGGATTTTTTTGATACATAGCTAATACCTCTTGATCATTATTTTTAAATGTATCTCTCACTTGCTGACGAATTTTTTCAAGCTGAGGTTGGGTGTATTTTTCCATATACGGATGGTAATAAGGGGTAGTTAATGCACCAGTTCTTCGATAAGTCCAATAAGCTGATTTAAAATCAGGCATATCTGTCCCTTGTTGATATACCTGTGGCGTAGATAAAATTCCTGAATAGAAAGGAATAAACACACTGGTTTCAGGCACTCCAAGTGAAATCCAATGTACGCAACCTACCGCACTAGGCATATTGGGGCGACATTGCAATATATGCGATTCCATCGTATACGCAACATTAATAGGTCTAAATTTACCCTGATACCTCCCGTACGGATCATATGGCGTATTGTTAAAATGAGAACGTAATACTTTCGCGACATCCGTAACCGCAATTTTCTTATCAGGTACTTGAAATATTTTAAACTGTTTGGCATCAACATCTTGTTTAACTGATGGCGTTAAAATTCTCTGCCCATCCCATATACGCGGGTTATTGTATTGTTTATCGTGAGCATCTTCCGTACCAAATGCTTTTTTAAAGCTAAAGTTGCCATCTTTCTTAGGGTTATATAAACCTTTTTGCTCTGCAAATACAATTAATCCTGGAGAAGCTAAATAATGTTGAGAATCATCTAAATTAATTTCACCTATACATAATTTATTTGGAATAACCGCATAGCTATTATCAGGAACTCGCACCGCTACCCAATGGTGACCAGATCCAATTTCCATATACCAAATTTCATTTTTATCTGAGAAAATGACCCCATTTACTTCCGCCGCTCCCTTCTGTTCAACAATTTTTCCTAATCTTTCTACCCCCTCTCGGGCAGTTTTAACATAGGGAAGAACGACCGTAAGCATAGAGTCTTCTGCAATCCCATTCTTCACTAACGGATCAGCTTTTAATGCTTTTTCATTCGCACGTGCACTTTCTGTTGCACTCATTGCCACCCCAAATTGATTGATCCCCGCTTCCTCATATTGCCCATCTTTTTGCGTCCATTCAGGCGTAGCAGTGTACTTATAATGAACTAAAGGCAATGGATATGTAAACCCATTGCCTTTAGAAACATACATACTATTCGGAGTATTTTGACCTTCTGGATGCACAACAAAACGTTTATCCCATGCAGTTTTCATATCCTCATTCCTCGCAATCATCGTAGAACCATCAACAGTTGCAGCTTTTCCTACTAGGACCGTTGTACAGGCCTCCCCAGCAGGAATACAGATCGAAAATAATGCAATAGAAAGCATGGAATGCCTAAAAAAAGATTCACGTACCATAACTGACTCCTTACTAAACTAACATAGTTGTTTATAAAAAATATTTATTAACTACCATACAATTTTTTACTTTTTATAAGGAACCCTTTTTAGATACTTATATACAGGATATAAAAAAATCGTGGTGGTTTTAACCACGCCACGATTTTCGGAAAATTTTATTGAAAATAGTTTAATACAAACTTAATTACGCCTTATCCAAGTCGATAAAATGATCACGATAGTAAGCAAGTTCAGCAATAGATTCACGGATATCATCTAAGGCAAGATGTGTATTTTTCTTTTTAAATCCAGCTAAGATTTCTGGTTTCCAACGAGCAGCTAATTCTTTCAATGTACTTACATCTAAATGGCGGTAATGGAAGTAATCAGCAAGTTCTGGCATGTAGTTGTATAGAAAACGTTTATCTTGTGCTACGCTGTTCCCACAAATTGGTGAAGCACCTTTTTCTGTCCATTTTTTAAGGAAGTCAAGCGTTTGTAATTCGGCAGCTCGTTCAGTCAATTTACTCGCACGCACACGGTCAATTAAACCATTTTGACTATGCGTCGTTTGACACCACTCGCTCATCTTACCTAAAAGCTCATCTGACTGATGAACGGCAAGAACAGGACCTTCTGCCAAAATATTTAAATCTTTATCCGTGACAATCGTTGCAATTTCAATAATACGTTCTTTATTTGGATCTAATCCCGTCATTTCCAAATCAATCCAAATCAAGTTTTGACGGTCTTTTTGTTTTGCTTTATCTGTACTCATAATTTCGGTATCCTATAGAAATTTACTTCCCTATATTAGCGGAAAAAGCTTTTTTCTGTAAGGATTCTCTTTGGCTAAACGCAAATTAACTCAAAACCAAAAACGCCGTATTCAGGCAAATCGTTCTAAAACACTCCATCGCCATCAAAAACAAGATATTGAATGGCAAGATGAAATGCTGGGTGAAACCCAAGATGGGCGTGTTGTTACCCGCTATGCTTCCCATGCAGACGTTGAAAATGCACATGGTAAAATTTTCCGTTGTAATCTTCGCCGTACTTTATCAAGCTTAGTTGTCGGCGACTACGTAATTTGGCGTGAAGGCAATGAGCAATTACAAGGTGTAAGCGGCGTGATTGAAGGCGTTTATCCACGAAAAAGTGAAATTCTCCGCCCAGATTACTATGACGGTTTAAAACCCATTGCGGCAAATATCGATCGTATCATTATCGTTTCTGCCGTTATTCCAGCATTATCTCTAAATATTATCGATCGTTATTTAGTCATGTGTGAAAATGCAAAAATTCCTGCCACGATTGTCCTAAATAAAATAGATTTATTGGATGAGCAAAGTCGCCAAGAGGTTGAAGAACAACTAAAAATTTACCAAGATATTGGTTACGACGTGTTACTCGTTTCAGCAAAAACGGGAGAAAACATGGATACGTTGACGGCACTTTTTGCACAAGGTACAAGTATTTTTGTCGGTCAATCTGGCGTCGGCAAATCAAGCCTTATCAATCAAATTTTCCCTAATCTCAATGTGCTAACTGGCGATGTCAGTGAAGTATCTGGTTTAGGTCAGCACACTACAACATCTTCACGTTTGTATCATCTTCCCCAAGGAGGCGAATTAATTGATAGCCCAGGGATCCGTGAATTTGGTTTATGGCACCTTACCGAAACTCAAATCACAGAGGGATATCGTGAATTTCATGATTTTTTAGGTACATGTAAATTCCGTGATTGTAAACACCTAACTGATCCACAATGTGCATTACGTGATGCAGTAGAAGCAGGGAAAATTAGCCCAATCCGTTTTGAAAATTATCATCGGTTATTAGCAAGTTTATCTGAAACAAAGTCACAAAGACATTTTGCTAGCGATATTTAATCGATTATAAAACAAACAAAAAGAGTGCTAAATGTACTCTTTTTTTGCCTTTTTTGTGATGTACTTCAAATTTTACAACCTTTTTTATTGATTATTTAAAGTGCTCATTAGATACTTGTCTCGCTTAAAATTTAAGTTAAGAAAGGTGATTTATGCATCTTTTCCTAGGATGAAAGATTCATCCATTTTATTTGATTAAGGACACAGACATGTACTCAAAAGAAGTTGAAATTACAGCCGCAAATGGTTTACATACTCGCCCTGCTGCGCAATTCGTAAAAGAAGCAAAAGGTTTTACTTCTAATATCAACGTTACCTCTGGTGGAAAAACAGCAAGCGCAAAAAGCTTATTTAAACTCCAAACCTTAGGTTTAACACAAGGTACGGTCATTACCATTTCTGCTGAAGGTGATGATGAGAAAGAAGCCGTTGATCACTTAGTGGCACTCATTCCAACATTAGAATAAAAACAATCAAACCATTATGCCACAAAATTTCCTCATTCATTTTGTGGCATTTTCCTATTCTCGTAACTCAAAATTTGGAAGGTTCATATGCTGTCAGGTATTCCCGCATCTCCAGGGATTGTCTTTGGAAATGCACTTGTTTTAAAAGAAGATGAAATTGTTTTCGATACTCGCAAAATTTTAGATTCTGAAGTAGACGAACAAATTGCAAAATTTTATCAAGGTCGAACTGAAGCGATTGCTCAGTTAAATGCCATTAAAGATCGTGCGCAAAAAAATCTTGGTGAAGATAAAGCGGCTATCTTTGAAGGTCATTTAATGATTCTTGAAGACGAAGAATTAGAAGAAGAAATCATTGACTACATTCGTTCTAATAATACAACTGCTGCAGTTGCCGCTGAAAAAATTATTGCATCTCAAGTGGCAATGCTTTCCGAATTAGACGATGAATATTTAAGAGAACGTGCTGGTGATATTCGAGATATTGGTAACCGCTTAATTAAAAATATTTTAGGTATCAAAATTATTGACCTTGGGGAAATCAAAGATAAGGTTATTCTCGTTGCAAAAGATTTAACACCATCAGAAACGGCTCAACTTAATCTAGAAAATGTACTCGGCTTTATCACCGATTTAGGTGGTCGCACATCCCATACTTCAATTATGGCACGTTCACTTGAACTTCCTGCCATCGTAGGGACAAATAACGCTACCCAAGCGATTAAAACAAATGATTACATCATCTTGGATGCGACTGATAATCAAATTTATATTAATCCATCCGAAGAAGAAGTAAAACGTTTACACACTTTAGCTAAACGTCTTGATGAAGAAAAAGAAGAACTAGCTAAATTAAAAGATTTACCCGCCGTTACACTAGATGGTCATCAGGTCGATGTAGTGGCTAATATCGGCACATTACGTGATTGTGAAGGTGCAGAACGCAATGGAGCCGAAGGTATTGGTTTATACCGCACTGAATTCTTATTCATGGATCGCGACCAATTGCCAAGTGAAGAAGAACAATTTAAGGCGTACAAAGATGTTGTAGAAGCCATGAATGGGCGTTTAGTTGTCCTTCGTACAATGGATATTGGTGGAGATAAAGATCTCCCATATATGGATCTACCGAAAGAAATGAATCCATTCCTCGGCTGGCGCGCTATTCGTATTGCGCTTGATCGTCGTGAAATTCTCAATACGCAATTACGTGCTGTACTTCGTGCATCCGCATTTGGTAATCTCGCTGTGATGTTCCCAATGATCATCTCGGTTGAAGAAATCCGTGAATTAAAATCAGTTATTAAACAACTGAAAGCCGATCTCAGAGCAGAAGGTATTGCATTCGATGAAAATATCCAAGTCGGTGTTATGGTTGAAACTCCAGCGGCAGCAGTGAATGCAAAATTCTTAGCAAAAGAAGTAGACTTTTTCAGTATTGGTACAAACGATTTGACACAATATACCCTTGCAGTCGATCGTGGTAATGAATTAATTGCGCATCTCTATAATCCGATGACACCTGCTGTCTTAAATCTCATTAACCAAGTCATTTCAGCCTCCCATGCTGAAGGTAAATGGACAGGAATGTGTGGTGAGTTAGCCGGTGATGAACGCGCTACCCTACTTCTTCTCGGTATGGGACTTGACGAATTTAGTATGAGCGCAATTTCAATCCCTCGTATTAAAAAACTGATTCGTAATGTCACATTTGAGGAAGCACAAACCCTAGCTAAAGAAGCATTACAAAAACCAACCGCGCAAGAAATTGCCGATTTGATTGCGGATTTTTTAGCAGACAAGGGCTAAATAAATATTAATTTCATCATTTTTTCGCTAAAATGGCAGGGATTTTGTATAAAGTAGGAGTACAGAATGAGCTTTTTAGGTAAATTATTTGGTTCAAAAGAAAAAAAAACTATCAATGTTGAAATCTTTGCCCCTGTCACTGGTGAGCTAATTAGTCTTGAAGATGTTCCTGATGTTGTGTTTTCAGAAAAGATTGTGGGGGATGGCATTGCTATTCGCCCAACAGGTACCCTTCTTGTTGCCCCTGCAGATGGCGTAATTAACAAGATTTTTGAAACCAACCATGCATTTTCAATGACTACTGCAAGTGGTGTTGAATTATTCGTGCACTTCGGCGTAGATACTGTAGAACTTAAGGGGAAAGGTTTTACTCGTATTGCAAAAGAAGGGCAACAAGTGAAATGTGGAGATCCTGTTATTGAACTCCACTTAGATGAATTGCAAGATACAGATAAATCTTTATTAACGCCAGTTGTTATCGCTAATATGGAAGAAATCTATCATCTTGAAAAAAAATCGGGACCTGTCGTGGCAGGAGAAAGTGTGATTCTTACACTTCAAAAATAATAATAAATTCTACTCAAAAAACCTCATTTCAAAATGAGGTTTTTTATTTTAATCACGCCCCCATTTTCGGAAAATTTTTTACTTTTAAGCACCATATAAATTTGTTATTTTAAGCAGAATTAACTTCGTTTTCTTAACGATCTCAAAGATAGAGATTTCTTTTAGAAGGAACAATTATGTCTAACCCACTTCTTACAACAACTGGTTTACCAGAATTCTCAAAAATCAAACCAGAACATATCCAGCCTGCCATCGAACAAATCATAAAAGAAAGCAGAGAAACAATTGGAAAAATTCTTACCCAACCACAATTTACTTGGGAAAATTTTATTGAACCGATGGATAACCTAGGTGAAAAACTACAACGTGCTTGGTCACCAGTGAGTCATTTAAATTCAGTAAAAAATAGCCCTGAACTCCGTGACGCGTATGAAGCTTGCTTACCTTTATTATCTGAATACAGTACCTGGCTTGGTCAGCACAAAGGTTTATATGATGCCTACCTCTCTCTAAAAAATAGCGTTGAGTTTTCAACTTATTCGCTTGCTCAACAAAAAGCGATTGAAAACGCACTGCGCGATTTTGAATTATCTGGTATTGCCCTTGATGATGAAAAACAAGCACGTTATGCAGAAATTGTGGCACGTTTATCTGAACTTAACTCAAAATTCAGTAATAATGTCCTCGACGCAACTATGGGCTGGGAAAAAATTATTACCGACATCAATGAACTTAAAGGTTTACCAGAAAGTGCTTTACAAGCTGCTGCCCAATCGGCAAAAAGTAAAGGCTTAGATGGCTGGCGTTTTACCCTTGAATTTCCAAGCTATTTGCCGGTTATGATGTACGCAGAAAATGCGGCTCTTCGCGAAGAAATGTATCGTGCTTTCGCAACCCGTGCTTCTGATGAAGGTCCAAACGCAGGGAAATGGGATAACACTGCGATTATGCAAGAAATTCTCACTTTACGCTTAGAACTGGCTAAACTTCTTGGCTTTAATACCTATACTGAGCTTTCCCTTGCTACCAAAATGGCAGAAACACCCGATCAAGTGATGCAATTTTTAGATAATCTTGCATTACGTTCAAAGGCACAAGGTGAGAAAGAGTTACAAGATTTACAAACATTCTGTAAAGAACAATATGGGGTAGAACAGCTTAACCCATGGGATATCACTTTCTACGGTGAAAAACAAAAACAAGCGTTATATCAAATTAGCGATGAGCAACTTCGCCCATATTTCCCAGAAAATCGCGTTATTTCCGGACTATTTGAGCTTATTTCACGCTTATTCAATATTAAAGCTGAAGAACGTTTTGATGTAGATACTTGGGATAAATCAGTTCGTTTCTTTGATCTTAAAGATAAAACAACTGGCAAATTACTCGGTAGTTTCTACCTTGATCTCTATGCGCGTGAACACAAACGTGGTGGTGCATGGATGGATGATTGTATTGGTCGTAAAGTGTTAGATAAAGATCATATCCAAACGCCAGTTGCTTTCTTAACTTGTAATTTCAATGCACCAATTGGTGATAAACCTGCATTATTTACTCACGATGAAGTGACTACCATATTCCATGAATTTGGACATGGTATCCATCACATGCTAACAGAAATCGACGTGCCAGATGTTGCTGGAATTAACGGGGTGCCATGGGATGCGGTGGAATTACCAAGCCAATTCCTTGAAAACTGGTGCTGGCAACCAAAAGCGCTAGAATTTATCTCTGGGCATTACGAAACTGGTGAACCATTACCGCAAGATCTATTACAAAAACTTATTGATGCTAAGAACTTCCAAGCAGCTATGTTTGTTTTACGTCAATTGGAATTCGGTTTATTTGATTTCCGCCTCCACCATCACATCGACCTAAATAATCCAAACCAAGTATTAGAAACCTTGAAAAAAGTGAAAGATGAAATGGCTGTCGTAAAAGGTGTGGATTGGGCAAGAATGCCACATAGCTTTAGCCATATCTTTGCTGGAGGTTACGCAGCAGGCTACTATAGTTACCTTTGGGCAGAGGTATTATCTTCAGACGCATTCTCTCGCTTTGAAGAAGAAGGTATTTTTAACCCAGTTACAGGGCAATCATACTTAAAAGAAATTTTAAGCCGTGGTGGTAGCGAAGAACCAATGGTTCTCTTTGAACGTTTCCGTGGTCGTAAACCAACACTAGACGCATTACTTCGTCATAAAGGCATTAAGGGCTAAATCATGAAATATAAATGGATCTTATTCGATGCCGATCAAACGTTATTTTCATTTAGCTCTTATCAAGGTCTTGTAAATGTCTGTGCCAAATATGGCATGGACTTTACGAAACAGGATTTTGAAGAGTATGAAAATATTAATCAACCACTATGGTTGCAATATCAGCAACAGCAAATCGATGTTAATCAACTTAAATGCTATCGTTTTCAGCATTTAAGTAAAAAAATCGGTATTGACCCATTACAAATAAATGCAGAGTTGATGGATCAAATGGCAACGTTAAGCCCTGCCTATCATGAAACTATCCCTATGCTTGAAAAACTCCATGGTAAAGTGAATATGGGTATTATTACCAATGGTTTTGCCTCAATGCAGCAAGCTCGTTTGGATTTTACGAAAACCGCTAAGTTCTTTGATTTGCTCATTATTTCTGAAGAAATCGGTGTTCCAAAACCGCAAGCGGGCATATTCTCTGCCGCATTTGATCAAATGCAACAAAAATTTCCGGTTCAAAAATCTCAAATTTTAATGGTTGGGGATAGTTTGTCATCCGATATTGCTGGAGGAAATGCATTTGGCTTTGATACTTGCTGGCTGAATCAACACCAGCAGACCTCACCAGACCACATAAAACCTACATTTGAAATTACAAATATTTCAGATTTGGTAAATATTGTAATGTAGCTTAAAATAAACGCAGTAAATTTAATTTATTTACTGCGTTTTACATAAGGATAATAATATATGAAATCGGTGTCTATCATAGGGTTGAATACGTGGGGATTATCATTAGCCAGATATCTAAAACAGTTTGGCTATGATGTCAAAGGAAGTACACGTACTTATGAGAAAGTAGAAAGTGCTCGCTTACAAGGCTTAGAGGCGTATCAACTTGAATTAACGCCTGAGCTGAATGCTGCGCCAGAAGACATTAATGCCCTATTTAATGTCGATGCACTCGTCATTAATATCCCTCCCAGTCGCTATTTTTTTCATAATCACGAATATGTTAAAAGTATTCAAAATATTATTAATGAAGCGCTTCTCCATACTGTATCTCAAATTATCTTCATCAGTTCAACAACCGTTCT
>SAMEA104404098__coassemble_57_pt1 | contig 11632 bp, 8 predicted proteins | sample SAMEA104404098__metabat2_low_PE_002 | metagenome-assembled genome bin SAMEA104404098 (sample SAMEA104404098) | Balaenoptera acutorostrata | reverse complement strand
TGACGATGGTGATTGTGTTGGGATTGCGGTTAGGGGGGATTTTTAGGAATTGGACGTTGCCGGTTTATCATTATTGATGTTTGTTACTTTTTGCTCGTGCAAAAAGTAACGCAAAAACACGCCTCTGATAAATCACTTATCTTCACTTTGTGGAAATTTTTTTGTAACTCGCTACGCTCAGACAGGACAAAAAAACTAAGAATTTTCAGTCGCTCAGGCGATTTATAAGGGGACCTCGGGTGCGTTTTTTGAGTTTTTAGGAATTTTTAAAATAAAAATCACGCCCGATTTTTCATAAAATTTTATGATTTTTGGGGCGTGATTTTGGGAAGTTGTTTATTTCAAGGTGTTGAAATAAGCTTTTGCCGTGGTGATGTCGGTGTGGATTTGGGTTTTTAGGGCGTCGAGGCTTGGGAATTTTACTTCGTCGCGGAGTTTTTTGCAGAAGGTGACTTCGATGCGTTGTCCGTAGAGATCGCCTTTGAAATCAAAAAGATGGACTTCGAGAAGTTGATCTTTGCCTTTTACACTTGGGCGGGTGCCGAGGTTAGCGACACCTTGGTAGGTTTTCCCATTTTCAAGATGTACATTGACTGCAAAAACCCCTTTCACTGGGCAAACTTGGCGGTGGAGGCGGATGTTTGCCGTAGGGACGTTGAGGGTGCGCCCGAGCTGTTGTCCGTGAATAACACGCCCACGGATGATGAAAGGCTTATCTAATAATTTTTCAGCTTGCACGAAGTCGCTTTCCGCAATAATACGGCGAATTGCGGTGCTACTAATCCGTTCTTCATTAACCGCAAAAGTTGGATTTTTTTCCACGGTGAAGTGATATTTTTCCGCAAAATTTTGTAAAAGATGAAAATCGCCTTGACGGTTAGCACCAAAACGGAAGTCATCGCCGACACTTAAAAATTTAATATGTAATTTATCCAGTAATATTTGCTGAATAAAATCAGAGGCGGATAATTCTGCAAAAGCATGATTAAATTTAATACAAATCACAGCATCGACATCTGCTTCTTTTAAATAATGCAGTTTATCACGGAGGCGCATTAAGCGTGCTGGCGCATTGTCGCCACCAAAATATTCATTTGCTTGCGGTTCAAATAGCATGACTACCGCAGGCAGATGACGTTTTTGTGCCTCTTGTTTTAAATGGGCAATCACGGATTGGTGCCCAAGATGGACACCATCAAAATTCCCGATAGTTAATGCACAGCCTTGTGGAAAGGCATGTTCTAGTTGATGTATTCCTCGATAGAGTTTCATGCGATCATCCTAATCAGTGTGCAGCATTTTCTGCAAGGAGGTGACGTAAGCGCACCCCTAAAATTAATAAATTCGTTGCATAAATTGCACCGCCAGCCACCATTAACCCGAATAGCCACATTAGGCGATGTCCGATATGCATGGCACTCCATTGGGCTAAATTCGGCGATAAATACCAAAGGATAACGCCCATTAAAGTTGCGGAGCAGATAATTTTTAATAGAAAAATAGCACTTTTTTTAGAAAAACGGTAAACGTTGCCTTTGACTAATCCGCGATAGAGTAAGCTTGCATTTAGTGTACCTGACATGGCAGATGAAATAGCAAGCCCTACATAGCCAAATGGAATGGCAAGTAAGTTGAAGAACATATTACTTACCATGGCGATAATTCCGATTTTTACAGGCGTTTTCGTATCTTGGCGTGCATAATAACCGTTGGCAAGGATTTTAATTAACATAAAGCTTAATAAGCCACAGTTAAACGCCCACAAAGAATAAGAGGCGAATTCCACGTCATCTAAACCAAATTGTCCGCGCATAAAGAGGACAAGGAGCATCGGTTGGGCAAGAACACCGATCCCGACCATTGCTGGAATACCGAGTAAAAGCACCATACGCACCCCCCAATCCATTGTCTGGCGGAAGTGGACGAGGTTTCCATCTTCGGCTTTTACGTGGTGGCGGGAAAGAGTTGGTAGAATAACGGTTGAAATGGCGATACCAAATAAACCGAGTGGAAATTCGATTAAACGGTCAGAATAATAAAGCCAACTGATTGAGCCCGTAACCAAGAAACTGGCGATAACGGTGTCTAAAAGTAAGTTAATTTGTGTGACTGATACGCCAAAAAGTGCCGGTAGCATAAGGTTACGCACTTTTTTTACACCTGGATCATTCCATGCCCATTTGGGTTTAACTAATAAACCGGCTTTTTTAAGGAATGGGAATTGGAATAAAAATTGTAGTAATCCCCCTAAAAAGACACCGATAGCGAGTGCGGTATCCGGTCGAGATACATGTGGTGCTAGGAAAATCGCGCAAGCAATGATGGCGGCATTGAGTAAAACGGGTGAGAATGCCATCACACTGAAGTTACCAATGGTATTTAAAATCGCACCAGAAAGCGCAACAAACGTGATAAACCACAAATAAGGGAAAGTGATTTTCAATAAAAAAGCGGCTTGGGTAAATTTTTCAGCATTCACGCCCCCGTGTAGCCAATCTAAAAACCAACCGGTACCAAAAATCATGACAATGACTGGTGACGCGATCATCCCGATAAGGGTGACGATACTTACAAGTCCCCCTAAGGTACCTGATACTTTAGCGATAAATTCTTGAGTCTGGCTTAAATCTGCATTATCGTTTTTACGATATTCAACCAAAACAGGAATAAATGCTTGTGAGAATGCACCCTCTGCAAAAAGACGGCGTAAGAAATTTGGGATACGGTTAGCGAATAGGAAAACGTCCGCCGATACGCCCGCACCAATTAAATTTGCAACAATGATATCTCGTACTAATCCGAGAATACGTGATAAAAAGGTAAAACCACTAACAACAATACCTGATTTTAATAGACCTTTACTCAAAATTTTTCCCTGATAATAAAAAAAGACCTCTAATTGTATAGAAATTTTATTTTTAAGCTATATTAATGTAAAAAAAACTGTTAAAATCTTGCCGCATTTTTATTTTGCATCCATTTGGATGGCAAAAAAGGTGTAATCGGGTTACCCCGTCGGTTGTGTCTCACCGAAACTCTCGAACAAGTTTGAATTATAGAAGTGAGGTGAAAGCCTTACTGTATTTTTATATCAATTAACAAAACAAATTAGGAGTTTGACCTTGGCAAATATCAAGTCAGCTAAAAAACGTGCGGTTCAATCTGAAAAACACCGTCAACATAACGCAAGCTTACGCTCAATGATGCGTACTTTCATCAAAAAAGCATACGCAGCAGTAGCAGCAGGTGATGTTGCAGCAGCGCAAGCAGCTTTCGTTGAAATGCAAAAAGTGGTAGACCGTATGGCGTCTAAAGGCTTAATTCACAAAAATAAAGCTGCAAACCACAAAGCTAAAGTAATGAAACAAATCAAAAAATTAGAAGCTTAATTTTTTTGAGACGTTCCGAAGATGCCGCACAGTAATGTGCGGTATTTTTTTATATAAATTTTTTCGAAAATTGGGGCGTGAAAGAGAAAAATCTGTTGATTAAAATTTTTTCTACCTTTATCCAGTGAATTAAATTCTGTATAATACGCCCGTTTTTCGCTTGATTACACTTTATGCGTATAACGTAAAATGTAATGAAGTCAATTTATTTAATATAGATAGGAAGAATATATGAGAAGAGCAGTGATTACTGGCTTTGGGATTATTTCAAGTATTGGTAACAATAAAGAAGAAGTATTAAGCTCATTAAAAGCAGGTAAAGCAGGTATTGAATTTGTACCAGAATTTGCTGAAATTGGGTTACGCACTCAAGTAGCAGGTACCATTAACCTTGATCCATCAGAATTAATTGAACGTAAAGTTTACCGTTTTATGGGTGACTCTGCGGCATATGCGTATCTTGCGATGAAAGAAGCAATTGAAGATGCACATTTAACTGAAGATCAAGTTTCTAATCCTCGTACAGGGCTAGTAATCGGTGCTGGTACAGGTTCTGCTCGTAACCAACGCCTTGCTTGTGAAGCAGCAGTTGGTCGTCGTGGTGTGAAAGGTATTGGACCTTACGCGGTAACTAAAACCATGGCATCAAGCGTTTCTGCATGTCTTGCAACGCCTTACAAAATTAAAGGTGTAAACTATAGTATCAGTTCAGCATGTGCGACTTCTGCACACTGTATTGGTAACGCAGTAGAATTAATCCAACTTGGAAAACAAGATGTTGTTTTCGCGGGTGGTGCGGAAGAACTTTGCTGGGAAAGCGCAGCAGAATTCGATGCAATGGGTGCAGTTTCTACTAAATACAATGAAACCCCAGAAAAAGCATCTCGTGCATATGACGTAGACCGTGATGGTTTCGTTATTGCAGGTGGTGCAGCCGTTGTTGTAGTTGAAGAATTAGAACACGCTTTAGCGCGTGGTGCGAAAATCTACGCAGAAGTCGTAGGTTACGGTGCCACATCTGATGGTTATGACATGGTAGCGCCAAGTGGTGAAGGTGCAGAACGTTGTATCAAACAAGCACTTGAAACAGTGGATGGCGATATCGACTATATCAACGTTCACGGTACTTCAACACCAGTAGGGGACGTAAAAGAATTAGACGCAATCCGTAGTGTATTTGGCGACAAAAAACCAGCGATTTCTTCAACTAAATCAATGACTGGTCACTCATTAGGTGCAGCGGGTGCACAAGAAGCTGTTTATTCTTTATTAATGTTAGATAACGATTTTATCGCACCAAGCATCAACATTGATAACCTTGACGAACGCGCTGAAAATATGAATATCGTAACTGAAATGAAAGATCACGCAGGTTTAAAAACTGTGATGTCAAACAGCTTCGGTTTCGGTGGTACAAACGCAACTCTTGTTTTTCAAAAATATGAAAAATAATTTTGCTTAGCATACGAAAAAAGGGAACTTCGGTTCTCTTTTTTTATTTATAGCAACTTTTTACAAAAGTCGGGGTTTAATGCCAAGATAGACTTTATAAAAAAGATTACGCCCCCATTTTCGTAAAAATTTATATGATTTAATTGATTGGAATGACACTTTTATGACGTTTAAAAAAACACCTTCCAAAGGAACAAAACAGAAAACGCAACAAAGCCTTTCCCCTTTACAAAAGGATTTATTGCAACAGCTCAAGGCAGTGAGCAATCTTGATTATCGTAAATTGTATGCGCGCATTCGTGGGCTTGCACAAATTGCCGATGCAGACAAACAAACTCAAACCGCCAATGATATTCAAAACCACATTGTGCTTGCTCAACAAAAATTACAACAACGTGAGCAACAACGCCCAACTGTGATTGAATTTCCCGAAAATTTACCCGTTAGCCAACGTAAAGCAGAGATTCAAAAATTATTAAAAGAAAATCAAGTTATTGTCGTGGCAGGGGAAACGGGATCGGGTAAAACGACGCAATTACCGAAAATGTGCCTTGAATTAGGCTTTGGTGCAAAAGGGTTGATTGGACATACCCAACCACGTCGTATTGCTGCTCGTACCGTAGCAACACGTATTGCTGAAGAATTGCAGAGCCCGCTTGGCGAATTAGTTGGTTATAAAGTCCGTTTTAAAGATGAAATTAGTGAGCAAACGCAAATTAAGCTCATGACGGACGGGATCCTTTTAGCTGAAATTCAATCTGATCCGTACTTGAATCAATATGAAGTGTTGATTATCGATGAAGCGCACGAACGCAGTTTAAATAACGATTTTATCTTAGGTTATCTCAAAAACTTACTCAAAAAACGCCCAGATTTAAAAGTTATTATCACATCGGCAACCATTGATGTAGAACGTTTTTCAAAACATTTTAATAATGCACCAATTATTGAAGTGTCAGGTCGCACTTTTCCAGTAGAAGTACTTTATCGTCCGTTGGTGGAAGAAAAGAATATCGATCAGGCGGAAGGGATCCTCAATGCCGTGCATGAACTTCAAAAAATGGGGCGTGGCGATATTCTTGTCTTTTTAAGTGGTGAACGTGAGATCCGTGATACGGCGGATATGCTGGAAAAAGCCCAATTGCGCCATACTGAAATTTTGCCACTTTATGCACGGTTATCTGCGCAAGAACAAAATAAAATTTTCCATCCGAATGGGCTAAATCGTATTGTACTGGCAACGAACGTAGCAGAAACGTCATTAACCGTTCCTGGTATTAAATATGTGATCGACCCAGGGATGGCACGTATTTCCCGTTATAGCTACCGCACCAAAGTTCAACGACTACCGATTGAACCGGTTTCGCAAGCGAGTGCGAATCAACGTAAAGGGCGATGCGGTCGTGTGTCAGAAGGGGTGTGTATTCGTCTTTATTCAGAAGAAGATTTTAATAATCGCCCAGAATTTACCGATCCTGAAATTTTACGCACCAACTTAGCCTCGGTTATTTTACAAATGACGGCATTAGGTTTAGATGATATTGAGGCGTTTCCTTTCGTTGATCGCCCTGATAAACGTAATATTCAAGACGGGATCCGGTTGCTTGAAGAATTACAAGCGATTGAATGGGTAAATACCAAAAGGGGCAGTGTACGTAAATTAACGCCTATTGGGCGCCAACTTGCACAATTGCCTGTTGATCCTCGTTTAGCAAAAATGTTGCTGACAGCAGTTAAGCAAGGATGCTTGCATGAACTGATGATCATCGTTGCGGCACTTTCTATTCAAGATCCGCGTGAGCGCCCGCAAGATAAACAACAGGCATCGGATGAAATGCACCGCCGTTTTATGGATAAAAAATCTGACTTTTTATCTTTTGTGAATTTATGGCGTTATGTACAAGAACAACAAAAAGATCTCACCAAAAATCAATTTAGACGCCTTTGTCAGAAAGAATATTTGAATTATTTACGTTTGCGTGAGTGGCAAGATATTTATCACCAAATCCGTACAACCGTGCGTGAAATGGGATTGCCAATTAATTCAGAACCCGCAGCGTATGAACAAATTCATACAGCAATATTATCTGGGCTTTTATCGCATATCGGTGAAAAAATTGCGGATAAACAGCTTTATTTAGGCGCACGCAATAGCCAATTTGCGATTTTCCCAAATTCTGCCCTTTTCAAAAAACAACCGAAATGGTGTATGGCGGCAGAGTTGGTGGAAACCAGCAAATTGTGGGGACGCATGGTGGCAGAAATTCAGCCAGAATGGATTGAGCCATTGGCAGGGCATTTGGTTAAAAAATCATACAGTGAACCGCGATGGTCAAAAAGTCGTGGTGCGGTGATTGCCGATGAGAAAGTGACGTTATACGGTGTGCCGATTGTGCAAGGGCGAGTAGTGAATTACGGCAATATCGATCCGATTTTAAGCCGTGAAATCTTTATTCGATCAGCACTGGTAGAAGGGGAGTGGAATACCAAACATAAATTCTTCCATCAAAATTTACGCTTAATTGAAGAAGTGGAAGATTTAGAACATAAAACCCGCCGCCGTGATATTTTGGTTGATGATCAAGTGTTATTTGATTTTTACGATAAACGCTTACCGCCCGAAATTGTGTCGCAAGCGCATTTTGATAAATGGTGGAAAACCAAATCAAAACAACAACCTGAATTATTGAATTTTGAAAAAGCGTTCTTAACCAACGATGGCGAAAAAGTCAGTGAATTAGATTTCCCTAACTATTGGCATCAAGGTAACCTGAAATTTAAATTGAGCTATCAATTTGAACCAGGCTTAGATAACGATGGGGTGACGGTAAATATTCCGCTAGCACTTTTAAACCAAGTTGAAATGAAAGGGTTTGATTGGCAAATTCCTGGATTGCGTGAAGAATTAGTTATTACCCTAATTAAAGCTTTGCCAAAAGCAGTGCGGAAAAACTTTGTACCCGCACCAAATTATGCGCAGGCCTTTTTAGCGAGAGTGACCGATCAGGAAAAACCTCTTAAAGAAGCATTGGTCAATGAGTTACGCAAAATGACAGGCGTAACAATCGATAAAGCGCTCTGGGACGATGTGACACTGCCAAGCCATTTACGCATGACATTCCGTGTTATTGACGAAAAAGGTAAGAAAATTGCTGAAAGTATGGATCTTGATGCGCTTAAGGTGCAACTCAAAGATCAAGTGCAAGAAAGTTTATCGGCGGTAGCCGATGACGGTATCGAACAAACGGGTATCCATGTTTGGAACTTCGATCGCCTGCCACAATGTTATGAGCAGAAAAAAGTTGGCTTTACAGTGCGGGCTTTCCCTGCGTTGGTGGATGAGAAAAATTCCGTGGGTATCAAATTGTTTGAAACTGAATTTGAGCAGATGACGGCAATGCAAAAAGGATTGCGTCGCTTATTACTCTTGAATGTACCATCGCCGATTAAATATTTACACGAGAAATTGCCAAACAAAGCGAAATTGGGGCTGTATTTTACGCCTTTCGGCAAGGTAATTGATTTGATTGATGATTGTATTGATTGCGCAATTGATAAATTAATTTCCGATTTTGGGGGCGTGGTTTGGGAAGAACAAGCGTTTGATAAATTGCGTGATTATGTGCGTGAAAATTTAAATGAAATGACGTGCGATATTGCAAAACAAGTTGAAGAGATTTTAACGCTAAGTTTTGAAGTAAATAAACGCATTAAAGGCAAAATGGACTTTACGTTAGCTTTTGCATTTTCTGATATAAAACAACAGATTAATCAATTGATTTATCCACATTTTGTCGCTAATACAGGCTATGATCGCTTAAAAGATCTAAAACGCTATCTCATGGCGATTGATAAACGCATTGATAAATTGCTGCAAGATCCAAATCGAGATCGTGCGGCAATGTTAAAAGTGGAAAATGTCCAAAAAGCTTACCAACAGCTTTTAGCCAAATTACCAAAATCTAAACCAATTCCTGAAGATATTTTGGCAATTCGTTATATGATTGAAGAATTAAGGGTAAGCCTTTTTGCCCAACAACTCGGCACGAATTACCCGATTTCAGATAAACGAATTTTAGCCGTTATTCAGGCATAAAATAACCACATAACCAATAAAAGCCTCGTGATAATCATGAGGCTTTTTTATTTTAATAAAATGATATATATCAATAAGAGGTAATTTTTAAAATAAAGCGATCTAAAAAGACACAAAAAATGTAAATAAAAACTACAAACCTCGTTAAAGCAGTGCTAGAATGCGTACCGATTTTTAATTAATCACATTTAATTAAATATTTTAATGAGGAATTATTTTATGAAAAAATCACTTCTAGCAACTGCAATTTTAGGACTCGCTACAGCAACTTGTGCTAATGCGGCATTAACCACTTCAGGAACTCCTATCACAGGCGTATCACCAGATGCTCAATCCGGCTTCCCAACAGACATCCCAGTTATGCCATATGCACAAATTGATCTTGGTGCTACTTCTTTCAACTTTAGCGATCATTTTTCAGACTCTGACTATAATGTATCACTACCAAATAAAGTAGCATTTGGTCAACGTTTGACTTTTGGGGTTGATTTCCAAGGTGATCGTATTGGATTAGATTTTACTAACTTTGGTAACGTTAAATATCACAATGTATCAGTTTCACCAACGCTGATTGTAGAAGATAACGAAGGTAATGAATACGACTTTGATCAAATTGATAGTGTAAAAGTTAAAGCAATGGGTGTTGGCTTAAGTTACATTCATGCAATGATTTTAAATTCATCTGTACGTCCTTATATTGGTGCTCGTTTAGGTTATACTCATTTAACTGAGAAAGTGAGAGTAGGTCAATTTACAGATAAAGCACATAAAAATAGTGCGAGTATTGGTGCATTAGCTGGTGTAGAAGTAGACGTTGCACGTAATGTTACTTTAGGTATCGGCGCTGAATACGATAGCTTATGGGGAAGCAAAGCCACAGCAATTAGTGGAAATGCCTTCATGCGTGTTTATTTCTAATTTTATCTCCCTCTTAAAGTTAGGCCCCAGTTCTGGGGCTTTTTTATTATTTTATTAAATTAACACTAATAAATAGTTATTTTTATTGTTTTTAAGTATATTAAATGATTGATTTAATCTTTAAAAGATATCGTAGTTTAATATAGCGATGATTTATAGAGGAAAATATATGGGAAAATTACTTATTGTTATGGCAATCTGCTGTTGGGAAATCTCTTCAGCAAATGCCACAATGCTTTTCCCGCAATATCGAATACCTCAGATTCTCTCTCATAATCCTTTAAACTTTTCCATTGATACTTCACCACGACCTTATACTCAATTTGATTTTGGTACGACTCGTTTAATAAATAATGATGGGCAACATCTGCCGAATAAAATGATTTTTTCTCGGCATGTTGCAGTTGGGGCAGATTTTACAGGTAATCGTATAGGATTATATTTTACTAATTTTGGACGCTATAAATGGCAAGTTGACAAGAATCTGGTTGATCAGCAGGTCATACTGGATATTAATGAATTTGGTTTGAGTTATACGCATGCCATTGCCATAGATTCGATCTTAAAACCTTATATAGGTGCAAGGATTGGCTATACACATTTTAAATTAAGAAAAACTTATTCCGATATTGGTGGTGGCTATTTAGCACAATCTGGTGAGCAAAATCATGTCAGCATGGGAACGTTTGGTGGGCTTGAAGCCACGCTTTCACCTAATTTTACTATTGGGATTGGTGTGGAATATGGACGTTTACGCGGGAATGATACCACTGATTTAACTACTAAAGCATTTACACGAACCTATTTTTAGACATAAGGAATAGCTTGATTTTAATCAATTAGATCAAAAATAAATCAAAAAAGGGACGGTTTTTTAACAAAATGTAATGAAAAAGTTAAATGTTTGTTGTATTATTGCGCGGCTTTTAAGCACTAATAAAAATGAGGTATTAATCTATGAAAAAAATTTTACTTACAACTGCTATGCTCGCATTAGCAGGTACAACCGTTGCGCATGCTGAACCACGCGTCTTTGCACAAGCTGATTTAGGTATGACTTCACTACGCGTTCATGACAACGACGATGGTGATAGCTATAGTTTACACAAAAATGCATTTTCGCAACGTATTGCTGCGGGTCTTGATTTTCAAAATGGTAGTCGTTTAGCGTTAGATGTAACACGTTATGGACAACTTAAAGATCATGATCGTGATAGTGATGAAGATATCCAAGTGTATAAACAGTATCATTATGATGATATTTATGAAGAAACAGTTAAAAGTGATGTTTATGGTATGGGCGTAACCTATACTTACGCAATTCCTGTTAATTTTGCTCTTCACCCTTATGTCGGTGGTCGTCTAGGGTTCACTAATATAAGAATTAAGGATGAAGAAAAAACAATTTTTGGCACATCGTCTGAAACTGATAGCGAAACTCGCTTTAGCTATGGCGCTTTAGCTGGTGTTGAGTACAATATCACTCCGAGCGTTACTATTGGTGCCGGCGCAGAATATAGTCGTTTAACAAGCTATCTTGATAGTTTGAGTGCAAACGGTTTCTTACGTTACACTTTTTAATTAAGATTTTTATTGATACGAAAGCCCCACTCAACGGGGCTTTTTTTGTATCAAAATGCAAAAAACAGAGATTATCTTTATTTTTAATATACTTCTAAGGTATTATTTTTATAAAAAATCGACTTATAAAATAAACTGGTAAGATTATATTTTATACATATAGTATTTTTATACTACGATTTTAGATGAAAATAGT
>SAMEA104404098__coassemble_56_pt1 | contig 11776 bp, 8 predicted proteins | sample SAMEA104404098__metabat2_low_PE_002 | metagenome-assembled genome bin SAMEA104404098 (sample SAMEA104404098) | Balaenoptera acutorostrata | reverse complement strand
CCCTAACCCTAACCCTAACCCTAACCCTAACCCTAACCCTAACCCTAACCCTAATGAGGATAAGAAAATGAAATTTAAAATGAAACGTTCTACTATTGGGTTGTTAGTACTAGGGGCAGCAACATTGGGATTAAGCAATATGGCACTTGCTACTCAGGTTGCACAAGATCAAGGCATTGATATTACGATTTTGCATACCAATGATAACCACGGACATTTTTGGAAAAATCAACGTGGTGAGTATGGAATGTCGGCTCGTAAAACCTTGATTGATAATATTCGAAAAGAAGTACAAGCCAAGCATGGTTATGTACTTTTATTTTCTGGTGGCGATATTAATACAGGCGTACCAGAATCGGATATGCAAGATGCTGAGCCAGATTTTATGGGAATGAATGCATTAGGGTACAATGCGATGGCGGTGGGAAATCATGAATTTGATAATCCACGAGCTGTTCTTATGAAACAAGCAAAATGGGCAAATTTCCCATTCTTAGCTGCGAATATTTACGATAAGAAAACAGGAAAGCGTTTATTCCAACCATATAAAATTTTCAATGAAGGTGGAGTGAAAATTGCTGTTATTGGTTTAACGACAGAAGATACCGCTAAAATTGGTAATCCTGCGTATGTAGGGGATTTAGAGTTTAGAAACCCAGTTCAAGAAATGAAAACCCTCATTCCTGAAATTAAGAAAAAAGATCATCCTGATTTGATTTTTGCCATTACGCATATGGGACATTACCATAATGCAGAGCATGGTATTAACGCGCCAGGTGATGTCACGATGGCTCGTTCTTTACCACGTGGCGAATTAAATATGATTGTAGGTGGACATTCACAAAACCCAGTTTGTATGAATGCGGATTTAAAAACGTATGACACAAACTTTAAACCAGGCGCTGCTTGCCGACCAGATCAACAAAATGGTACATGGATTGTTCAGGCATATGAATGGGGTAAATATGTAGGACGTGCTGATTTTAAATATAAAGATGGTAAATTAACCCTTCTAAATTACCAATTGATTCCGGTCAATATGACAGAGAAAAAAGTGGTTGATGGTAAAAAGGTCTACCAAGTTGTCGGAAAAACTATTCCTGAAGATCCACAAATGCTCAAAATTTTAAAACCGTATCAAGATAATGGTGTGAAATCCTTGCAAATTAAAGTTGGGGAAGTGAACGGAACATTAATGGGTGATCGAAATGTTGTGCGTTTTAAACAAACTAACTTAGGTAACTTAATTGCAACCGCACAATATAAAAAGGTAAATGCTGATTTTGGTATCATGAATTCTGGTGGCGTACGTGATTCTATCAACTCAGGCAATGTGACTTATAAAGATATTTTAAAAGTACAACCTTTTGGGAATACCATTGAAAAAGCAACTTTAACAGGTGCAGAATTAATTAAATATCTGGATGTTGTTGCGAATATGTCAGTAGATTCTGGGGCGTATCCACAATTCTCATCTAATATTTCAATGATAGTGACCAAAAATGGGGTTGAGGACGTGAAAATTAATGGAAAACCAGTTCAACCAAATGCGACTTATACTTTTAGTGTGCCACACTACAACGCAATTGGAGGTGATGGTTATCCAAAACTTACGCATGCAGTTGACACAGGTTTTGTAGATGCAACCGTGCTTAAAGAGTACATCCAAACTCATAGTCCAATTGATGCAGCTGCTTTTGCACCAAAAGATACCGTAATTTTTAAGAATAATTAGTTTTAATTTTTCTATTAATAATTAAGTAAAGGATTCGGCCGAAAGGTTTAATCCTTTTTTACTGCTAAAGTGTCTTAACTTTGTTATAATTCTAGGTATTTTTAGATTTAGTGTAAGAGATATTATGAAACAACTTTTTGCTACCACTGCACGTGGATTTGAAGAACTCTTAAAAGTGGAATTGACTCAACTTGGTGCTAAGGATTGCCGTATAGCACAGGGAGGAGTCCATTATGAAGCGGATCCAGCAACGCTTTATCGAACTTTACTATGGTCACGTTTAGCTTCACGTATTTTACTTCCTCTTACACAAGCTAAAATTTTTAGTGATATGGATCTTTATTCCGCGGTTTATAATCAAAACTGGCAAGAAATTTTTGATGCCCGCTGCACTTTCTTTGTGGATTTTAATGGGACAAACGAAACGATTCGTCATAGCCAATTTGGTGCAATGCGTGTTAAAGATGCCATTGTAGATTATTTTGAGCGCCATGGTTTCCCACGTCCAACAGTGGATAAGCAAAATCCAGATATTCGTATTCATGCTTATTTAAATCGTGATGAATTAATTTTATCGCTTGATTTGAGCGGTGAAGCTTTACATTTAAGAGGTTATCGTACGGCAACAGGCGAAGCACCATTACGTGAAACCTTAGCGGCTGCAATTATCTTACGTTCAGGTTGGGATAAGGCAACCCCATTAGTTGATCCAATGTGTGGTTCGGGTACGCTTCTGATTGAAGGTGCGCAAATGGCTGCAAGTATTGCACCGAATTTAAAACGCCAGCATTGGGGATTTGATTTTTGGAAAGGACATGATGAAGCCGTTTGGGCAACAGTAAAAGCCGAAGCTGATCAACAAGCACAAAATGGACAAAATATCCCGGCACAATTCTATGGGGCAGATTTAGATGCCAAAGTTTTAGAAAAAGCAAAACGCAATGCAGACCAAGCAGACGTAGGGCATCTTATCCATTGGCAACAAAGCGATATTGCTGATTTTAAAAATCCTTGCGAAAGTGATGAAGTGGGAACGGTTGTATGTAATCCTCCATATGGGGAGCGCCTCGGCACAACTCCAGCATTAATTGCCTTATATTCAGTGTTGGGACAAAAATTAAAAACAGAATTTGCTGGTTGGAATGCATCGATTTTTAGTAGTGAACCAAGTTTATTAGATTGTTTACGTTTACGCTCTCATCGCCAATTCAAAGCGAAAAATGGTCCATTAGAATGTTTACAAAAGAATTATAAAATCAGTGAGAATGCGAAAGATCAGAATGATCAGCAGCTAACCTTTGAGAAAAATGCACAAGTTGCCCCTGATTTTGCTAATCGTTTACAGAAAAATCGTAAAAAAATTGAAAAATGGGCGAAAAAAGAAGGTATTGAAGCCTATCGTTTATATGATGCGGATTTACCAGAATATAACTTGGCAGTGGATGTTTATGGTGATCACGTTGTTATTCAAGAATACGCAGCACCTAAAAATGTTGATGAAAATAAAGCACGCCAACGCTTATTAGATGCAATTAGTGCAACTTTATCTGTTTTAGATGTTGAAACGAATAAATTAATTTTAAAAGTAAGACAAAAACAAAAAGGTACGAATCAGTACGAAAAATTAGCGCATAAAGGCGAATATTTTTATGTCAAAGAATATGACGCTAATTTATGGGTGAATTTGACAGATTATTTAGATACGGGTTTATTCCTTGATCACCGTAAAACCCGCAAAATGTTGGGAGAAATGGCGCACGGAAAAGATTTCTTGAACCTGTTTGCGTATACCGGTGCGGGTACGGTCCACGCAGCAATTGGAGGAGCGAAATCCACGACCACTGTAGATATGTCCCATACTTATTTAAACTGGGCTGAGCAAAATTTAGAATTAAATGATATTCAAACAGGACGTAAACATCGTCTTATCCAAGCTGATTGCTTGCAATGGTTGGAAGAATGTAAATCAGACTTTGATCTTATCTTTGTTGATCCACCAACATTTTCTAATTCAAAACGTATGGAAGATAGTTGGGATGTTCAACGTGATCAGGCAAAATTATTTACCAATTTAGCGAAAATCCTACGACCTGACGGTACAATTATTTTTTCCAATAATAAACGTGGATTTAAGATGGATTTTGAAGCACTAGAAAAATTGGGCTTAAAAGCGACCGAGATTTCTAAAAAAACATTGCCATTAGATTTTGAGCGCAATCCTAAAATTCATAATTGTTGGCAAATTACTTGGCAACCAACACCAGTTGATAACAAATAGAATGGGGATTGGATGTTAGATTTTGATGGGTATCGCCCAAATGTGGGAATTGTAATTTGTAATGCGCAGCGGCAGGTTTTATGGGCAAAGCGTTTTGGACAAAATTCATGGCAATTTCCACAAGGTGGCATTAATGAAAATGAAACCTTAGAACAGGCAATGTATCGGGAACTTTACGAAGAGATTGGATTAAGACCTCAGGACGTTAAGATTTTATATGTATCGAAGTATTGGCTTCGATACAAATTGCCTAAACGCTTATTGCGTTATGATACCAAGCCCGTATGTATTGGTCAGAAACAGCGTTGGTTTTTATTACAATTTATTGGTGATGAAAAACAAATCAATATGCAGACGACTAGCACGCCTGAATTTGATGGCTGGCGCTGGGTAAGTTTTTGGTATCCTGTGCGCCAAGTCGTTTCTTTTAAAAAAGATGTGTATAGACGCGCAATGAAAGAATTTGCTCATCAACTTTTTGATAAAGAAAGTGCAATAGGTTCTGGTCGCGAAGATCAAAAACGTTTTCAGAATAAAAATGCAAACCGCTATAACGGTGACAAGATGAAAAGGCATCTCGTAGAGGAGGCATAAAATGGTAACTTTTTTAGGCTTTTTTATTTGCTTCCTTATATTGGGAGCATTTTCGGGATTTTTAGCTGGACTTTTTGGCATTGGTGGAGGAATGGTTGTTGTTCCTGCATTATTTTACCTGTTGCCGTGGCTTGGGATAAATAGTCCTTTGCAAATGAGCATCATCCTTGGTACATCATTTGCAACGATTGCCATTACAACACTTGCCTCAACAGAAAAACACTATAAGTTAGGAAATATCCAGTGGGAAGCAGCAAAATATTTGGCACCTACTTTAGTCTTAACTGGTTATATTGCGAGTGATTTTATTACGAAACTTGATAAGCATTTAGTTGTCAAAATTTTTGCTGTATTGATGGTATACCTTGCGGTAAAAATGTTTCGTTCTATCAAGAAAGTGGTACAAGATAAAAAATTAACGCCCATTTCCGCTATTGTAGGTGGAATTGGTATAGGCCTTGCAGCAAGTGCTGCGGGAATTGGTGGAGGTGGTTTTACTGTACCATTTTTAAATTCTCGTGGTATATCAATTAAAAAAGCGATTGGTACCTCAGCGTTTTGTTCAATGGTATTAGGACTTTCTAGTGCTATAAGCTATATGATTCATGGTTGGGGACTTGCAACATTACCACCTTACTCGTTAGGCTATGTATACGTACCTGCCGTTGTTGGTATTACATTGGCATCATTTTTTACAGCAAAATTAGGCGCAAGAATGGTAGATAAGTTACCAGTGCCAACCTTGAAGAAGTGTTTTGCAGGACTATTAATTGTGATTGCAATTGATATGTTATTTAGATAAAGGAATTTTATGGCTCATCAGTTTATTACTTATCCTCATTTTAATCCCGTCATCTTTGAATTCGGCCCTATCGGTTTACGTTGGTATGGGTTGATGTATTTAATTGGTTTCTTATTTGCGCGTTGGTTAGCTGTAAGTCGGGCGAAGCGATCAAATGGCGTGTGGACAGTCGATCAAGTAGATAATTTATTATTTAACGGTTTCTTGGGGGTTTTCCTAGGTGGACGTATCGGCTACGTTTTATTTTATCAATTCGAATACTTTATTCATAATCCCTTATACCTGTTTAAAGTATGGGATGGCGGAATGTCTTTCCACGGTGGTTTGATTGGGGTAATCTTAGCTATGTGGTGGACTGCACGTCGTCAAAATCATGGATTTTGGCAAACTGCTGATTTTGTTGCTCCACTCATTCCATTTGGATTAGGTGCAGGACGTATCGGTAACTTTATTAACGATGAATTATGGGGACGAGTAACAGATGTGCCATGGGCAGTCCTTTTCCCATCTGGTGGTTATTTACCACGTCACCCTTCACAATTATACGAAGCCTTTTTAGAAGGCGTCGTTTTATTCTGTATTCTTAACTGGTTTATTAAAAAACCACGGCCGACAGGTTCCGTCGCTGGATTATTTTTATTCTTCTATGGAATATTCCGTTTCTTTGTAGAATTCTTCCGTGAACCGGATCCACAACTCGGACTATTCTTTGGTCATCATGTATCCATGGGACAGATTCTTTCTACCCCAATGATTATTTTAGGCGCCTTCATTATTTGGTACTCTTATTCGCATGTAGGGCGAGTAGGGCTCGATCCTGTATATACTAAAAACAAAGAGAATCAGGGGGAAAAATAATGCGTCAATATCTTAATCTTTGTCAGCGTATTGTTGATGAAGGCACTTGGGTGGAAAATGAACGAACGGGTAAACGTTGTTTAACCGTGATTAATGCCGATCTTACCTATGATGTAGAAAAGGGTGAATTTCCTTTAATTACCACCCGTAAAAGTTTCTGGAAAGCGGCTATTGCAGAATTATTGGGCTATCTTCGTGGATATGATAATGCAGCCGATTTCCGTGCGCTTGGTGCAAAAACTTGGGATGCCAATGCGAATGAAAATAGCGCATGGTTGAATAACCCTCATCGCAAAGGGCATGATGATATGGGGCGTGTTTACGGCGTGCAAGGACGTCGTTGGCAAAAACCAAATGGTGGGACGTTGGATCAACTTCAAAAAATTGTAGACGATTTAAATCGTGGTATTGATGATCGTGGGGAAATTCTCACTTTCTATAATCCAGGCGAATTTGAACTCGGTTGCTTGCGTCCTTGTATGCACACGCATACGTTTTCCTTATTAGGGGATAAACTCTATTTGACGAGTTATCAACGCTCTTGTGATGTACCGTTAGGTTTGAATTTTAACCAAGTGCAAGTTTATACATTGCTTGCCTTGATGGCGCAAATCACAAATAAACAGCCTGGACAGGCATATCATAAAATTATCAATGCACATATTTATGAAGATCAATTGCCATTAATGCGTGATGTGCAATTAAAACGTGAGCCGTTCCCATCACCGAAATTGGAAATTAATCCTGATATCAAGAGCCTACGTGATTTAGAAACGTGGGTGACAATGGATGATTTTAAAGTAACGGGATATGAGTGCCATGAACCGATCCGTTACCCATTTTCTGTATAATTTTTTACGAAAATGGGGGCGTGGTAGCACTATTTATGACAGAATTTGCTGATGAACAATTCATGCGTCATGCGATGCGCCTTGCTCAGCGTGCTGAAGCATTAGGTGAAATTCCTGTTGGCGCGGTGTTAGTTGATGCAAGTGGCGCGATTATTGCGGAAGGATTTAATACCTCGATTATTCAACACGATCCCACAGCCCATGCAGAAATGCAAGCGTTGAGGCAAGGTGGCCTAGCACAGCAGAATTATCGTCTTTTAGATTGTACATTGTATGTAACACTTGAGCCTTGTACGATGTGTGCGGGTGCAATTTTGCATAGTCGGATAAAGCGTTTAGTATTCGGTGCTTATGATTATAAAACTGGTGCTGTTGGCTCTCGTTTCCACTTTTTTGATGATTATAAAATGAATCATGATGTCGAGATTGTTGGCGGGGTGTTGGCTGATAAATGCGGTGCTATGCTCAGTGAGTTTTTTAAGAAACGACGTGCCGCCAAAAAACAAGAGAAGTTGACAGCACGCATTGATTAAATAGTTAATAGTAAGCCCTATTTTTATAGGGCTTTTTTATTGCCTTTCACTCGTTTATTTTTTTTCTGTTTTTTATTTTTATAGGGTTTTTCTTGCCCCATAGGTGCTACGGTTTCAGGATGCTTTTTAGCGAGCTGATCTGATTCATTATTCATCGTCACAGACGTTTCTAAAAAGCCGTTACGCGCTAAATAATTTAATAAATTATTTAGCTGCTCGCTAAGAATTTTACGCAGTTCCTCTTTAGATAAGACTGGGTCGGATTCGCTGGATTGCGGATCATTGGGTGTTACTTCAAGGCTATACTCACCCTTATCAATACCTTGAATAATATGTTCAATAATTTCCTCAGACGTCCGTTGCCCATCGCAAAGCGTCATGAAAATTTTCTCAATAGGCGTAAAAGAGACGGTAAGATGATAGCAATTTGCAAAATTGATGTCGCTATTCGCCATTAAATGCTGTGCAAGGGCACGATACATAGCTGGAACAATCGGTTTTTCACAAACTGTATCGTGAATGGTAATCGGGTGCGGGCGTAATTTCACATCCGCTCCAGCAATTAAGAAAACTAAACTTGAGAAAAATGTATTGATATCAATTTCTGGATGCGCTTTTTGGCAAGCTTGGAAAATTTCAATAACTGGGGTGGTACTTAGCTTATTATCAAAAATATAAGCAAGAATAAATTGAGATGCAGGATCATCTGCTAATTTTTTATCATGATGATAATAATGCATAATGCCATTTTCATCTGCATGACGATTTAAATCAGCAGCTACATGTAAATTTAACCATTCATTAGCCATCTCTTTCATATTATTGAAATTATTTGGTTTTGTTACAATAGATTGGCGGAAATGACGATCATTTATAAAGTCTTTTAATTGTTCTTCATAAATAACATCTCCTTTGGCTAAAGCACGTAATTGGGTAATTTGCTCTTGTGTTAAATGACTTGGATAATTGAATTGAGGCAAGAAATCAGCATCCACAAGATGGAGTAGATCGTGCTGTTTTAGCATGTTGTTAAATTGTGCAAAGTAGAGTGGCATATTACAAGGTTCTAAGTACTCATGGAGCATATAATAGCTTGGTTGGCTTATTAAAGTATGATAATTGTTGCCTAAGGCGGTCCCTAAAGGTGTAGAGGATGGCACGGTATCTTTTAAAAACCCGAATGTGTTTATCATGTTTTGATAGCGTGTTTCAGCTGCTTCGGTTGGGTTATCTTGAAAAAGAGCAATATCACGATAAGCAATGGAGGTGTGCCACCCTGGATATGTATTATAGGATACAAAAGCTACGCCAGTGGGGCTTAGTGCTTTACTAATAAGTGCCAGAATACTTTCTTGGACTGTTGGTGGTACCCATGAAAAAACCCCATGACAAATGATGTAATCAAATAAACCATCATCACAAGTAACTTGAGCAATATCTGCATTAATTAATACGATATTTTTCAAGCCCATTTTTTGGATAATATCGTTACCTTTTTCTACTTGCACAGAAGAGAGATCAATCCCTACGATATTCATTTGCGGATATTGAATAGCAAGTGGAATAATATTTCCACCCATGGAACATCCTATTTCTAAAACACGTGCAGTTTCTATTGGCGCAGATCTAATATTACAAAGTGCCAGAATACTTTTTAAATAAGCAGGGTGGCTTTTAAAGAAAGAGTTAGAAATATAGGGAATTTGATTATAAGTATTATTGCTCATTTTAAAATAAGATCCTTGTAGATGGCGGTATTTATTACATTAAATGAAAGGAAAGTTTAATTCCTTCTATTGTCATGCCCGTACCAATAATAGCTAAGATAAGCCCCATCAGTTTGCCAACGACTGAAATAAGGCTTTTTCCGAGTGCCTTTATGATGGCTTTACTTAAAATAAAGGCAAGATAGTTTAGATAGGTGATGAGAATTAACATCCCTACTACGATCAAAATGTGAATAAAATCTGCATTAGTTACATAGTTCATGCCTGTTACAATCATACCTGGTCCAGCAAGCATAGGGACGGCAAGTGGCGTAATGGCAACGTCATCGTGGTTAGATATTCCAGTATGTGTAGATTGGGTGTCTGATTTTTTTGACATCAACATTTCAAACCCAATACAGAACATTAAAATTCCCCCTGTAATTTTAAATGCAGGGATCGTGAGTTTGAATAATTCGAAAATATATTTTCCGAGGATTATAAAGGCGAGTGTAACAGCAAAGGATACAAGACAAGCGGTTTTAGCCGTCATTTTTCGCTGAACGGGTGTTTGTCCTTCAGTTACGCTTAGAAACATAGGGGTATCAGCAAGTGGATTTAACATTGCAAAGAAACCCATAAATACGGAAAGGGCGTAAGTAATATAATCGGCCATAGACATCTCCTTGGATAATAAGATCAAAAGAAGATTTTCAACAAAAGTCGATTAATATTAATACATTAACTAAATAAAATAAATAGATTTAGGGAGTTAGGATAAAAAAATCCCCTCATAATGAGGGGATTTTTATGAAGCATAATTATGCAGTTACGCTGTTACGCATTGCACGGCGACGATCTAATTCAGTTAAGAATTTTTTACGAATACGGATAGAGTTTGGTGTAACTTCTACTAATTCGTCATCATCAATAAATTCTAATGCTTGTTCAAGGGTAAAGTGAACTGGAGTAGTTAATGCGATTGCATCATCTTTACCAGAAGCACGCATGTTGGTTAATTTTTTACCTTGAAGAGCGTTAACAGTTAAGTCGTTAGTACGGCTGTGGATACCAATAATTTGACCTTCGTAAACTTCAGTACCGTGATCAATCATTAATTTACCGCGTTCTTGTAAACCCCATAATGCATATGCAAGTGCTTTACCTGTTGCGTTAGAAATTAATACACCATTTTTACGTTGACCGATTTCACCTGGGCGAACGTCATCGTAGTGGCTGAAGCTTGAATATAATAGACCAGTACCAGAAGTCATAGTCATGAATTCGTTACGGAAACCGATTAAACCACGGCTAGGGATAACGTATTCTAAACGGGTACGACCTTTACCATCTGGAACCATATCTTTTACTTCACCTTTACGGATCCCTAATGCTTCCATCACTGCACCTTGGTGTTGTTCTTCGATATCGATAGTAACTTGTTCAAATGGTTCTTGTTTACGACCATCAATTTCACGGAAAATTACTTTTGGACGTGATACTGCTAATTCATAGCCTTCACGACGCATATTTTCGATTAAAACAGATAAGTGTAATTCACCACGACCAGAAACACGGAATGCATCTGGATCTTCTGTTTCTTCAACGCGTAATGCTACGTTGTGAACTAATTCTTTTTTCAAACGTTCAAGAATTTGACGAGAAGTTACGTATTTACCTTCTTGACCACAGAATGGAGAAGTATTTACGCAGAAATACATCGTTACAGTTGGTTCATCAACGGTTAGGGCTGGAAGTGCTTCTACCGCATTTACATCACAAACAGTATCTGAAATGTTAAGTTCACCAAGACCAGTAATTGCGATGATATCACCTGCAGTTGCTTCGTCTTCTTCATAACGTTGTAAACCAAGGTGACCTAATACTTGGCCAACGCGACCATTACGGGTTTTACCTTCTGCATCAATAATTGTCACAGCTTGGTTTGGTTTAACGCTACCGCGTTTGATACGACCAATACCAATAACACCTACATAGTTGTTATAGTCAAGTTGTGAAATTTGCATTTGGAATGGTTCATCTAATTGAACATCTGGTGGGGATACTTTTTCTACGATCGCTTCGAATAACGGAGTCATATCTTCCGCCATATTTTCGTGATCTAACCCTGCAATACCATTTAATGCAGAAGCATAGATAATAGGGAAGTCTAATTGTTCATCAGTTGCGCCAAGGTTTACGAAAAGATCGAATACTTGATCTACAACCCAGTCAGGGCGAGAACCTGGACGGTCAACTTTATTAATTACAACGATTGGTTTTAAGCCGTGAGCAAATGCTTTTTGTGTTACAAAGCGAGTTTGTGGCATAGGACCATCAAACGCATCAACAACTAAAAGTACACTGTCCCCCTCCCCTCTCTCCTCCACCCTCCCTTCTCCCCTCCCCAGTTCCCCTG
>SAMEA104404098__coassemble_55_pt1 | contig 12047 bp, 7 predicted proteins | sample SAMEA104404098__metabat2_low_PE_002 | metagenome-assembled genome bin SAMEA104404098 (sample SAMEA104404098) | Balaenoptera acutorostrata | reverse complement strand
GCATCTTGTGAATAAACTGTTGTGAGATTTTGCGTAGAATAATCTTTATTAAGATCGCCAGTAGCAGGTGCGCCTACTATTTTTACACTTGAACCGAGATACTGACCATTTGAAGTTGTTCCAGGTTGATTTGCATTACCAAAAACATTTAATCCAAGAACAATAAGATCTTTTAATTGTGCAACATTAACTGCATCGGTATCTTTTGTACCTGCTGCAACATTCGTAATTTGGCGATAAACGGTATTCGTACCACTTTTACCACCAACAGAAACCGCACCTACATTTGCAGTAGAAAGAAATGCATTTTCATCTACTTTAGTTGGTTTTTCCCCTTTTAAAGAAAGCGGATCGAACCCTTTTATACCCCCTGCTGTATCTGCATTAGAGCCTGAACCGATAGCAACCCCCGCAGTGGTATTGACTAATGCAGAAGCACCTAATGCAATTCCAGCTTTATTATTTACAGTTGCATTGTGCCCGATAGCCACGCCCTCATAATCGGTAGAATTTTTGGTATTATCAAGATTAACTTTTGCACCTGCTCCAATACTTAGTGAAGCGATGCCATCGGATTTTGTACCAATACCAATCGCCACGCCTTCAGTTTGTGCCCATGCAGACGCGCCCATTGCAACGGCAGATGGTCCAGCCGCGGTACTATTATGACCAATTGACACCGCTTGCCCTACATTCGCCATTGGAATTGTTTCGCCAGCTGCATTTGTATAACGCGTCCATGGCTTATCTGGGATTAACGCCGTTGTTGTTTTGGCCGCAGTATTTGCAAGAGTAATTGCATTCACGCCGACAGTAACATCATAAGGATTGACTGCCCCCGCTTTGACATTCCCCATACCATGATTGGTTTTATTTGCATCAGGTGAACCACCGTATTCAGGATTTAGACCTGATGGTTGTTCGGGATTGTTTGTATTAACGTGGATATAAGTTGGAATAACAGCTGCTACGCCTCGTAATTGCGCAACATTTACGGCATCCGTATTTGTTGACCCAGCCGCAACGTGAGTGATTTGACGAGTATATTCCTCTTCTGGTCCATACGCAGTCCCCAACCATTTGTGGTATTTATCCGTATTTGGATCTTTTGGATTATCCCCTGTCGTAGCTTGTCCTACGCCACCAACTGAAATGGCACCTCGGGTATATTCGGCAGTATGTTGGATGGCTTGCATATCCGCTAAAGAGCCAAGACCAAATACTTGTCCTTTCATCGGATCAATATTTTGAGTAATGTCACCATTGAGTACAGATATTTTACTTGCTGGGCGATCGCCAATTTTAGCATTTGTCCAATCTACTGGAATGCCTGGTCTATCTGCGACTGAGAATGAGCCGAGTGCAACCCCCCCTTGTGGAGAAACCATTGCGCCAGTACCAATAGCAAGACCAAAGTTAGCTGACTTATCCGCAAAAGAGCCGGGACCAATTGCCATAGAGGCCAAATGTCCGATAGAGGTTGCATATGATCCAAGTGCAATACTGTCCACCCCATAAATAAAACCGACGCCAGGGATTGGCGATGGGAGGACACCAGAAGATCCAGTCGCACCTGGTAATCCTGTTTTTGCCTCTGTCCCAATTGCAATACCGCGCATAGCATAACTCGCCGCATAATGTCCTACTGCTGTTCGTTCACCAAATCCTGCAATAGGAATATTCGTTTTCTGAATATGTTGTCCCGTTACGTCGGTTTTATAATAGGTAAATGCATAGGTTGTTTCTGAATCAGCACGTCTACGCCATGGTGCTAAAGAATTCGTCCCGATAGTTAAGTCCCAACGGTTGCCAGCAGCTGCATTTTTACCAATTGCAATGGCTTGATAGCCATATGGGGAATATTGATTGACGGGCATTGGGTATGGATTCGGATATGGTTGTCCGTTAGCAGGTTTTAATTGAGCAGGTAATTGAGCAACTGGAATGGAGGCTGGACCATAATTTGCAAAACCTTCTACCAGTAAATATTCTGTATTGGGTTGTATATTACTTGCATATGTCCAGTAGTTGCCCGCATCATCTAAGTAATAAGGGAGTAAACTCCCATTGGCAATATTTTTAATTAATCCTGGATAAACTAGCTGTCCATTCCAATCTGGAACAAATTGGGACGTTAATTGAGAACGTGTTAAATATTTAATCCCCGCTACACTGGTATCACCCACAGCAATTGAACTCAATCCCGTTGCTACAGCTGTATTTCGTATAACATTATCTACACCATTTTCTCCCACGTTGCCACCAGCAGCAACACTGCCTTGAGCAATAAAATAATCTTCAGCCACTTGTGGAGATAATGGGCTATAAAATTTATCCGGTTCCAATGCTGCGGCATAAGTCCATTGAACCCCGTCTTTATCTTTATAGTGAGGGAGATAGATACCGCGAGTTAAATCAACAATTAACCCTTTATAAACTTTATGCTTATCAAAGTCTATGACAAAATCAGGTTTTAAATCATCAAGCGTAAATTTTTTAGGTGCAGTTGGTACCACAGAAACCTTACCTGGGTTTTTAGGCATGTATTCTGTATTATTTGGAGCCGCTAAGGCTGTATGAATAGAAAATGCAAGTACAGAAATACCTAAAAAAAGATTTTTAAAGAAAGTGATGGATGAACTTTTACAACAACTACGTTGTGATTTATTTTGGGTTTTATTTTTACCTAACTCAGAAACAACAACAAATTGATGGGTATTACGGTTAAAAATTACTTTAAAAATTTTATTCATAATAAAATCCTTAGTAAACAGATTAGACACAACTTGTAACAGCGTTCTGTACTTAGGTAATTTTATCCTGTAGATATATGAATGTTTTTTGATTTATACCTATATAAAATTAACTATAAGTACTTAGAATCACCTGAAAAAGGTAGATCTAATCGTTATATACGTAAATACCTATTAATGATTATTTTGTAGTATTATATGAGTAATTATTCCGTTTATTAGTATAAAAAACATAAAAATTTTGATGAGATTTTTTTCTTTTTTTTCGAAAAATAAAGCCTTAATCATCCCTCCTGATAATTAAGGCCCTCATTACTTACACAACTTCTCTACCATTGATATCCTAAACCCATACCCGCACCAAAGTTACTTTGCGTGTCTTGAGTAATGGAGCTTTTTACAATCCATTTTCCATTTTCAGAAATACGAGATACCCCTATAGATATGGCTTGTTGACTATGATAACTGCCAATAGCTGCACTTACCATGCTTCTACCGGCAGAAAATGGCTGTGGTAAATTTGCTGCAGCGATCGCAGCGGCACTTCCTGCATGGGATTCTTTCCGATTTTCTTTAATCTGATGACGGATATCAGCTAATGCCTTTCCGACATTACCTCCAATATTTTTCTTCAACTCATCGACTTCATTCGCTAAGGCACCTAGTTGTTTAACATTAACCGCATCTGTCTGCGCTTTCCCGTCTGCAACATTTGAAATAACATTTCCTCCGTTATCTAATCCTTGATCGGTTAAACTGACATTCTTATCGCCATTGGCAGATTTTATTGATAATCCATCTTGCGTAATCTTCGTTGTGCCTCGATTTGGATCATCTTGAAGCGTAATATCCTTAACATGTAAATTATCGTTTAGCTGAATATTTACTCTTGAAGTATCATTAGACACTTTTTCAATATGAGTCTGAATATTCTTGCCATCCCCAAAAATCTCAACTTTTGACCCAAGCTGACTATTTATATATCCCCCAGTATTTCCAGAAAAATCTAAGCCCTTATCAAGTTGATCTTTAAGGGTCGTATAAACTTTTTCTAATTGCGAAATAGTCACTGCATCTTGTGCATGTACTCCGTCAGCAACGTGAGAAATGACCTTTCCTCCGTTATCTAGCCCACCTACTGTTAAATTAGGTCCATTCTGAATATGTATGCCGTCATCTTTAATTGAAACATTTTGATAAGCATTTCCAACTATAATCTGATTATTTGCTCGTATACTGTCTACTGCTAAATTTTTGGCAAGCATAATATCAATGATTGTTTTTCCAGACGTATCCTGACTAACGCGTGTTTTAATATTTTCACCACTATATTGGTCATCTGTCAGATTACCATCACCGCGTATGGTCACTTCAGAACCCAGTTTATTCGTTACCGTATGACCACTATTTGCATTAAATAAAAGCCCTTTATCCGTCAAATCTATAATAGAATCCTTAATTGCCTCATCTAATTGCGATTTATTAACAGCATCTGTTGCGGCTTCACCTTTCGCTACGTTAGAGATGACATTGCCCCCATTATCTAGCCCATGCTCAGTGACAGTTACTTTACCACCGTTAGGAGAATGAATAATTAATCCATTTCCATCAATAATCGTATAAGCTGAATTAGCATCATTCTTTCCAAGCGTAACTTGCTCAAAAGCGGGAGTTTCTGACATTTTTATGGTAATAGAGCCATTCCCTTGTTCATCTTTTTGATAAACTGTCGTGATGTTTTTATCTGAATATGTGGTTCCTACACTCGGAGAGGATCCAACAATACTTATCGTAGAGCCAAGATATTGCTGCCCATTTAGAGTATTTGTAGCAAATGCGTTTCCATTCACTATAAAACCTTGATTGAGTTTGGTGATCACATCATTTATAGCGGTATGATAATCAGTTGCAGCCACTCCTATATCACCATTCGTTTTGACAAGTGGCTGGAAGGTCGGAATATGAAATCCTATCAGATCTGGATTAGGAGTAAGTCCTAAAATATTTCCTAATGCATTAAATTGACTTCCATTGATGGCATCTTCCGACGTCGCATGAATTTTTCCCGACTTCACATTAGTAATACTTTTGTGAGCGGCATCAATACCATCATGCGTTAAACTTGGTCCATCTTGGAGATGCACTCCCTCTAAATTAACAAGATCTTTAGCAAGCATAATATCAATCGAGGTTTTACCCGTCCCATCTTGGTTGACCTTCGTTTTTATATTTTCTGCGCTATATGCTGTATCCGCCTGTATGCCTGCACCTTGAATAGAAATCTCACTGCCAAGTTTATTCGTTACGGTTGTGCCGCTATTAGCTCCAAATTTTAACCCTTCTTTACTAAGCCCCGAAGTCGCATCTTTTAATTGACGTAAATTCACAGCATCAGTATCTTGTTCACCATCACCTACCTGACGAATTGGATTACCACCATTGTCTAATCCATGTTCGGTTAAACTCACCTTTCCGCCATTAGCTGTATGAATAATTACACCTCGCCCATCAATCAGTGTTTTCACCGCAGAATTTGTAGCATCAGTTAATGTAACTTTCTTAAAAGCGGGATCTTCTTTCATTTTGATGGTTATCGTACCATCCTTGCCGTCTTTAGAATAAACCGTAGTAATGTTATCTGATGAATAGGTACTGCCTGATTGTGCATCTGAACCCATAATTTGAATAGTAGAACGCCATAATTGTTCATTATCAGACGTTCCCGCTGCATTTTTATTACCTTTAACGTAGCCTAGCACCAAAAAATTTTTTAATGCCTCAAGATCTATGCTATCGGTATCTTGCTGACCATCATGATGTTGCGATAAATGGCGTAAAAAAGAATTTTCCCCCTTTCTCATTTTACCCACTGTAATCTGTCCGGTTGGTGAGATTAATATATATTTATCAATATCCGTATTTAATAAAGGTTCTTTTATAAATGGATCCTCACCAACCTCATTTGCAAGCACGTTTGTGATAGAATATCCTGATAATTGCGAGTCAGTACTTGATGTTGGGTCATCGCCAGCAATCAAATGCGGATCAATCTGATTTGCCCCCACGGCCGGTATTTTGGTATTTTCCTGAGCCAAAGCGGATTGAATACTCAATGCGAGTGTAGACACCCCAAAAATAGCGACAGTAAGCCCATTTTTTAATGATAATAAAGATAAATTTCCCCATGATTTATCCCGTTGTTTACTTTTCCCCAATTCTGAAACAACTACCCATTGGCGCATACTTTTATTGAAAATAACTTTAAAGATCTTATTCATATGTAAGTCCTTTGTAAGATGAGTTAATTTTTTAAAAATGCGCGCATTAATCTTTATTTGTGTATATTTTTACATAATGATTAATTCCCTTATTTCATCTGTGTAAAAGCTTATACAATTGATCAATATGGTTATTATTTAATATAAATTTTTAAGGCGGTTAATACCTCTACTGGTTTAATTTGGTGGACACGAAAGCCCTTGGATATGGATTTTGGCACGATTTTTTTGCATAAATATATAATTTACAAGCCATTTTGGAGTAATTCTTCAATACAATTCTTATTCATGAATAATTTTTTGTTTTCGGATAATAAAAATTACGCCCCAATTTTCATAAATTTTTATGAAAATTGGGGCGCAAATATTTAGAGTATCCAAGATATAGAAATTCTAATCTGCAAATTTCAATGTCTTATCGCCTTCCGAACCCACCTCTTCTATAGCTGTTGTTGCGCTCCGAAAAGCGTCAAGCAATTCTTTCTCATTATTTGCTTGATAATAATTTTTACCAACACATTTTAACCAAGCACGTTTTTGTTCTGCGGCAGCTGTTCCACTCTGATCCCCATCATATCCAAACGCAATAAAACTAATTTTACTAGGAAACTGTCTGTAATCAGTTTTTTGTAAACTATTTAACCGTTCACAAATACGCTCACATAATCCTCTCACTTTAATACCTGCATTGTTAATATGATTGGCAATTAAAGAGCCTTCCCCGATTGGATCAAGTAACGTTTGCGTAATTTTTGAAGTATATCCATAAGGGGGTTGATCCCTCCCATCCGATAAAATAACTATTATTCGCTGTGTATTTGAACGCAATTTTTTAGTTGCTGGATTAGTATGCATCATCATATTAGCACCAATAATCAACCCAGCTGATGACAGTGTCGCGCCCATAGGATTTACTTTATTAAAATCATATAGAGCCTTAGATAAACTTTGAGGAGTACTGGTATACCATGCGCGTGTAGTATCATTATTCCTGGTAAAATTGGCTAAATTATTTTGTCCTAAACAATATATGTTTTTTCTAAATGTCACCATACTTGGATCTAAGTGCATTAGATTGTTTTCTCTAAAACTATCAATTAATGATAACGTTTTCTGATAGTCAATACTGTCCTGATAATATGGCCAATACTGGCTAGGATTTCCATAGGTAAGTTCATATTCCATCTGATCTTTTATAGAAGTGCGCTTAACCCTAACTTGCCCTCCAGGATAATCTCTCTGAGATGTAGTAATAAAATACTTTTTTAAGGTGATAAAGGGTAGAACACATTTTTCAATTTGATAATTGGGTAATTGCGCTCCCAATGCAAAATCTATAAAGCCAATTCGATTATAATTTGGTATACTCGTTCCACTAGGTTTTAAAATTTCTGAAGAAATTTGTGTAAATACTCTTCTAAGCATGGATATTTTACTTACGGGATAGGTTGAGTAATCATCCGTATCTAAACTTTCATTCATCGAACTTGATAAATCGCTCACCAAAATAATATCAACTGGCACATTTTCACGTTTTTTAGTAACAAAAACAGTATCTGAGGTAATTTTCTCAGCTCTATGAAATGTCGTGCCATACTCATTTTTATATTTCTCTCCCCAATAGAGCCATGAGGGACGAATAAAGTTACCATTAACTATGCAGCCAATATTATTAGTAACACCATATTCAGCTTTTAGATAACCACAACGATAATTAAAATGATCATCAATGTTAAAATTATTATAGGTATTACCACCTTTAGAATAGCTAATATAACTTTCAGGCAAATAATAACTCCGAACTAGTTTTTCTAGCATTTGAATATTACGAAGGTATTGTTTATAAGTAAAATTCCTCTTTCGAATATCTCCATGAAAATTAATATGATTTTCTTTAGTATGATCTTCAAACACACGTATTAGATTTTTTTGCTGTCGAGTCAATTTACCACTTGGGAAATTTTGTTGTGAATTAACCTCCCATGTATTCTTATTATCACGGTAATAATTCCCTTCTGCAGTTAAAAGGAGTCCAGCTTGTTCTAATCCTTGGGTAAAACGTGCTTTATCCAGTAAAATTCCTGTCCCATCTACTACAAAAGCTATATAACCGATTAATCCAGCTGTTAATAAAACCGTCATTACACCGTAAACACCTGATTCATCATGATAAAATTTACGAATAATTTTTTTGCTAATATGAGCGACTTGAATATATTTCATCTGTTTCATTACACTTCCCTAACGTCCCACACTGACCGAAGAAGATCTTAAAAGTCCAAGAGCATGATTTTTATCGGATAAAAATGATTTAAACAAACTTTTTGATGGTATACACACGGTAACTTGATAAAGTGGTAAAATTCGTTGATTATCAACTTCACTGCGTGGTGCAATGTTTTGTAAATTCACTAAATTGGTCGTTGGTCGACAAATATGCGTATCGCCTTGTAAAATCGTCCCTGAATTCATGAGATAAGGCTTAACGTTAATAGGCGTTTTAGAAAATTGTAAAGAGCCTAATACGATATAAAGGGGACGCGTATCATATGGATCACCATAAAACATTGATTTTGCAAGTTTTCGAAAATTTTCTACATCTTGATAAAAGATCTTGCCATTTCGTATTTCTGCTGAAGATAAATTTTCATTTACCTCTCCATCTGTACTGTAAAGCTGGGTGCGTTCACGTAACAAATTGACCATGGAATAAGATAAATTATCTAATTTCCCAATTTCCCCGCGTGTGAAAGCTAAATCAAACATAAAGAAAAAGAGTAATAGCAATACAATAATCGAAAAGAAGAATTCGATAATGACCGCACCGCTCGTATCTCGATAAAAGCGTATAATTTGAAATTTAATGAAAGTCTGAACGTTCATATTCTTGAACCACAAAAAATTGACGAGTAAATAACTGATTTATAGGATTCTTTAAAAAAGGCAATCCGAACATAAATCTATAATGGTAGGTAATTAGATATCGCGCTACTGGAGCATTACGACTACTATCAATAAAACCATGTTTTTTTGGTTCTGTAATAGCTTGAAGAAGCCCTTGCATATCTTTTGCATAGTCAACTGCTACTTCTGGTTGTCTTAATTTAGCTGCAAAAATTCCCATTACTGTACCATTGCTATACCCATTGTATTGTTGGATGATTTGCTGTTTTAGAACCTGAGCATAATCGCCATCTGATGTATGAAGATTTTTGTTTTTCGTAAACCGCACAGCCTCCGTAATGGCTAGATCCCAATAGGCATTCGTTATTGCTATCCGTCCCATTTCAAAAATCATAAAAATAACAAATACATAAGCAGCTATCGTTAATCCAAACTCCACACTTACGACACCTTTTTGGCTATATTTAAATTGATAAATTTTTTTTAAAAATCTCATTTAATATTCCTTGTACTAAAAATATTAACGTCTAGACACAACATTTTTAGAAGTACGTTTAGCGTTTATTAAAGCATTAACCAAGGCTTCAGAATTTGTGTTCATTCCCTCTTTTTTAATTATTTCTAGAGCATAGCGATTATCTCCGCTTTTTACTAAAGCGAACACTAAATTATAAATAATGCGTTGATCTTTATTATTATTTAAATAAAGAGGTAATAATAACCTGACTGCATTTTTATAATTGCCTTTTAAAATATCTAGCATAGCTAGGTTATTAATAGACACTTGATCATCAAGAAAGTAAGAGCGAGCTTTATTAAAACTTTTTTCAGCCTGCGTCATTTCTCCCAATGCAGCATAGGCAATACCTTGACTATTATAAGTTTCTGCTATATTTGGATTAATTTTAATAATCTCATTAGCTACAACTAATCCTTCTTTATAATTTCCAGATTGAATCAACGCCTTTAATTTCAAACTTAATGCTTTTTGTTTGTAATTGGGAACATCTAATAATGGTTGTGAATATAAAATAGCTGATTTGTTATCCCCATTATTAAAATAAGCCTTAGATAATTTGTATAAATACAAATTGCGGCTACCTATATCATTACGAGGTAATGATTTTAGTATTTCCCTATATAAATCAATTAACTTTCCATAACTATGAGTAGAGGAATATAATTTCTCTTTTGAAGCCACTTCACTTAACAAAGTAGATAAACTTATCTGTTTATCTTTATTATTTATACTAGAATGATTTGAGCATCCTACTAAAATCAAAGAAAACCCTAGAAGTAATATATTTAAAACAAATTTAAAATTCATAATTATATCCTCAATAGATAATTTTTATATTTAAAGCCCTGCTTGTGGGAATACTCTCATTACACCTGGAGCAAGAATTAGTATGATAATTGGAAACATAATAAATATAATAAGTGGAATACTCATTTTTGCAGCTAATGTCCCTAACTTTTCTTCAATTTCTAATAACTGTAATTCTCGAATATCTGCCGATAATTGAATAAGTTGATTATAAATAGAAGAACCAAAATTTAAACTCTGTTGCATTACTGTAACAAACATCCTAATTTCTTTCGTAGGTAATGAAATAGCTAATTCTTCTAGCGCTTGTACTAGACTAGTTACTTCTGCTTTACGCATAATACGCAACATAACAAAAGTTAAATCAGGGTTTAGGACATTAAAATCTGTTGAAACACGTTTTAACGCCATATCAATGGTCATTCCAGTTTGAACACAAACAGCAGTTAAATCAATAAATCCAGGGAGATCAACCATAATAGCTTTAATTCGTGATTTAACGATCATCCCTGTAATAATACCCGGTACAATAATGGATAAAATCAATGCCAAAATAAATGTAATAACTTTAGATGCTCCAGTAAAATCTTGACTAAATAACGATACTATCACCATTACAATACTGGCAGTTAAAAACTTTAATTTAATATTTTTATCAATCACACCTAATATTCTAAGGAATTTATTATTACTAATAATTAATAGTTCTAACTCAATTTGTTGCTTACGTTTCCCATCTATACTTTCATTATTTTTCTCGCTAGGTCGAGTACCATATAAGATATCTCGATAACGCTGATATTTTTGTTTTGATACAAGCGCGAAGATTATTACTAATATAAATCCAGCAAAGATAAGCAAAAAAAATATAATATTTGATAACATACTATGTTGCCTTTTTCATTAACCACCATATAATCCCCATACCAAGTAATTCAGATCCTAATACGTAATATAATATTATGCGTCCATTAGAATCAGAAATAACAAAATCAAAATTTTCTGGCATCTGGAATTTCATAAATATGAAGAAAAATAAAGGAAAGGCACCTACTATCATGGCAGACATTCTAGCTTCAGAAGTCATTGCTTTTTTTTTCTGATCCATTTTTCTACTATCTGCAATTACCCGTCCTAACCGACTAATGACCTCCTTCATCTGTCCGCCTTTTTCAAGATTAATACGAATAATTGTGATAAAATAATAGAATTCTTTGTAAGGCCAACGTGTATAGCTATCTTCTAATACCGTAGTTACATCTTCGCCAATAGCTAAGCGCCGATAAATATATTTAAATTCATCGCCAAGCCTTCCATTAATATCACGCCCGCAACGTTCTAAGGCTTGTAGAAGGCCAGCACCTGCTGTGGTAGCGCTATTTAAAACTTGAATCACCTCTGGAAAAGAAATTTCGAAGTCTTTTCTATTTCGACGTTCTCCCCATTTCCAAATTGAAACTATAAATACAATGATAAAAATAAATGAAATAACAAAATTATTAAATCGTATAAATAATGTATTAATCATCAACGATAAAAAGTAAACAATACAAACGATTAATATGTTCCGAATTAAATTTTGCTTTTTCCCATCTATAAAATAGTAATTCCACAAGTTCACTTTTTTAAAAATGTTCTGTAAAATTATTTTTAATACTCCTACTTTATTTTCATGAGGATTGATTTTACGTTTGGTTTTTGAAAAACGTTTAGTTGTATATAGTAGAAGTAAAAAACCGAAGCAAAAAATGATGTAATATAAAATCATACGGGCTCCGCAAAAAT
>SAMEA104404098__coassemble_54_pt1 | contig 12063 bp, 10 predicted proteins | sample SAMEA104404098__metabat2_low_PE_002 | metagenome-assembled genome bin SAMEA104404098 (sample SAMEA104404098) | Balaenoptera acutorostrata | reverse complement strand
AGAGAGTTTTATCGTTACCCGTCGTTACTTTGATGATGAAAATTACCCACGTGGTTTCGCACGTCACGGTGATTACACAATCAAAGAAGCACAAGTTTTAGAACAATTTGGACAAGCATTCAAAGCGTTAGATAAAGGTGAACGTGCCCCAGTAACTGAAGAAGAAAAATCTTTTGTTGCTTTCTGTCGTGGCGAACACCCAGCAGAAACTTTCTTTGAAAAAGTATGGGGTAAATACCGTACGCGCATCGCTTCTGCAAAACGTGTTTACACGCTTTCAGGCGTTATCGCAGACAATATTGAAGATTTCTCAGGCGAATAATTCTCTGTCTTAGTTATCTATCCAATAGTAAAACTTCGCCACAATTTTTATAATTTATTTATAAAAACTGTGGCGTAATTATTTATAGAGAATATTAAACATCTAATAATACGAGGATTGCTGCATCACCGCCCCACTCTTTGGGTGCTTGGTGTAATGCTCTTACACGTGGATGTTGAACTAACCAGCGAGGAATTTGATTTTTTAATGTAAAGGTTCCGTATCCCGTCATGATGCTGGCACAAAAGAAATGTTCCCTTTCACAAGCCAGTAGCAATGCGGCTAACTCCATTTTTGCTTGTTTTTTCGTAACTCCATGCAAATCTAAAAATATTTCTGGTGAAAAATCGCCGCGACGCAATTGTTTTAATAAGTGACTATCCTCGCCTGCGCGTAAATAGCGGACTTTATCCTCTTCATTTAATAAAGGTTCATAACCGTCTGAAAAGAAAAACAGCGCATCTTCCGTTTCACGCGCATCACGTAAAACTTGTTTTTTCTTTTTCACCGCTATCCTTTTCGGCACATAAGTATTTTGATCTAAAGGTTTTACCCCTTGCATAGCACTTCTAAAAAGCGCCTGATCATCTAGATCTTTTTCCATTGTCTATGCTGTTTCCTCATCTAAATTTTTTATTTTAAAAAAGAAGAACCAATATTTTACCAATAAAAGTGCCACAATGAGAACTTTTGCCCATACAACTGGCGTAAAGATAAAGCCTATCGTAAGCATGATAGTCACGAAACCTAAAATCCAAAATTTAGATTTTTTACTCATTGCACCTTGCTCTTGAAAGGTTTTTAAATGCTTTTGATAAATCGTGGTTTGTAAAAACCACTGATGAAGTCGATCTGAGCCTTTTGCAAAGAAAAAGAGTGTCAATAATAAAAATGGGACAGTGGGTAAAATCGGTACTACTACGCCCACAATGCCTAATACCAAAAAAACAAAACCTAGTACAATATAAAGTGCTTTCATTGTATAACCCGCTTAAATCATAAAATAAAGGATAAAATCTAAACCATACAGATTTTTAATTTAAATGCAACTGAAAAACATTCTTATTTAAATTAAAATTTACGAGAACTTATGCCGCTCTCTTTCATAATCCCTTATAATAGACAATTTTAAATAAAATTTAATTCTCCATTTTCATTAAAATATTAAAAAGGATACTTAATTTGAATATTGTGAATCGTATTTTTGATTGGTTTGAGTCACGTATTGATCCTTACCCAGAAAATAATCCACAACAGTTGCAACACGGATTATTTGGCTTTGTTTGGTCAAGCCTTAGTGGTATGAAAGGCTGGATCCTATTACTTGCCTTCCTCACCATGGGCACGGGGATTATTGAAGCACTCCTCTTCCAATTTATGGGCGTTGTCATTGACTGGCTAGGTAAATACACGCCACATCAACTCTGGCAACAAAAAGGCTATTTATTGTTAGCAATGGCAGGGGTTTTAATTGTCAGCGTGTTCTGGTCATTTTTCTCCACCACCACTCGTCTTGAAGCCTTACAGGGAAATTTCCCTATGCGCTTACGCTGGGATTTTCACCGCCGTATGTTGGGGCAAAGCCTTAGCTTTTATCAAGATGAATTTGCTGGGCGTGTTTCGGCAAAAGTGATGCAAACCGCGCTTGCAGTACGTGATAGTGTACTGACGCTCGCCAATATTATGGTGTACATCAGTGTTTACTTCGTGACATCTGGCGTCATTCTTGTTTCATTAGATACCTATCTCATTGTGCCTTTTTTAGTTTGGCTGGGACTTTTTATTACTATCCTTTATTTTATTATTCCTCGCCTTTCTAAAACGGCACAAGAGCAGGCTAATGCGCGTGCTCTGATGACAGGTAGAATTACGGATGCGTACGCCAATATTACCACCGTAAAATTATTCTCTCATGCCTCTCGTGAAGCAGATTATGCTAAACGTTCAATGGAAGAATTTATGGTTACTGTACGCAAACAAATGCGTTTAGCCACGTATTTGGATACGTTGACTTATGCCAATAACGTACTTTTAATTCTCTCAACAGCCGTTTTAAGTATTTGGCTTTGGAGTGCGAGTTTAATCGCGGTTGGAGCAATAGCAACAGCGATTGCGATGACTTTACGTGTGAATAGTTTATCGCATTGGATTATGTGGGAATCTGCCCGTTTATTTGAAAATATCGGTACCGTAAATGACGGTATGCGTACGCTTTCAAAACCACATACGATTCTTGATAAACCGAATGCACATCCATTAGATGTAGGCAAAGGTGATATTCATTTTGAACATGTAGATTTTGCGTATGGTGATAAACCACTTTTAAAAGACTTTAATCTACATATTAAACCTGGTGAAAAAGTGGGACTTATCGGGCGCTCTGGAGCGGGGAAATCAACTATTGTGAATCTCTTATTACGTTTCTATGAGCCACAATCAGGTGAAATTAGTATTGATAACCAAAATATTGCCGATGTTACCCAAGAAAGTTTACGTGCAGATATCGGCTTAGTGACACAAGATACGTCACTTTTACATCGAAGTGTGCGTGATAATATTATCTATGGTCGTCCAGATGCAACAGAAGAGGAAATTTTGCAAGCCGCAGAACGGGCTAAAGCGGCTGATTTTATTCCACATCTTACCGATCCAAGTGGTCGCTCAGGTTTAGATGCACATGTTGGTGAACGAGGCATTAAGCTCTCAGGTGGACAACGTCAGCGTATCGCCATTGCACGCGTTATGTTAAAAGACGCGCCTATTTTGATTCTTGATGAAGCAACCAGTGCATTAGATTCAGAAGTGGAAACTGCAATTCAGGAAAGCCTTGACGAAATGATGGAAAACAAAACAGTCATTGCAATCGCTCATCGCCTTTCCACTATCGCAGCGATGGATCGCCTTATCGTATTAGATAAAGGTCATATCATTGAGCAAGGTACACACCAAGAATTACTTGCTAAAAATGGACTTTATGCCAAATTATGGCAACATCAATCAGGTGGGTTCTTAGCGAACCAAGATCACGCCTAAATAAAAACACGCCCCAATTTTCATAAAATTTTTCGAAAATTGGGGCGTGTTATTTTTAGTTTAATTAGTTCGTATTGATTTGAATATTTGCATTCTTACGCAATAAATCAATCCAGTTCTTTTCAAGATCACCGAGTTTATTACGCATCAACATTTCATAGGCTTTTTGCATATAAACTTCATTTGTGACATTTTGCTGACGACTTCCCGTTACCTCTAAGATATGCCAACCAAAGGTGCTTTTGAATGGTTGAGAAATCTTACCTTGTGGGGTGGAGAGAATCGTTTTTGCAAAAGCTGGCGCATACATATCAGGGAATTGGTACCCAAGATCACCTCCATTTGCACCAGATAAATAATCTTTAGAATATTCCAATGCTGCTTTACCAAAGCTTATTTTTTTCGTCAAAATATCATTACGGATTTTAGTCAATTTTGCTTTTGCTTCGCTATCAGTCATCAATGGATTTATAGTCAGTAAAATATGACGAACATCATATTGTTTAGCCGTAATTGGCGCATGCTTGCCAGCAGATTTTGCCTCTGCTTCTAATTTTTTCGCTAACGTTTGGATTTCATTACGATTAATACTTTGACGTAACGTATTGACTTCTTGTCCAATCACTTGATCACGTAAAGTTGCCATACGTACTTGTTGTTGCAAAGCAGGTGCAATCTGTGCCGCTAATTGTGAACGATATTGCTCAAGGTTAACGCCTTGTTGTGTTAATGCTAATAAAAATTGCCCATAACTCATCCCATTACGCTGTGCAATTAATTGCATTTGACGATCAACTTCTTGCGTTAAAATTTTCTGAAATTGTTGTTGCGGAACATTAATTTTCGCCTGTTGCAATGTGGTTGCCAACAATGCCTGCGTAATAAGTTCATTCAGCGCTTCTTTACGCGCAGCAGGGGTTGCTTTGTGATGTTGTAATAGCTGGTTAACTTGGCTTTGTAAAATAGGTGCACCATTCACACTTGCTACAACACGATCACCTAGCGACTGGGCTTGAGCATAAAAAGCAGAAAATCCTATGCAGGAAACGAGTAAAGTTTGTAATGTTTTTTTTCTCATTAGATTTTTCCTAAAATTCAACTATTTATTTAGTGTATAAATTAAACAGAAAGTTCCCTAATCTTCTGCTAATACCACATCATAAAAACCATCAGAATGTTCTGTATGTACCTGAACTTCCTGTTGCTTAGTTGTGGTAACAATTTTACCGACATAATCCGCTTGAATTGGAAGTTCTCGATGTCCTCTATCGATAAAGGTAACTAATTCAACACGTTTAGCGCGCCCAAACGTCATCAGAGCGTCTAGCGCGGCACGAATAGTTCGCCCTGTACAAAGAACGTCATCAACTAAAATCACAGTTTTATTATCAATATTAATAAAACTTGTTGCCCCATAGTAGGTCGGGTAAAGTTCTGTATGTTCATCTACAAAATCATCGCGATATAGCGTAATGTCTATATCAAAAGAAGGTAAACTTTTATTCGTGAGTTTTTGGATCTGGTCTTTCAATAAATGAGCAATATCCGCGCCACGGCGTTTAATTCCAACAATAACAATATTATTTAAGTCATTGTGTTTTTCGACAATTTCGTAGGCGATCCTAGAAACCGTATGAATAAATTGAGTACTATCAACAATATTTTGTTTATTCATCGCAATTCCCCTAATCAATGGATAATTTTCAAACATTATAGCCTATTTTTTAATAAAATTGCGGTCATCGTCAACTTTGTAAATAATTTTGTAAAATTCCTTGGGTAAACTGTTTACGTAAATAAAATCCTAATGGTAATGTTTGAATAATTTCTCCCTGTACATTAATACCCGTAGTTAACGCACGACTGTTGGCTGCTTTGGGGCGTAATTGTAGCACTTCACCTAAACTTGCATTAATTTCTTGAACGCGTCCTAGGATAATGTAATCCATCAATTCCTCCCAATCGCGTTTTAATAACCATTCCTGCTCGGCTGTCGGTTCCCATAAAATGGGAGCGCCCACCCGCCGAGTGGCGAGGGGAATATCTCTTTCGCCCTCAATTGGTATCCATAATACTTTGGCAAGCTTATAACGAACATGGCTCGTTTCCCAAACAATCCCTGTCGTTTGAGTCAAAGGTGCAAGACTAACAAATGTGGTTTCGAGTACCTTTCCATTACGATCAATCGGTAAGGTTTTTAATTCAATACCTAATGCCTGGAAATCACGTTCTGCTTTGCTTCCTGCTGTAGCGCCAAGCGCCTGTTCAATTAAATTTCCCACCCAACCTTTATGTCGTTTTAAATTTTCAGGAACGGATAAATTTAATGTGTGTGCTATATCAGCAAAAGTTAGTCCAGCAATTGCCCATGCTCTTTCTAAAAGTTCATTTTCAGTTTTAGGAGGAGATGCATGCATGTTGGTATTCCCATCTTACAAAAACGCACCGAAAAACGGTGCGCTTTTAACTCATTAATTAACAATGGTGTTTTTCACGATAAGCCACTAAATCTTCAATGGTCATAACCGGATAATCAAATTGTTTTGCAAAAGCCACAATTTCAGGTGCACGTGCCATTGTGCCATCATCATTAGTGATTTCACAAATTACACCAGCAGGTTTAAAACCAGCCATGCGAGCTAAATCTACAGAAGCTTCTGTATGACCACGGCGCACTAATACCCCCCCCGTCTTCGCTTTTAATGGAAAAACATGACCTGGTCGATTTAAATCACTTGGTGCACTATTTTCATCAATCGCTGTTTTGATGGTGGTTACACGATCGCTTGCACTCACACCTGTGCTCACACCTTTTGCCGCTTCAATTGTCACCATAAACGCAGTATGGTTAACACAATTATTATTTTCAACCATCACTGGAAGTTCTAATGCTTGGCAGCGTTCATCTGTTAAACACAAACATACGATCCCACTTCCATAACGGATAAGTTGTGCCATTTGAGGAGCAGTAATGGTTTCAGCAGGGAAGATGAGATCCCCTTCATTTTCTCGATCTTCATCATCTAAAACGAGAACACCCTTTCCGGCTTTTAATGCAGCTAGTGCGCGTTCAACACGTTCTTCTGCGTTCCCAAATGAAGATAAAATAGACTGATTCATAGTAAAATTTCCTTGAAATAAAATTGTTGTACTTGAATCAGGGCTTGATGGAAAAGTAAAAGACGATAAAAATATCGTCTCAAAAATCACAACGTGATTAAAATTCTCTTTCATCCAGACTATGACTGTCGGCTTTGGATTCTCACCAAATCTGCTGTCTTTGCTTTAGCAAACGCTCGTGGGCTTATTTTCGCAATTTGAAACTTACCACCGGTAGGGATTTTCACCCTGCCCTGAGAACTCTCATAGTATAACTGAATTCCTTGATAAAAAAAGCGTCTTTCCTAGCAAAACGGACGAGAAAAAATTTTTATTTAGCGTTAAGATTGATACAATATCCACTCACTTATGAATCATTCGGAGGCAACTATGTCAGATTTCGATAAAGATAAAATTGAAAACTTTTTCCATCAAATTCAAAGTGCATTACCTGCTGGCTTAAAAGAATTTAGCCAAGATACGGAAGAAAAATGCAAAGCCTCATTTAAAGCGCGCTTAGTTGCTCTCGGCTTTGTCACCAAAGAAGAATTTGAAGCGCAAGCCGCTCAAATCAAACAATTACAAGATCAAATTATCCTCCTTCAAGATCGTCTTGATGCTTTAGAAGGTAACAAGGATCAATAGAATTAATTATACCAAAGGAACTCGTGTATGACGGATTTTTCATATTTACAAACCAAACGTAAGCAACTGAAATTAAAAGTTAATGATGTTTGTCAAAAAGCTCAGATTACACGAGCCTACTTCAATCAATTAGTCAGTGGGAAAATTAAAAATCCAAGCGCAGCAAAACTTCAAGCTTTGCATACAGCACTAGAAATCAGTGAGGATCCAATGCGTAAAGTGGGCGTTATTTTCGGTAAGTTTTACCCTGTACATACTGGACACATCAATATGATTTATGAGGCTTTCAGTAAAGTCGATGAATTACATGTTGTGGTTTGTAGTGATACAGAACGAGATTTACAACTGTTTTTAAACAGTAAAATGAAAAAAATGCCAACCGTTCAAGATCGTTTACGTTGGATGCAACAGATTTTTAAATATCAAAAAGGACAAATCTATATCCACCATCTTATTGAAGATGGCTTACCAAGTTACCCTAATGGCTGGCAAGGCTGGGCAAACCGCGTGCGTGCGCTTTTTGCAGACAAACACTTCCAACCGTCTGTGGTTTTCAGTAGTGAAATCCAAGATAAAGCCCCTTATGAAGAATATTTAGATTTACAAGTAGAACTTGTCGATCCACAACGTAATTTCTTTAATGTCTCCGCAACGAAAATTCGTAATAACCCATTTGAATATTGGAAATTTATTCCTAAAGAAGTGCGTCCATTCTTTGTAAAAACCATTGCTATTTTAGGAGGGGAAAGTAGTGGTAAAACCGTCCTCGTCAGCAAACTAGCCAATGTTTTCAATACCACTTCTGCCTGGGAATACGGCCGGGAATTTGTCTTTGAAAAATTAGGGGGGGATGAGCAAGCTATGCAATACTCCGATTACCCTAAAATGGCGATTGGGCATCAGCATTACATTGATTATGCACTACGTCACGCACATAAAATTGCTATCGTAGATACCGATTTTATTACTACCCAAGCTTTTTGTATTCAATACGAAGGAAAACCTCATCCATTCCTTGATTCTATGATCAAAGAATATCCCTTTGACGTAACGATTTTGTTGGATAATAATACGAAATGGATTAACGATGGGCTTCGTTCTTTAGGCAACCAAAAGCAACGTCAACAATTCCAACAATTATTAAAAAAATTATTACATAAATACAATGTTCCTTACATTGAAATTGAATCACCAAGTTATTTGGAGCGCTACAATCAGGTGAAAGTTATTGTTGAAAAAATTCTCAATAACGAAGAAATTGAACCCTTATTCACGCGGGAGTAACTTATGATCCTATTTGCTGGCGATCCTCATGGTAGGTTCGATCACTTATACCCTTTTTTAAAACCTGATGAAAATGGTCAACTTCCAGCGGTCATTTTATTGGGTGATATTCAAATCCATTCACCTAACGAATTAGATGAATTGGCCGAACGTTGCGATCTGTGGTTTATCCATGGTAATCATGACACTCGTACCCCTGAAACCTATGATGCACTATGGGGAGAAAAATGGAAGGATCGCAACTTACACCGAAAAGTGAAAACTATTCAAGGAGTTAGAATTGCTGGACTTGGTGGTGTGTTCCGCGGAAAAATCTGGATGCCGCCAAATAAACCGATGTACCACGATCCCATTCATTTCTGTCAATATTATTACCAAGAAAATTTGTGGCGACAAGGACTCCCCTTGCGTCATCGCGCAACGATTTTTCCCTCCGATATAGAAGCATTGGCAAACCAAAAGGCTGATATTTTAGTCACCCATGAAGCACCAAAGCCCAATCCCTACGGATTTGCAGTGTTAAATAGATTGGCACAAAAAATGGGCGTCAAACATATTTTTCATGGTCACCACCACGAAAACTATGTTTATCCTCATTTTAAAAAATACTCCCATAAAGTAACAAATGTCGGATTTCGTAGTTTAGCTGATATCAATGGTCACCATATTCTTACGAACATTGATGACCGTTAATTAGACACGCCCCAATTTTCGAAAAAAATTTTATTTTTATAACTTTTGAACACTAGCTCTATGCTTTTGTTCAAAAGTTATTTAGTATATGATCTGTATCAAACAAAATAATAAACTACGCTTAATAAATCTACTTATGAATTTGGGAGACTCGTATGAAATTATCGCGTCGAAATTTTATCAAACGCGGTGTTATTGCGGGAATTACTGTATATACGGTGCCTGCTCTAGCCCAGTTTAAACTTGATCTAGATGGACAAAGCAACCAAGTAAGTCCAGAACTTTATGAAAAATGGTCCACTAACGGTGAAACCAATTTCCGTATTGATGCTATTGCAAAAGTTACCGGTGAAAAAATTTATGGTCGTGACTTACGTGCAACAGACATCGAGGGTTGGCCAAACTCACAAGCATTCGCTTACTATATCCGTGCCACTAAAGCCGATCAGCTCTATGAGGGCATTGATATTGATTTTTTACCCGCACCATTAAAGCCAATCAAAATCATCACCGCAGAAATGCTTGAACAAGATGGGATTGTTCTACCACACTTTTATGGAAAAAACCCATTAGTGAAAATCGGTACCGTTCCAGATTATTTAGGTCAAGCTGTCGCGTTACTAATTTTCGACAACTTCCTTGCTTACAGCGAGGCTAAAAGTTTATTGCAATTTAATCCATCCGTTGTGAAATATGGCGCGAAAGCACCACTGGCGTATAAAACTATGAACCCATGGGGCGTTCACCGCATTACACGTATGGAAGGTAATCCAGCAGGAACACTACCAGATAAATATAGTCCTCTCCAAAATGGTCTCCCACACGTCGACTATGTTGATTATAAACCTAATTGGCCCGCACCAAATGCCAATGGTACGCCATTAGAGCAACAAATGGCAGTCGCAAGCGAAATTTCAAAAAATTTCGAGAATGAAGATTACTATATCCTCAATCGTACTTACAAAACGCAATTTGTAGATCCAATGTTTATGGAGCCAGAATGTTTTAATGGTTGGTACGATGAAAAAACACAAACATTCCATACTATTCCAACCTTACAATCTATTGAAGATTTCTATACCAATGTTGCCAATATGTTGGCAAACGGCCCATTAGCAGGAAAAGTCAAAGATTTAATTGTACATTCTCCCTATGTAGGTGGTGGTTTCGGGGGTAAAGATCACTCTATTACCGCTTACTATGGCTTAATTGCTGCCATGTATCATCACAATCCAGTGCGCTTGGCAAACGATCGTTTTGAGCAATTCCAAAGTGGACTCAAACGCCATCCATTCATTATGGAAAATCGTTTAGCAGTTGATAAAAAAACAGGAAAATTCCAAGGTATTATCAGTAATATGCAACTTGATGGGGGCGGTCGTGCGAATTTAAGTTCTGCTGTGGCATCAGTTGGAGCAAGTGGTTTGCAATCTATTTATTATTTCCCACAAAATGATATTACGGCTGTAGCTTACGTATCTGAAAACCCAGCTGCTGGTTCAATGCGTGGTTTTGGTACAGTACAAACCATGTTTGCCATGGAAAATATGGTCAATGAGGCTGCTCAGGTCTTAAATATCGATCCGATCGAATTACGTTTACGTAATGCGCTTCAACCAGGTCAGGCAAATACACAAGGTGGCGTCCCAACCAGTCCAGAACGCTACACTGATATCTTAAAAGAAGTTCAAAAACACGATATGTGGACAAAACGTGCCGAACGTAAAAAAGCACATGAAGCGAAATATCCAAATCAAAAATTCGGTACGGGTTTTGCAATCTGTACTAAAAAATTTGGTACGGGTAACGATGCGCCAGCAACCTATATTGAGATGAACGAAAAAGGTCAACTCATCGCGGGAATCACTGCTGTTGAAATGGGTACGGGTGCGCAAACTGGGCAAGCTGCAGTCATGAGTAAATATCTTGGTCATGGTGCTGACATCATGAATTTAACCGAAGTTAAAACATGGGATGCATTACAAATGCAAGCGACGAAGTCGCCGTATGCGATGACTGAAGATTACGTTAAACAAATGCAACAAAACCCTCGTTGGGTAACCACAAAAGTATTTGATTCCGCAGCATCTAACTCAGCTTATTTCCAAAGTAAAACTACTGAAAATGCTGCAAAAATTATTTTCCGTTACGGGCTATGGCCTGCTGCCAAAGCGATTTGGTCAAAACTCTACTTCTCAGGAAGCCAATATGCAGATATTAATTTCGGTGCCCCTGAAGAGGCGACTTGGGTAGACGGAAAACTTACAACGCGTGGCTTCATTCCACTTGATTTACCAACTCTTGCTCAATACGCCCACCAACACGGTTTTGTGACCTCAGCAATGGTGCATAGTTATAACAGCTGGGCATGGGTAGAGGCAGACTTCACTATTGAAGGTGAAACCCAACGTTACGAATTAGACGCCGTGGCTGTAAAATACGGCAAAGGTGCAAGCAAAGATAAGCAAGCCTTAATGACTAGCCAAGGCTGGCACGTATTAGATCGCACTAATACTGCGTATCCATCTCCTGCACTTCGTCATGCAATGGGAACGTACTATGCACCTTGTGCAACAATCGTTGATGTGGCTATTGATATGGGCTCTGGCGCAACAAATGTTATTCGTACACAATCTTGGGTTGATGCGGGTCAAGTTATTGTTAAAGAACTTGTTGAAGGGCAATTAGAAGGCGGTATCGCAATGGGTATCGGTCATGCACTTTATGAAACCTTACCAAGCGGTGAAGAAGGTCCAGGTAATGGTACATGGAACCTTAACCGCTACCAAGTAAGCCGTGCAAACAATGTTGGTGTTTGGGAAATGAATAGTATTCTTGTCCCACCAGTCGGTAAAAATGATCAATATAAAGGAATTGCAGAAGTCGTGATGATTCCTGTTATTCCTGCCATTATTGAAGCAATTTACCAAGCAACTGGCACCCGTTTTTATCATACCCCTGTAACTCCTGCTGATATGAGAGAGGCC
>SAMEA104404098__coassemble_53_pt1 | contig 12388 bp, 9 predicted proteins | sample SAMEA104404098__metabat2_low_PE_002 | metagenome-assembled genome bin SAMEA104404098 (sample SAMEA104404098) | Balaenoptera acutorostrata | reverse complement strand
TTCGCCGCATAAACTGCTGCTTTTTCATCTAATACAAGGGTGTATTTTTTTTCTTGTGCAACTTTATCAGTTGCTACTTGAATTTCTTTTAAAAGACGTTGATTAGTTGCAACAACCGCTTGTTGGTTTTCTGCGTTAAATGCCATTGAAGCTGATTGTAAACGTTCATATAGACCTTTTAGTTCACCTTCGCTTTTTTTAGCAAATGCTGCGATATCTGCTTGACGTTGTTTCATTTGAGCTTGTGTCAATTTTGGTGCAGCTTTTTCTAACGCTTTTACTTTTGTATCTACTTCTTTTGTGAATTTTTCTTTCGCTGCTAAGAATTGTTTTTCTTGAGCTTGAAGTTTTGCTGCAGGTGCTTTGAATTCCTGTTGTAATTTTTCAAAAGCAGCTTGGCGATCTGGGTGATGAGAGTACAAATATTGAACATTAATAATACCCACATTTTCATCTGCCATTGCAACACCAGATGCTAAGCCTGCTACTAAAGTAAGTGCGGTTAATTTTGCAATTTTTTTCATTTTAATATCCTTATGGTTAAAGTTTACTCATTTAAATACGGCTTTACACTGGGGTAAAGACCTCCTTACGTATACTAAGACGTAAATAATATAAAAAAGTTCACTAGAATGAGCTACCTACTGAGAATTGGAACTGTTCGATATCATCATTAGCATATTTCTTAATTGGTTTTGCATAAGAGAACTGCAATAACCCAATTGGAGAAAACCACTGGAATGCCACCCCTGCTGATGCACGGATACGAGATGGATCACCGAAATCTGGTAAATTCTTATACATTTTACCATCTTTTTTCCAATGTGTATCCCATACGCTTGCCGCATCCACAAAGACAGATGTTCTTACGTTAATTTGATTTTTGTCTGATAAGAATGGTGTTGGCATAATCAACTCAGCGGTTGCTAAACCCATTGCATTACCACCAACAACATCATCACTCTTCATACAGAAGTCATACCCACCTTTGTTATTTTCAGTTAGTGTACAGTTTTGACGATTGCCACGGGCATAAATAGCCGTTGGGCCTACGGCACCATAAGCAAAACCACGTAAGCTACCAATACCGCCCGCACTATAATATTGATAGAATGGTAAGCGGCGTCCACCAAAACCATCGGCATAGTTTGCTGATACTTTACCGTGAAGTACCCATAAATGATCGCGATCAAGTGGATAATACCCTTGTGCTTCCGCATTTAAACTATAGTATTTGTTGTCTGATCCTGGCAACATAACACGTCCACCGAAACTTGCTCTTACCCCTGATGTTGGGAAGAAGCCACGATCAAGGCTATTGTAATTCCAACCGAAAGAAAGTGGATAATCTAACGAACTAAAGTTCCATGCTCCATAATTCATTGACTCTTTATAAAGCCAACGATGGTATTCAGGCGCAACATCGTAAAGTTTATTTTTGATAATACCTACACCAATATAATAGGCATTATTCTCATTAACAGGGAAACTTAATGTTCCGTTCGCACCATAGCTCGTTTTACTATAGCTTGCTACGTTATCATTAGAAGAGTTGTCGTATTTATTATAGAAAATACTTCCACCTAAACTTACCCCATCTTTTGTGAAATAAGGTTCGTTATAGGTTAAACTTAAATTTTTACCATAATCGTCATGAGAACCCTGTAAAGCAATAGATGAGCCTAAGCCTAAGAAGTTATCTTGCTGTACACTGACATTATAGCTAAATCCACTTTCAGTACCGTAACCAATCCCGAAGTTAACACTACCCGTATTACGTTCTTTTACTTTATAAACCACATCTAATTGGTCATCCTTTCCTGGTACAGATACAGTCTGCGCATCAACCGTTTCGAAGAAACCTGTACGGTCTAAACGAACTTTCCCTAATTGAACCAATTGAGAAGAAAGCCAGCTACCCTCTTGTTGGCGCATTTCTTGGCGTAATGTGCTGTCTGAGGTTGAAGTATTACCTTCAAAACGAATTTCGCGCACGGTATAACGTTTACCTGCATTCACCACAAAGGTTAACGTCATAGTTTTCTTGGCATCATCAAACTGTGGACTCACTTGTACTTGAGGTTTACCGTACCCTTGGTTCCCAAGAACAGCTTTAATTTTATCTTCTGCGGCACTCACATCGGTTTGACGGAAAGTTTCGCCGAGTTTAATTTCTTCTAGCGCATCATCAAATTTGCTTGGTGCAATGCCACCGAGATCCCCAACGATCTGTGCATGCGTAACGCTGTATTGTTCGCCTTCGTTAATATCAATCGTCACATTCGCTTGAGTTTTATCTTTATTAAACTGAACGTCTGTGCCCGTAATCTGCATTTTTGCATAGCCATGATTGAGATAGAATTGACGAAGCGCCTCTAGATCTTTGCCAAATTTTGCTTCTTCGAATTTTCCGCCGAATAATTTCCACCATGCGGTTGGAGAAAGGCTCATTTCATCCTCTAAATCGCCCGCACTAAAAGCTTTATTGCCGTGGAAAGTGATGGATTCTAGTAAGGCTTTATCCCCTTCATCAATGATTAATTTTACGTTTGCGCGATTATTAGGGAGACGAGTAATTTCTGGCGTAACAGTCGCATTATAATGACCAGTGCTTTGGAAATATTTCACCATTTCTTGCGCAAAATTATTTAATTTTGCTTGATTTAAAATATCCCCCTGCGCAAACCCACTATTTTTTAGATTATCTTTAATCGCAGCATCAGGAATAGATTTATTTCCAGAGAAAGTGACTTTATTAATTGTCAATTGAGGCTGAACAGAAATTTTTAAGGCATTCCCAGATTGTTGTACACTCGGTGCATCATATCCTTCAGAATAAAGAAGACGCACTAAATTAGAAATATCCTGTTCATTTAGTGTAATTCCCGGCTTAATTGGAAGATGTGAAATAAAACTTTCCTGCGCATCAGGCTGGATTCCTTCAACATCAATATGGCGGACAACAAAAGGTGACGCAAATGTTGTTGCCGAACCTAAAAGCAAGCTGGTTACTAATATTTTTTTCATACCAAAAATTTCCCTTAATACTCTTACAAACGTAATAAATCATTAAATAAAGCAAAAGCCGTGAGCATTAATAGCAATATAGCCCCTATCTGATAAGCCATTTGCTGCACTCTTTCCGAAACAGGTTTGCGCTTAATGCTTTCAATTATTAAAAATAATAAATGTCCGCCATCAAGTACAGGCAATGGAAAAAGGTTCATAATACCAAGATTAACACTAATTACGGCTAAAAAACTTAAGTAGTAAACAAGTCCGATCTGCGCCATCATGCCTGCGCCTTTCGCAATAGAAATTGGACCACTTAAATTTTTTGCTGATAATTGACCAGTTAATAGTTTACCAATCACTTTAATAGTTAGCCATGATAAATTTACCGTTTTTTCAACACCTTGTTTCAGCGCTTTCCATGGATTAGACCGTAGAACTGTTTGATATATTGCACCGACTGGCTGAGATGATGGTGCAAGTCCCACCATAAAATGCCCTTTTGCATTTTTTACTGGATGAATTACGGTTTCAAAATGTTCATTGTTACGGCCTACACCCACTACAATAGGTTTCCCTTTTGCTACTTCATGGAGAAAATCAGTCCACTGAATTTCTTTACCGTCTACCTGTGTTAATTTATCTCCAACCTGCAAGCCTGCTCGAGCCGCCGGTGAGTCTTTTACTACACGGGATAATTTCATGTAGATAGTTGGCATCACTGGTTTAATCCCTAACGAATCAAACGCAGACTGTTTTTCCGCATCATATTGCCAACCAGTGATATTTAAATTCCTCTGGATAGTATGTTTATCTGTTAACGAAGTTAATGCGAGTGCGATTTGTTTTTCCCCTACTTTGGAAGCAAGCAACATATTTATTGTATTCCAGTCTTCTACTGGCTCACCATCAATGGCTGTAATTTGGGTATTGAGGGGTAAATTTGCTCGTTGAGCGATAGAATGTGGTGTGAGCTCTGCGATAACGGGTTTTAACGTTGGTATACCAATCATTAAAACGAGCGCATACAAAACAACCGCAAGGAGCAAATTCGCAATGGGACCCGCGCTTACGATAAACATTCGTTGCCATACGCTTTTATTATTAAATGCGTATGGTTTCAGAGCGTCTGGAACGTCTGCTTGACGTTCATCTAACATTTTTACATAGCCACCTAATGGAATTGCTGAAATAGCAAATTCAGTTCCAGATTTTCCCATTCTTCGCCACAACACTTTTCCAAAACCGATGGAAAAGCGTTCAATTTTGACTCCACAACGGCGTGCAGCCCAAAAATGCCCATATTCATGAAACGCAACGAGAATACTAATTGCTACCACAAATCCTAATACAGACCACACGACCGTCATTATTTATTACCTTTAAATTAAAGTACGTAGAAGTAGAAGAATGCAAAAAACGGTACAGCGGCCGCTAAACTGTCAATGCGATCTAAAACACCGCCATGACCTGGAATTAAATGACTACTATCTTTAATGCCTACATCACGTTTGAACATACTTTCAGTCAAATCACCTAAAATAGAAACAGCAACCGTTACGATTGAAAGTAAAATAAATTGATGCATAGGAACTTGGAATGCACTACCTGCAACAAATTTAACAAATACAAAAGCTAAAATTGCGGCACTAATTAAACCACCAAGTACCCCCTCCCATGTTTTTCCAGGAGAAACTTTTGGCGCTAATTTATGTTTACCGAAGGCACGTCCCGCAAAATAAGCACCAGAATCCGCTGCCCATACAAGGATAAAGACGTATAAGAGTAAAATAATACCGTGAGAAGAAGATACGAGATAATCATCTAAACGCAATTTTAAAACGGCAACAAAAAAAGGTACTAAGGTACAGCCACCGAAAATAAATTGAAGAAAAGTTGAATGTGACCAAAGTTTAGCTGATTTTGGGTAAGTTACGACAAAGCAAAGCGCGACTAACCACCAAATAACGGTAATAAAAAGAAGAGGTTGCGCAGAATTAATAAATACACGCCCTGCATTTAAATAGCTTTGGGAACTATAGATCCAGACAAAAAGGAAGCATCCAAAAACTGCAGAAACGAACAGACGCCAAAACGTTTTTCGGATATCTGCAAATTGCGTCCACTCCCATACAGCGAGCGTAGTGGCGAGCCCCACAGTTAGCGAGAAATAAAATGGATTGAATAAAAATAGTGCGGCAAAAATAAAAGCTAATAAAGCAATTGCCGATAAAACGCGATCTTTAAGCACAAAAAAGTCCTCGATTAGGAACCACCAAAACGGCGTTCTCGTTGTTGAAAGTTTAGTACAGCTTGATGAAATACCTGCTCTGTAAAATCAGGCCACAAGACATCCGTAAAGAATAATTCCGCATAGGCAGATTGCCATAGTAAGAAATTACTCAGGCGTTGTTCCCCACTCGTGCGAATCAAAAGATCGACAGGCGGTTCATCTTCCGTCACTAAATATTTTTGAAAATCATCTTCTGTTACATCATCTAATGCAACATTGCCACCATCGTATGCGATAGCTAATTTTTTAGCCGCTTGTAAGATATCCCAACGACCACCATAATTAGCCGCGACATTCAAAACTAGTGCAGTATTATTTTCAGTTAATTTTTCTACTTGCTGAATTTTATTTTGTAGTTTTTCACTAAAACGTGAACGATCACCAATAATTTTCAACCGAATATTATTTTTATGTAATTCATGACTTTGTTTTTCTAATGCCTGCATAAAAAGTAACATTAAAGCAGAAACTTCTTTTGCTGGTCGATTCCAGTTTTCACTGCTAAAGGCATATAAAGTTAATACACGAACTCCCATCTTTGTCGCATAACGAACGGCTTCTTGCACAGCTCGAACGCCATTCTTATGTCCAAAAATTCGCATACGGCCTTTTTGTTTTGCCCAACGACCATTCCCATCCATAATAATTGCAACGTGTTGCGGAACGTTTAAAGTTTTGTTTTGTAGCATTTGTTGTCTCAATAAATTTTTCGCGGCTAACTATACCACAAGCAAACAATGGTTAAAAAGTAGAAATGAATGCTTTTGCCATTTGTCTTGCTTCTTTGTCGATTGTCAGCACATCCTCTACCGATTTAATTGCTGTTGGTTGAATTTTTTCAACAACATATTGATTAATTTTAGCAATATCAGTGAAACGTACTTTTCGATCTAGGAAGGCAGCTACGGCAATTTCATTCGCAGCATTCATGGCGGTCGTTGCATATTGTCCCGCAGCAAACGCATCAATCGCTAATTTTAGACATGGATAGCGGTCGTAATCCGGTGCTAAGAAGGTCAATCCATTCAATTTATAAAAATCCAATGGCTCAACACCCGAGAAAATACGGTTTGGATAGGCCATTGTTTCCGCAATTGGCGTACGCATATCAGGATTCCCCATTTGGGCAATCACAGATCCATCAACATAACGCACCATAGAATGGATAATAGATTGAGGATGAATAATAACTTCCATCTCATCAGCACTTGCGTTAAAAAGCCAGCGCGCCTCGATATATTCAAGTCCTTTATTCATCATCGTCGCAGAATCAACGGAAATTTTACGCCCCATTGACCAGTTAGGATGGGATACAGCTTGTTCGGGCGTAATATTTGGAAATTCTTGTAAATCGGTATAACGGAACGGACCGCCTGATCCCGTCAAGACAATTTTACTCACACCTAGATCTTTTAACGGACAAAATCCAATTTGACGTTGTGCTTCTGGCGGTAGAGATTGAAAAATTGCATTATGTTCACTATCTACTGGCAAGAGTTGTGCATTATTTTTCTTTACTTCATCTAGGAAAAGTTGCCCGCAAGTTACTAAGCTTTCTTTATTGGCTAATAAAACTCGCTTACCTGCTTTAATCGCTGAAAGGGTTGGCAATAATCCTGCAGCTCCCACAATCGCTGCCATCACTTGATCCGCATCTGGATGTGCAGCTAAGTCACAGATAGCTTGTTCGCCACTTAAAACCTTTGTTGACGCCCCAATTTTCGCTAAATTTTTTGCTAATTCTTCTGCTGCAGCTTCATCTGCCATTGCAGCAAAATTAGGTTGAAATTTAATACATTGCTCCAACATTTTCTGCGCATTTTTACCACCAATCAGTGCAAATGCACGATATTGCATCGGATTGTGTTCAATCACAGATAAGGTACTTTGCCCAATCGACCCCGTTGAACCCAAAATAACCAAGTTCTGTTGCATATTCTTTTTCCTAGATAAATTAAAAAATTATAAAAAAGGACGCTCAGGCAAGCGTCCTAATTCAAAAGGATGATTAGAAATCAAGTAATTCTTTTTCTTTAACCGCTAATACTTCATCCACTTTTTTCACATACATATCTGTAATTTTTTGGATTTCATCTTGTGCACGGCGTTCTTGATCTTCACTGATTTCTTTATCTTTTACTAAAGATTTTACTTGGTCATTTGCATCACGACGAATATTACGTAACGCTACTTTACCTTGTTCCGCTTCTGCTTTTACAAGTTTGATTAAATCGCGACGACGTTCTTCAGTCAATGGTGGAAGTGGAACACGAATCGTTGTCCCTGCTGATGCAGGGTTTAAACCTAAATCTGAAGTTAAAATTGCTTTTTCAACTGCAGAAATCATACTACGATCAAAAACAGTTACTGCTAAAGTACGTGCATCTTCAGCAACAACGTTTGCAAGTTGACGTAATGGGGTTGCAGAACCATAGTATTCAACTTGGATACCATCTAAAAGACTAGGTTGTGCGCGTCCAGTACGGATTTTAGCAATATGATTTTTAAAAGTTTCAATACTTTTTTCCATGCGGTCTTGCGCATCTAATTTAATTTCATTAATCACGTTTTTTTCCTTCTATAAAAATATTATTCACTTACTAAAGTGCCTTCTGCACGCCCAAGAACCACATTGCGTAACGCGCCTGGTTTACCCATATTAAATACACGGATTGGAAGATGATGATCACGCGCTAAAGTAAAGGCATTTAAGTCCATCACTTTTAGTTCTTTACGAATGACATCATCATAGGTTAAATGTGAATATAAGGTTGCATCATCAAATTTAGCAGGATCTTTATCGTAGATTCCATCTACTTTCGTTGCTTTTAATACAACATCCGCTTCAATTTCAATACCACGTAAACAAGCAGCAGAATCTGTTGTACAGAATGGGTTACCTGTCCCTGCAGAGAAAATCACTACGCGTTTTTCACGCAACATTTTAATTGCTTCTGCCCAGTTATAAGTATCACAAACTGCGGTTAATTGGAAAGCAGACATTAATTTTGCATTAACATCGGCACGGAATAGTGCATCACGAAGGGCTAAGCCATTCATTACAGTCGCCAACATTCCCATATGATCACCAACCACACGGTTCATCCCCGCTGCTGCAAGTTTTGCACCACGGAAAAGGTTTCCACCACCAATTACTACGCCAACTTCCACACCCATTTCTACGAGTTCTTTAATTTCTGACGCCATTCTATCTAAAATTGTTGGATCGATCCCAAAGCCTTCTGGACCTTGTAATGCTTCGCCACTTAATTTTAATAAAATACGATTATAAATTGGTTTTTCCACCTTGAATCCCCTTTCTAAATTTAACTTACAAAATTCTGTGTATTATAAAGCAACCCCTAACTACTTAAAAGGATAACCTAAAGATAAGCGGAAATTTTATACATTTGATTTTTAATCACGTATAAAAAATCCCCAGCGTGGCTGAGGATTTTCCTTTTTATGCTTGAGTGATAAATTTCACACCCAATTCTATATCTTTATGTAAGGTTGGTAGCATCGCTTGAAGCGCTTTTTCTTCAAACTCACTTAGTCGTCCAATCGGAAGCAGTTCTGCAATACCATCTTTGCCAAAACGCATTGGTTGTGAGAAGAATCGGCTATATTGCCCGTCACCTTCTACATACGCACAGGCTACAGTATTTTCACCGAGTAGCCCTTTTACTAATGCACAAGTAAATCTTGCGCCTGCTTGTGCCATAGAAAGTGTTGCTGACCCACCACCTGCTTTTGCGTTAACGACTTCAGTGCCCGCATTTTGAATACGTTTAGTAAGAGTGGCAACTTCTTCTTCGGTCCAATCAACGTAAGGCACTTGTGATAATAATGGTAAAATTGTTACGCCTGAATGTCCCCCAATTACAGGAACAATCGTACGATATACATCTAGCCCTTTTAATTCAGCAACAAATGTTTCTGAACGTAACACATCCAACGCTGTGACACCGAAAAGCTTACGTTTATCATACACACCCGCTTTTTTAAGCACTTCCGCTGCAATGGCAACCGTTGTGTTCACGGGGTTGGTAATAATACATGTACAAGCTTTAGGGCAAACCTGTGCAATTTTTTCAACTAGATCTTTAATGATACCCGCATTGATATTAAAAAGATCAGAGCGATCCATGCCTGGTTTACGTGCTACGCCAGCTGTAATCACCACAACATCACTACCTTGTAACGCCAATGCTAAATCATCGCCGCAAAATCCTGTCACTTTTACTTCTGTTGGAATATGACTTACATCGACTGCAACGCCAGGTGTTACAGGTGAAATATCGTAAAGTGCAAGTTCACTTCCAGCTGGTAATTGGGTTTTTAAAAGCAAAGCTAATGGTTGACCAATGCCTCCTGCTGCCCCTAAAAGTGTGACTTTCATTGTATGCTCCTTTAATAAAAATAAAATAAATTATGAATAATAAATAAACTACATGCAGTTTAAATTTTTCTGTTATAGAACTCAAAATGAAAAAAGCCATATTGAGATCTAGCTCAAACTTTTTGCTATTATTTGCTGATTTTTACATTAATCATTATTTTTTTATCTGCAATTATTGTATAGTTTCACTCCATATAGAGCAAAAAAGGTGAGATTTCTCTCACCTTTTCTTTTACATGAATTTATCTAAAAATCGCATAAATTTTACCGAAAATCGGGGCGTGTTATTTTGAAGTAGGATTGCCTACTTCACCCTCTTGAGTTGTTAAATCACGCCATTCACCTTCTTCAAGATTTTCATCTAAAACTACATTGCCGATACGCCAACGATGTAAGCCAATCACTTTATTGCCCAATGCACCAAACATCCGTTTTACTTGATGATAACGTCCTTCTGTTAATGTTAAGTTCGCTTGGTAATCATCAATCACTTCTAAAACGGCAGGTTGCGTTGCTGTTTTTTCTCCGCGTAGAAGAATACCATCTTGAAAAGCCTGTACATAATGCTCTTCAATCGGATCGGCTAACGTTACCAAATAGGTTTTTTCACAATGATGTTTCGGTGAAGTAATGCGATGTGACCATTGACCATCATCCGTTAAAAGAACCAGACCAGTGGTATCGACATCTAAACGCCCCGCGCAATGCAATTTACCCGCTAATGGATAATCGAAAAATTGCAATACACTTGGATAATCCCGTTCGTCCGTACTACATACATACCCTTGCGGTTTATTTAACATGATATAATGTCCTTCTTCATACCATGCTAATGTTTCACCATCTAATTGAATGAGATCCTCTGCACTCACTTGCGCGGAGGCTAATTTTTCTATTTTATCGTTAACCGTTACAACGCCTTGGCGTAATACTTTACTCGCTTGCGAACGCGTCATGCCTGTTGCTTCAGCCAGAAATTTATCTAATCGCATAAATATCCTTGGTTAGTTTGTCTAATTCAGTTTTTCTAATTTTGCCAATTTTGCAATCAGCCATTTAATGCCTTCACCTTGGAATGCAATTTGTAAACGCGTATGCTCACCACTACCTTCAATATTGATAATGGAACCTTTCCCAAACTTCGCATGCTGCACTTTTTGTCCCATTTTCCATTCAGCACTATTCAGCATTGGGGTGGTTTTAATAGAACCCACTGCGTTTTGATTGTAAGCACGCGTTACTTTGCCTCGCAATCGAATTTCTTGTAGACATTCTTGTGGTAATTCTTCAATAAAACGAGAACGGCGATGAATTTCTTCTTTACCGTACAAACGTCGGCTTTCAGCATGGCATAATGTTAGCAAAATTTTGGCTCGCGTAATCCCCACATAAGCTAAACGGCGTTCTTCCTCTAATCGTCCCGCCTCTTCGAAAGAGCGTCCACTTGGGAATAAGCCTTCTTCCATGCCTACGATGAATACTCGCGAAAATTCTAACCCTTTCGCCGCATGCAATGTCATCATTTGTACACTGTCTTGATGCGCCTCCGCTTGTCCTTCGCCTGCTTCTAATGAAGCGTGCGTTAAGAATGCTGTTAAATCACTCAAGCCTTCTGCATCATCAGGTTTTTCAAATTCTTTCGCCGCCGTTACCAATTCTTCTAAGTTTTCAATACGGACTTCGCCCTTATCCCCTTTTTCTTTTTCATACATTCCATACAATCCAGAATGTTTAATCACGAAATCGGTTTGCGTAGCTAATGTCATACCTTGCGTTTCGGTACGCAAGTTTTGTATTAATTCAGCAAAACGAAGTAAGGATGTCGCCGCACGGCTTGTTAGATATTGCTCTTCAATCGCGACTTCCATTGCTTGCCATAAGGTAATTTGACGTTCACGCGTTAAATTACGCAAAATATCCATCGTCCGTTCACCAATCCCTCGCGTTGGTGTGTTGATGACACGTTCAAATGCGGCGTCATCTTGGACATTCGCGATAAGACGTAAATAAGCTAAAGCATCTTTAATTTCTTGGCGTTCAAAGAAGCGTAATCCTCCATAAATACGATATGGAATTTTCATCTTAATTAAGGCATCTTCAAGCACGCGTGATTGGCTATTGCTACGATACAAAATGGCACATTCGGATAATTTTCCGTTTTCTTCGCGCCATTTTTCAATTTGCGTTGCCACAAATAAAGCTTCGTCCAATTCATTAAAGGCAGCATAAATACCAACGGGATCCCCCGCTCCATCCGCTGTCCATAATTCTTTACCCAGACGATCCGTATTGTGAGAGATTAATTCGTTGGCACTTTTTAAAATATTGCCTGTTGAACGATAATTTTGTTCTAAGCGAATGGTTTGTGCTTGTGGAAAATCACGCAAGAAAAATTGGATGTTTTCTACTTTTGCACCACGCCAGCCGTAAATAGATTGATCGTCATCACCTACGATCATCACATTCCCCGTATTCCCAGCAAGTAATTTGATCCATTCGTATTGAATGAAGTTAGTATCTTGGAACTCGTCCACAAGAATTTGTGTAAAGCGTCGTTGGAAATGTTGTAAAATCAATGGATTATTTTTCCATAATTCATAGGCGCGTAGGAGTAATTCAGAAAAATCAACTAAGCCTGCACGATCACATGCCTCTTGGTAGAGGCGATAAATTTCAATCCA
>SAMEA104404098__coassemble_52_pt1 | contig 12415 bp, 7 predicted proteins | sample SAMEA104404098__metabat2_low_PE_002 | metagenome-assembled genome bin SAMEA104404098 (sample SAMEA104404098) | Balaenoptera acutorostrata | reverse complement strand
GCCCCCGTACAGATTCCCTTTTAGATTCAATTTAAAATTATCAAGGCGTCCTTTCGCATAATAGCCTCCAAATTTTTGGCTAAGAATAGGAATACCTTTTAAAGGAATGGTGGCAGATTGGAAAGTTACACTGGAAGAAGACATTCCTGTCATTTTGCCGCCCATGACATATAAATTTAAAAACGGCAGTACCCATGCATCAGCACGGAAAACAAAAACATCACTTTTTTGCTTACCATTTTCTGGAAAAAGACTGAGTTGACTATCAATAATTTTTTGTAAATTTGATTGGAGTGGTTTTTGAAAGATGACAGGGATACCCATTTGTGTAAATTGTTGCTTGGTGAGCTGTATACCTTCAAAACCAATACTGTCAATGGCAATTCCTTGCTGCATATGCATATAGCTGAAATTAAAACCGTAAGGTTTAGGTAAGGTGTAACCCAGATCTTGAGCTTCCTTTTTTAAAAATGGAAGAGAAAGCGTAAATGCTGATCCCGTGGGCGCGACACATAGCAATCCCGCACTAACAAAAATCAATTTATAAAATGACATAAGTTATTATTTATTCAAAGTATGACTAAGGAATAGCAGTCTAGTATAAAAAATAGTTAGAGAAAAGTGGGCGAAGACATAAAAAATACCGACACAAGGATGTCGGTATTAAAGAGAAATTATTTTCTTAGAAGAAAATCAACAAGTTGTTTTTCAATAAGATCCGTAAAACCGCCTTCACGATAGGCATAGCGTAACATTTGATAATTTTCAGGATATTGTTCCATTTTTTCTCTCACTAAAGTTGGAAATTCTTGATAAATTACCGTTGTGGTATCGCCAACAAGAAAAGCACTTGGGATAGAATGTGTTTCTTGAATTACTTTTTGTTGTTCGGCTGAATCAAATAATTGCGCTTTTTCTAGATCGTAACGTGGAATATAACGTAAAGTTAATAAAGGATTGTTACGCGCCATTTTCTCGACGACTGGGACAAAAACTTGACAGTCGGGGCAGAAAGGTTCTGCAAGGATAATCCATTCCTGTGGCGTTTTTAATTCTTCTAGAGCCGTCAGGGTGTCATAACTTAGCTGGATTTTTTCAAAAGCGGCGATCTGTTTCTCTGCATCCTCTTCGGAATTGAATTTGAGATAGTCTTGGTAATTAAACATTGCCATACTCCTGTCGTTAAATGAATAGAGGGTTCATTTTATGCGAAAAAAATAAAAAGAAAAGTGATCTCTCCCACGGAATTTAACATAAATTTTTACGAAAAAAGTGGCGTATTTTTTATAAAAAATAAATCACTAGCCACAACGCTTGCAAACCGTTAAAATATCTCGCTTAAATTTTACTTAATAATGATGAAAGAACAATGACGCAAAAACTCCATATTAAAACATGGGGATGCCAAATGAATGAGTACGATAGCTCAAAAATGGCCGATCTCCTTTTAAATACGCATGGCTTAGAACTCACTGAAAATCCAGAAGAAGCCGATGTATTATTACTTAACACTTGCTCAATTCGTGAAAAAGCGCAAGAGAAAGTTTTCCATCAACTTGGTCGTTGGAAAGAATTAAAAAAACAAAACCCTAAATTGGTTATTGGTGTAGGTGGCTGTGTGGCATCTCAAGAGGGTGAGCACATTCGCCAACGTGCACCTTACGTTGATGTCATCTTTGGACCACAAACATTACATCGTCTTCCTGAAATGATTAACCAAATCCGTGGTGGTTCACGTTCTGTTATTGATATCAGTTTCCCTGAAATTGAAAAATTTGACCGTTTACCAGAACCACGTGCTGAAGGTGCGACCGCGTTCGTTTCTATCATGGAAGGTTGTAATAAATACTGTACTTACTGTATCGTTCCTTATACTCGCGGTGAAGAAGTTTCTCGCCCAGTAGATGACATCTTATTCGAAGTGGCACAATTAGCGGCACAAGGCGTGCGTGAAGTGAATTTACTTGGACAAAACGTAAATGCGTATCGTGGTGCGACCTTTGATGGTGGAATTTGCTCATTTGCAGAATTATTGCGTTTAGTAGCAAGTATTGATGGTATTGATCGTTTACGCTTTACAACAAGCCATCCGATTGAATTTACAGATGATATTATCGACGTATATCGTGATACACCGGAACTCGTAAGTTTCTTACATTTACCTGTACAAGCAGGTTCTGACCGTATCTTAAACTTAATGAAACGTGGTCATACTGCGCTTGAATATAAATCAATTATTCGTAAGTTACGCAAAGTGCGTCCAAATATTCAAATCAGTTCAGATTTTATTGTTGGGTTCCCTGGTGAAACTGAACAAGATTTTGAAGATACGATGAATCTTATCGCACAAGTAAACTTTGATATGAGTTATAGCTTCATCTATTCTGCACGTCCAGGTACGCCAGCAGCAGATATGCCAGATGACGTAGATGAAGAAGTGAAAAAACAACGTTTATATCTCTTACAACAACGTATCAATAATCAAGCGGCACAATTTAGCCGTGCAATGTTGGGAACAGAACAACGTGTGTTAGTTGAAGGTCCGTCTAAAAAAGATATTATGGAATTAACAGGACGTACTGAAAACAACCGTATCGTGAATTTCGTAGGCACACCAGACATGATTGGTAAATTTGTAGATATCAAAATTACCGATGTCTATACCAACTCCTTACGTGGTGACGTAGTACGTACCGAAGATGAAATGGGATTACGTATCGCACAAACCCCGCAAGAAGTAATGGAAAGAACGCGAAAAGAAGACGATTTGGGCGTTGGACAATACCGCGTTGAATAATCAATAAAATTAACCCTTTTACGTTGAGTAAAAGGGTTGTTTTTTTACTAAGCCCCCATATATTGGGAGTACTTCCCAACAATTCTCTATTTTTACAACAATAATAATTAAAATTAAACACACAAGGAATTAACAGAATGAAAACAGTAAAAAAACAGAACAAGAAAACCGTAAGTGCGGTTAAGAAAATTCAGGACACTGCGCTTATTGATCCAAATCTTGCACGTGAACAGCAAAAATATGCAAATCCCGTGCCAAGTCGAGAATTTATTTTACAAATTATGCGTGAGTATAACGCCCCGATTTCCCGTGCAGAATTATTAGATATTTTGCAAATCGATGACGAAGAGCGCAAAGAAGGGCTACGTCGTCGATTACGTGCAATGGAAAACGAAGGGCAAGTTATTTTCACAAAAGGTAAACGTTTCGCGTTACCTGAAAAATTAGATCTTATTAAAGGTGAAGTTATCGGTCACCGTGATGGTTATGGCTTTTTACAAGTAGATGGATTGAAAAAAGATCTTTTCATTCCTAATCACCAAATGCGTGGTGTTATCCATGGTGATATCGTGTTAGCTCAGCCAAATGGTTTTGATCGACGTGGTCGCCAAGAAGTGCGTATCGTCCGTGTTTTAGAAGAACGTAAACAACAAATTGTAGGACGTTTTTTCCTAGAAAATGGCTTAGGTTATGTCGTGCCAGATGATAACCGCATTCAGCGCGATATCTTGATTCCAGATAATGCACGTCATAATGCGCGTATGGGACAAGTGGTGGTAGTACGTTTAGAATCTCGCAATGCTGGTTTTGGTCAGCTAGTGGGTGAAATTACGGAAGTGCTTGGCGATAACATGGCAAAAGGCATGGAAACTGAAATTGCTATCCGTCGCTACGATATCCCACATGAATTTCCCAAAGCAGTGCTAAAACAAAGTGAACAATGGGGCGAAAGTGTTCCAGACGATGCAAAACGTAACCGTGCAGATTTACGTGATTTACCATTAGTCACCATTGATGGTGAAGATGCGCGCGACTTTGATGATGCAGTATATTGCCAAGCTGAAAAAGACGGCTGGCGACTCTGGGTAGCAATTGCGGACGTAAGTTATTATGTACGCCCACATTCTTCTCTTGATAAAGAAGCCCATAACCGCGGAAATTCGGTTTATTTTCCAAGTCGAGTTGTTCCGATGTTACCAGAAGTATTGTCAAATGGCTTATGTTCACTAAACCCACAAGTCGATAGACTTTGTATGGTTTGTGAAATGTTCATTGATAAAGAAGGGCAAATCAAAGATTACAAATTCTACGAAGGCGTAATGAATTCGTTTGCACGTTTAACGTACAACAAAGTGGCAAAAATTCTTGTCGATAAAGACGAAGAATTATGCGAACGCTATGCAAATCTCGTGCCACATTTATCAGATCTTTACGATTTGTATAAAGCCCTTTTAACCGCCCGCGAACAACGTGGCACAATCGATTTTGAAACCATTGAAAGTAAATTTATTTTCAATGAAATGGGACGTATTGAGCGTATTGAGCCTGTCGTACGCAACGATGCGCATAAAATTATTGAAGAATGTATGATCGCCGCGAATATTTGTGCCGCGAACTTTGTTGAAAAACACAAAGAACCTGCATTATTCCGTGTGCATGCAAAACCAACTGAAGAAAAACTTAAAGCTTTCCGTGAGTTTCTAGGGGAATTAGGTTTAGGGTTACAAGGCGGTGATGATCCAACAACAGAAGATTTCGCTGAATTGCTAGAAACCGCACGCAATCGCCCAGACTATGAATTGATCCAAACCATGTTATTGCGTTCTTTAAGTCAAGCGATTTACTCAGCAGAAAATGAAGGTCACTTTGGATTGGCGTTACAAGAATATGCGCATTTCACCTCACCAATTCGCCGTTATCCAGATTTAACCTTACACCGTGGCATTAAATATGTGTTGGCAAAAGGAAAAGGATTAAAACGTAAAACGACCGACACTGGCGGTTATCATTACAGTTTTGATGAAATGGATGCACTAGGCGATCATTGTTCCATGACAGAACGCCGTGCTGATGATGCGACCCGCGATGTAGCAGATTGGTTAAAATGCGAATTTATGCAAGATCACGTTGGTGGCGAATATACGGGTGTGATTGCGTCGGTAACCAGTTTCGGATTATTCGTTCGTCTTGATGAATTGTTCATTGATGGATTAGTGCATATCTCAAGTTTACGTAACGAATATTACCAATATGATGCTGCATCTCAACGCCTTATCGGTGAAAATTCAGGTATGGTATATCGCCTTGGTGATCGCGTTAAAGTCAAAGTAATTGGTGTAAACTTAGAAGCACGTCAAATTGACTTTGAATTGTTAGACAGCGCACGTGGGGTGCGTAATTCTGGAAAAACAGCAAAAAAACGTTTTAAAGAGTTAGCAAGCAAAGAAACCCAACAGGCGGCATTTAAAAAGAATGCAAAAGCAAATAAGAAAAAAAGTACGAGTAAAGTAAGTGCAACGAAAAAGTCAGCATCAAAATCTCGTACAAAAGTGAGTAAAAAAAGCCGAGCGAAAAAAGCTTAGCGGTAATTTAATTTGATAGAAGTGAGAAAAAATGGCAGAACAAATTTATAGTATCCACGCTGTACAAGCATTTTTAACCCGTGCACCAGAGCGTTTAATTGAAGTTTATGTATTAAAAGGGCGTGATGATAAACGCCTTAATCCTATTCTTCAACAATTACGCCAACTTGGCATCGCTGTTCAATTTTGTGGTCGTGATGCCTTGGATAAAAAAGCACAGGGTGAGAATCACCAAGGAGTGATTGCTAAAATCCAAGAGGCAAAACCCCTTAATGAAAATGACTTAGATACCTTAATTGCAAATACTGCGAACCCATTATTGTTAGTGCTAGATGGCGTAACCGATCCGCATAATCTTGGCGCATGCTTACGTACTGCCGATGCAGCAGGGGTTACAGCCGTTATCGTACCAAAAGATAATGCGGCACAGCTGACCTCAGTAGCCCGCAAAGTAGCGTGTGGTGCAGCAGAAACGATGCCATTAGTGCGTGTAACAAACTTGGCGCGCACCCTTCGTGAACTACAACAACGCCACAACATTTGGGTAGTAGGAACCGCAGGTGAAGCGACCAGCACACTTTATGAAACCAAATTAATAGGCGCAACCGCACTCGTTATGGGCGCAGAAGGTGATGGCATGCGTCGCCTAACCCGAGAAACTTGTGATGAATTAATCAGTATCCCAATGGCAGGAAGCGTTTCCTCGTTAAACGTTTCCGTAGCAACTGGTGTATGCTTATTTGAAATCGTCCGCCAACGTATGGCTTAATAAAGTATTTCTATATCTCATATAAAAAAAGCCCTGTTTTTAAACAGGGCTTTTTATTTAGAAAATCACAATCTGAAAGCAATCACGAATTAAAAGCGCATAAGTTTTTTGCAAAAAAAATCGCAAAATTGGAAAGAAAATCTCCAAATTTTACGATTTTTTATTTAATAAATGACTAATAACATATTGAAAATAATACGTTATTCGCAAGGGTATTGTAACACAGCAAAATGAGAAAGGGAGTTACAACCAAGGGGCAGAGGCGGGCGGTTTTGATGAAATTGTAACACAGCAAAATGAGAAAGGGAGTTACAACCATTCGCAATCTATCTTCCTGATCTAGCTTATTGTAACACAGCAAAATGAGAAAGGGAGTTACAACTAGCCACAGTACACTGTAACTCTGCGATGGATTGTAACACAGCAAAATGAGAAAGGGAGTTACAACGATAGATATATTATTAAAGTAAAATTCGTTATTGTAACACAGCAAAATGAGAAAGGGAGTTACAACGTAAAAAATAATCAAAAAATCAGACAAGAAATTGTAACACAGCAAAATGAGAAAGGGAGTTACAACGAACAAAAGAAGATGGGTTCTACGACTCTGATTGTAACACAGCAAAATGAGAAAGGGAGTTACAACTTTAATTCTAATCTTCCCTTATCTCGATGCATTGTAACACAGCAAAATGAGAAAGGGAGTTACAACGCTCCGAGGGTTGTTGTGGTTATATTTAATATTGTAACACAGCAAAATGAGAAAGGGAGTTACAACAGTAGTCGACGTACATTGCACTTAGTGGTTATTGTAACACAGCAAAATGAGCGGTATTATCCCTCAAACTCACCAAGCCTATTTAAATACTCCATATAAAGTAATTTAGCCCCAATTAGTTTAAACTCAATTGCATTTTTATGCACTGCGTAATAAATATATCCACGTCTTCATGAGGCTTAATTTCAGAAAATATTTTCTTTTACTTTACTGTTTAATAAATTGTTTAGCCAACATTTCAAATGTTGAGTTTATTTTTATGGCAGTATGTGGGATAAGAATATAATTCCATTCCTTGTAATTATTAGCCCTACACCAATTACTAGCAATTTTACAGTACGAAACAGCTTGTTCGGATTTAGCCAACACATCAGGATCATTCATATTTTTTTCTGCTTTAACCTCAACGAGATAGTAATGATTTTCTGTTTCTACAACAAAATCAGGCTCATATTTTTTATGGCGATCGTAGGTAATGTTAAATTCATTCGGTGCTGGACGTAGCCATTTTAGTACGGTCTTTTCGCGTTCTAAAATACGAGCGAGTTCTAACTCTGGGCTACTGTCAAATTTTGTTTCTGGAAAAACACCTTTTTTAATATCTGTGAACAAAATAGAGGTAATTTTTAGTGTTTCTGAATGATTGTCAAACAATGCACATTTTTCTTGGAAATTATAACTAGATGGTAAATTATATTGACGTGTTCCAATCACTTCTTCTTGAATAAAACCTTCTTTGCAATAAAAATGATCGTCTTTCATCATTTGCTCATAAATTTGTGTAGCAATTTCATATTTCCACATTGTTACAATATTTTTAAGCCCAGTTTCGCCATAGCGTTTTTCGTATAAATAACATACTTGCGTGATCAATTTTTGAATAAGCGGTGCTTGGCTATCATAATCAATTTCAGGTTTTTTCCGTAATTCTGCCAAAATTGCTTTTTTAGGATTTTCCACTAAACTAATGCTATTTCCTTTTTGGGTTTTACTTTCACTGGCATTAATTAAGTTGATAGTCATAATATCGTTCGTTGTGGGCGTATGGTTGAACTGACTTACATCAATATCAAAGTCGTGAAAACCATATTCTTGTATACCGCTACTAGTAATTTTGATTTTAGGAATAGGAATAAACTTTTTCTCAAAAGTACGATATTTTTTCTTGGCTTCATCAGTGATCCACGTTGAAAATACGGCTTGATTTTCTTTATAGATTTCGCCTAAATCCTTGTCATTTTTTACTGTTTCAATAATGGTTTGGGTGATTTTTTCAGGCTTGAAAACTGTTTTTTGTGTTGTTGTAGAAAGATTTTGGTACAGTGTATTAAGTACTTCACGATTCATTTGCTGATCGATATGTTCGATGAGATGATCATTACTCACGCTTTGCTTAATGCCTAAGGCTTGATAAGCGGTTTCTCGCATTGTATCAGGGTGAATATCCAAAGCGATTTGAGTTTGATGAAACTGCTCTTTATGATCGTCAATCTCAATTAAATTTCCTTGATTAAAAATACTATCACCTTTCTGTGCTTCTTTGACAATATCGCTAAACTTATCGTGTGCAGTCAGCATTACTCGATCTACTATCGCATTACCTGTACGTTTTCCATAAGGTAATCGCAATCCTCGACCAATCATTTGTTCTCGCAAAATTTTTGAAGTGGCGGTACGCAATGGAATAATGGTGTAAAGATTGTTTACATCCCAGCCTTCTTTGAGCATATTGACGTGAATAACAATTTCAATCGGATTGTTTGGTTTTTCCACTTCAAGTAATAAATCAGTAGTATCTGTTCTTTTAGAATGGACAGTAATAACTTTATTTCGATATTTCCCATTAAAAAATTCATTGGAGCGAACATAGTTATCTACCCATTCTGCGTGTGTCGTGTCTTTACAAACCACTAAAACGAACGGTTTTACAGGCTGAATAATTTTAGTATCACTTGATTGATTTACTGCATATTGATGTAAAAAGTTTTTAGTTTCTTCGTGATGTGCTACACCATCTTGCAACATCATTTTATCGGTATTTTCCTCACCAAAACGATAAAAATTGATGTCTGCTCGTGTCATTGCGTAAGGGGTCCTGGTGTAGCCATCTTTTATAGCCTGTGAAAGGGGATATTCAAACACCACATTTTTAAATTTAGTTTGTTTGCTTTTCTCTGTCACGATAGGGGTTGCTGTCAGTTCTAACCCCAATAAAGGATTTAGTTTATTGATTGCTTTTATTCCTTGTTCTGCTCGGTAATGATGGCTTTCATCCATTAAAATTACAAGATCATCTAACTTCGCTAAATAGTCATAAAAGGCATCCCCTAATACTTCATTAACTTTTTTCATTGATACATTGTCTTTATTAAATTTATCAATGTTGTAAATAAAAATACGAGAGTCACCATTAGAAAGAATTTCAATTTGACGTGATTTATAATCCTCATCAGAAATCACATCTGGTTGATTATGCACAAAGCAGCCAAGCCCACCGAATACATATTTAGGATGCGATGGGTCACTAAATTCTCTTTTTAATTTGTCAAAAATCGTCGTGCTGGGGGCAACGATAAAAAAGTTTTTAATATTATGATTAGTGTATAAATAAGCTATAAATGCCGCCATCAAACGTGTTTTGCCAACGCCTGTGGCGAGAGCAAACGTTAGAGAAATAAAATCTCGTTCAAAATCACTACAAGTTGGATATTGTGCCTTAATTTTTTGTAAAGCTGTGGTTAAATCGATTGATTTACTTAAAGGCTCATTTTCAGTAATTTGTTTTATGCAGTTTTCTAAAATTTCTAATGATGTTTTTTGTGGCTTACGCAATGACATCACATTACTGATATATTTAATGTTGTATTCTGGAAATTTCATTATTCTTCCTCGTCATACTCTTCATATTGCGGTGGATTGATAATATTTAGTCGATAATCATCGTTATTAAATTCACACCGTGCTAGCAACATTTCAGGGATCTTTTTGATGGTAATTTGTGAATAAGTTTTTTCAATGTCTTTATCAAAGGATTTACAAGCAATGGATAAATGCTCATTTTCTGCCATTGTATCAGCGATACGTTGTAAAAAGGCAGCCGTTACATATTGCGTAGTTACGAGCAAATAAGCGTTTTCACCGTTAGATGACTGCTTCCAAAAAATATTTTTATCAGGGTTATAGGTAAAGTTTTCGTGTAACGCTATTGCATTTGCTAACATTTCAGCATTGTAATCAGGATTAATCACATATTCATCAAAATCATCTTTATTGATAAGGCTTGGGGCTAGTTCATAGAACTTATACGCACCGCCACCTTGCCAATTATCGTGTGTAATTTTTGTGGTTTTGAGTAATTTTTTTAGTGCCTTACTTTCATCAACTGTTACGACTTTTTCTACTTTTCGTAATAATTTTAAAAACTCACGAGCTTCATCAGACGTTAATTGTGCTGTATCAATATCATCATTATCAAAAGCATAACTTGCTTTTTTAACACTGATACCGCCTTGATCGGAGCCATCGATCACTTTATCAAGACGAACTTTACAATGTGTATAAGCGTGGTCGCCCATCTCTATGCCGATATAGCGACGGTTCATTTTATGGGCAACGGCAGCGGTTGTGCCACTTCCCAAAAAGCTATCTAGCACTAAATCCCCTTCGTTAGTAGCTAGGGTTAAAATGCGTTCTATTAGGCGTTCAGGTTTTGGTGTATCAAAAACATCATTAGGATTTATTAACTTAACTTCTTTTTTGGCTTCTTGGTTATCACCAACCTCATCTCTAAACCACAAAGTTAAAGGTACAAAGCCGTCTTTAACATCACTTAAAAACCTTTTATATCTAGGAACATTGTTCCCGCTTTCACCAAAATAAATGCGGTTATCGTTTATCAACTCTGTCATTTTCTCTTGTGCAAATCGCCAAGATGTTCCAGTAGGTGGCATAATTTTCCGACCTGATGGGGTCATTATAGGGTATATGTCTTTAGGATTAGGTGTTTTGACGTGACAGGGACCAGAAGCCCATACACCTCTTGGATCATTATCAGGATTTGTATATCCACTATCATTATTACGAGGTAATAAATTCGGTCGCCACGTTTCTTTGTTTTTTGCATAGACGTGAATAAAATCGTGATTATCTGAAAACCATTTCGCATCATTTGAACGTGTGTGTTTTTTATGCCATATCACTGTATTGATAAAATTTTGTCGCCCAAAAACTTCATCACATAAAATTTTTAAGTAATGTCCTTCGTCATCATCAATACTTATCCAAATACTGCCATCATCACTTAACAAATTTCTCAAAATTTCAAGGCGGGGTTTCATTAAGGAAAGCCACGTAGAGTGTTCTAAATTATCATCATAATGCTCAAAGGCTGCCCCTGTGTTATAAGGCGGATCGATATAAATACATTTCACTTTACCAGTGTAGGTTTGCTCTAAGGCTTTTAAGGCAAGTAAGTTATCGCCGTGAATGAGCATATTTTCTGTATTCGGATTATTGTTATAATTTGATTTTGTGACATCTTCAATTAAGAGTCGAGGTTCTACCTTAATTTTTTTATTTTTATCGGGCCAAGTTAATTCTAGTTTAGTGGTCATGGTTACTGTCCTTAAGTATCATCTATGTAAAATTATATCAAAAAACACCATTATATTCGTTAATATAATTATAAATACTTGTTTTAAATTTATTAGTCTAATTCTTTGAATAAGAAAATTATATTATAAACACCTATCGCTACTTTATAAAAAATAGGTAAAAAGTAGAAAACACTATTCTTTTAGCTAAAAAAACTAATTAAACCATAGTGGTAAAATTAAATAGCATTTAATATAACTGTTATATAATATCGGATTTTTGATTGGCAATTGCCTTAAAAGAAACATTAATTGCATTTTTAACATCTTTTTGCATAGCCCTATAATATTTAATCAAGTTAATTTCTTGTTCTGAAAATATTTCATCTTTTTTATCTTGGAACATTTTCCCCTCACCTGTTAATAACCAATTCAAATTAACTTTAAAAAGTTGATGCATTTTCACTAAGCATTCTGGGGAAGGGCAACGATCTTCATAAAGATAATTGTATAAAGCTCTATTGGTCACACCAATTTTTTCTGCAAAACTTTTTTGGCTAAGATTTAGTGTATCAATTAAGGTTAAGAGTCGCTTTTCTCTCTCAGTGTGTGCTTTATCCACCATTGGCATATCTCCAACGCATTTTATGTTGTTAAACTAATTATAAAACATAATTGTGTTTTGTAAATTTTATCATGAGTATAAACATTCCAAAATGTGTCATTTTTTAAAAAAGTTATTGAACAAATATTCCTATTGTGTATAATTTGTATGCAAAAGAACAATCGTTCTGCAAATAAGGAGTGTTATGACAATGAACACACTATCTCGAAAACGACACGGTCAACATTATTTGCTTACTCGGGGATCTAAAACCATTACCGCAGAAGATATTG
>SAMEA104404098__coassemble_51_pt1 | contig 12825 bp, 11 predicted proteins | sample SAMEA104404098__metabat2_low_PE_002 | metagenome-assembled genome bin SAMEA104404098 (sample SAMEA104404098) | Balaenoptera acutorostrata | reverse complement strand
GTATTTCAATCTGTTATTAAAATTCATAAATTTTAACGAAAATCGAGGCGTGATTTTTTATTTTTCATTTTTATTGATAAATTTTTACGGCAGGTTGCGTGAAAATTTTCTTATCTTCCCAACGCAGCATCGTGAGATGACGCCCCCAAACGCATCCCGTATCTAGCGCATAAATATTAGCAGGCATCGGGTGTCCTAATAAACTTGCCCAATGTCCGAAAATAATTTGTTGCTCTTTATAAAGTGGATTGTCTAATTCAAACCACGGCACAATTCCTTCTGGTGCTTGTTCTACGGGGAGTTTACATTCAAACTCTAAACGATGATCGGGATAACAAAATCGCATGCGCGTAAAGGCATTGATAATATAACGTAGGCGTGCCCAACCCGTTAAATCATTTGACCAACGATCAGGCTCTTCGCCGTACATATTTTCCAATAACCCTGTAAAATTTTCACTTCGTAGCACCTGTTCTGCTTCCTGTGCGCAGGCAACCGTTGTTGAAAGATCCCAATCGGGCGAAATTCCTGCATGGCACATGAGAAGATTTTTTTCTGGCAAATGCACTAAAAGCGGTTGCGCACGAACCCAATCAATTAGATCGGCAAAATCTGGGGCATCAAAGATGGCATCAACATGATCGCGTGCTTTAATTTTTTTTAAGCCAACTGCCGTACTAAGAAGGTGTAAATCATGGTTACCCAAAACACTTTGTGCTTGATTACCTAAAGATCTGACTAATTGTAAGCATTCCAATGACTTATCGCCACGTGCGACGAGATCGCCAACGAGATAGAGTTTATCTTCGCTTGGATCGAAATTGACTTGAGTAAGGAGCATTTGCAGCTCATCGTAACAGCCTTGAAGATCACCAACAAAGTAGGTTGCCATCTTACACCTCTTATCTTACTTATTCTTTTACCACAGGATTATCGTAAACCCAGTTTGCAATGTTCACAAAATCCGCCACGCTAAGATTTTCAGCACGCGCATTTGGATCGATGCCGAGTGCGATAATTTGTTCTTCAGATAAATATTGACCGAGTGCGTTACGTAAGGTTTTACGGCGTTGGTTAAACGCATTAGTACAGATTTTATTTAATAATTTTAAATCTTTTGCTACATACGGCAGAGTGGTATGCGGAATTAGACGGACAACTGCCGAATCGACTTTTGGCGCTGGTTTAAATGCTGTTGGTGGCACATCTAGCACAGGATAGACTTGGCAGAAATATTGTGTCATCACGGTTAAACGACCATACGCTTTGCTATTTGGTGCTGCGGCTAAGCGTTTTACCACTTCTTTTTGGAGCATAAAGTGCATGTCTTGAATGACATCACAGTAGTCAAAAAGGTGAAACATCAATGGGGTAGAAATGTTGTATGGTAAGTTACCGAAGACGCGTAATTTCTGACCTTTCTCTGCAAGATTTTCTTGCGCATAAAGATCTCGGAAATTAAATTGCATTGCATCGGTTTCAATCACGGTTAATTTGTGGTTTAAAAACGGATGGTGGCGTAAACGTTTAGCTAAATCACGGTCAAGCTCAACAACGGTTAAGTGTTCAACACGATCTGCAACCGGCTCAGTTAAAGCGCCAAGACCAGGACCGATTTCTACCAAAAATTGGTTTTCTTGAGGATGAATTGCGTTAACAATATCTAAAATCACACGATCATCGGATAAAAAGTTTTGACCAAAACGTTTACGTGCCGTATGACCTAAATGGGTTTTTGAACTCATATATTTTCCTAAAATAAATTTTTGAAAAAGAAAAAGTGCGGTATTTTCCCGCACTTTAACATAGTTTTATAGGGATGTTTAATATTGTGTTGCCCAGTGAGAAAGTAAAATACCTGTTGCAACACTAATGTTTAATTCCGTTTGTAATGGGTTAGTTGGAGTAAGATTTGGATGTAAATCTTGTGGCTGCATCAATTCATCATCAGCTTCTTCGCTCAATACAAAAACGACTTTATCATCAAATTTCATTTGCCCAAGTGAAGTTTTATTACCATTCGGGCTAAGATGAACTACTTGGTAGCCTTTTTCTCGTAGTAAATCTAAGGCGCTGATGTTATCTTCAGCGCTTAATGGGCGAATATATTCCATACCGCCTTCTGCTACACGTAAAGTTGCAGAATTATAGAGGTTTGCCATATTGTCACTAATGACACCGGTAACGCCAAAAATAGCCGCAGTACGGATAATGCCACCTAAATTGTAGGCGTTAGAAATACGGTTGACCAAGATAAGTGCATCTTTTTTACGTGGAATATCTAAGTAGCCAGAAAGCGTAAAGGTGCGTGGTTTTTTCACTAAGAAACAGATACCGCCATTATGCTCAGTACCGCTTGCCAGATTAAGCTCTTCTTGTGAAACCACGTGGTATGCTTTTTTATTTGCTGCTAAGTAACTAAAAATCTCACCGATGCGATGGGACATTTGCACTGTACTCCACGCACGAATGATATTTTCTGGATGTTCTTTAAAAAGTGCTAAGCACGCTTTTTCGCCATACACTTTCATTTCTTGGGCACGGTTTTGTTTAATTTTTTCAGGTGCGCGTGGTGAAAGTGGGCCGGTTTTTTTCTCGTAGCCTTGGGCTTTACGTTCCGTTTTTTTGATAATGACATTCACGGAACCTGTTCCAGTTGCCGTAGAGAGGGAAGTTTGAGTACGGGTGACTTGTTCTACTTCCTTACGTGCTGCTGGGCGACCACCTTTTTTAAAAGTTGGGCGAGAAGCTAATTTTTCTTGGAACGTTGTTTTTCCTTGTGATTTTTTTTCATCGGCAACACGTTCACGGAAACGGTTGGTTTGTTTGGATTCTTGGAATGTTGGTTTGCTTGATTTCATCATTGATTGCGATCCTCTAAATATGGCGGGATAATGATGGGTAAGATCATATTGTTCATTAAAGATTGGTAGCATTATAGCGAAAAAATGTCATTTTTCTACCAACTTAGGCGCTAAATATTGTAAACTACCGAACTAGTCTTTAAGACGATGAAAAATGAGAACCTATTTATGTTAATTGATCGTACCAAGATGGCGGAGAAAAGACTTTCCGCTTTACCTTGTCTTCCACTTGATGCGGGAGATATGGAATTTATTTATCGCCCGGCTGAATTTAAAAAAGAAATTATTCAGCAAATTCGTCAAGCAAAGCAACGTATCTATATTACCGCTTTGTATTGGCAAAAAGATGAGGCGGGTAAAGAAATTCTTGACGAAGTTTTACAAGCGAAAGCGCGTAATCCTGAGCTTGACGTAAAAATCTTAGTAGATTGGCATCGTGCACAACGCAATTTACTTGGAGCTGCAAAAACACAAACAAATGCAGATTGGTATTGCGAGGAATGTTCCTGCTTATCTTGCCACGAAATTTTATTCTTTGGTGTACCGATTAATACCCGTGAAGTTTTCGGTGTATTACACGTAAAAGGATTTGTATTTGATGATACGATTCTTTACAGTGGGGCGAGTATTAATAACGTTTATCTCCATCACGGAGAAAGATATCGTTTTGACCGTTATCATAAAATTAAAAATACTGCACTTGCAAATAGCCTTGTGGATTTTATTAATGGCTATTTATTGGATCCTGCTGCCGTTCATGCACTCGATAAAGCCAATCCGGTAAAAACAAAAGAGATTCGCGCAGCGATTAAAAATTATCGTAAAAATCTTGCTCAAAGTGGACATTATAATTTTATTCCATCTATGAATAAAAAAGATGTTCAACATATGTTAACTGTTTCTCCTTTATTTGGATTAGGGAAAACGGGTAACAAACTAAACCGCGTTATCCAAAATTTATTCCAAGTTGTAGAAAATAAATTAACGATTTGCACCCCTTATTTCAATTTTCCATTGCCGTTACAAAAACGCTTAAAATGGTTATTAAAGCAGGGTAAACAAGTTGAAATTATTGTTGGGGATAAAACGGCTAACGATTTCTATATTCCGCCGTCAGAACCATTCAAAATGGCGGGTGGCTTGCCTTATTTATATGAAAATAATTTAAGACACTTCAGCAAGAAGTTTGATGATTATATTCAGTCTGGACAGTTGGTAATTCGTATTTGGAAAGATGGTGATAACAGTTACCACTTAAAAGGTGTGTGGGTAGACAACGATTACATGTTGTTAACAGGAAACAACCTTAATCCACGAGCATGGCGCTTAGATGCAGAAAATGGTTTACTGATTCACGATCCAAATCATGAGCTTACTGCAAAAGCGGATGAAGAACTTGCCCTTATTCGCCAACATACGACTATTCTGAAAAGTTATACTGAATTGGAAACTATGGATGATTATCCTGCTCCTGTCCAAAAACTTCTCAAAAAATTCCGCCGCCTTAAAGCGGATGCCGTTGTTAAAATGATTCTTTAAAAAAGAAAAGCTCGCAAAAGCGAGCTTTTTTATTTCTTAAAGATCGAGTTCTAAATCTTCTTCTACCTGACAATAACACAGTAAGACTTCGTTTTGGTTGACGAAGGCAAGTGGTGGATTTGGGTAGCTGACTTTGCCTGAGATAAGTTTAGTTCGGCATGCACCACAGTAGCCATTACGGCATTGATATTCAGGGCGGAAACCTTGGTTTTCAATGGCGGTAAGGAGGCTTGTTTTCTGGTTGAAGTGAAAAGTATGGTGGCTTTTCTTTAAGATAATTTTAAAGTCAGACATAAATGCAATATACGCCCCTATTTTCGTAAAAATTTTTATGAAAATAGGGGCGTGATAAATGAATTAAAGATCGAAATCGGAGAAGTCACTGCTATCTACTTTTGAGTCAATTTGACCGACTAAGTAAGAGCTGACCTCGACTTCTTGTGGTGCAACTTGAACGTTGTCAGAAACAAGCCATGCGTTGATCCATGGAATTGGGTTTGAGCGTGTTTCAAATGGTAAAGGTAATCCCACTGCTTGCATACGAATATTTGTAATATATTCAATGTATTGGGTAAGGATATCCTTATTTAAACCGATCATTGAGCCATCTTTGAAAAGATATTTTGCCCATTCTTTTTCTTGTTCAGCCGCTGAGATAAAGATTTCGTATGCTTCTTGTTTACATTCTTGCGCAATTTCTGCCATTTCTGGATCGTCTTGGCCAGATGCCATGATGTTTAAAATATGTTGAGTACCAGTTAAGTGAAGGGCCTCGTCACGCGCGATAAATTTAATAATTTTCGCATTTCCTTCCATAAGGTGGCGTTCTGCAAAAGCAAAAGAGCAAGCGAATGAAACATAGAAACGAATTGCTTCAAGAACATTTACGCTCATTAGGCAAAGGTATAAACGTTTTTTAAGTGTGCGTAAATCAACGTGTACTTGTTCTCCGTTTACTTCATAGGTGCCTTCACCAAATAATTCATAAAGTTGGCTATCACGAATGAGTTCGTCGTAGTAACGAGAAATGTCACTCGCACGTTTGATAATCTCTTCATTGGTGACGATATCATCGAATACGAGAGAAGGATTATTCACGATGTTACGAATAATATGGGTATAGGAACGAGAGTGAATCGTTTCAGAGAATGTCCACGTTTCGATCCAAGTTTCTAATTCAGGAATAGAAACAAGGGGTAAAAAGGCAACATTCGGACTACGACCTTGGATAGAATCGAGCAACGTTTGATATTTTAAGTTACTGATAAAAATATGTTTTTCATGCTCTGGTAAGGCTTGGTAGTCAATACGATCTTGAGATACATCTACTTCTTCTGGGCGCCAGAAAAACGATAGTTGTTTTTCGATAAGTTTTTCAAACGTTTCATATTTTTGTTGGTCATAGCGTGAAACATTCACATTTTGACCAAAAAACATTGGTTCTTTTAACTGATCATTTTTCTTTTGCGAGAAGGTAGTGTAAGTCATTATATGTTCCTATTTCGTAGTGCTAAATTAAAAAGGCAACGGGATATTCCCGTTGCACAAAATCGGTATTATAAATTAAATGGGGAAATATAAGGTAATTTTCCTTTCGTCAACATACGTTGTACGCCTGAATTATAATCATGGCTAAATCCACGGAATTCAAAGCGTAAGCCCACATTGTGGTTATAAAGGACTTCACCTGGTTGCTGATCGCTACGTGTTTCAACATAGCGGTTGATCCCTACCGATAATGCCCAGCAGCATGAATTGTATTGAACACCGAAGAATTGATCTACTGGTTTCTTCAAGGCGATATCGTAATAGTTTTTACCCACAACAGCCCAGTTATCTAAGAACGACCATGCTGCTGTAATTCCCACTTGTTTAATATCATGGTTATAGTTCGCTAATTCATTTTTATTAATGTAGCGATAACTTAACTGAATCAAGTGATCGGCAGTTGGACGATATTGGATCGCGGTACTTGCACTTGAAGTGTGGTGGTATTCCGCATCGTAATGATACGCGGATGAGAAGTTCCATTGCGGATTAATATAGTAATTAGATGTAAATTCCCAGTCGGCACTTCTTGCACGGTGTTTAATACGATCAGCTTGAGCGCGTGAATCGGTAAAATAATAAGTTTGTGCTGCACCAAAGTTAAAACGTTCTACACCATTTTCATCATAAAAACGGGTAGTTGCGCCACTTTTTACTTGGTTGGCAGAAAGAATGCGGTCAAGACCTGAATAATCGTCAGATGAGTCGTACCCATAACTGTTTGGCGCACCAATATCTGCCTGATTACGATATGGGCGATACATATAAGTTACTTGCGGCTCAATTGTTTGGGTATAACCATTATCGAAATTTTTGGATAAAAGAGTATTTACCCCAACTTTAAATTCTGGAATAACACGGTTTAAATGCGATTTAACTGCATACGCATTTGGTGCATCTCCTGATTTTTGGAGATAACGCGTTGCGTATAAACGGCTTTCAAATTGTATACCACCATAACGATTGCTTAGTGGTAACGTTAAGGTTGGTTCTACATGGAAACGCCATGCTTCAGGCATAGTGCGGTTATCATTTTTAAATTGCACCGCTTGCGAGAATAAATGGAAATCTACCAAACCACCAATATTATCGTGATAATAGTTGTAGTTTAGTTTTGGTAACGTTTTGTAAGGGGTATTCGCATTCGTTGAGAAAACTTGGAATTTCTGGGTTGAAAGTTGGAAATTATAGTTTTCTTGATCGTAATTTAGTTGGAATTCTTGTGTTGCGTAACCGTCTGTACTATGCCCATATTGAGAGTCAAAGTCATCAAAATAGGTAGGATCACTTACACGGGTATAGTCAACGTGTAAACGCCAGTTACTTGCGAGATTTGCATTATGTTCCCAATAGAATAAATGACGTGATTTATTCGGATCCGTGTATTGAGAATAACGGTCATGCTTAATGTATTCTCCTGCAAAGGTACTCTGACCTAGAGGTGTTAAAATACGGTATTCACCAATTTCTTGATAACCACGACGTGACATGGCTTTTTGCGTGAACGTTGCGTCCATATTTGGTGCAATATTCCAATAAACTGGAATACTTACCCAGTACCCATCACGCCCGCCTGTACCATAGCTTGGAATCAATAGCCCCGAACGTCTTTCATCGCCTAATGGAAATTGGAAATACGGTAAATAAAAAACAGGTACATCGCCTACATAGAAACGGGCATTCCACATTTCTGCGTATTGTTTTTTGATATACTGTTTCATCTCTGTTGCTTTAATTTTCCAACTATTATTGGATGGTAAACAGGTGGTAAAGGTCGAATCTTTAAGGACACGATAATCCGGTTCTAATTCAATTTCTTTAGCATTCCCACGTCCTTGGCGATCCACTAATTGATAAAGACCATTTTCAATAGTAGCGGAACGATTAGATAAATTAAGATTGGCTTTATCACCAAGCAAATAAATTAAATTATCTTGATAATCGAAACCACCCGATACTCTCACATTACGGTAAGCATTTTCTTTATTACCTAATTGCTGTACCTCTGCTTCTTTTGCACTTAAATAGCGGTTGCCCTGACGAATTTGAACATTACCTTGGTAAGTCGCCTGGTTGGTATGATTAAGGAGTGCTTTATCTGCTTCAATATAAACAGGTAATTGATTAGGGTTTCCTTGTACAACTTTTCCAGTAAAGTGTGGGACGCCCGCTAAGCATTGTGCTTGTAAATCAGCATAAGCATTAATAGGCGCATAGGCACCTAAAATTAAAATGGAAAAAAAGGAGAGGGTATATCTTTTCATTGTTATATCTTTATTCGGATCCTGTAAGACTGGGGGAAAATTATATTCTATTTTCTAAGCAAAGACTCTACGGGATTATAAAGAAAATATTAGGAAAAAGCATTGAAAAAAAGGAATAAAATTTCATCCCTAAAGAGGGATACAAAAGTGCAAAGGTGTGGTAACTTTTATTTTAAAATGGGCTTTGTTAAAATTTTCAACTACCATTGTGGTTGTAAATTCACCATGTAAATTAGGTTAACATTATGAATTTTATACAAAAAATAGAAAAATTTATTTTTAATGTACAAAAGTGGGTTCATTATCTGCTCGATCCAGATAGTGATTTCTGGTACTCCAAATTAGTCAATAGTTTTATCATTGCAACGATTATTTTAGATATTCTGGCTGTCACGCTCGAATCAGAGCCTGATATCCGCCATCAGTTTAGAATGCTGTTTGAAAATGTTGAGCGATTTTCTCTGATTATTTTTACGCTTGAATATTTTCTACGGTTTTGGTCAGCCCCTGCGAGCGATGAATATAAAGATGTTTCAGCAAGTGTGGCGCGCTGGCGCTATACCACGTCCTTCTTTGGTTTAATTGACCTTATCGCGATTGCACCATTCTTCTTAGCTTTCTTTATTCCGAATACTGAGGCATTACGGATTATCCAATTATTCCGTGCATTTAAATTGATGCGTTATAACGCGGCAATGAATACTTTATTAACAGTGGTAAAAGAAGAAGCACGGGACTTATTATCGGTTATTTTCCTCATGGGGATTTTATTAATCATTGCATCAAGTGGTATTTATCTTTTTGAACACAAAGCCCAACCGCAGCATTTTGGCAGTATTTTACGCTCAATGTGGTGGGCAATTGTAACGATTACGACGGTAGGTTACGGTGAAAACGTACCTGTTACCGTGCCAGGGCGTATTTTCGCAGGGATGGTGATGGTCATTAGTATTGGTATCGTAGCACTTCCTGCCGGTATTCTCGCCTCTGCGTTCTCTGAACAATTGGGGCGTCATAAAACACAATACCGTAATGCAGTACAAGATATTTTATCAAAGGGAAACGGCATTACACCTGATGATCGTCATATTTTAAAAAGTATCCAAAACAAATGTAACTTATCTGATTTGGATGCGAATAATATTTATCGTGAAGTAGTGGATGAAATGGCAAAACAACAGCAACACATTCAGGCAGTCATGGATAGTGTCCAGAAGGTCACCCCAGCAACTACGCCACAACCTCAACCAACGCAAAAGGCTACCAGTCCCTCTACGTCTTCAGAGCCGTCCACTGTGACACAAATTGCTAATGTTGTACAAGAGGCGCAAAATCCAGGAACTGATCCGATACCTTCTCCTGAAGCAGCATTAGAAACGATGGCACCAGCACCAAAATTCTGTACACAATGTGGTGCGAAAGTAAATCAGGGAGATAAATATTGTAGTCAATGTGGTCATAAATTATCGGAAAAATAAAAGACGCCACAATTTTCGCTAAATTTTATGTAAAAACCTCACGTTTTAAAGGACGTGAGGTTTTTTATTTCTTATTAATAAAAAAGAAAATTAAAGATGGAGGATAAGGTAGAACCACGCTGCAATGATCGCACCGACAATAGGCGCTGTGACCGGAATCCAGCCATAGGCCCAGTCAGGATTGGTGTTTAATTTGCGTTGTAATAGTGTTAATACTAAGCGGGGCGCTCCATCTCGTGCAGGATTAATTGCATAGCCCGTTGTACCACCTAAACTTAAACCGATAACCCAAACTAAAATTGCAACAGGAAGAGCGCCAATGGAGCCTAAGCCAATCGGGGTTGTGACAGAATTTCCGGGTAAAGTAATATGTGCATCTGCTGCGATGTAAAAAATCACGAAAAGTAAGACGAAAGTGCCAATAATTTCATTAAAGTAGTTCACTTTGTAATTACGGATCGCGGGTTCAGTTGCAAAGCAGGCGCGACGTAGTGCAGGGTTATCTGTAATTTTGAAATGATCGATAAAGAACCAGTAAACCAGGAAAGCACCGATCATCCCACCTATAATTTGGGCTAGTATATAACTTGGTACCGCACTCCATGGGAAAAGTCCAGCGGTTGCTAAACCAATAGTTACAGCAGGATTCATGTGCGCACCAGAGATAGGTCCAGCAACGACCACACCAATGAATACGGCAAACGCCCACGCAGTTGTAATCACCATCCAGTTTCCGCCACCAGTTTTTGTATCTTTTAAAACGCAATTAGCGACGACACCGTTCCCTAATAGAATAAGTAATGCTGTGCTGACAAGTTCTGCCACAAAAGGACTCATACGGCTCTCCTATAGTAAATAAATGATTATTAACTATACGAATAGACAGTTTTTCACACAACTAGGAATTCCTTAAAATATGATGAGCTTCACATTTTTGGAGTGAAAATTTAAAAATGTAGAGATTTTGAAGTGAAAAAGCCACAAAAATAAATTGTGGCTTTTCGTAGAATTGATGGCTGCTAATTAACGGCTACGGAAAATAATACGACCTTTTGTAAGATCATATGGAGTCATTTCTACCGTCACTTTATCACCAGTTAAAATACGAATATAGTTTTTACGCATTTTGCCAGAAATATGAGCAGTCACCACGTGACCATTTTCTAACTCAACGCGGAACATTGTGTTAGGTAGGGTTTCTAAAATTGTGCCTTGCATTTCAATGCAATCTTCTTTAGCCATTGATTCCTCTAAAATTGATTAAGTTTAAGTCAAAAAAACGGGGTGATTATACGCCCTAAACGAAAATTGTTAAAGATATTTTATCCATCATGCTATGTATAACTTACGATCATATAAAGTTATTTACGTAATTTTACATTTTCAATCGCATGATTTTTCCCTTTACATAAAATTAAATTAGCACGTTCACGAGTCGGAAGAATATTTTCTTTTAAATTTAACCCATTGATGTTATCCCAAATTTTCCCTGCAGTTTGGATCGCTTCTTCTTCAGAAAGTTTTGCATAATTTTTGAAATAAGAATGGGGATCACTAAATGCACTTTGGCGAAATTTCAGAAAACGTGCAATGTACCAATCTTTTAATAATGCTTCATCGGCATCTACATAAATAGAAAAATCGACAAAGTCTGAGACAAAACATTTATGGTGAGAGGTGGGAGCTTGTAATACATTTAACCCTTCTAAAATTAAAATATCGGGACGATCCACCACGTTAAATTCGTCTGGGACGATATCATAAGTTAAATGGGAATAAATCGGAGCGCGCACATTCTCTTTTCCAGATTTTATATCTGCCAAGAAACGAACTAACTTAGTGGTGTCATAAGAAATCGGAAATCCTTTTTTATCCAGAATATTTTTTTCTTTTAAAACAGATAAAGGATATAAGAATCCATCGGTTGTAATTAAATCAACCTTTTTAGGTTCGGGCCAACTTGAAAGAAGGTTTTGCAAAATACGTGCGGTTGTGCTTTTTCCTACGGATACACTCCCTGCGATACCAATAATATAAGGAACATGAGGTTGGGAATGATTAAGAAAACGATTTAAAACCGCACGGCGACGTAGATTTTCATCAATATAGTAGTGGAGTAGACGGATTAGAGGTAAATAAATCGTACGTACTTCATCTAAAGATAAAGATTCATTAAAACCGAGTAGGGGTTTGAGATCTTTTTCTGTAAGTGTTAGGGGGACAGATTTACGTAAATCTGCCCATTGTTTGCGAGAAAAATTTAAAAATGGAGTTAATTTTTCTGTTAATCCAGGATTGTTTTCCACTAAATTCACCATAAATGGAATTATTAATTAAAAATAATGGTGCGGAAATATACCCTAAAAACCTCTCATACCCCTAAAAAAATTAAATAAACTGACAAAAATTTAATAAAAATTAAGCATTTTGTTTTAAAAATCGTCTAACAATATAAAAAAATGAAATTTTTTCAAAAAAGGGGTTGCACGGATTTTTAATTTACATATAATACGCCGCACTTGCTTACGACAACGCCGACTTAGCTCAGTAGGTAGAGCAACTGACTTGTAATCAGTAGGTCATCAGTTCGATTCCGATAGTCGGCACCATCTCTTTCGTAACCAAGTGAATAAAAACTGCGGAGGGGTTCCCGAGCGGCCAAAGGGAGCAGACTGTAAATCTGCCGGCTCAGCCTTCGAAGGTTCGAATCCTTCCCCCTCCACCATTTTTTATTATTGATCTGATGGGATAGATGAATTTAGGACTGCGGGCATCGTATAATGGCTATTACCTCAGCCTTCCAAGCTGATGATGCGGGTTCGATTCCCGCTGCCCGCTCCAGACGCTGATATAGCTCAGTTGGTAGAGCGCACCCTTGGTAAGGGTGAGGTCGGCGGTTCAAATCCGCCTATCAGCACCACTTCCTATTTTTACCTTCCTTTTTATTTCATAAAAAAATTCATTTGGTTAATGTGGTATTAGAACCATCGATAACCGTGTTTCTCAAGAGAGGACTTTTCATGTCTAAAGAAAAATTTGAACGTACAAAACCGCACGTTAACGTGGGTACAATCGGCCACGTTGACCATGGTAAAACAACTTTAACTGCAGCTATCACTAACGTATTAGCAA
>SAMEA104404098__coassemble_50_pt1 | contig 12965 bp, 16 predicted proteins | sample SAMEA104404098__metabat2_low_PE_002 | metagenome-assembled genome bin SAMEA104404098 (sample SAMEA104404098) | Balaenoptera acutorostrata | reverse complement strand
CAACTTTTCAAAGGATAAACGCGAAAACCGCACATTCCATCTTTGATATCGAATGACAATGTATTAATCATATTCCAAAAATCGGTAATTTTGCGTCCATATAAGCGAGCTTTAGGTGCGGTTTCATCATAAACAGGTTTGCCACAAATAAGGCTTTCTGGATATTGTTGGGAACATGCTAAAAATTTTGGTAAATCCGTTAAATGATGTTGCCCATCTGCATCTACTTGGATAGCATGGGTATAACCTAATTTTTCCGCCTCAATGAGCGCTTCTTTGACTGCACCACCTTTACCACAATTTTCAGGCAAATAAAAAATATGAACATTCTCATCAGCAAACTGAGCGAGTCTTTGTCGTTCTTCTAATGCCGAACCGTCATCCATAATTAATATCGGCAAATCATAGGGCTTGAGTGCAGAGATGACTGCCCCAATAAGTTTTGAATGATTATAATGCGGAATAATGACAATCGTTTTTGGTGCAATCATTGCGTTGTTTCATCCTGTTGGCTAAAAATGGCATCAAAATCTTTTTTAAGTATTTTCGATTGGCTATTACGTGGCAATTTTTCGCAGAATCGCCAAAATCGCGGGATCGCAAATTTTTCCTCGTGTTGGTGTAAATAACTTTGTAATACCTCTACCACAACTTTTTTACCTTGCGATTGCAATAAGGCTTGTCCCTCTGGAGATAAAGCGATCCATGCAGCAGGGCGCGCTTTAACAGGATGTTGAGCGACATAACAATCGCTCACTAATGAATGGGCAAATAAATGATTTTCAATTTTCGCAAGTGAAACGCGTTTATCGCCTAATTTAACAATACGATCAATACGCCCCATTAATGCAAAGCCATCCTCATAAAACTCAACGGCATCCGCGGTTTGTTGGCGTCCTGTCATCCAATCCCCTTCTACCCATAAAGCCTCTTGGTTAAGCCCTAATTTTATGGAGGGTAATGGTTGCCAATGTTGTTTAGGTAAACGCATAGCAATCGCCCCCGTTTCGGTACTGCCATAAATTTCAATAATCGGGCAAGTAAGATGTGAACTCAGATAAGTCGCCGTCGTTTCTGGAAGAACTCCCGCAGCCGAAACGACCCCTTTGATCGTTGAAAGTGCTGGAGAATGCTTAGGAATCTGCCAATGCGTTAATAATGCCGGGCTACTAATCCATAATGTACGCTGATATTTTTCACTTTCTGCTAATAAAAATTCTGGATAAGGCAACTGGCTACGCCCAATTTGCCAGCCCATCACCAGCGGATACATTACGCGAAAGCTTAACCCGTAACAATGTTGTGGTGAAACACTGCCTAAAACTATTAAGTTGTCTTCAGCTCGCAGAGGTAAACTTCGTTGTAAAGCGAATCCTTCGGCCCACATTTGCGCCACATTTTTCGTAATAATTTTTGCATTTCCACTACTGCCAGATGTTTTTAGCCATACTTCACTTTGGCTTTGGTAAGGGAAATCTAAAGAGGGATTCTCAATTTTATGGGAAATACCAAAGGTCGTGAAATCTTTATCGGTGAATAAATACGCACTATTTTCATCTAACCATTGTTTATTTTCAGCTAATAAATTAGGAGGCAGTAAGACGGTTACGTTAGCCCGAAAACAAGCAAGTAACGTACAAGCGAGCAATGCGGCATCGTCAAAATAAAAACCGCATTTTTGGATATTGCGATTTTTAAGTTCCATCGCAATTTGGTCAATCCGATATAAAAAATCCTGTTTTGTCCATGCAGGATCTTGTGCAATTAGCTGAGAAGAAGACATTTTAGCGCCCATCATTTTTTATTATTCGCTGGCGAACCAACCACTCACCAACAAAAAGTATACCCATTATCAGATAAGCGATTCCACCACTGTAAATCGCCCACCACCTATAAGCCTGTATCCAAATTAATGCAGTTAAAAAAAGAATATTAAATAGAAAGAAAATACACCATATCTGGGTCACGCGACGTGTATATCTCACAGCATGCTCAGGAAGATGAGGTGTTTTTAAACGAGCTAACCACTCAATAAAGGATTGCGATGTCCAAAGACTTGTACCAAAAAGTATTAACATAAACCCATTAATAATAACAGGGTACCAATACATGGTATGTAAATTTTTGGCGAATCCAATACAAAGTAAAAATACCGCAAAGCCAATATATCCTACTTTGAACTTTTTCTCGGGACTTCTCAGTCCCTTTACTCCCCATAAAAAAGCTAAAATATAGGGGAAATACAGTAAGATAGATTGCTGGCTATCCACCCACCATGCGATAGGATAGGCAATCGTAAAAAGCGTAAGCGTAACGCTAATCACCACATTTAGCATAATACGTTGACTTTAATCGTCCCCGAGGCGCAGTTTTCACCAGCCGTTTTCAATTCAAAAAGTACCTGCTGTTTTTCGGCTTGCCACTTTAATTTCAACACGAAGCGATCGTTTGGGCGTAAAAACTTTTGGTATTTTAATTTTTGAATTTTTTCAATCTCAACAGATTCACACCCAATAAGGCGAGGGATAAAATCCACCGCCCACTGTAGCTCTATCACACCTGGCACGAGAGGAAACTCAGCAAAGTGATCTTTCAAATAAACTAAATCTTCTGGCACAATGCCTTCAAGCACACCTTCATTTTCTTGAAAATGTTCACTTTGCCATAAAGGTAATTTTTTATTTTGCTGCATCTTGAATTTTCATAATTGCATCAATCACATCTTGTACCTTACGCACATTACGGAAATCTTCGGCAGAGAGTTTATATCCCGTTTCACGCTTAATATGATCAAGTAAATCAATGGCATCAATGCTATCAATGTCTAAATCATCATGCAGATCGGTATCCAATTTAATCTCTTTAGGATCAATTTCAAATAAGGTTTCAAGTGTACTGAATAAAAGTTCTTTAATTTGATCTTGTGTTAATTTTTCTGTCATTCATTATTCCTTATCACGAATGAATTTTGCTAATGTCGCAACACTTTCAAAGTGTTGGCGTAAATTTTGTTGTTCACTTTCTAACTGTAAATTAAAAGCTTTTTGAACAGCCAAGCCGAGTTCAAGCGCATCAATACTATCTAGCCCTAAACCGTCCTCACCAAAAAGAGGCGCATTGGTGTCAATTTCCTCAATTTGCATATCCTCTAAATTCAAACTATCAATAATCAATTGTTTAATTTGATTTTCCAGCTCCATACTATTTCCTTATTAAGAATTAAAATACTGTTCTAAAAAAGCCGTTAAACGACGTGATGCAATGGGGAGTGGCTTTTCTGCAAGCCACGTTTGCGGATCGATATCTTCCCCAACGGTTAATTTATATTTAATCCGTTTTGCCGGCATTTTATACCACGGCTGATTTTTCTTAAAATTTAATGGTGACATTTCAATTTTTATAGGGGTAATCACCTTAGCACTGCGTAACCCTATAGAAACTGCCCCGCGATTGAGTTTTACAATACCGTCCCAGCCCGTTCTTGTTCCTTCCGCAAATAAAAGTAAAGGTTGCGTTTTTAGCACATCATCGCATTCATGCAGTAATTCTTCGGATTGAGTATTTGGTAAAAAGCCACACGATAAAATTTGCGTCCTCATCGAGGGGTTATTTAAAAGATCTTGTTTTACCACCACATTAAACTTCGCATTTTGGCTAAAAATCAGTACCACATCTAGAAGAGAGGGATGATTCGCGATCACCAGTTGTCCTGGTCGTCCTAATTTGTCAAATCCAACATATTCCACTTCTAACACGCCAGCAACCGTAAGATACTTTACAAAAAAACGCCAACATTTATTAACAATTAAGCGTGCCTTTTGTTGCTCTTCAAAAGTATGATTGGGATAATTTTTTGCATATTTATACAAAATAATCTTTGATACGACCCCCACCACACCAAAAATTACAAAACCAAAGGTTGTACCTAAAAACCGACGTAAAAAGTCTAATTTCGCTGCCACTGCCAGCATCCTCCGTTGCTTGCTTCACTTCGCCAATCCATACCACCTTTTGCCATGTTACTTACCCACAATGTCGCATTATCTAACTGGGTATGGTCCTCTGACAAAATCGGGGAAGTGTGTCGTGTTAATCTAAAGTCATCGCCTGCTTCAACTAATAAACAAAGCGCATAATCAAATGGTAACCGCGTGATATTAACAGGGAATTTTTTATCTAAAAATGATTCACAAACCGTTACCAAAACTTGTGAATGCCCTTCTAAAAGCAATAAATATGCCTCTAATAATGCTAATTCAAAACTATCTTTTTGTGCAGAAATTGCCGTCATTTCTTGGGTTACTTTGCGTGCCTCAGACCACTGTCCTACCATTGCATTATGAACTGATAAACTAAATGATGTTGGCGAAACATCCCCGCTTGTCAAAAGGCTTTCCCAAAGTTCAAAACTACGATTAATTTCACTGTTCAAGGAAGCGTACACGACTGGAATATTCGGATTATCATTCACTAAGTCCCAAGCAGCTTGGAAAAATAAGCGGCTTGACGCACTCAATCGGCGACGTTTTAATGGGGAAAGAAACGTTAGCGTAGGCGTAAAATTATCTCGATCTTCAACTGTCGACAAAAATTTTTCTTCGTCTTGCTGCCAATCGCTTAAGGCTAGATTCTTAGACGTGATAATTTGATAATCTTTTACTGAAAAACAAAATGTTAAACTATTTTTACCCATGTACTCGCCATATTTAGTATTTTAAGATAATGGCGCAAGATTATAGGAAAATCAGAAAATACACGCAAGTTTTATACAAAATGATGGAAAGGTATTAAATAGTACTACAATTAACGATTTTTAACTATTTTTAAATATACTATGGAGTTGATTTATAAGGAATTCTTAATATGATGGTGCCTAGGGTCGGACTCGAACCGACACGGTTATTCACCGGCGGATTTTGAATCCGCTGCGTCTACCAATTTCGCCACCCAGGCATAGGAGGTGTTTGATGTCGGCTATTATACGAAGTTATTTATACCTTGCAACAAAAAAATAATACTTCCCATCTGTTTGCTATAAAATTCAGCAAGTTAACCTAAAAGCGAGGGCTATGCCTCGCATTTTTTTAGAATAAGATTGCCTAATGCTGCAATATGCGCAGGTTGGGTATTAAGAGCCGGAATATATTGAAAATCCTCTCCCCCATGATGGAGAAAATATTGGCGATTTTCTTGTGCTATTTCTTCGACTGTTTCCAGACAATCAGCAGAAAATCCAGGACATACTACCGCGAGTTTACGGACCCCCTCTTTAGGTGCAGTTTTCATAAACTCATCGGTATAAGGCGAAAGCCATTCTTCTCGTCCAAAACGAGATTGAAACGTCATTCCCCATTGTTTCGGCGCTAATCCCAGCACGTCGATCACTTTTTGAGTGGTTAATTCACATTGATGACGATAATTATCCCCTTCTTGCTCATAGCGCAAAGGAATACCGTGATAAGAGAATAAGAGGAAAGTATCGTCATTCAAATAACGACGAATGGTTTGAGCGAGCGCCTGAATATAATCCGGGTTATCCGCATAATTATGAATAAATTCAAATGGCGGTAAATCCCGTCGATTTTGCCAAACGTTAACGAAAGCATCAAAAACGGCAGCCGTAGTTGTACTACTATATTGCGGGAAAAGCGGTAAAACGATAAGTTTTTCTACTTTCGCTTGCATTAAATTATCTACAGCTGTGGTTAAATTAGGTTGACCATAAGTCATTGCCAATTCAACCTGCACATCTTGTCCTTTTTCGCGCAAATAGCGTTGTACTAATTTTTGCTGTTGTTGTGAAACGGCAATTAATAACGAACCTTGTGCCGTCCATGAATGCTGATAAAGTTCTGCAACGCCTTTTGCTCTGTGGGGCAAAATAATCGCTTTTAAAAGTGGCCACCATTTCCATGCGGGGAGATCTACCACTCTTTTATCGCGTAAAAATTGCCATAAATACTCGGATACCGCTTTAGGCGTTGCCTCAGCTGGCGAACCTAAATTTACTAAAATGACACCAATTTTGTTACTCATGGCTCAATTACCGATAAAGTTAAACGCGAACGACAGCAAAGTTTATTTTCAGAATTTAAGATATCAATTTGCCAAACATGTAATTTATTGCCTAATTTAAGCGGTGTCGCTACCGCACGTGCTACATCCCCTTTTTTCATTGGGCGCAGGTGACTTGCGTTAATTTCAGCACCGACAGTCACATTCGGTTCTTCAACACAATAAAATCCTGCTGCTGAACCCACGGTTTCGGCCAAGGCACAAGAAATACCACCATGTAACCAGCCCATTGGTTGTGTTGTTTTTTCTGTAATTGGCATTTCTGCCTCTAGCCAATCATCCCCATAGTTCGTAAAACGAATACCTAAGTGAGAAACTGCACAATCTGCACAACTTTGATTTAATTTATCTAGGTTAATTTCTTTTTTCCAAATTCCCATACAGCGCCTCAAAATAATATAATCCTAAAGTGTTATTATAAATAAAATTGCGTCCTTGCTAAGTCATTATTTTGCCATTTATATAAAAAATATCCTTGATTTTGCACAAGTTAAATAAGATCTATTTTCATTAAAAACAATTACGCCCCAATTTTCATAAAATTTTTTGAAAATTGGGGCGTATATAAAATGTTAGACAAGTGCGTCTTCGTTCTCTTCTAAAGTACGAATACGTACTGCCCTTAAAACGTCATAAACAAAAATCTTGCCATCACCGATTTTACCCGTTTGAGCGACTTCAACGATGGTGTCAATGCATACTTCAACCATATCATCGGGAACAACGATTTCAACTTTCACTTTGGGTAAAAAATCAATCGCATACTCGGCACCACGATATAATTCAGTATGCCCTTTTTGACGTCCAAACCCCCGCACATCAGTCACCGTCATCCCATTTACGCCTAACTCCGATAGGCTCTCACGTACATCGTCTAATTTAAATGGTTTAATGATAGCTTCGATTTTTTTCATGCGTTTCACTCCTAATCACGACGCGCTGATTTCGGACGGAAGCTTTTGATTACTTCAGGGTTGGTATCAATATAAATTCCGTTAATCAATTGTAAGCAGTACGGTACGGCAGCAAAAATCCCTTTTACAACGACATTGCCTTCGCTATCTTTCACTCCTTCAAGGGTTTCCGCAATAGCTTTGGGTTGTCCTGGTAAATTTAAAATAAGGCTTTCTTTACGAATAACCCCCACTTGACGAGAAAGAATCGCAGTTGGCACAAAGTGCAAACTGACTTGACGCATTTGTTCACCAAATCCCGGCATTTCACGATCCGCTACGGCAAGCGTCGCATCAGGTGTAACATCACGTTTAGCCGGTCCTGTTCCCCCTGTGGTTAAAACAAGGTGACAATGTTGTTCATCAACCAATTCTTTTAAAGTCTGTTCGATAAGCGGTTGTTCATCTGGAATTAATCGTGTTTCTACAAGAAATGGTTCTGTTAAGGCATTTTCTAACCAAGTTTGTAATGATGGAATCCCTTGATCTTGATAAACCCCACTAGATGCACGATCTGAAATAGAAACTAACCCAATTTTTAACATTGTCATAATATCTCCTAATCAAAATGGAAATAAAACAGGCACAAGCAATACCGTCACTAGCATTACGAGTACGGTAAAAGGCACACCTATTTTCATAAAATCACTGAATTTATAATTACCAAGTCCCATTACCATCGTGTTTACTGGCGATGAAATAGGCGTCATAAATGCGCTTGATGCAGCAATGGCCACCACCATGACAAAAGGGACTGGAGAAACATTTAAATGAATCGCCATCTCGACAGCAATCGGCGAAATTAAAATCGCGGTTGCCGTATTTGAAATAAATAATCCCACGAGCGCGCAGGTGATAAATAATATCATTAAAAGGGCATGCATATGCCACTCTCCAGCAAAAATAAGTAATTTATCAACAATAAAATCTATTCCACCTGTTTTTTGCAGAGCCAGTGCAAATGGCATCATACCTATAATAAGGATCAAACTTGACCATTGCAAAGACTGATAAGCAGATTTCGCGTCGATACATCCAAATTTTGCAAGCATTAAACAGCAAATTAAAGCAGCTATTACATTGGGCACCACGCCAAAAACCATTAAAAACACCATCACCGTAATGGAGAATAAAGCATAAGGTGCCTGACTGAGGGCAGGTGCAGCTTGTTCAATTTCTTCTGGAAAATCAAGCATAAAGAAATTCTTAGTATTTTGGCGCATTTTTTCAATCAGCTTCCACGCGCCCACCACTAATAAAATATCCCCACGTTGCAAATGTTCTTGCATAAGATCTGCTACGACAATTTCACCATTGCGTTTAATTCCTATAATATTTACGCCATAACGAGAGCGTAAATGCAGTTCACTAATAGGCTGCCCAATATAGGGACTATCAGGAACTGGCGTAATTTCAACCATACCTAATAAGCGACTTTGTTGATTAAAGTGTGCACTTGATAATTCAGCGGGCACAAGATCATGCGTTTGACAAAAAGACGTAAAATCTAGATCGGGATGGCTAATATCGACAAGTAAAATATCTTTTGTATGAATTTCCATTTTACCAATCCCTTCAACATGTAATGTGGAGCGTAATCTTTTCCAACGTTCTATCGCAATGACATTGATGCCAAACTGAGATCGCAGTCCTAATTCTTCGATAGGATATCCAATAAAATCTGAATTTTCACGGACAACTACACGTCGCATTTGATCGGTAATGCGATATTCCGCAATTAAATCGTGGATAGAAAAATGTGAGTCACTTTCTTCAGAAGAAAGATCATCGCCGAGATAACGTCTAGCAAAAAGCATATAAAAAATGCCGATAAATAAAATAACAATGCCAATTGGCGTGAAGGAGAAAAAGGAAAGACGTTCATGAGTAAGGCGTAGCAGCTCAGCATTTACAATAAGATTTGGGGGCGTGGCAATGAGAGTCAGCATTCCACTAATTAAAGCAGCCATGCTAAGTGGCATCATTAATCTACGTGGAGAAATATGCATTTTTCGACAAATTAGCAAGACAACGGGGATAAATATCGCGACAACCCCCGTAGAACTCATGAAGGCGCCGAGCCCAGCGACGGCAAGCATAAGTAAAATTAGCACGCGTGTTTCACTGTTTTTAGCACGCCGTAATAACCATTCACTGACGGAATAAGCCACGCCAGTTCGAATAAGTCCCTCACCTACCACGAATAATAACGCGATAAGAATAATATTGGCATCACTAAAACCAACAAAAACCTCAGGTAAAGTTAAAATACCAGAAACACTGAAAGCCAACATGACCAACAATGCGACAACATCCATGCGAATTTTATTTTGCAAAAATAAAAAAATGGCAATAACAAGGAATATTAACGTTAAAATGAGTGAATAATTCCAACCTTGTAACATGGCGAGCATAGATTGCCTCCCAGTGTTTTATAAAGCTATTTCACGTATTTTTTGACAGGTCCAAAACTCTTTCTATGCTCTGGTAAAATGCCATATTCTGCGAGCTTTTCAAAGTGTAATTTTGTAGGATAGCCTTTGTGTTTAGCAAAACCGTATTCTGGATGTTTTTCATCTAATGCGTACATCTCTGCATCACGTGCCACTTTGGCTAAAATAGAAGCTGCACTAATTTCTGATACACGATCATCCCCTTTTACCACCGCTTGCGCAGGCATGGGTAATTCAGGAACACGGTTACCATCGACAAACACAAATTCAGGTGTGATTTTTAGTCCTTGTACGGCACGTTGCATGGCTAACATCGTAGCATGCAGAATATTAAGTTCATCAATTTCTTCTGGCGTAGCATAACCAATACTCCACGCTAGCGCTTTTTGTTTGATTTCCTCCGCTAACGCATCGCGTTTTTTTTCACTTAATTTTTTACTGTCTTTAAGTCCTTCTATCGGATTGGTCGGATCTAAAATTACTGCAGCGGTAACAACATTTCCGACAAGCGGACCACGTCCAACTTCGTCCACCCCAGCAATAAATTGCACATTTGGATAAATAATTTCTTCCACGTTTTATTCTCTTTCTAGTAATTGTTTTACCGCCATCGCGGCTTGTTTATCCGCATCACAACGGATGTAAGCGTGTAACTCAGTAAACTGAGTCACCAGCTTCTCACGCTTTTCAATCGCTTCTGGCGCATCACTTAAATAAACTGATAAGGCATCTGCGAGTTTTTGAGGTTCACAATCGTGTTGGATTAATTCTGGCACAATCGGTGCATTTGCCAATAAATTAGGTAAGGAAATATAGGGTGTTTTAACCAATTTTTTTGCTAACCAATAGGTTAACGGTTTCATTTTGTACCCCACCACCATGGGTGATTTACATAGCATTGCCTCCAATGAGGCGGTTCCCGATGCTAATAGGGTTGCTCTGGCAACCTGCATCGCCTCACGTGCATGACCATCTAACAAAATCATTGGAAAATCAGGTGCAATCTCTGCCTTAATTTTTTCAAATTGCACACGGCGTTTTGCATTTGCTAATGGCACTAAAAACTGTAGATTCGGATATTGTTTTTTTAATAATAATGCCGTTTTTAAGAAAGGTTCGCTTAAAAAGCCTACTTCTGAACCACGACTCCCCGGTAAAATAGTGAGATAAGTCTGATTTGGATCGATATTTAATGTTTTTGCTGCCGCCACTACATCTGGTTGTAATGGAATTTGATCCGCCATACTATGCCCAATAAACTGACACGGCACATTAAACTTATCGTAGAATGCTTTTTCAAATGGTAAAAATGCCAAAACAAGATCGGTTGCTCGGCCAATTTTATGCACACGTTTTTGACGCCACGCCCACACGCTTGGGCTCACATAATGGATCGTTTTAATCCCACTCTGTTTTAATTTTTCTTCAACGTACAGATTGAATTCAGGTGCATCAATACCAACAAAAATATCTGGTTTTTCAGCAATTAAGCGTTCTGTTACTTGTTTGCGAATTTTCAATAAGCGCGGTAAATGACTTAAAATTTCCGCCAATCCCATTACGGCGATTTCTTCCATGTTTACCCACGTTTCCGCACCTTGTGCCTGCATTTTATCACCGCAAATGCCGACGAATTTTGCGTTTGGATATTCTTCTTTTAAGGCTTTAATCAGGGCGCCACCAAGCATATCGCCAGAAATTTCTCCCGCAACAAGTCCAATGGTTGGATTATCTTTTTGCATACTTTCCTCATAATAAAAAACACCGCATACTAAGACGCGGTGTCATAAAATATTCCGAAAATCGGGGCGTAATATTAACGAATGATTCCGCGCGTAGAACGTTTAAAGAAATCTAGGAAAAAACTGATTGCACTATCTTGTTTTGCGTATTGTTCAATTTCCGGCATAACTTCTTCAATTGTCTTACCACTACGATAAATCAATTTATACACATTGCGAATATCACGTAACGTTTGTTTATCAAAACCACGACGTTTTAATCCTTCGATATTTACACCAAATGGACGTGCATGGTTTCCTTGTGCCACAACATATGGTGGTACATCTTGGCTAACCATTGAACCGCCACCAAGCATTACGTGCGCACCAATAATAACAAACTGGTGAATTGCAGACATACCGCCCACAATGACAAAGTCATCTAATTCTACATGCCCTGCTAATGTTGCGTTATTCGCTAAAATACAACGGTTTTTAATTTGGCAATCATGTGCGATATGAGAATTAATCATAAATAGATTATCATCACCTACGCGAGTCACTCCACCACCTTGCACGGTTCCGCGGTGAATTGTCACGCTTTCACGAATACGGTTACGATCACCAATGATCGTTTTCGTATCTTCGCCTTTATATTTTAGATCTTGGTTAACTTCGCCAATTGACGCAAATTGGAAAATTTCGTTATCTTCACCGATAGTGGTATGTCCATTTACAACAATATGCGAATGAAGAACCGTACCTTTTCCGATCTCAACATTTTTTCCAATTACACAAAAAGGACCGATTTTAACATTTTCGCCAATTTTCGCGCCTTCTTCTACAATACTTGTAGGATGAATTTGCGCTGTTGGATGAATTAATTCCATACACCTACCTTATGCTTTTTTACGACGTGCACACATTAAGTCTGCTTCACAAGCTAATTCACCATTTACACTTGCGCATGCGTGGAAAACAGAAATACCACGACGTTCTTTAGTGTAAGTGATATCTAAAACAAGTTGATCACCAGGCACAACAGGACGTTTAAAACGTGCATTGTCAATTCCTGCGTAGTAATAAAGCTCGTTATCTAATTTACCATTTGTTAAACACGCCAAAATGCCGGATGCCTGCGCAAGAGATTCTAGAATAAGCACGCCAGGGAAAATCGGTTCATTAGGGAAATGCCCTGTAAAGCATGGTTCATTCACACTAATGTTTTTAATTGCGCGTAATGATTTACCTTCTTCGTACGCTACAACACGATCAACGAGCAAAAATGGATAACGGTGCGGTAAATACTTCATTAATTCATTTGCTTCAATAACGTGGTTTTCTTGTGTGGTAATTGTCACGATAACCTCTTTAAAATTTTCTATTGTTTGAGTTGTTAAAAATGCGAACAATTATAAAAGATTTTCTATTTAAAATAAAATAGTGCACTTTTTAACAATTTTTATTAAAAATTTATTCGTATATGTAAAACAACATAGAATGAATATTCTTAATTTTTTCATAATGTTGTAAAAAATTTAAAAAAGCATGCCATTTTTCCATCACAAAAAGATCACATTTAATTCAAATTGTTTGTTCTATATGCGAACAAACAAAAAAATGTAATTTTTACAAAAAAATAGTTGACGAGAGGGGCTCATATCAGCATAATGCACCCCGCAACGCTGATGAGGCAACGTAATAAAGCAAATGGCTATGTAGCTCAGCTGGTTAGAGCACAACACTCATAATGTTGGGGTCAC
>SAMEA104404098__coassemble_48_pt1 | contig 13588 bp, 11 predicted proteins | sample SAMEA104404098__metabat2_low_PE_002 | metagenome-assembled genome bin SAMEA104404098 (sample SAMEA104404098) | Balaenoptera acutorostrata | reverse complement strand
CGTTGTGTGGGGCGTATTATAGATATTTTGAAAACCTTTGCAAGTACTTTTTTAAATTTTTTTTAATTTTTTTTTAAAAAAACCATAAACATCTAATAAATAAGCATTTTTAGCTTTTATTTTAAACCATTTCGAATAAATAAACAGTTTTTTTGCGCCGATTTAGTGCCGTACCAACATATTTTAAAACTTAAAAAATCCGATTTTAGACGCATGCATAGAGCAATTTATATAGAATACAATATAAAAAAGGACGTTCTATCCCTTTTCCCCTACTCTACGGTAAGAATTTTCTCTAGATGGAAGCCTAAACTATTAAATAATTGAATTTTGGCTTGTGGTAAGGGTGCCGTCGCAAAAAGCTTTTTATCATCATGTACACACTGCGATGCGTCGTAACATTTGTTCGCTACTGTTATTAAAAGCGACTGGATACGATTTGCTATTGCTTTACCAGAATTAACAAAATTTTTTACTTGCGGAAGCGCCAGTCGCAATTCATCTTCTAAAAATGGGAAATGCGTACACCCCAGTACGACTGTGTCTAAATCGCCTATTTGTTTTAACGCTTGCAGGTGGTGATTAAGTTCTAATTCATTTACTGGGATACCTTGCAATTTATTTTCTGCCATTTCTACTAACAAGGTTGAGCCAAAACTTTCTATTCTACAATTGCCCGCAAAATTATTAATAAGTTGGTGAACATATGGTCGCTTAACTGTACCTTTTGTAGCAACAAGTGCGATATGTTTACTTTGCGAAATTTGTGCAGCAGGTTTGATGGCAGGTACCGTCCCTACGATAGGAAATGAAAATGTGGCACGTAATTTAGGTAAAACAATCGTACTTGCCGTATTGCAAGCAACCACAATTAGATCAAGGGGATAAAGGGCATTTATTTTCTGACAAATAGTAGCTGTGCGTTCAATAATTACTTCTTCTGATTTTTCAGAATATGGGAAGGCACCATTGTCCAGACAATAAAGACATTCGACCTGTGGTAATAATCGCATTGTTTCTTGATAAATGCTTAAGCCCCCAATTCCTGAGTCAAAAAATAAAATGCGCGGTTTCAAAATAACCTTCTTAAAATAATTAAACAAAAAGTGGCTTAATTATAACGTAATTTCTTTTTTTACTATACTTCTCTAGTCATTATGCTTGTGAGTAAATATCCTTCGCATTAAGCCATCTTGCAATAATTTTTTCCGAAATATGGGGCGTGTTTTGTAAGATAAGTTTTGCTGCTTCCTGTACTTGCGGAATCATTCTACGATCACGCATTAAATCAGCAACCTTAAAAGCAATGTTTCCTGTTTGTCTTGTTCCTAATACTTCACCCGCACCTCGAATTTCCAGATCTTTTTCTGATATGACAAAACCATCTTGGGTATCACGCATAACTTCTAGGCGTTTTCGTGAGATTTTTCCTAATGGAGAATTGTACATCAATACACAAAATGATGCCGTTGAGCCGCGCCCTACCCTTCCTCGTAATTGGTGTAATTGAGATAACCCCAATCGTTCTGCATTTTCAATAATCATTAAACTCGCATTTGGAACATCAACCCCTACTTCAATAACTGTTGTTGCAACAAGCAAATTAATTTTTCCCTCTTTAAACGCTTGCATGACAGCCTGTTTTTCTGCAGGTTTCATGCGTCCGTGGACTAGTCCAATTTGTAAATGTGGTAACAATCGTTGCAGATCTTCACAAATGGCCGTTGCAGCTTGTGCTTCTAATACTTCACTCTCATCAATTAAGGTACATACCCAATAGGCTTGGCGTTTATCTACGGTACATGCGTGATTAACACGTGCAATAAGTTCAGCGCGTCTTTCTTCAGAAAGCAGAACAGTTTGAATTGGTGTTCGCCCCGGAGGAAGTTCATCAATGATAGAAGTATCTAGATCTGCATATACGGTCATGGCTAACGTACGAGGAATAGGTGTCGCAGTCATAATTAATTGATGAGGATAAAATTCAGCTTGCCGTCCTTTTTCTCGTAATTGCAATCTTTGATCTACTCCGAAGCGATGTTGTTCATCGACGATGACCAATGCAAGATCAGAAAAATTTACGCCTTCTTGGAAAAGAGCATGTGTTCCCACCACCATTTTAGCCTGATTATTCGCTATTTTTTCTAGGGTTTGATTCCGCTCTTTTCCTTTTACTTTACTCGCCAACCACGCCACTTCAATCCCAAATGGTTCAAACCATTTTTTAAAGTTTTGTAAATGCTGTTCCGCTAAGATTTCGGTGGGGGCCATCAGGGCAACTTGTTTTCCATTGCCAATTACTGAAAGTGCAGCAATAGCGGCGACTAATGTTTTTCCTGAGCCGACATCTCCTTGTACCAAACGCATCATAGGAAACGGATTACGCAAATCATTTAAAATATCACGGCTTACTCTTTTTTGAGCTTCTGTTGGTTCAAAAGGTAACTGTGCAAGAAATCGTTTAAGAAGTTCGCTTTGAGGCGATAAAGGAAATGCAGAAAATTGTTTAGTTTTTTCTCTTAAACTTTGCATAGCCAAATTATGCGCAAGGAGTTCCTCAAAAATTAATCGTTGTTGTGCGGGATGATTTCCCTCTTCCAACTGAGTAAGTGATGCATTCGCTGGAGGACAGTGAAGAAATTGTAAGGCATCTTTTAATTCAAAAGGATAGGGATTAAAAGATTTAGGTAATATTTCACTAATTTGATAATTATCCAGAGTTTTTAATGCTTGTGGAATTAATTTCCTCCACATTCCTTGTGACATTCCCTCTGTTGTTGGATAAATAGGTGTGAAAGATTCTGCAAGTTCGGCAACTTGATTAGGCTGAATAATTTGATATTCGGGATGCGCCATTTCAGCCATAAAGCGTCCACGTTTAACTTCACCAAAAGCACGTACTTTAGCGCCCACTTGAAAGCTATTTTTCATGCCAGCATTAAAGTTAAAAAAACGTAATTGGATCTTTGATGTCCCGTCTGAGAGCGTAACCAGTAACATAGGACGGCGCCTTACTACAACCTCACATAATTGCACAAAGCCTTCTATCGTCGTATGTTGTTCTACTCGAATTTCAGAAATTGGCGTAACTTTAGTTCTATCTTCATAGCGACTGGGAAGATGAAGTAACAAATCTTGAAGGTTAAAAATTCCAAGTTTATTTAACCTTTCTGTCATTGCTTTCCCAACACCTTTTAACGTGCTAAGAGGTATTTCATCTAGAAAAACGTCCGTCATTAAGCATTAATATTCCGTTCAATATGCACGAAGCCTGGTAATGTTTTTATTTTCCTCACAATTGAGGCCAAATGTTGGGTATCTTTAGCAGTGAGTAGAATTGCAATATCATATAAATGACCATTTTGCTCTTCAGTCCAAATACTATGAACATTACTTTCCAATGCTGTTAATGCAGACATTAAATTGGATAAGGTATCTGCACGATTGAGCATTTCAATATGTAATTCTGCTTCAAAAGGTACTTTGGTATCTGCATTTTCCCACTCTACTGCCATATAATGCATCGCTTTTTGATGACGCACATTTGCGCAATGGGCGTGATGTACCACCAACCCCTTTCCAGGACTTACATAAGCGACGATCGGATCTCCTGGGATTGGATGGCAACATTGTGCAAAATTAGTCAGTAAATTTTCTCCACCCTTAATTTCTAGCGGACTTTCACTATTATATGGTTTCCCATCGGTGTCAATTTCAACTTTTTCATCTAATAATCGATAAGCCACTACTGCACTCATCAAATTGCCCAGTCCAATTTGCGTATAAAGTTCATCTAAGGTATTTAATCCATAGATTGCAAGAGCTTGCTGAATATTTTTTTCTGAAAGATCAGCCAATCGTACTGGTTGTAATGCATTAATTAACTGTCGTTTTCCTAAAACTACTGCAGTATCAGCTTTTAAGGTTTTTAAACTTTGACGAATTTTAGTTCGAGCTTTAGCCGTAACAACAAAATTCAACCAATTTGAATTAGGTTGAGCATGTTCAGCAGTGAGGATCTCTACCGTTTGTCCCGATACTAATGGTTGAGAAAGTGGATAAGGTTTTCTATCTACTTTCGCTCCAATACATGCGCTACCTACATCAGAATGGACTGCGTACGCAAAGTCAACCGCTGTTGCACCTTTCGGGAGTTCAACAATACGTCCTTTAGGCGTAAAGACATAAATTTCTTTAGGGAAAAATTCAGATTTGACACTTTCAATAAATTCAAATGAATTGCCCACACTTTGTTGTAATTCAACCAGGCTTTTTAACCAACGTTGAGCTCTAATTTGTGGGGTGGTACTATCATTTTTACCCCCTTCTTTATAAACCCATTTTGCGGTCACACCCATGTCTGCCATTTGTTGCATTTCTTCAGTACAAATATGGACTTCAATCGGCACACCTTTTGGACCAATCATTTCTGTTTGTAATGACTGATAACCATTTGCTTTGGGTACAGCAATATAATCTTTCACTTGCTGTGGACGAGGTTTATAAAGAGAGTGAATCCGGCCGAGTGCCATGTAACATTGATCACGATTTTTGACCACCACGCAAAAAGAATAGATATCCATAATTGAATGGAACTCTTGTTCTTTTTGTCGTAATTTTTGATAAATCCCATAAAGTGGGCGTTCTTTTGCCGTAACTTGTGCTGGGATGTTGGCTTCTTTAAGACGTTCGCTGATCTCTTGAGAAATCTTGTCAATCATATCTCTACGATTATTTCGAGCAATACTCACCGTTTTACTTAATACTTCATATCGGTGAGGATACATAGCTTGGAAACCAAGATCTTCTAATTCATTTTTAATATGCTCAATTCCCAATCGATGGGCTAAAGGTGCATAAATTTCTAACGTTTCTTTAGCAATACGTCGACGTTTATCTGGGCGCAATGCACCTAACGTACGCATGTTGTGGGTACGATCAGCTAATTTAATTAATACCACGCGGATATCTTCCGTCATGGCTAGAATCATTTTTTGGAAATTAGCGACTTGCGCTTCTTGACGGGTTCGGAATTTTAACTTATCAAGTTTAGATACACCTTCTACGATTTCAGCAACACTTTTGCCAAACTCTTCTGTAAGTTGAGCCTCAGTATAGGGAGTATCTTCAATAACATCATGTAAAAGTGCCGCCATAATCGCTTCATAATCTAATTTCATTTCTGCAACAATACAGGCGACTGCGACTGGATGGGTAATATAAGGTTCCCCGCTAGAACGATATTGTCCTTCGTGGGCATCGCGTGCTAAAACAAAAGCACGTTCAATCGTTTGAATCTGCTCCTCGGGTAAGTAAGTCTGAATAATCTGTTTTAAAGGTTCAAATAATTTCATTTATTTTACCTACCTTAGTTTTGATTCACCTACTTGATGTTATAAATAAGAATTACAAAAAGAAAAGAAACAGAAAGGAGATAAAAAGATGCTTATTCCCTCTGTTTCTCTTAGATCATTATTCAGCAGTAAGTAAAGAAAGCACTTCGATTTCTGCTTTTTCTTTTTCCAACATAATTGATTGTTCTTGTTGGTTCATAATCATATCATTGATTAAACCCAATTCGATTTCTCGTAAAGCGATCACTGTTGGTTTGTCATTGTCTTTTGGTACTAATGCTTCACGTTGATGTAATTGTAATTGTCTTGCGCGACGAGCCGCAGTTAAAATTAAATCAAAACGATTACCGATTTGGTCTACCGCATCTTGTACTGTTACACGAGCCATAATTCTACTCCGCTTAATTAAGGTATATTCTCGCTATGGAGAGCCGTTGGAATTCAAAAATAAAGGAGAAAATTCTACTAAATAATCCTCTATTTTGCTAGCAATTGATCCAATAATTGTGCATTTTGTTTTTGCTGATAACCACAACGCAAGCGTTCTGCTTGTAAAATAGTTTTCAAATCTTGCAATGCTACATCAAAATCTGCGTTTACAATAACATAATCATATTCATTATAGTGAGAGATTTCATCAACTGCTTTCATCATTCGATCCGCAATAACTTCTTCACTGTCCTGCCCACGCCCACGTAAACGATTTTCTAATTCATTTACTGACGGCGGTAAAATAAAGATGCTACGTACGCCAGGCACTTTTTCACGAATTTGACGTGCACCTTGCCAATCAATATCAAGGAACACATCGATTCCTTTTGCTAAATTCTCTTCAATTGCGGGTAAAGAAGTACCATAATAATTTCCACCGAAAACTTTGGCGTACTCCAAAAAGGCACCTTTTTTAATTAATGCTTCAAATTCATCCACACTCACAAAATGATAATGTACGCCATCAATTTCTCCTGGACGCGGACTACGCGTAGTATGAGAAACTGATACCATCATCGAATGCATATTTTTTTCTTTTAATAATGCATTAATTAAAGAAGACTTTCCCGCTCCACTTGGTGCGGAAATAATGTACAAATTGCCTTGCGCCATAATATTACTCCGATAAAAATTTTGCACATTATGCCTTTAAAACGAGAAAATTTCAGTAAAATCCTCCAAATTATTACATTTTTTTTACAAAAATATACTTAATTTTTACAACAAAAACAGAATAGTAATAAATCCAAGGGTTCTAAGAAAATTTATAAAAGTGCTCCTAAAAAAGCGTGTTATACTTCGTTCCAGATTTCAAGAGCAAAACTCTTTAAAGATTTTTATTAACTTAACGCTAGAGGAAGAATCTTATGGCAATTAAAATTGGTATTAATGGTTTTGGCCGTATCGGTCGTATCGTATTCCGCGCTGCTCAAGAACGAGATGATATTGAAGTCGTGGGAATCAATGACTTAATCGATGCTGAATACATGGCATACATGTTGAAATATGACTCAACTCACGGTCGTTTCAACGGCACTATTGAAGTTGTTGATGGTCATTTAGTTGTTAATGGTAAAAAAATTCACGTTTCTTCAGAACGCGACCCTGCAAACCTTAAATGGGGTGAATTAGGTGTTGATGTTGCTGTTGAAGCAACTGGTCTTTTCTTAACTGATGAAAAAGCACGTGCACACATCGCTCAAGCTGGTGCTAAAAAAGTTGTAATGACTGGTCCATCTAAAGATTCTACTCCTATGTTCGTAAACGGTGTTAACTTCCATGAATATGCAGGTCAAGACATCGTTTCTAACGCTTCATGTACTACAAACTGCCTTGCTCCATTAGCAAAAGTTATCAATGATAAATTTGGTATTGTTGATGGTTTAATGACAACTGTTCACGCAACTACAGCAACTCAAAAAACTGTGGACGGTCCATCATTAAAAGACTGGCGTGGTGGTCGCGGTGCTGGTCAAAACATCATCCCATCAAGCACTGGTGCTGCTAAAGCAGTAGGTAAAGTTATCCCTGCATTAAACGGCAAATTAACTGGTATGGCATTCCGCGTACCTACTCCAAACGTTTCTGTTGTTGACTTAACTGTGAACCTTGCAACTCCTGCAACTTATGAAGAAATCTGTGCAGAAATTAAACGTGCAAGTGAAAACGAAATGAAAGGTGTGTTAGGTTACACTGAAGATGCTGTTGTTTCTACTGACTTCAACGGTTGCCCATTAACATCTGTATTTGATGCAACTGCTGGTATCCAATTAACTCCAACATTCGTTAAATTAGTATCTTGGTACGATAACGAAGTGGGTTATTCTAACAAAGTATTAGACTTAGTTAGCTTAGTTCATAACTACAAAAAATAATTAAGAATTATGCATTCTTACAAAAATCCCTTCCGTCAGGAAGGGATTTTTTTACCATAGAAGTTAATTAATCTTCTTTTTGTACCATTTGCAAAGGCGGCACTTCGCGTCCGCGGGCAGCGTAAAATTCTTTTACGAATTCATCGAAGGTGCCTTCTTCAATACGTTGGCGAATTTTAGCCATTAGGCGTTGATAGTAACGTAAGTTATGAATGGTATTCAAACGTGCGCCTAAAATTTCATTACATTTATCAAGATGATAGAGATAAGCTCGTGTGTAATTTTTACACGTATAGCAATCACATTCTGGATCTAATGGACTTGTGTCATCACGGTATTTTGCGTTACGAATTTTCACTACGCCACCTGTTACGAATAAATGACCATTACGTGCATTACGCGTCGGCATCACGCAGTCAAACATATCGATTCCACGGCGAACACCCTCTACCAAGTCTTCTGGTTTACCCACCCCCATTAGGTAACGCGGTTTATCCTCTGGCAATTGTGGACAAGTAAATTCAAGAATTCGGTGCATATCTTCTTTTGGTTCACCCACAGCTAAACCACCAACTGCATAACCATCAAAGCCGATTTCTTTTAATCCATCGAGGGATACTTGACGTAACTCTTCAAACACACCGCCTTGTACAATCCCGAAAAGTGCGTTTTTATTTTCTAATTCATCAAAGCGATCACGGCTGCGTTTTGCCCAACGTAGTGACATTTCCATCGATTTTTTTGTGTAGTCAAAGGTTGATGGATATGGTGCACATTCATCGAAGATCATAACGATGTCAGATCCGAGATCATATTGGATCTCCATTGATTTTTCTGGTGATAAGAAAATGCGTTCACCATTAATTGGGTTTTGGAATTTAACCCCTTCCTCAGTGATCTTTCTTAATTTACCCAGACTAAATACTTGAAAACCACCACTATCGGTTAAAATTGGACGGTGCCATTGCATGAAATCATGTAAATCACCATGTTTACGCATCACTTCTTGTCCTGGACGCAACCATAAATGGAAAGTATTACCTAAACAAATTTCTGCACCCGTTGCACGGACTTCTTCTGGCGTCATGCCTTTAACTGTACCGTAAGTCCCAACTGGCATAAATGCGGGAGTTTCAACTGTGGACTGCCCTTGCGGACGATCGAATGTCATCGTCCCACGGCGTGCATTACCGTCTTTTTTATGTAATGTAAATTTCATAGAATAAATTTCCTTGAATAAACAGTTCGAGGGTTAAAAGACGCCCCATTTTTCATAAATTTTTATGATTTTTAGGGCGTGATAAAAAAATTAAGCTTGATTTTTAGTGATAAACATTGCATCGCCATAACTAAAGAATCGATATTTATTCTCTACCGCCTCTTTATAAGCCTGCATCGTATGATCAAACCCAGCAAAAGCACTCACTAGCATGATAAGGGTACTTTCTGGTAAGTGGAAGTTTGTAATCATTGCATCCACGACACGGAATTTTTTACCAGGATAAATAAAAATACTGGTATCACTGAAGAAAGGCTCAATGATTTGTTGTGCGTGATTTTCTTCTGCACGTAATGCCGCACTTTCAATAGAGCGAACAGATGTTGTTCCAACAGCGATAACGCGTTTACCACGTGCTTTCGTTTCAAGAATTAAATCAACCACATCTTGAGGCACTTCTGCATATTCACTGTGCATCACGTGATCTTCAATTCTTTCTACACGAACGGGTTGGAAAGTTCCTGCCCCGACATGCAAGGTAACAAATGCAAAATTAACGCCTTTCGCTTTAAGTTGGGCTAAGAGTTCATCATCAAAATGTAAACCCGCTGTCGGTGCCGCAACTGCTCCAGGCACTTTGCTATAAACGGTTTGATAAAGCTCTTTATCCGTATCCTCATCAGGACGATCAATGTAAGGTGGAAGTGGAATATGCCCTGCTTCTTGTAAACGTTCTAATAAAGTTTCTGTTGTATTTAACAATTTCAACTCAAATAAGGCATCATGACGGGCGACCATTTCCATTTCAAAACCATTCCCCTCACCCAACTTATCTTCACCTAGAATTAAAACCGTTCCTTCTTTAGGCGCTTTAGACGCACGAACATGCGCCAGACAACGTTTATCATCTAAGATGCGTTCAACTAATACCTCAATTTTCCCGCCACTTGCTTTTTTACCAAACATACGGGCTGGAATAACTCGGGTATTATTAAAAATCACTAAATCACCTTCTTCAATGCAATCTAGTACATCAGAAAAGTGACCGTGGGATAATTCTCCTGTTGTCCCATTTAAAGTTAAAAGGCGACAAGACTTACGATCAGGTACCGGGTAACGAGCAATCAGCTCATCAGGTAAATCAAAATAAAAATCAGAAACTCGCATAATTCATTACGTAATAAGAAATAAAAAAACAAGACGCTAGTCTAGTGGTATTTGGCGTGAACCTCAAGGATGAGGATAAAAAAAAGCCCCATTGAGGAAATGGGGCTAAAGTTTGGAGTCATACTTTTAGGGTATGAGGCGTATTATAGACTTTTAATTCACATTTGCAACACTTTTTTAACAAAAAAATAATATTTATTTGTTTTTAACAAAATTTATATACAAAAATTAAGGTTTTTACTTGTTTTCTTACATATCTGTTTGATTAACACTCTACTTTTGAAGTGGTTAGACATTGGTTGGAGAAATTTGGTTGGACAAGGAATGGAATATCTTAGATTTCAAGATAAAAAAAAGCCCCATTGAGGAAATGGGGCTAAAGTTTGGAGTCATACTTTTAGGGTATGGAGTGCATTATAGACTTTTATTTTACATTTGCAACATTTTTTTAACATGTTTTTAAAATTACTTTATTTTTAACTTTTAATACCTCAAAACAATTAACTATATTTCGCTATTTTCTTATTTTTTGTACAATTATGACGTTACTTCTTAGTAACAACACTTTGAAATTTTATGAAACAAATTAAACTTTGGAAATTTTTATGAAAAAAACACTTTTTGTACTCGCACCGAGCCTTATGCTAGCAGCTGCAGCTCACGCAGATAATTTTGATAACACTATCAATACGAATAATAAAGGTATTTATGTTTCTGCTAATGCAAATTTTGCAAGAACGGAAATGCCTTTTGATTCTGTGGACGCAGACCTTCAGCCACTAGAACGTTCTGGTTTTACTCCCGCTATAGCACTGGGTTATGATTTTGGTCCAGTTCGTAGCGAAATCAATTATGAAGATTTAGGTACGTTAACCAGTAGCGATCCCTACATTAAGGGTAACTTAAAAGTTAAAAATGTAGGTATCACGACTGTGTATAATTTTAGACATCACGCGGATATTCAGCCATATGTAGGTGGACGTGTGATGTACACACAATTTAAAGCTGATGATCAATTAACCCAAAGCTTGGCTGAGCAAGGTATTGAATTAAAATCAAACCATATGGGATTAGGTGTTGTAGGTGGCGTTGAATACAAAGTGATTGATAACTTACTTGTAGGCGTAAACGCAAATTGGGATCTTCTCAGTGGCGATCCTGCAAACTCACTTGGTGGTGGGCTAACACTTCGCGCTAAATTCTAAGGGATAGTATGAAAAAATATATTTTGGCATTCCTTGGTGCGAGTTTATTAAGTGGCTGTGTGACTGTACCTTTAGCCAGTCCAGAGGCGGATCAACAAGCCAAAAAATTTATTGCACCAACTGATAAAGCAGCGCTCTATGTATATCGTAATTCAATCCTAGGGACTGCACTCCGAAAAATTATCAAGGTTGACGGAAAAGTTATCGGTAAAAATGCCCCTTTCACTTATTTTTATAAACTACTCCCTCCAGGCAGCCATACAGTAACAGCTTACACTGCTTTATGGGGAGATCACGATTATAAAATTGATATGCAAAAAGGAAAAATATATTGCCTACAACAATATATGATTCCAGCATTACCAATCGGTACTGTTTCATTAGGCGAAATACCATTGAAAACATGTAAGGAAGCTATCCAATCTCTTAAATTGATAAAAAACTATCAATAAAATTATAGAACAAAGGCATCATTACGATGCCTTTTTAATTTTATTTACTATGTGGATTACGTGTATTCGTATCAGTTAGATTACGCATAAGTAAAGCAAAATTCAGATCTAAATCTTGAGGAACATCAAGGAATACAAAATGTCCATCACCTTTACCTGCCTCCACTTCTTCACCTTTACGGTTTACAAGGCGATTAATTTGCATCGTGATATTACCTTGCGGAGTCATCACTTCTACACTGTCCCCTAGTAGGAATTTATTTTTAACTGCAACTTCTGCCATCCCTTCTGCATTACGGTTTCCAGTAAATTCACCTACAAATTGTTGACGTTCAGAGATGGAATAACCGTAATCATAATTTTGATATTCATCGTGGGTATGACGACGTAAGAAACCTTCTGTATAGCCACGGTGAGCAAGACTTTCTAAAGTTGTCATTAAGCTTTCGTCAAATGGTTTGCCCGCTGCGGCATCATCAATCGCTTTACGATAAACTTGAGCGGTACGTGCACAGTAATAGAAAGATTTAGTACGACCTTCGATTTTTAGAGAATGCACGCCAAGTTTTGTTAATTCTTCGACATGTTGAACTGCACGTAAATCTTTAGAGTTCATGATGTAAGTGCCATGTTCATCTTCAAATGCCGCCATTTGTTCTTCAGGACGTTGACTTTCTGCTAATAAGAAAACTTTTTCTGTTGTTGGACCTTCCCCTAAAGTTGGTGCAATATTTTTAACAGGGATTTCTTCACCTACGTTAACGATATTTCCGACTTCGTCTTCTTTGCCCTCTGTTACGGAATATTCCCAGCGGCACGCATTGGTACAAGTTCCTTGGTTAGGATCACGTTTATTGATGTATCCAGAAAGTAGGCAACGACCAGAGTATGCCATGCAAAGTGCACCATGGACGAATACTTCAAGTTCCATTTCAGGTACTTTTTCACGAATTTCTGCGATCTCTTGGATTGATAATTCGCGAGATAAAATCACGCGGGTTAAGCCCATTTGTTGCCAGAATTTAACTGTTGCCCAGTTTACTGCATTCGCTTGAACTGAAAGATGAATTGGCATATCAGGAAATGCTTCGCGCACCATCATAATAAGCCCTGCATCAGACATGATTAGTGCATCAGGCTTCATTGCCACAACAGGCTCTAAGTCTTTGATAAATGTTTTTAATTTTGAGTTATGCGGTGCAATATTTACCACAACATAAAATTTCTTACCAAGTGCGTGAGCTTCATCAATACCAATTTTTAAATTCGCGTGGTTAAATTCATTGTTACGCACACGTAAGCTATAACGTGGTTGCCCTGCATAAACGGCATCTGCACCATACGCAAATGCATAGCGCATATTTTTAAGTGAGCCCGCTGGGGAAAGTAATTCTGGTTTATTCATTTTGTTCTCTCTGAGTTCAGGTCAGTCATCGCTATGGCGATGAATTAAAAGAAAATTATTATAATTTTAAGTAGTAACTTTTCTCAAAAAATCACTGCTTTCAAAAATATAAAAAAACCTAGCCCAAAGGCTAGGTTTTCTACATTGTGAAGAATAAATTATTCTGCAACAACGTCTACGATTAAGCTTGCAAATACTTCTGGGTGAAGTTGGAAACGAACTTCGTGTTCACCAAGGGTACGGATAGGACCAGTTGATAAACGAACTTCGCTTTTCGCAACTTGAACACCAGCAGCAGTTACTGCATCAGCAACATCGCGAGTAGTGATTGAACCGAATAAACGACCTTCATCACCAGCTTTAGAAGCGATAGTTACTTTAGCTAATTCAGCTAATTGTGCAGCACGAGCTTGTGCTTGA
>SAMEA104404098__coassemble_47_pt1 | contig 13784 bp, 15 predicted proteins | sample SAMEA104404098__metabat2_low_PE_002 | metagenome-assembled genome bin SAMEA104404098 (sample SAMEA104404098) | Balaenoptera acutorostrata | reverse complement strand
AAAAAAAACAAAATAGCTATTTTTTATTAACAGGTCGAACCGCTGTTGATTTTGTATGAATTTTAAATATTGCTTGCACGGGGATAGCCTGAATAAAGCCTTAAAACATTTTGGAAATAAAATTAAGGCAGAATAGGAAAATTTAAGCATAAAAAATCACGCCCCGAAAATCGTAAAAATTTTGACGAAAATTGGGGCGTGATTGGTTATTTTTACAAAAATCTAATTACTTCGCAGCTGCCATATCTGCATCAGGATTTTGCATATATTTGAAAAAATCACCTTTTTGTGGGTTCACCACCATTAAGTTATTGTGATTTTTGAAGGCTTGTTGATAAGCCTGCATGCTACGGATAAAGCTAAAGTAATCTGGATATTTACTGAAAGCATCGGTGTAAAGTTTAGCTGCTTGAGCATCCCCTTCCCCACGCAATTCCTGTGCAGTTTTATTTGCTTGAGCAAGAATTACGGTCACTTTGCGATCCACATCAGCCTGAATGAATGCCGCTTTTTCTTTACCTTCACTGCGGTGTTCACGTGCCACTGCGTCACGTTCTGCACGCATACGTTGGTAAATTGATGCCGATACTTCGTCTGGTAAATTAATTTGTTTAACGCGAACATCAATCACTTGGATACCTAAATCAGAAGTGCTATCTGGTCCAGTATTTAAGGCTTTTTTCGCGTCTGCCATTAATTCACCGCGTGTGCCTGAAACGATATCTTGAATCGTACGAGAGCCGATTTCAGAACGTAAACGATCGTTAACTTTACGGCGTAGTAAATTTGATGCTTGGTTATAATCGCCACCACCTGTTGCGGTATAGAAACGACCAAAATTGCTAATACGCCATTTTACATAAGAATCAACAAGGAGATCCTTTTTCTCAACCGTTACAAAACGGTCTGCGGTGTCATCTAATGTTTGAATACGCGCATCTAAGATCTTCATTTGATCAATAAAAGGAAGTTTAAAATGTAACCCTGGTTGGTAAACTTCAACTTGATTTTCAGCATTACGCTGAACTTTACCAAAACGCACCATGATTCCACGCGTACCTTCCTGTACCTCTACAACACTCGCATAGAGTACGATTAATACTAAGACAATCAAGCTAGGTACTAATTTACGCATTAGTTAAATCTCCCTTTTCTATCTGAATAGATATTAAATGTCCCATCAGAATCTGATGTCGTAACGACTTTTTTCTCTAAAGCAGGTGAATCTGCATGCGTCACCACAACAGGTTTTTGTTCTACTTTTGTAGATGTGGTTTTCATGGTTTCCATCAGTTTATTTAACGGTAATACATTCAACGCATTACTATTATCCATCACAACTTTCGGTGTATCTGCCATAATTTTTTCCATAGTTTGGAGATAAATACGTTCACGTAAAAGTTTTGGATTGGCTAAATATTCTGGCAATAGACGTTGATAACGCTCTACTTCACCTTGTGCATTTAAAACAACTTGTTCTTTATATGCATTTGCGCTTTGGACGATTTGTTGCGCTTCACCACGTGCAATTGGTGCTTTCGCACGGGCATAAGCCTCCGCCTCGCGGATATAACGTTGTTCGTCTTCTTGTGCTTTAATCGCATCATCGAACGCGGCTTTCACTTCTTCAGGTGGACGTGCTGATTGGAAATTGACGTCTAAAATCTCAATCCCCATGTTGTAAGGTTTGATGATTTGTTCAATCGCTTTCCAGGTTTTTTCACGTACTACGCTACGACCTGTCGTTAAAATTTCATCCATATTCATGTTACCAATCACGTAACGTAATGCACTATCAGTTGCTTGCATTAAGCTTTCATTTGGATTAGTCACACTAAATAAATATTTCGCTGGATCTTCTACGCGATATTGTACGGTCATTGAAACTTTAACCATGTTTTCATCTTGCGTAAGCATAGATCCTGATGTATGTAGTTCTTTTACTTGTTCGACGTTAACTGGGATAACGCGTTCAATAAAGGTTGGTTTCCAGTTTAAACCTGGTTGAACGACGCCCTCTACTTTTCCAAATCGTAAAACAACCCCACGGTCTGCTTCTTTAATTGTATAAAAACCGCTTGCACCCCAAATACCTACCGCAACCACAAGCGCTGCGGGAATAATTTTTTTCCAATTCAATGGGGAGGCATTGGATGAGCGTGGTGTTTTATTTCCTCGTCCGCCACTACCTAATTTTTTTAATAGGTTATTGAACATTTCTTCTAAATCGGGAGGCGATTGTTCTTGATTACCTTGTCCATTCTGCTGTGGGCGTTGGTTACCATTCGGTTTTTGTTCACCTGGCTTGCTCCACGGATCCTGGTCTGAATTGTTCATTGACATTCACTGTTCTCCATTGATACAAAGTCAAAAAATTGACCATTAGTCTAAACAAAATGCGCGATTAAGTCTATCAAATCCGTTTAAAAATCAACGATAACTCCAACACTTTTCGCCTATTGTTCTTATTAGAAAAGACCGCAGTTCTTTGCTAAAATTCACAAATATTTTTGGATTTATTTAAAGGATAAACTTGTGGCATTAATTAATTTACACCAAGGTGAATTGAGCTTTGGCGATCACCCACTCCTTGATAAAAGCGATCTATTCGTTGAACCTGGTGAACGTGTTTGTTTAGTTGGTCGTAATGGTGCGGGAAAATCAACATTGCTTAAAGTATTAGGCGGTGAGATTCAACTAGATGATGGGCAACTCATTTTTGAACAAGACTTAGTTATTTCGCGCTTAGAACAAGACCCGCCACGCAATGCTGAAGGTACATTGTTTGACTATGTCGCTGAGGGAATTGGGCATTTAGCTAACCTTTTGAAAAAACATCATCATATTGTTCAACAATTAGCGACAGATGCCTCTGATTCTGTATTAAAAGCATTAGAACAGGTTCAAGCTGAGATCGATCACGCTAATGGTTGGCAATTTGAACAAAAAATTAACGAAATTTTACAAAAACTCGGACTCAATGCCGATACAGAATTAAAATCACTTTCAGGTGGTTGGTTGCGTAAAGCTGCATTAGCGCGTGCTTTAGTTAGCTCGCCAGATGTTCTGCTTTTAGATGAACCGACCAACCATTTGGATGTTGAAACTATCGAATGGCTTGAAAATTTATTAATGGATTTTCCAGGCAGTATTGTGTTCATTTCTCATGACCGTGCGTTCATTCGTAAAATGGCGACCCGCATTGTCGATTTAGATCGTGGTAAACTCCAATCTTATGATGAAGATTATGATAGTTATCTTCTAACAAAAGCCGATGATTTGCGTGTCGAGGCACAGCAAAATGCGCTTTTTGATAAAAAATTAGCGCAAGAAGAAGCGTGGATCCGCCAAGGTATTAAAGCACGTCGTACTCGTAATGAGGGGCGTGTGCGTGCATTGAAAGCCTTACGCGAAGAACGTCGCCAACGCCGTGATGTGCAAGGTAACGTAAAAATTCAATTAGATAATGCAAGCCGTAGCGGTAAGATCGTCTTTGATGTAGAAAATCTTTGTTACGAAATTAATGGTAAAACCTTAATCAAAGATTTTACTGCCCGTATTATGCGTGGCGATAAAATTGCCTTTATCGGTCCAAATGGTTGCGGTAAAACAACGTTGATTAAATTGCTGCTTGGTGAAATCCAACCAACAAGCGGAAGCGTACATTGTGGAACAAAACTCGATGTTGCGTACTTCGATCAATACCGTGCGAGCCTTGATCCTGAAAAAACGGTAATGGATAATGTGGCAGATGGTAAGCAAGATGTTGAAATCAATGGGGTAAAACGTCACGTTCTTGGTTATCTTCAAGACTTCCTATTCCCGCCAAAACGTGCGATGACACCTGTTAAAGCGCTTTCTGGTGGTGAACGTAATCGTTTATTATTGGCAAAAATTTTACTCAAACCGAACAACTTACTTATTCTCGATGAACCAACCAATGATTTAGACGTAGAAACCTTAGAATTACTTGAAGAATTATTAAGTGATTATCCTGGTACCCTTTTAATCGTCAGCCACGATCGTCAATTCATTGATAATACAGCAACTGAGTGTTTTATTTTTGAAGGTCACGGGGAAATCAATAAATACGTGGGCGGCTTCTTTGATGCGAAACAACAGCAAGCGAATGTTGCTGCGTTAAAAGCAGCCGAAGTGGCAAAAAATACGAAAGTTGATGAAAGTGCAACGGATAACGTAAAAGTCGGAAAAGTAAAATCTGCCTCAAAAGTTAAATTGAGTTACAACGAACAACGTGAATTAGAAAAACTTCCACAATTATTAGAAGACCTTGAAGAAAAAATTAGCGCTCTCCAAGCTGAAATGGCAGATCCTGCTTTTTTCCAACAAGATCATACGATAACAGATAAAAAACTTGCTGAGCTCAGCGATGCAGAAGCGGCATTAGAAAATGCTTTTATGCGTTGGGAAGAACTCGAAGAAAAACGCAATCTAGCTCAATAACCTTATAATAGGAAAGGAAAAAGGTATTCACTACGAATACCTTTTTATTTTACCGTTCCTTTAATTCCTTCAACTCAGTACCTAGAAAAACCCGCGTACTCACCCGAAGCAAAACCGTGCCTGCTAACCATGCAATTTGTGAAAAACTTGGGTGCATGATGGATACCAGCGCAAAAGAACAAATTAAAAACTCAATCCCAAATAAAAAATATTGCCCAATTGCAAAACGTAGCGCTAACATTTTATGCCAATCGAAAACAACACCTTTTGCACGCTCCATCAAAAACCAAATTAACTCACGTATCAAGCCATATACCATAACTACCACGCACATAAGTTGCATGAGATCACTAATAACTTTGATGATAGCGTGAACCATGTTTTATCCTTATCGTTGCATTTTATTGAGCATGCATCGCAAGATGCGCTTTACGAGCGCTTTCAATTTCTTTATTCAGGAAGAAAGAAATAACGGTACGAATAACAACAATAGCGCCTAGTACAATCAAATCATGATAAGACGGATTTAAGATGGTTTCTAAAATATCCGCACAAATCAAAATTTCCAAACTTAATAAAATATAGGTCCCAAGATTGGTTTTCGCGACCATTAAATGATCGACCGCTTCAGCACGTGTTTTAGCAGTAAATTCAATACGGATAAATTTTTGGCTTACCAAAATGACGCCCCAGAGTAAGACAATGATAGAAACGACATCAATGGCATAAATACATATATTTAAAATAAATTTAAAATTCTCATCAATCATAAACTATCCTTCAGTTATCACTTTTACAACACTCATATCTTTATAATAGATACCCATTTATAAGTATAATAATAGTCTGTTTTATAATCAATTTTTATTTTAATCGAAAAAAAAGGATATCTCGCGATATCCCTTTCATCATATGATTTACACTAATAATTATTTTGCTAACCATTCGTTCACTTTAGCCAGTGATTGATAAGCGGTCATATCAGGTTGAACGGGGGTAATGGATACGAATCCATTTTCAACCGCATAAAAGTCTGTTCCTTCTTCGCAATCTTTGGGCTCGCCTGGTGCGCCAATCCAATAAACTTTATCGCCACGAGGATCTTCTGTCGCAATAATCTGGGCTGCTGATGAGCGCGCCCCTAAACGGCATACTTTGATGCCTTTAATTTGATCGCGTGGTAAATCAGGCACATTTATATTTAAAATTTCTTGCGGTTTTAGCACTTCTTTAGGAGATTTTTGTAAAAGCTCTGCGACAATTTTTGCTGCCGTATCATAATGTTTATCCCCTACTAATGATACCGCAATGGCTGGTAAGCCAAGATGACGACCTTCCAACGCTGCAGCAACAGTACCCGAATAAAGTACATCATCACCTAAATTTGCACCATGATTAATCCCTGATACCACAACATCTACTTTTTCAGTTAAAAAGCCGTTTAGTGCTAAGTGTACACAATCTGCAGGCGTGCCATTTAAACAATAATCATCGTTACCCATATTTTGTGGGCGTAACGGGTTGGTAAGTGTTAACGAACCTGATGCTGCACTACGGTTGCGATCTGGTGCAAAAATAGTGACTTTAGCAAATTTACGTAATTCTTTTGCTAAAGTTTGAATACCTTCAGCACGAATACCGTCATCATTCGACAATAAAATATGTAATTTATTATTCATCTAGCGTTCCTCTTGTGCATGGATGAGTTCACGCACTAAAGCCGTCGCATAACTTCCTGCGGGCAAATAAAATTTAAGACGTAAACCTTCTGCTTCAAATTGCCATGTAAAATCTTCAGGTTTCATTAAAATTGCTCGGCGAGCTGCTTTCATTCTTTCTTTTTGCATAAGCGCTAAGAAGTCGGCATTTTCTGTAATAATTTCTTGTTCGAATTCACTTCCTTTATTATCACTTTCACCGATAAGTGGCGCAGTAATGAGTAAATCACCATCATCTACGCGCTGTTGTAACTGTGCTAAATCTTGTGTTTCATCAGCAACAAACCAACTATGCGTACCCGCCAATTGTAGAACATCACCTAAACAAACTGTCTGTGCTAAACCTTTTTCAATACGTTTTGCCACAATCAGGTTGAAGATATAGCTACGTGCTGCCGAAAGATAGAAACCTTGTTTTTTACGATCTTTGACTTTAATTTCGCCTTGTGCCCAACGTAGAGCCTGTGCAAGGTTGTTATCATCTTGACCAAAACGCTGCTCACCAAAATAATTAGGGAATCCGTGCGTTTTTACTGCATTTAGACGTGAAACTAATTCTTCCGTTTCTTTTACATCACGCAATAATAATTCAAACTCATTACCTTCAAGGCTACCGACACGTATTTTGCGATTATGGCGTGTTACTTCAAGTATTTCTACGCCATCCAGTTCAAATTGGCTAAAATCCGGGGTAGGTTTTCCTGGCATTTGGAGGCAAAACCATTGTTCTGTCACTGCGTGGCGATCTTTTAATCCCGCATATCCCATATTTTTTGCAGAAACTTCAGCAAATTTTGCCAATTTTTCTCCGACAAAAAGTGTATTAGCACCGTTTTTACGAACATATAGTGCAACAAATTCACCATCACCAGACATCTCGTAGCCTAGCCTTTCGCGTACGATAAAATCGCTGTTTTCTGCTTTTAAACGCCCAGTTTGTTCTGGTGTATTATTTAAATATGTTAATTCCATTTATGTTTAAATCTCTTTTAATAATAAAGCAACCGCCTCGCACGCGATACCTTCACCACGTCCTGTAAAGCCTAATTTTTCAGTCGTTGTTGCTTTGACATTTACCTGATCCGCATCGCAATTCAAATCGCTTGCGATATTAAGGCGCATATCATCGATGTATGGGCGCATTTTCGGTGCTTCGGCAATAATCGTAATATCTACATTCCCGATTTTGTATCCTAAACTTGTCAACGTTTTAAATGTTTCTTTAAGTAAAGTTCGGCTACTAATCCCTTTATATTTATCATCCGTATCTGGAAAAAGTTTACCGATATCACCTAACGCAGCGGCGCCAATTAATGCGTCAATTAAAGCGTGTAGTGCGACATCACCATCGCTATGTGCAACTAATCCTTTTGAAAATGGAATTTGCACGCCTCCAATTGTTACAAATGTGCCTTCACCAAATTTATGCACATCGAAACCTTGACCAATTCTAAACATGATTATTTCTCCTGTTGTTGAGAAAGATAAAACTCAGCTAATTCCAAATCTTCTGGATAAGTGATTTTCAGATTTGTTTTGCTTCCTTCTACAAGTTCTGGGCTAAACCCGGCTAATTCCATTGCACTCGCCTCGTCGGTAATATTTTTTCCTTCATATAAGGCTTCATCTAATGCTTGGATTAATGCGTATACGGGAAAAAATTGTGGTGTTTGCGCCTGCCATAACCCTTGACGATCAACAGTATTAGAAATTGCATAATTTTCTCCGTTTTTTGTGGCGTGTTGTTTTTTTAATGTATCCACAACAGGAACGGCTAGAATAGCCCCTTGTTCATTCTCGATTGATAGTAACCGTAAAATATCATCCCAACGAACACAAGGACGGGCTGCGTCATGCACTAATACCCATTTATTTTCGGGTGTATCAATCGCCTTCAATCCATTAAGAACGCTTTCCGCACGCGTTTCCCCACCAATTACCCAATGAATTTTAGGGTGTGAAAAACAGCCCAACGCTTTTATATTTTCGTCATCGGGGGCAACTGCGACAATCACTTTACCAATTTCTGGCTTATCTAAAAAAACTTCGATACTGCGTTCTAAAATTGTTTTCCCATGTAATGGTAAATATTGTTTTGCCATTCCTTTTCCCATGCGGGCACCTACGCCTGCGGCTGGGATTAAGGCAATAATTTCTTTGTTATTTTTCATATTTATGATTTATCTTTCACGATACGATAGAACGTTTCATCAGGCTTGACCATGCCATAATCTTCACGCGCTTGCTCTTCTATGGCATCCGTACCTTCTTTTAAGTCACGAATTTGTGCAAACATTTGATTATTGCGTGCAGATTTTTTTGCATTTTCTTGTTTTAATTGTGCCACTTCTTGCTGGTAATGGTGATAATCAGTGAAGCCATTTTTTCCCCACCAAAATTCATACTGAAAATAGGCCAATAAGCCAAGTAGAATAATAATTAATACACGCATGCAAAATCCTGATTCTGTTCCTATCAAATGGAGGTATTCTAGCATAAAAAAATACGGCAAAAAATTTACCGTATTTCTTTGTATTATGCTTAGTGTTCGCGAGTTTTAAAGAACACTACATCTGGGTAACGTTCTTGAGTGAGGTTTAAGTTAACCATTGTTGGTGCGATATAGGTAAGGTTATCCCCACCATCAAGTGCAAGATGCTGTTCATTCTTACGTTTAAATTCTTCTAATTTCTTCGCATCACTACAATCTACCCAACGTGCTGTTGCCACGTTTACAGGTTCGTAGATTGCCTCAACGTTATATTCTGATTTTAAACGTGCTACCACTACATCAAACTGAAGCACACCTACAGCGCCCACGATTAAATCATTATTGATAAGCGGACGGAATACCTGCACTGCACCTTCTTCAGAAAGTTGTACAAGCCCTTTCAGTAATTGTTTTTGTTTAAGTGGATCGCGTAAACGAATACGACGAAACAGTTCTGGTGCGAAGTTTGGAATACCCGTAAATTTCAGCATTTCACCTTGTGTAAAGGTATCCCCAATCTGAATGGTACCATGGTTGTGCAAACCGATGATATCCCCAGCATACGCTTCATCAGCATGGCTACGATCACCCGCCATGAAAGTTAACGCATCAGAGATAACCACATCTTTACCAATACGCACATGTTTAAGTTTCATGCCTTTTTCATATTTACCCGACACTAAGCGCATAAAGGCAACACGGTCACGGTGTTTTGGGTCCATGTTTGCCTGAATTTTAAAGACAAATCCTGTGAGTTTTTCTTCACTTGGTTCTACTAAACGCGTATCTGCTTGGCGTGCTTGTGGCGCAGGTGCCCATGCAGTTAAGCCATCTAGGAAATGATCAACACCGAAGTTACCAAGCGCAGTACCAAAGAATACTGGTGTTAATTCACCTTGTAAGAATAATTCTTCGTCAAACTCGTTACTTGCGCCTTTTACTAATTCTAACTCATCACGTAATTGGCTAGCTAAGTCTTCACCTACTGCTGCATCAAGTTCTGGGTTATCTAATCCTTTAATAACACGTACTTCTTGAATACAATGTCCTTGTCCAGTTTGGTAAAGATAAGTTTCATCTTTATAAAGATGGTAAACCCCTTTAAATAGTTTTCCGCAACCAATTGGCCAAGTAATCGGTGCACAGTGAATTTTCAATACGTCTTCCACTTCATCCAATAATTCCATTGGATCACGAATATCACGGTCAAGTTTATTCATAAAAGTAAGAATAGGCGTATCACGAAGACGCGTAACTTCCATTAATTTAATGGTTCGCTCTTCAACCCCTTTTGCACTATCAATAACCATTAACGCACTATCCACGGCCGTTAATGTACGATACGTATCCTCAGAGAAGTCCTCATGCCCCGGAGTATCTAAAAGATTTACTAGGCAATCGCCATAAGGGAATTGCATTACGGATGTAGTGATAGAAATCCCACGTTCTTTTTCCATTTCCATCCAGTCAGACTTCGCATGTTGTTGCGAACCTTTTCCTTTTACAGAACCTGCTTTTTGGATGGCTTGTCCATATAGTAAAACCTTTTCAGTGATGGTTGTTTTACCCGCATCGGGGTGAGAAATAATCGCAAAGGTGCGACGTTTATTAACTTGTTGAGGATATGTCATAATTGTTATTTGATTAAACTGATTTTAATTAAAAATGGCGCTTATTTTGCGTCATTTTGATGATTTTTTCAATTTAAAAGCATCTAAATCTCAGTTATTTGAAAATAAATAAGCGAGGATACGCATGATAACCTCGCTTAACAAAAATGAAATCAGTCTGTTATTTAAGTCTAACAAACCAGTGTTTGCATACGCGATAAAGCCCTATCCCAAAGGCACATCCGAGTAAAAATAAGATAATTTGTAAAGCATAAAAACGTAAAAACACTCTATCCATTTGTTTTTCATTAGCTTTTTCTGAATTAATTTTTTGAATTTCTAAAAATCCTTGAACAGCATGATCGGAATAAATGGTGGTGATTTCTTTCTGTAAAATTTGCGGTTTTTCTCCTGGCGCCATAGGTTTAGTGGTTTCAGTTAATAAATTTCCATTATCTCCGTATAATTTTGCTGCTTGGATGTAAGGCTCTTTCACCAACTCAACTAATTGTTGATGTAATGCTTTCGTATCCGCGCCCTGCTTAATCATAAAACCAAGTAATTCATCTTCTTTGGCTAAATATTTTTGTAAAAAATAAGAAAACTCATGGCGATCGAGCTCAAGGGAATGATTTTCCAATGATTTTACCCCATAAAAAATTACAACACAGGTACAAAAACAAATAAAAGCGATAAGGAAAAAAAATCCCGTATGGATTAATTTAGTGCGTGTTGTTTGCAATTTTATCCTCTCTCTATTTAAGTGCGTTTATTTAACGTATTTAATTTATCTTTAAATTACAAAAAGTTAGTTAATTTAAATCTAATTCCTCTTAAATTTTCTTCATAGTGTACCAGAAAATAACTTTCTTTTCAGATTCACATTTTAAGCAATAAAGATTATTCTATAGGAACACATAATTTTTATATACATTGAAGTGTGCTAAACTCTCACGTTAAATAATAAGTTTAGATAAAATATTAAGGAAAAATTATGCCATCTTTTGATATTGTTTCAGAAATTACGCTTCACGAAGTCCGTAATGCCGTAGAAAATGCTAACCGCGTATTAAGCACACGTTATGATTTCCGTGGCGTGGAAGCAACTATTGAATTAAATGAAAAAAATGAAACAATTACCATTAGCACAGAATCTGATTTCCAATTAGAACAACTACTTGATATGTTAATCAATGCTTGTGTTAAACGTGATATTCAACGTAATTCTCTCGATATTCCTGCAGAGCCAGATCGTAATGGTAAATCTTATAGCAAAACAATTAAGCTTAAACAAGGCATCGAAAAAGACGTTGCAAAACAAATTATTAAACTCATTAAAGATAATAAATTAAAAGTTCAACCACAAATTCAAGGGGAACAAATTCGAGTAACTGGTAAATCTCGCGATGATTTACAAGCAGCTATTCAACTCGTTAAAACGGCGGACTTTGAACAACCATTCCAATTTACAAATTTCCGCGATTAAAAATTTAAAAAGCGCCTTATCTATTTTTAAAAGGCGCTTTTTATTTATCGCAAAATATATTTACTTTCAGGCTGTTGTTTTCTTCAATTTGTGACTGAGCTCGCAAAATGAATTAAATAGATAAGTTAGATGTGTTTTGACAATTTACAATCCGTGTATCTAAAAGTGTATTTCATTTAATTTTATTTACAAATAAGGAGAAATTTATGAAATCTTTTAAACCACTACTTACAGCAATCTTGGCAAGCTCTGTACTCTTCGCCACTTCCAATGCAATGGCAGCCCATCATTCAGATAAATCGAAAGTAGATAGTGTGAAAACCCACATGACTCACAAAACTTCCCATAAAAAAGCTGATAAAGATAAACTTGAACTAAAAAAAACTGAACACAAAAAAACACATCACAAAAAAGCTATGGAAGAAGAAAAAACCATGGCTAAAACACACGAAGCTAAAACCCAAAATTTAGATGCTAAAAAACATGAAAGCAAAGCTGAAAAAGCTGAAATGAAAAAACATGAAGAAAAAGCAACTAAACAAGCTTCTCAAAAAATCGCTAAAGATGTAAATATCAATACTGCAACTGCAGCCGAACTTCAAGCCTCTTTAATTGGGATTGGTGAAAAGAAAGCACAAGCCATCGTAGACTACCGTAAAGAACACGGTAAATTCACTAAAGCAGAACAATTAATGGATGTAAAAGGTATCGGCGAAAGTATTTTTGCAAAAAATAAATCTCACATTGATTTATAATTTTGCAAAACTTTAGGATATTCCATAGAGCGTTTATCAAATATTGATAAGCGCTTTTTCATATTTATTGCTATAATTTTTGCAAACTAACAATAGGCTCACTGAGGAATTATGAAACAAAAAATTGTTCTTGCGACTAGCAATAAAGGTAAAGTAAAAGAAATGGCTGATGTCTTAGCAGACTTTGGTTTTGAAGTGGTTGCTCAATCAGAACTGGGCATCGAAAGCCCTGAAGAAACAGGCTTAACCTTTGTCGAAAACGCACTTTTAAAAGCTCGCTATGCAAGCGAAAAATCAGGATTGCCAGCCATTGCGGATGATAGTGGTCTTGTGGTTAAGGCGCTAAATAATGCGCCAGGTCTATATTCAGCACGCTATGCGGGAATTGATGATGAAGATCCTGGTTTTCATAACCGCAAGAAACTTTTAGCTGAAATGGCAAATGTGCCTAAAGATGAGCGCGAGGCAAAATTTGTAAGCTGTATCGTTATGTTGCAAACCCCAACCGATCCTTCACCGATTATTGCTGAAGGCGAATGTTATGGTGAAATTACTTTTGAAGAAAAAGGCGAAAATGGTTTTGGTTACGATAGCCTTTTTTTCTCACCGGAAAAAAATTGTACATTTGCGGAATTGGCGCCTGCTGAGAAAAAACAAATTTCCCACCGTGCAAATGCATTAAAAATTCTTAAACAAAAACTTAAAGTTGCCTAATTTTTTGGAGAAATCACATAAATTTTTCCGAATAAAGGGGCGTAATAGACGGACAATTTTCTAGCCAGTTTTTATAAAACGCGTTATAATTTTATCCTTTATCCTTCGATGGCATTTTTGCATTTTAAGTCTTAGTGTAAATGCCGTCGAATTTCATTCTTTCAGAAAAAGACAAATCAAATGACACAAACAATTGATACATCAAAATTGCGTAATATTGCGATTATTGCGCACGTTGACCATGGGAAAACAACCCTGGTAGACAAACTTTTACAACAATCAGGCACCCTTGGTGAATCTCGTGGTGATGTAGACGAACGCGTAATGGACTCAAACGCGCTTGAAAAAGAACGTGGTATTACTATCCTTGCAAAAAACACTGCAATTAACTGGAATGACTACCGTATCAATATCGTAGATACTCCGGGACACGCGGACTTCGGTGGTGAAGTAGAACGTGTTCTTTCTATGGTTGACAGTGTACTTTTAGTTGTTGGAGCGTTATCGTGGCTAGTTAGTGGCGTTTGCCCAAGCAAATTTTGTAAA
>SAMEA104404098__coassemble_46_pt1 | contig 14725 bp, 14 predicted proteins | sample SAMEA104404098__metabat2_low_PE_002 | metagenome-assembled genome bin SAMEA104404098 (sample SAMEA104404098) | Balaenoptera acutorostrata | reverse complement strand
GGGGTGTAAGCGTTTTGTGTTGGTTGAGTATCTTGTTGCTCATGCGAAATATGCACGTTTTGTGCTTGTGCTTGTGCTTGTGCTTGTGCTTGTGCTTGTGCAAAAGCATTTTGGCGCTGTGCTAATTCATTCGCCATACTTGCTGGAGGAATAATTTTTGACGCTTCTGTTGTATTGGATTCCAGCGCCACTTTATCTGCTTCTCGCGCAAGTTCCGCGACTTCGGGAATATCGTTCAATTGAATATGTAAAGGCGTCGCAGATGGTGTTGGAATAAACTCTTGTGCCACATTTTCAACTTTAGGTGACGCATTCACTGTGGATGGTGAAATTGGCTGTCTCGGTACTGGCTCTGCGATAGTTTGATTATGAATGTTATGATCAACGTGTGGTACATCAGCTACGGCTTCTGTTTTCATTTCTGGTTCTTGTGCTACTGGATTTTGGCTTGGTAAACGCCCAAATTTCGCAAGAACACGTTGTGCCTGAACGCGTTGACGCATTGCAATTTGAGCTTGCAATGCTTCTGGTGATAAGGTTGCCGTGTTAAATGTACGCGTTTTTGGTGGATTAATCGGATTTTCTTTTTGCGCCATTTTTACTACTGGAATTTCTTGTATTTCACCAGCAACAACTTTTTTCGGCATAACTTCATCACTTACTTTAACATCAATTGGTTGACCAATTTCTGCTAAATCAATCGGTGGAATATCTTGAATTTCCATCGGCTCAGCAGTTTCTGATTGCGCAGTTTCGGTATGGATTTGTGTAGGATGGTCAGAAACAGTATGCTGAGATACACTCATATTCTCAGGTTGGAGTAATTCATTAATTTCCTCACCGATCACCGTCGCTTTTGAAAGGCTTTCTTCCTGCAAATGTTTCGTAAGCTCATCAACAGATGAATTTGAGTGAGAAAGCGAATTTTCTGAATCAAGCGTATTGTCTTCATGAGGTGCCAACCCACGGATCTTAGGCACGGTATGGGTAACAGGTTCTGGGATAAAATCAGTATGGTTATGTGCAACCGCGCGTTCTTCAGCTTTTTCTAATGCTGTTTCTTCATCGGTTACTTCATTAATCGCATAATTTTCATCGAAAATTGGGGCGTCATTATTTTCAGAAAGATTGTTTTGAGCAACGTTTTCCTCTTCATCATGCTCAAATTCGTCCACTTCTTCATCTTTGTCTTCTTCCTGAGGCTTCATGAGTGCCCAACGATAAACTTTATGGGCTATTTGGCAGAACTCTAAGCCTTTACAGAGTAAAAATCCTCCCACTAGTGCGAGTGCGATAAGAACGAAGAAAACCAGATCGTTTAAACCGTATTTCAAAGCTTCTGCTTTGAGCCACTCCCCTAATACACCGCCAGATGTATAAAAATCAGAAAAATTAGCAGAAACAGGTGTAAAGGTGGCAAGACTGGTAAATCCACAAAGAAGGAGCACGATGCCAGCCAACCAACGCAGTGGCACCCAAATTGAAGTGGGCGCCGATTTTGCATAAATCAGCCATAATATAGGTGCAGCACAAAAAACAAACGGAATTAGGTTTGCAATTTGTCCAAAAAAGGTGAAAGACACATCCGTTAATAACGCCCCTAAACTCCCCGTGACATTTTGAACTTGATCATTCAAATTCGCTGTCGAATATCCCATATCAAATGGATGATAACTCGTCCATGCAACAAAAAGATATAAACCAAAACCGACTAGACACCAAGCCAGAAGGCGTAAAAAAAAGAAAAATGGTGTGACTTTCACTTTCATACTAATAAACTTAAATTGATAGATTGATTTTACTTATTATTTTGTTTGTTACGCTCGCCGTAGCGTTTGACCGCTTTACGAATTCGTCCTGTCTTCACACGACGTTTTGTTTGGGTTTGATCAAGTTTACTTTGTGTTTCAGGTGGTAACCCAACTAATTCACGGAGGTAGTTAACTTGTTTCAATGGCATTTCTTCCCAACCACCACGCGGTAATGATTTCATTAATTCAATATTACCATAACGTACGCGGATAAGACGACTCACTTGAATATCTTGAGACTCCCATAAACGACGAACTTCACGATTTCGTCCTTCCATGAGCGTAACGTTAAACCATTGATTCATCCCTTGTCCGCCCGCGGCTTTAATACTGGTAAAGTTTGCCATACCGTCTTCAAGTTGTACGCCTCGTCGTAAACGACCAATCATCGCATCATCGACTTGTCCGAAAACACGTACCGCATATTCGCGTTCTACTTCATGGCTCGGATGCATTAAACGATTTGCTAATTCACCGTCAGTCGTAAAAAGTAATAAACCAGAGGTGTTGATATCCAAGCGCCCTACGGCGATCCAACGTGATCCAGTTAAACGTGGTAATCGATCAAAAACGGTTGCTCGTCCTTGTGGATCCACACGCGTACAAAGTTCACCTTCTGGTTTGTAATACATTAAGACACGGCACATTTCTTTTTGTGCGTGGGTAAGATTAACAATTTCGCCATTAATACGAATTTTTACGCCTGAATGAACATCGACGCGATCGCCAAGTTTAGCCATCTTTCCGTCTACGCTCACTAGACCTTTCTCAATCATCGCTTCAATTTCACGACGTGACCCCTTGCCTGCTCGGGCTAAAACTTTTTGTAATTTTTCACCTTCAACAGTATTTGTCATGGTTGAACGCGAATTCGTACGCGTTGCTTTTGGGGTGCGTTTTGGCATTTGTTTTTGCATTTTCATAATATTCCTTGTCGCTTTCACAAGCGTCGTTATTAGAAGAATTTATTATTCAAACGGTGTAGTATCTCCGCGCCCTACGCGCAAAATACGGATATCATCTTCCGTTAAATCTACGACAGTTGTAGGTAAGGGCTCTAAGACGCCGCCATGAATAATCAAATCTACTTGTTTTTCTAAGCAATCCCGAATTTCTTCTGGATCGGTTTGCGTGATATTTTCTTCATTCGGCAACATTAACGAACATGACAAGAGAGGTTCTTGCAATGCGTTAAGTAATGCCAATGCAATATTATTGTCCGGAACACGAATACCTATAGTTTTACGTTTACTCACAGTAAGTCGCCTTGGAAGCTCCTTGGTTGCGGATAAAATAAAGGTATACGCGCCTGGCGTATTATTTTTTAAAAGTCGATAACATTGGTTATCTACTTTGGCATAGTGTGAAATTTCGGAAAGATCTTCACATAAAAGGGTAAAATTATGATCGTCTGCCAGTTGGCGAATCTGCACCATTCTCTCCACGCCTTGCTTATTATTGATTAAACAACCTAATGCATAGCCTGAATCGGTAGGATATACAATTACGCCACCTTTTTTCAAAATCTCAACCGCTTGTCCAATTAATCGAGCTTGAGGATTAGTCGGATGAATGTAAAAAAACTGACTCATCATTAAACCTATTTATTGATGTTGTAAGATTTCCAATAATTTTTCAGGTGGAACGTAGCCACCAATTGTTTGCCCGTTACTCATTACAATCGTTGGTGTACCTTGTACACCAAATTGAATACCAAGATCATATTGTTTTTTAACGATATCTGGCATTAACATTTTTTCTGGATAAATATTATTATTTTCCGCCTGCGTCAACGCGTATGCTGGATCTTTAGCACGCCAAATCGCTTCCATTTGCTGTGCAGTCATAGAATCTAACCCATTGCGTGGGAAGGCAAGGTAACGAACAGTAATGCCTAGATCATTATATGCTTTCGTTTGTTCAAACATTTTATGACAGAAATGGCAACTTATATCTAAAAATACATTAATGACATATTTTTGATGTGGCGCTGGGAATACGACCATTTCTTTAGAGAAACTATTTAACTTGGACATTAGGGCTTGATTTGTTAAATCAACCACGCCTTTAGAACCAATTTTATACATCTTTCCTTCCAGTAAATATTTACCATCTTGGCTAATGTAAAAGACTCCCATGTCCGTCATTGCGGTTTTTAATCCTGGGATAGGTGACGCACTAATTTCTGCATTTGTTAATCCCAATCTTTGCAATTCTTGTTGCAAAGGCTGATTAGATGCAAAACTCACACTAGAAAGTGTCATCAATGTACAGAGTGTAAGAAGTTTTTTCATAAGAATCCTCTTTAAGTAAAAAATACAAAAGATGTACAGACATTTTTGCATTCTAGCATAAGCCGATATCACAAATGAATAAAAAGGCTCATTTTTCAAGGATTTTTATTAAGAAAAAATAAAGGTTATTTGAAAGTAAGTTAGGGAAGAAAAATAGAGGTAGAGATAAAACAAAAGCAGTGAAAACTCACTGCTTTTGTAAAAGATTATTGATTTTTAGTTACGTAATCAATTGCAGATTGAACTGTAGTGATTTTTTCTGCATCTTCATCAGGAATTTCGATATCGAATTCTTCTTCTAACGCCATCACTAATTCAACAGTGTCTAAAGAGTCAGCACCTAAATCTTCAATGAATGAAGCTTCTGGTTTAACGTCTTCTTCTTTAACACCTAATTGTTCAACAACAATTTTTTTCACGCGATCTTCAATGCTCATTTGTAATTTCCTATATGGTTAGCGATTAAGATAAAAAGATTGAACAATAGTTTATTTATTTTTAGTAAAGTTGCAAGTAGTTTTTGAGGAAAGCCCCCCTAATGCGAGCATTATTTTAACACATTTTGTATCTTTATTACGCTATTTTTATTTATAAAATAACCCTACTTAACTGGTAAGATCTCTTGCCATTACCCTCGCATCTTCTCGGCCGCCATCAGGAAGTGGGTAGTAGTTCTTACGCTTCCCTTTATCTTCAAATTGTAACTTTTTATATAAGTGAATCGCTTTTTCGTTACCCACACGAACTTCCAACCAAACTGTTACAATCCCTTCTTTTTTAAGCCGTTCCAGTAACGCATTTAATAAGAATGTACCATTTCCTTGTTGTTGTACTGCAGGATCGATAGCAATATTTAATAAGGTTGCCTCATCCAAAACTTTTTGACAAATTGCAAAACCTATCGGGTTTTCGCCATCTTTTAACAATAAATTACAATAATTTTCCCCTTGGCTATTTTTAAGAATACCAAGACTCCAAGGAACAAGATGCGCTTTCTCCTCTATTGAGAAAATTTGCTCCATATCTTCCTCTTTTAATTCTGCAATTTTTAACATAACGATCCTTGTTGTATTTGTTGCCATAATTGTTTTTTAGCAGATCCTGTTTGAACGAGCGTTTTAAATTCAGGAGTTTGCCAAATAATACTGTCTGTAAAGTTTTTTTGTATCGTCGCAATCCTTTCTTGATCCGCCTTCAAAAACCAAAAAATAACAGGGTGCGATAAATTCAGATTATTGGCTAAATCAAAGCTTAAGCATAAACAATTTTGGCTTGGCATAGCTAAAGTGCACAACACATCTTGTATAAATTGTTCCGCTTTATCCAATGTTTCCTCAGCCACCACCACAAGCTGAATATTTTCAGCGATAGGCATATTAGCAATACCACGCAAGGTATTAGGACTCGCTAAATTCCACTGGATTATCCCCATTTGATGAAGCATTTTGTCGCGACGTGATGGTTTATGCATGTTTTTTCTCAACATAAATTATTTCTCATTTTAGTATGGTGTGGCATTGTAAAGATTTCTCACTCGTTCCTCAAATTTTAAATAACTTATTACCTCACTTCACCTTTATTGCTTTTCCTCACAATCTCCGTACAATACCGTCAACTTTAAATTATGCTTTAAAAATTAGGTTTAATAATGAATATTTCCCCTGAAAGCCAAGTATTAGAACGTCACTTAGATCTATTAAATCAAGGCTCAGTACTTTTTGCTGGTAATGTCACGGATAATTTTCCCCAACAATTAAAATCACAAAAAATTCCAACCCATGTCTGGTCATGGTATTTTGACTACGCAAAAGATCTTACGGAAGAGGCTTGTACCTTTGGTAGCAATTGCTACCAACAGGCAGACTTAATCCTTTTTTACTGGACAAAAAACAAACTAGAAAATCAATTCCAACTCTTACAACTTCTTTCTAAAGCCCCTATCGGTCAAAAAGTACTGATTATCGGTGAAAATCGCTCTGGCGTGCGTTCTGCTGAAAAACTACTTGCACCTTACGGAGAGATTGCCAAAATTGATTCAGCGCGCCGTTGTTCTCTATATCATTTTGAATTAACAGAAAAAGTAAACTTCAATTTTGATGAATTCTGGAAAACAACCGAATTTATGCCAAACTTTAACGTAGCAAGTTTGCCTGGCGTATTTAGCGCGAATGTCCTTGACGAAGGGACCAAACTCCTCCTCTCAACCCTAGATAATCGCCATTTCTTTGGGGATATCCTCGATCTTGGGTGTGGTGCAGGGATAATTGGTACCTATATCAAACAAAAATTCCCTAATATTCATCTCGTCATGAGCGATATTCATGCCATGGCGCTTGAAAGTAGTCGCCGTACCCTACTCATCAATAATTTAATGGGGGATGTCATCGCAAGTGACGTTTTTTCCCACATTGAAGGAAAATTCGATGTTATTCTCTCAAACCCACCTTTCCACGATGGGCTCGATACCGCTTACCGTGCAGTAACAGCACTTATTACGCAAGCAAAATGGCATTTAAAAGAAGGCGGAGAATTGCGTATTGTAGCAAATCGCCATTTACCTTACCCTGATCTACTCGATCAGCATTTTGGTAGCCACGAAGTGCTTGCCAAGAATAATAAATTTGTAGTGTACTCAGTGCATAATTAATACAATATCACGCCCCAATTTTCGTAAAAATTTATGCGAAAATCGGGGCGTGACTAAATTTCCTAATGCGAAATGAGCACGGATAGATTATAATTTGGCACTGTTTTTATAACTTTTACGACTTTTTACAGGAACATAACGATGTTAATGGAAAAAATTGGCGATTCGGCGAATAGCCTCGCTTCTCGAATTCTCCTCGGTTTTATTGCGGTTACTTTCGTCTTGAGTGGTGTCGCGGGATATATGTTCTCGCGTACGGATACCTATGCGGTTAAAGTAAATGGTCAAGAAATTTCTCAACAAAGTTTCCAGCAACGCTTCAATAATGCGTATCAAGAAATCAGCCAACGCCTAGGCAACCAATTTGCTGCGGTAGCAGATTCCCCTGATTTTAATAAAAATTTACGTAACAACGTACTAAACCAATTAATTGATCAAACCCTACTTTATCAATATGCAGATCAGTTAAAACTGGGCATCAGTAAACGTCAAATTGAAACAGCTATCGTTATGAATCCAGAATTTAAACAAGATGGTAAATTTAATAACGATCTTTATCTCCAAGTTTTAAAAATTAATGGCTTAAATCCTGATTACTACGCACATATCGTCTATAACAACCTTCTTTTAGGACAATTGCAAAACGGTATTCTTGGTTCTAACTTTGTTGTACCAGCTTTAGCAGATACGCTTGCGAAAAGCTTTTACCAAACCCGTCAAATTCGTGTAGCAAACATCTCAACAGATGCGCTTATGAATAAAATGCCGGTAACAGACGCAGAAATCAAAGCGTATTATGATGCACATCAAGCCGAATTTACTGTACCAGAACAAGTAAAAGTACAATATATTGATTTAACACACCAAGATGTCGCGAAAAATATCAATGTAACCGATGTTCAGGTTGCACAATATTATCAAGACAATCTTGCGCAATACACTCAACAACGCGTCGCTCATATCCAAGTCCCAACCAAAGAAGAAGCAGACAAAATTTATCAAGAATTACTAAATGGCGCAGACTTCGCTACTCTCGCAAAAGAATATTCTAAAGACACGCTTTCTGCGAAAAATGGTGGTGATTTAAGTTGGATCACTCCAGGAATGATGCCGAAAGCATTTGAAGATGCCGCAATTCAATTAAAAGCAGGACAATTCTCTTTACCAGTTAAAGTAGATAACGCTTACCACATCATCAAAGTTGAAGAAGAAAAAGTTCAACCACTTTCTGATGTAAAAGACGAAATTGCAACAAAACTTCGTAACGAAATGGCACTTAATGCTTTCTATAGCACAGAGAAAAAATTAAGCGATGCGGCATTCGGCACCACAGACAACCTTGATAGCGTAGGTAAAGAATTGAACTTACCCGTTCATGAAACTACCCTATTCTCTCGTCAAGACGTGCCAGCAGCCTTAAATTACGGTAGTGTTGTAACAGCATTATTTAACTCAGACATCACACAAGGTGGCATGAACTCTGAAGCGATTAGCGTTGGTGATCAACACTCTATCGTTGTACGTGTACTTCAACATAAAGCAGCGGGCGTTCGTACTCTTGATGAAGCAAAAGCAGACATTACGCATTTAATTCAGCAACAAAAAGCGCAAGCAATTACATTCCAAAATGCAGAAAAAATTGCCACTGACTTGAATGCCAATAAAACAATGCCTGCGGATGTACAATTTGGTAAAGATGAAACCCTTTCATTCAGCAATACAAGCCAACCTGATTTAACGCAAGCTGTTTTCGCTCTACCAAAATCAGATAAACCAATGTATTACGCAGTGAAAATGCCAGCGGGCGAAGTGAAACTTGTCGAACTTGAAAAAGTAACCGATCCAGCACTTACCCCTGAACAACAAAAAGCCTTTACCCAACAAGTGCAACAAGCCAAATTAATGGCACTCAACACTTTACTCGTAAAAGCATTACGCGAACACGCTGAAATCAAAGTCAACAAAGACTTTATGCAAGCAGAATAAACGTAAAATAAAAACAACATAACAAAAAAGCGATCGGAAGATCGCTTTTTTTATTATGATATTTTGTGCAATCTGATGCGCTTATTTTCTCTGTTATATTAGAGCTTTTCACTCTACCCTCTACCGTCCCACATAACTGATATTGAGCGATATTCTAATGGTTTTTATCCTCCTAAATTCCTATTTCTACCTCCCTTATTTCTCTACCTTTATTGAGCTAGATCATGGTGATTCTTTTAAGAAATTTCGCGGAATGGGAAAAATTTTCTCGTCTTTTTTTCTGATTTGTGGTATAAAACGCGCTGTTATTTTGAATGGTTCAAAATAACTTTTTTTTAACTCTAAAACACACGCATACCGAGCGGGTAAAACGGGGTGCCAAACGGTCGTTTTACTTGGTATGTGGAGGCTAAACCCAAACTTTAAAAAGGAAAAAATCATGGCACAAGTTACTATGCGTGAAATGCTTCAAGCTGGTGTTCACTTCGGTCACCAAACTCGTTACTGGAATCCAAAAATGAAACCATTCATCTTTGGTGCTCGCAACGGTGTTCATATCATCAACCTTGAAAAAACTGTTCCAATGTTCAACGAAGCATTAGCAGAATTAACTCGCATTTCAGCAAACGGCGGTAAAATTTTATTCGTTGGTACTAAACGTGCAGCATCTGAAGCTGTAGAAAAAGCGGCTAAAGAATGTGGTCAATTCTACGTAAATCACCGTTGGTTAGGTGGTATGTTGACTAACTGGAAAACTGTTCGTCAATCAATCAAACGTTTAAAAGAACTTGAAGCTCAAGCACTTGACGGTACGTTCGACAAATTAACCAAAAAAGAAGCGTTAATGCGTACTCGTGAAATGGAAAAACTAGAAATGAGCCTTGGCGGTATCAAAGATATGGCTGGTATCCCAGATGCAATTTTTGTAATCGGTGCTGACTACGAACATATCGCTATCAAAGAAGCAAACAATCTAGGAATTACTGTATTCGCAGTTGTGGATACTAACGCAAGTCCAGATGGCGTTGACTACATCATCCCAGGAAATGATGATGCAACTCGCGCAATCAACCTTTATGTAGATTTCGCAGCTAAAGCTGTGAATGAAGGTCGTCAAAATGACGAAACAGTAACTGAAGAATTAGTTGCTGATATCGTTAAAGACGCAGAATAATAAATCGTGGGGGCAACCCCACTTTTTATAGAGTCGTAATTATAACTTTAAAGTTGTTATTAATTATTGATGTAAATTTATCATCCCCATTTGGAGTTGGTATAACCTATCATTATAACGCGGGATGATATTTAAATTATAAATAAGGAAATTAAAATGACATCAAAATTTAATCTACACCCACAAATCAACAACGGTTTTAATACTACTGATCCAGAATTCACTGGTGGTACTTTACACTGTAAATGTCAAGAAAACCCAGTTGTTGTGAAATTATCTTCACAAACAGCACACAACCACGCTTGTGGGTGTTCAAAATGTTGGAAACCTGAAGGAGCATTGTTTTCACAAATCGCTGTTGTGCCAAGTGACAAACTTAGCGTAGAAGCGAATGAAGATAAACTTTATGTTGTAGACTCTAACGCTGTTATTAAGCGTCATGCCTGCAAAGAATGCGGTGTTCATATGTATGGTCGTATCGAAGATACAAACCATCCTTTCTACGGTTTAGATTTCGTTCACACTGAACTTTCTGACGAAAAAGGTTGGACTGCACCATCATTCGCAGCTTTCGTATCTTCTATCATTGAAGCTGGTACGAACCCTGAAGATATGACCGCAATTCGCGCTCAATTTGAAGAGCTAGGCTTACCGACTTACGATTGCTTATCTCCAGTACTTATGGATGCTATCGCTTTCCATATCTACAAGAGCAAGCACAATAAATAATTAATTTAATTATTCATTAATTAAAAGGAAAGATACCATGGCTGAAATTACAGCACAATTAGTAAAAGAACTGCGTGAACGTACTGGCGCAGGTATGATGGAATGCAAAAAAGCATTAGTTGAAGCAAATGGTGATATCGAACTTGCTATCGACAACATGCGTAAATCAGGTCAAGCAAAAGCAGCTAAAAAAGCTGGTCGTGTTGCTGCTGAAGGCGTTATCATCGTTCGTATCGCTAAAGATCACGGTGTGATGATTGAAATGAACTGCGAAACTGACTTCGTAGCTAAAGACTCAGGTTTCTTAGGCTTAGCAAATGAAGTTGCTGACTACGCATTAGCTCATGAAGGTATCAGCATCGAAGATCTTCAAAAAGAATTTGAAGAAAAACGTGCAGCATTAGTTGCTAAAATCGGTGAAAACATGACTATCCGTCGTGTTAAATTCTTAAGAGGTGACGAACTAGGTTCTTACTTACACGGTGCTAAAATCGGTGTTTTAGTTGCTGGTAAAAATGCAAACGAAGAATTATTGAAAAAAGTTGCTATGCACATCGCTGCAAGCCGCCCAGACTTCGTTCGCCCTGAAGATGTTCCAGCAGACGTTGTTGCACACGAACGTAAAATCCAAATTGAAATCGCAATGCAATCTGGTAAACCACAAGAAATCGCTGAAAAAATGGTTGAAGGTCGCATGAAGAAATTCACTGGCGAAGTATCTTTAACTGGTCAACCATTCGTTATGGATCCATCAATCACTGTTGGTGAATTCTTAAAACAAAATGGTGCTGACGTTGTTGACTTCGTACGTTTAGAAGTAGGTGAAGGTATCGAAAAAGAAGAAACTGATTTCGCTGCAGAAGTTGCTGCAATGACTAAATAATTTTCTTCTTAGTTATGAAAAAGCAGATCTTTGGGTCTGCTTTTTTATTTATTGAGGTATTTTATGGCAGCTAAAATTCATAAAACCAATGCAATGCGTATGTTGGATCGTGCGAAAGTAAGTTATGAAATTCACGAATATCCAACCGATGGTTCAATCGCAGCAACCGACGTCGCAAAACTTTTAAATGAACCGACTGAACGCGTATTTAAAACATTAGTGACCACAGACAACAATAAAAATTTCTTTGTATTCTGTGTGCCAAGTGAAGAAGAACTTGATTTAAAAGCAGCAGCACGTACAGCTGGCGTGAAAAAAATTGAGATGCTAAAACAAAAAGACCTTTTTCCATTGACTGGATATGTACATGGTGGTTGTTCCCCAGTTGGAATGAAAAAGCAATTCCCAACCTTTATTCATGAAACCGCAAAAGAGTGGGAAAGTATTTATGTATCAGGTGGGAAAATCGGCTTACAAGTAGAAATCAATCCACTGGATTTAGAAAAACTTATCGGTGCACAATTTGCATCTTTTATTAAAACGCATAATGAATAAGACTTTGACGAAAATCACGCCCTGATTTTCGTCAATTTTTTTGTAAAAACTGTGTCTTAATATCCATGATAAATTGATCTACCTGTTTCCAATCGGTATATTCAACTTCCTTCGTTGTATCAGTTTCGCCACCTGTCAATTTCATGATGAGTTTTATCATATAGCGGTCAAACAAGTTATATCTTGGATATCGTAAGGCACCAGCAAATACCGCTTTTAATTTAGGTTGCCAGATTGGTGCTATTCCAGCTAGATATTTTCTCACATAGGGATTTGTTTCAGGGGTTCTTTTATTTTCCTTCCGCGCTGTTAAATTGACACCAAAAAATGCGGTATCTTTGTAGCTTAAAGCGGCACGATGTCCTTTAATAAAACGGAATAAACTCGGATGGAAATGCCCATAGCGGATAGGTGCGCCGATGATGATAACATCAAAATCAGCCAAAGAGCCTTGAAATTCTTTGATATTTTCGACTTGGCAAGGCGCTAGGTGTTCTGCAAGATAATAGGCAATTTTTTGGGTTTGCCCATCTTGCGATAAATATAAAATTAAGATTTTCATTTCCCACTCTTTCTATAAATCTAAAAAAATAAAGTAAACTTAATTATTCGATATTATTACTATAAGGCATGTATTATGGACCAAAAATGACCATCATTCCAATGTTATTTTTTTGTACTAAAAAAAGGATATAATACCCACTTAATATTAAATTCTTCCCGTAGGATAATTTTCAAATGAAAAAACATAATAAAAATAATCCTCCTCAACCCTCTATTGTTATGGCAATTCCAGTAGGTTTGTTTGGTAGTGTCATGGGGTTAACAGGACTTACTCTCGCATATCGCCATCTTGCTCATCAATATGCTTTCTTTGGTAAGATTGCAAGTGGATTGAATATTTTCACACTTTTCGTCTTCTGTGTATTAACTCTTCTCTTTGTTTTTAAATGGATTTTCTTTTTTGATAAAGCCAAAGCAGAATTTCAGGATCCTATGACGAAAAGTTTTTTCGCAACTATCACAATTTCACTGCTCTTATTACCGCTATTATTAAATCAATATTCTAACGCATTAGCATTTTACGTGTGGATTGCAGGTGTGATTCTTTCCTGGCTCTTTGCACTTTATATGGTGCACTTTTGGATTGAAACAAAACATATCGCTACCCAACTCACACCAGCTTGGGTGCTCCCAGTAGTAGGCACACTTAATATTCCACCTGCTTCTGTACTCTTTCATGGACAATATTTATATATTTTAAATTTAACTTCGCTAAGTATTGGCATGTTTTTCGCTATTCCGCTCATTACCTTAATTTTCTCGCGGATTGTCTTTATAGAAAAACTACCTTCTAATTTTATGCCAACACTTATTATTCTCGTTGCACCTTTCAGCGTGGCTTATCTAGCGTATGCAGCAACATTTAAAACCCTTACTCCATTTTCCTACGCGTTATTTAGTATTGGTGTCTTTATTTTTCTGGGGTTACTTCCCCAATTAATGCATGCCACTCGTATGTTATCTTTTAAAGTAATTTGGTGGGCTATCAGCTTCCCGATTGCGGCAATGTTAAATAGCATATACAGCGTAGCACATTTATCTGCTAGAGATTACCCGCTTTTCTCACATGCATTACTGATAGTCACAAACATCGGTGTATTACTTTTTAGTCTAATTATTCTCTTTCTCATTTATCGTACTGCGAAAGGAATTATCATGCGGGAGCTCCGCTGTTTCTGTTAAAGAGTATATACGTTTTAAATAGTATTCGACCCTCGCTTTCTTGCGCATGCCTAAAAAAAGCGTAAAATAGCGAGGGTTTTCGTTATCCATTGTAGGGATGACATTAAACAACGCTTCAACAAGGGCTCGCCCCTTGTTTTCTTTTTTATTTAACACGTAACCTGTCGTGAGGGTTACCACTGTGAAAGGATTGAATTATGCCAATTATTACTTTACCGGACGGCTCTACTCGTCAATTTGATAAACCCGTTACTGTCATGGAAGTGGCTGAAAGTATCGGTGCTGGTCTTGCAAAAGCAACTATCGCTGGTCGTGTAAACGGTGTACGTCACGATGCATGTGACTTAATCGAGGACGATGCAAAATTAGAAATCATCACTGCAAAAGATGAAGATGGTTTAGAAATTATCCGTCACTCTTGTGCTCACCTTTTAGGTCATGCCATTAAACAACTTTACCCAAATGTAAAAATGGCAATCGGACCAACTATTGATAACGGTTTCTACTACGACGTAGATCTTGATCACTCTTTAACTCAAGAAGACTTAGAAAAAATTGAAAAACGTATGCTTGAGTTAGCGAAAACGAACTACGACGTTGTAAAAAAAGTGGGTACTTGGCAAGATGCATTTGATACATTCGTAGAACGCGAAGAACCTTACAAACAAGAAATTCTTGATGAAAATATTGAACGCAGTGCAACTCCAGCACTTTACCACCACCAAGAATATATTGATATGTGCCGTGGTCCACACGTACCAAACATGCGTTTCTGCCACAATTTCAAATTAATGAAAGTAGCAGGTGCTTACTGGCGTGGTAACAGCGAAAACAAAATGTTACAACGTATTTACGGTACTGCATGGGCTGATAAAAAAGATCTTAAAGCTTACTTACAAC
>SAMEA104404098__coassemble_45_pt1 | contig 14940 bp, 27 predicted proteins | sample SAMEA104404098__metabat2_low_PE_002 | metagenome-assembled genome bin SAMEA104404098 (sample SAMEA104404098) | Balaenoptera acutorostrata | reverse complement strand
TTAATTTTCAACGATGCAAAATAAAAAGCTCAGCCTCGGCTGAGCTTTTTTTATTTTCAAAATCCATTTTCAATAGACTTTGAATCATATCCCCGTCATTTTTTAAACAATTTTTACAAGAAGTATACTTCTTTTACTTACTATTGACATAGTAAGTAAATATTCTGATAAAACCAAAATTTGGAGTAACTATGAGTTTTTTCGAAAGTCTTGTAAAAGGTGTTGCTAAAGAAGTTAAAGAAAATTATGAACGTCAGCAACGATCTCTTGAACGTAAACAACGCTATATTAATGAATATCGACATAAAAGTGATAAAGAGTTACGTGATATTGCGACCGATGATTCTTTTTTTCTAGGTTCTGATCGTCACCAGAAATTTGCTGCTAAGTACGTTTTGAATAAGAGAGGGAAGTAATATGGCCGGAAATATTAGATTACCGCATATTTGCCCACGTTGTGGAGTGGTGGCTAAAACTGCTCAAGAACTGCAAGAAAAATTTGGATACCGAAACACACCACAAAACAGTGCAACTAATCAAAGTTGGTGTCGTAAATGTAGAAATAGCTGATCATTTATAATGTAAGCTCAGTAAACACTGAGCTTTTTTATTACATAAATTTCCCCGAAAATCGGGGCGTGATTTTATTTTAAATCAGTTCCAATTCTTTAATTTCTACGGATTCACATTTCCCATCGATTTCACTTAAGAATTTTTGGAAGTGAGCAGATTGATTGTGCGCTTCGATTGCACTTGCGTCTTGCCACACTTCATAAAATACAAATTCATTGGCATCTTTTGTATTAAGATGTAAACGGTAAGCTTCGCAGCCACGATCAGCAAGGCTCGGTTTTACCATTTGTTCGCAGGCAGTTTTGATTTCATCTCTAAATTCTGCTTTAGCACGGATAGTTGCGATAAGTACGATTGACATAAATTGCTCCTTCTTAGTATCGATAATTGCCTGAATATAAAAGGGGCTAGGTTAAGAGGGATAGAGTAGAGCACCTTTTAATTTTCATTGCATTTTTTACGAACAAGTCGTAATTGTGATAACGATAACATAACTCAAGGATTTTTGTAATTTTTGCTTGTATTGTGTGCTTAACTCGTGCATAATGCTCAGCCTTATTGGTATATAAAAGCCAATAATAAATCGTCCCGAAAGGGTTCTTTTTCAATATTAGCGGAGTACTAAGATGATCCAAGAACAGACTATGCTCGACGTAGCTGATAACTCAGGCGCTCGCAGTGTAATGTGTATCAAGGTTCTAGGTGGATCGCACCGTCGTTACGCTGCTATTGGTGACATCATTAAAATTACTGTGAAAGAAGCAATTCCTCGCGGTAAAGTTAAAAAAGGTGATGTATTAAAAGCAGTAGTTGTGCGCACCAAGAAGGGTGTTCGTCGCCCAGATGGATCAGTCATTCGCTTCGATGGCAATGCCTGTGTTGTTTTAAATAATAATACTGAGCAACCAATCGGTACTCGTATTTTTGGACCAGTGACTCGTGAACTTCGTAGTGAAAAATTCATGAAGATCATTTCTTTGGCACCAGAAGTACTGTAAGGAGAAGTGAAAATGGCTAACAAAATTCGTCAAGAAGATGAAGTAATCGTTCTTGCTGGTAAAAGCAAGGGTAAACGTGGCAAGGTCACTAAAGTTTTACCAAACGGTAAAGTAATTGTTGAAGGTGTTAACATCATCACTAAAGCTGAAAAACCAATTCCTCAATTAGGAAAAGAAGGTGGTTTAGTGAAGAAAGAAGCTCCAATTGATGCGTCAAATGTTGCTATCTTTAACCCTAAAACTAACAAAGCTGACCGTGTAGGTTTTAGATTCGAAGACGGCAAAAAAGTACGTTTCTTCAAATCTAACAATGAATTAATTTAACAAACTGGAGTAACGCGATGGCGAAACTGCATGATTACTACAAAGAAAATGTAGTGAATGAGTTAAAGTCAAAATTCGGCTACAAATCTGTCATGCAAGTCCCACGAATCGAAAAGATTACCCTTAACATGGGCGTGGGTGAAGCATTGACCGATAAAAAATTGCTAGAAAACGCAGTTGCGGATTTAGCAGCAATCAGTGGTCAAAAACCTTTAATTACTAAAGCTCGCAAATCAGTTGCTGGCTTTAAAATCCGTCAAGGGTATCCAATCGGTTGTAAAGTGACACTACGTGGCGAACGTATGTGGGAGTTCTTAGAACGTTTAATTACAATCGCTGTTCCACGTGTTCGTGACTTCCGTGGATTAAATGCGAAATCTTTTGATGGTCGTGGTAACTATAGTATGGGTGTGCGTGAGCAAATCATCTTCCCAGAAATCGACTATGATAAAGTAGATCGTATTCGTGGTTTAGATATTACTATTACCACTACTGCGCAAAATGATGAAGAAGGTCGTGCATTACTTGCTGCCTTTGATTTCCCATTCCGTAAGTAAGGTTGGTGACACATGGCTAAACAATCAATGAAAGCACGCGATGTAAAACGCGTTAAATTGGCTGAAAAATTCTACACAAAACGTGAAGAATTAAAACGAATCATTTCTGATGTAAATTCTACTGACGAACAACGTTGGGAAGCTGTATTAAAATTACAAACTTTACCACGTGATTCTAGCCCAAGTCGTCAACGTAACCGTTGCCGTCAAACAGGTCGTCCACATGGTTTCTTACGTAAATTTGGTTTAAGTCGTATTAAGGTTCGTGAAGCAGCAATGCGTGGCGAAATCCCTGGACTTAAAAAAGCAAGTTGGTAATTTACCACTTTAATTTGGAATCGGAGAAAAAGCACAATGAGTATGCAAGATCCTATCGCAGATATGTTGACTCGTATTCGTAACGGTCAGGCTGCGAACAAAGTTGCGATCAGTATGCCTTCATCCAAGCTAAAAGTGGCGATTGCCAACGTATTAGCGGAAGAAGGTTTTATCGAAAGCGTAAACGTTTTAGAAGGTAAAAAACCTGAATTGGAAATCACTTTAAAATATTTCCAAGGTAAACCAGTTGTAGAAAGTATCCAACGTGTAAGTCGTCCAGGTTTACGTATTTATAAACGTAAAGATGAATTACCACGCGTTATGGGCGGTTTAGGTATCGCTGTAATTTCTACATCAAAAGGTGTAATGACTGACCGTGCTGCTCGCGAAGCAGGTTTAGGCGGTGAAGTTATTTGTTATGTAGCTTAAGGAGTAGGAAATGTCTCGTGTCGCAAAAGCACCTGTTAATATTCCTGCCGGCGTTGAAGTAAAACTTGACGGACAGCTATTAACAGTAAAAGGTAAAAACGGCGAGTTATCTCGCAAAATTCATAACTCAGTTGAAGTTAAAGAAGAAAATAACCAATTAACTTTCACTCCACGTGAAGGTATGGCAGAAGCTAACGCACAATCAGGTACTGCGCGTGCATTAGTTAATGCAATGGTTATTGGTGTTACTGAAGGCTTCACTAAGAAGTTAAAATTGGTGGGTGTTGGTTACAGAGCACAAGTTAAAGGTAATGTAATTGCATTAAACTTAGGCTATTCTCACCCTATCGAGCACACATTACCTGCTGGTATCGTTGCTGAATGCCCTTCACAAACTGAAGTGGTATTAAAAGGCGCTGATAAACAACTTGTTGGTCAAGTTGCTGCAGATATTCGTGCTTATCGTCGCCCAGAACCTTACAAAGGTAAAGGTGTACGTTACGATGATGAAGTTGTACGTACAAAAGAGGCTAAGAAAAAATAATTTAAGGTAACACTATGGATAAGAAATCAGCTCGTATCCGCCGTGCAGCTCGTGCTCGCCATATGATGAAAGAACAAGGTGCTACTCGTTTAGTAGTATTCCGTACTCCGCGTCATATCTATGCACAAGTGATCGCAGCGAGTGGATCAGAGGTGCTTGCTTCTGCTTCAACTGTTGAAAAAGCAATTAAAGAGCAAGTTAAATATACAGGTAACGTAGATGCTGCTAAATTAGTTGGTAAAACCGTTGCCGAAAGAGCATTATCAAAAGGCATCAAAGATGTTGCTTTTGATCGTTCTGGTTTTAAATATCATGGTCGTGTCCAATCATTAGCGGACGCAGCTCGTGAAGCTGGTCTACAGTTCTAATAGAGGTAATTTTAGATGGCAAACGTCGAAAAACAAGCTGGTGAACTGCAAGAGAAGCTAATCGCGGTAAACCGTGTATCAAAAACCGTTAAAGGTGGTCGTATTATGAGTTTCACTGCTTTAACAGTAGTGGGCGATGGTAACGGTCGTGTAGGTTTTGGTTACGGTAAAGCACGTGAAGTTCCAGCAGCGATCCAAAAAGCAATGGAAAAAGCACGTCGTAACATGGTTACAGTTGCTTTACATGAAGGCACTTTACAACACCCTATCAAAGGGACTCACACTGGTTCTCGCGTATTCATGCAACCAGCTAGCGAAGGTACTGGTATCATCGCAGGCGGTGCAATGCGTGCAGTTCTAGAAGTTGCTGGTGTGCGTAACGTACTTTCTAAAGCGTACGGTTCAACCAACCCAATCAACGTTGTACGTGCAACAATTGATGCTTTAGCAAACATGAAATCACCAGAAATGGTTGCTGCAAAACGTGGCAAAACTGTTGATGAAATTTTGGGGTAAATAATCATGGCAAAAACTATTAAAGTAACTCAAGTTCGTAGTTCTATTGCTCGTTTACCTAAGCATAAAGCAACATTACGTGGTCTTGGTATCCGTCATATGCATCACACTGTTGAGCTAATCGATACGCCTGCAGTACGTGGTATGATTAACCAAATTTCATACATGCTTAAAGTAGAGGAGTAATTTAATGTATTTAAATACTTTATCTCCTGCGGAAGGTTCTAAGCACAGCAAGAAACGTCTTGGACGTGGTATTGGTTCTGGCTTAGGCAAAACCGGTGGTCGAGGCCATAAAGGACAAAAATCTCGTACTGGTGGCGGTGTTCGTCGCGGTTTCGAAGGTGGTCAAATGCCTTTATACCGTCGCTTACCAAAATTTGGTTTTACTTCAAAAATCGCTGCAGTAACAGCTGAAGTACGACTAGATGAATTAGCGAAAGTTGAAGGTGATGTAATCACTTTAGATACACTTAAAGCAGCGAATATCTTTACTAAAGATATTCAATTTGCAAAAGTTATTCTTTCTGGCGAAATCACCAAACCAGTAACTGTAAAAGGTTTACGAGTAACTAAAGGTGCAAAAGCAGCAATCGAAGCTGCTGGCGGTAAAATTGAGGAATAATTAAGATATGGCAAAGCAACCAGGTTATCAAAGTCGCAGTACTCAGAATGGTACAGATGAACTTAAAAAAAGAATCTTTTTTGTATTAGGTGCTCTTATCGTTTTCCGTATTGGGTCTTTCATTCCGGTACCTGGTATTGACGCTGCCGTCTTAGCTCAATTACTTGCACAACAAAAAGGTACCATCATTGAAATGTTTAACATGTTCTCTGGTGGTGCTTTAAGCCGAGCTTCTATATTTGCATTAGGAATAATGCCGTATATCTCGGCTTCTATCATTATTCAACTATTGGTAGCGGTACATCCCGCATTATCTGAATTAAAGAAAGAGGGCGAGGCTGGACGTCGGAAGATTAGTAAATATACGCGTTATCTGACTTTAGTTCTCGGTACTATTCAAGCGATCGGTATTTCTACTGGATTACCAAATATGCTTCCAGGGCTTGTTCCTAATCTTGGTTTTGGTTTCTACTTGACTGCGGTTATCAGTTTAGTTACTGGTACAATGTTCTTAATGTGGTTGGGTGAACAAATTACAGAACGTGGAATTGGAAATGGTATTTCTTTAATTATCTTTGCAGGGATTGTTGCAGGATTACCAGCGGCCATTGGTCACACAATTGAGCAGGCTCGTCAAGGCCAGATGAATCCTTTGGTTTTACTACTCATCGCTGTAGTGGTTTTCGCAGTAACCTATTTCGTTGTATTTGTAGAAAGAGGTCAAAGAAAAATTCGCATTGAATATGCAAAACGTCAGCAAGGTCGTCAAATCGTAGGTGGACAAACAAGTTATTTACCATTGAAAGTGAATATGGCTGGGGTTATTCCTGCTATCTTTGCATCAAGTATTATCTTGTTCCCAGCAACCTTAACTTCTTGGTTAGGTGAAGGGGCAGGATGGGGATGGTTAAGTGACTTATCGTTGCTACTTCATCCAGGACAACCTTTATATCTGATTGTATATGGTATTGCGATTATTTTCTTCAGTTTCTTCTATACTGCAATGCAGTACAACCCAAGAGATACCGCAGAAAATCTAAAAAAATCAGGTGCTTTTATACCTGGAATCAGACCAGGAGAACAAACATCACGTTACATTGATAAAATCATGACTCGTTTGACTTTAATTGGCGGTCTATATGTAACATTCGTGTGTTTGGTTCCTTATATTCTAATGTCAACTTGGAATGTTCAGTTTTACTTTGGTGGAACATCTTTGTTGATCGTTGTAGTCGTTATTATGGATTTCATCGCACAGGTTCAAAGTTACTTAATGTCAACTAAATATGAATCTGCGTTGAAAAAAGCAAACCTTACAGGTTTCGGACAATAGTCCATTATTAGTAGAAGGGATAAGCAATGAAAGTTCGTGCTTCCGTTAAGAAAATGTGTCGTAACTGTAAAATTGTTAAACGTGAAGGGGTTGTTCGTGTATTATGTTCAGACCCTAAACATAAACAACGTCAAGGTTAATTGACATTTTTTCTTGCAAAGAACCTGCTGAGCATATATAATGCTCAGCTCATTTACATCCTTGATATACTGTTTGAGTATCCTGAAACGGGCTTTTCAAGATCAGTATATCAAATTAATCATCAAAAATAGGAGTGCATAGTGGCCCGTATTGCAGGCATTAACATTCCTGATCAAAAACACACTGTAATCGCTTTAACAGCTATCTACGGTATCGGGAAAACTCGAGCAAAAGCTATTTGTGCTGCTGCTGGAATCCCTGAAGATGTGAAGATCAGCGAATTGTCTGAAGAGCAGATTGATAAACTGCGTGACGAAGTTAGTAAATTTACCGTTGAAGGTGACTTACGTCGTGAAGTAACACTTAACATTAAACGTCTATTAGATTTAGGCTGCTACCGTGGTGTTCGTCATCGTCGTAGCTTACCGGTACGTGGTCAACGTACTAAAACGAATGCGCGTACCCGTAAAGGTCCACGCAAGCCGATCAAGAAATAGTCGGGGTAAATTAAATGGCTAAAACACCAGTTCGTACACGTAAACGTGTAAAAAAACAAGTTGTAGATGGCGTTGCACACATTCACGCATCTTTCAATAACACAATCGTAACTATTACTGACCGTCAAGGTAACGCTCTTGCATGGGCAACTGCAGGTGGTTCAGGTTTCCGTGGTTCTCGTAAATCTACTCCGTTCGCTGCACAAGTTGCTGCAGAACGTTGTGCTGAACTCGTTAAAGATTTTGGCGTTAAGAACTTGGAAGTTATGGTGAAAGGTCCAGGTCCTGGTCGTGAATCAACAATTCGTGCATTAAATGCAGCAGGATTTAGAATTACGAACATCACGGACGTGACTCCGATCCCACATAACGGTTGTCGTCCACCGAAAAAACGTCGTGTTTAATGGCGTAATAGGAAAATTGGAGAAAGAAAATGGCAAGATATTTGGGTCCTAAGCTCAAGCTAAGCCGTCGTGAAGGTACTGATTTATTCCTTAAGTCAGGTGTACGCGCGATTGAAACAAAATGTAAAATTGAAACCGCACCAGGTCAACACGGTGCACAAAAAGCACGTTTGTCTGATTATGGTAATCAATTACGTGAAAAACAAAAAGTTCGTCGTATCTACGGCATCTTAGAACGTCAATTCCGTAATTACTATAAAGAAGCAAACCGTCTTAAAGGTAATACAGGTGAAAACTTACTTGTATTATTAGAAAAACGATTAGATAACGTTGTCTATCGCATGGGATTTGCAGCAACTCGCGCTGAAGCTCGCCAATTAGTGAGCCACAAAGCGATCGTTGTAAATGGTCGTGTAGTTAACATTCCATCTTTTCAGGTTTCCGTTGATGATGTAATTGCTATTCGTGAGAAATCTAAAAAGCAAGCTCGTATTAAAGCTTCATTGGAACTTGCAGAACAAAAAGAAAAACCAACTTGGTTAGAAGTAGATGCTGCAAAAATGGAAGGTGTTTTCAAACGTATTCCAGAACGTTCTGACTTATCAGCAGATATTAACGAACATCTGATCGTTGAGCTTTATTCTAAATAATAAAGTTTCATCGTAGCAAAGAGAGGATAAAATGCAGGGTTCTGTTACAGAATTTTTAAAACCACATTTAGTTGATATTGAACAAATGAGTTCAACTCAAGCTAAAGTGACCTTAGAGCCGTTAGAACGAGGATTTGGTCATACGCTAGGTAATGCATTACGTCGAATTTTATTATCTTCAATGCCAGGTTGTGCTGTAACTGAAGTAGAAATTGATGGTGTATTGCATGAGTACAGTAGTAAAGAAGGTGTTCAAGAAGATATTATTGAAGTGCTTCTAAACTTAAAAGGTCTAGCGATTAAGTTGCAGAATAATAAAGACGATGTTTTTCTTACGTTAAACAAGTCTGGAATCGGCCCTGTTGTTGCTGCGGATATTGCTAAAGACAATGATGTTGAGATTGCTAATCCAGATCACGTTATTTGTCATTTAACTGATGAAAATGCATCAATTAATATGCGTATTCGTGTTCAACGAGGCCGTGGTTATGTGCCAGCGTCTAGCCGTGTACATAGTCAAGACGAAGATCGACCAATTGGTCGTCTACTTGTTGACGCATGTTATAGTCCAGTTGAGCGTATTGCTTACGATGTTGAAGCGGCACGTGTTGAGCAACGTACTGATTTAGATAAATTAGTTATCGAGCTTGAAACAAATGGTACTATTGAACCAGAAGAAGCTATTCGTCGCGCTGCAACAATTTTAGCAGAACAACTTGAAGCGTTCGTTGATTTACGTGATGTTCGTCAACCAGAAGTTAAAGAAGAAAAACCAGAATTTGATCCTATTCTGCTACGACCTGTTGATGATTTAGAATTGACAGTTCGTTCTGCTAACTGTTTGAAAGCAGAAACAATTCATTATATCGGTGATCTTGTACAACGTACAGAAGTTGAGTTATTAAAAACCCCTAATCTTGGTAAGAAATCTCTTACTGAAATTAAGGACGTATTGGCTTCTCGTGGTTTATCACTCGGTATGCGTCTTGAAAATTGGCCACCTCAAGGTTTGTCTGAAGACTAATCTTAATTTAGGCTGAAAATTTTTCTAAGAAGGATAAGGTTATGCGCCATCGTAAGAGTGGTCGTCAACTCAATCGTAATAGCAGTCATCGTAAAGCGATGTTCCGTAATTTAGTAAGTGCATTAGTAAGTAATGAAATCATCAAAACTACTGTACCAAAAGCTAAAGAATTACGTATGGTAGTTGAGCCGTTAATTACATTAGCTAAAGTAGATAGCGTTGCAAATCGTCGTTTAGCATTTGCACGAATTCGCAACAAAGAAACTGTTGCAAAATTATTTAATGAATTAGGTCCACGTTTCGCAAATCGTGCGGGTGGTTACACTCGTATCTTAAAATGTGGTTTCCGTGCTGGTGACAACGCACCAATGGCATACATTGAATTAGTTGATCGTCCAGAAGTTGCTGCAGAAGAAGCAAAAGCTGAATAATTCATTTCTTAATAAAAACCCGCTTTTATAGCGGGTTTTTTGTTTTTTACAGTCTGAATCATTACCTCAATTTCTGTGTGCATTTCTTGCCAGCTTTCTATATAATTGCGAACTATTCTTAATTCTAATTGTATTATTTTTTATAACAGGCATTCTAAGGATGTGTTAATGCAACTTTTCTTTTCTTTTTTACAGAATTATACGGATCTAATTATTCTTGGTACGTTGGGAATAATGAGTTTCTTTATGATTTGGTTCGTGATTGAGCGTTATACTTTTTTATCTAGAGTTCAGGTAGAAAATTATTCAAATATCTATGATTTAGATATTGATTTAACAAGAAATCTCACCATTATTTCTACAATTGGTTCAAATGCACCATACGTGGGGCTATTGGGAACGGTTATTGGTATTCTTTTAACCTTCTATAACTTAGGAAATGCAGGGGGAGATATTGAAGCCGGAACTATCATGTTGAATTTATCTTTAGCGTTAAAGGCAACAGCCGTGGGGATCTTAGTCGCGATTCCATCCATGGTTTTTTATAATGGATTAGTCCGTAAAGTAGAAGTTAACCGAATGAAATATAAAGCATTATCCAAAATTGGAGCGACTCATGAAAAAGTTTGATCAGATTAATATCATTCCATTTATTGATATTATGCTGGTACTTTTGACCATCGTTTTGGTAACGGCAAGCTTTATTTCGCAAGGTAAAATCCAGGTAGATGTTCCTAAAGCAAGTACTGAAGTGAAATTCAAAGCAAATGATTTGGCAAAGTTATTGACGATAACGCAAAAAGGAGAGGTTTATTTGAATGATAAGCCGATTACTTTAGCAGAACTTGATGATGTTGCTAAGCATTGGGAAAATGGACAGCCAGTCACCTTAAAAGTCGATTCGCGTTCTCCCTTCCAAGCGTTTGTTACTATCACAGATATTTTTGCAAAATATAATATTAAAAATGTTGCAATTGTTACGATGAAAGAAAAGGCAAGGTAATGAAACGGAGTACCTTAATTGGCTTTTTAGGGTCATTCCTTTTTCACGGGATCATATTATTAGGAATATGGCTTGTACTTATTCATAGCCGTGGTTCACATGGTTTTAAAGCACCAGTGGTTGCAACGCATATTTCGATGCAAATGCTACAGGGTATGGTCGTGGAGGAGCCACAACCTATTAAAGAAAAACGAACTGCTCAACCAAAAGATTCAGAAAATAAAGTTGAAGTCCCTGATCCGACGGTTAAGCCAGAGCTTGAAAATCATAAAGAAAAAATACCCGTTAAAAAGCCAGTGGATATTGAGAAGAAGTCCCCCTCTAAACAAGATGAGAAAAAGGCTACACAGCATAAGCGTATTAAAGATATGCCTAAAGGGAAAAAACGTATTGAGTCACAAGCCAAAATTACTTCTCAAGCAACAAGCAATTCAAAATCTCGAGGCCACAATCCAAAACTAGTGGGGAATGGTCCTCAGATTGATGAGGTGGCGGCTTATGAAAATGCGCTTAGGGCTGAGATTGAAAAGCAAAAACGTTATCCACTACGAGCAAGAATGATGCGCCGTCAAGGTACAGTATTGATTCAATTTATGCTTAAACAAAGTGGTGAGTTATATGATATTCGGATAGCGAAAACCTCAGGAAATGGTGATCTTGATAGAGCAGCTTTACAAGCAGCTCAGCAAGCGCGCCCAATCGGATTAAAACCGAAAGGCGTGAGCGATACCTTTGTCATTCCAATTCATTTTATGTTGAGTTGAAATTACGCCCCGATTTTCGTAAAAATTTTTATGAAAATCGGGGCGTGATGGTATTAAGCGTTTTGCATTAATGCTTCAATTTCTTCAATTTCTTTTGGTACAGCAGAAGTAAGAACTTTGTTACCATATTCTGTCATTAAGAGATTGTCTTCAATACGAATTCCAATGCCTTTATATTTTTCTGGCACATCGGCATTTTCGGAAATGTAAATACCAGGTTCAACCGTAAGCACCATACCAATTTCTAATGGGCGATCTCGACGTTTACTATTGCGATCGCCATTTTCACAATCTTTAGAATAGCTACCAACATCATGTACGTCTAGACCAAGCCAATGACCAAGTCCATGCATATAGAACTGGCGATAGGCTTCAGTTTCAATTAATTCATCTACATCGCCTTGCATGATACCCAGTTTTACTAATCCCTCAACAAGAATACGAACAATGGCATTATTTACATCCTGAATACAGTTACCAGGAACAAGGTGTTTTATAGCATATTTCTGGATATCTAACACCAAATTATATACATCCCGTTGTGCATCCGTAAATTTACCATTTACTGGGAAGGTACGACTGATATCACCTGCATACATTGCAAATTCACAACCGGCATCAATAAGTAATAAATCGCCATCTTTTAAAGGTTGATCATTTTCAGTGTAATGGAGAATACAGGCATTATTTCCTCCTGCAACGATACTCCCGTATGATTCGTAACGGGCGCCATGACGATTAAATTCGTGTAACATTTCACTCGCAATTTCATATTCAAAGCGATTTGGGCGCGTTTCTTTCATCGCCCGAATATGACCCAGTGCGCTAATTTGCCCTGCTTGTTGCATAAGAGCAATCTCGTTACGGGATTTAAATAAGCGCATTTCATCTAAAATATGTGAAAGGTCGATAATTTGTTTATTAGCAAAGAAGCTACGGCAAAATTCTGCCTCTTCTATGGCATGCGTTTGTTGTTTAGCTTTAATGTACAACGTATCAAAATGATTTTCTTTTACAAATGAAGAAAAGTAAGCTCGAAAATCGTCGATAGTATAGGCTTTATCAATATTTAATTGAGTTGGCGCATTTTCAACGCCTAAACGGCGACCATTCCACGTCTCCATAAGCGGATCTTTGGCTCGTAAAAAGAGAATAACCTCACTGTGGTTATCTTTTTTGATCATGACAAGTGCACTATCCGGCTCATTGAATCCTGTAAGATACCAGAAATTACTTTCCTGACGAAAAGGGTAGGTACAATCATTATTTCGCGTTTGTTCACAAGCAGAAAATAAAACGGCAATAGAATTATTTTCCATTTGATCAAGCACACGTTGACGTCGTTGAACGAATTCTTCTGCTGGAATTTGACTTAAATACGCTAAATCCATATTGACTCCTTAGTTAATGCATATGCTGGGTTTCATTTGAAACATGAGAAACCCCACAAAAATGAGTGTAGAATAGCATGACAAGGGTGCGCACATATTCTTTCACTTCTTCTAAAGCCTCCGTGAGTTCTTCTTCATTTTCATCGGCTTCGTAAGTTAAACGTCCGATTTCTTGTAAATCATCCAATGCTTCACCAATATCTCCTTTTTCTTTATCAAGAGAGGGTAAAACGATACCTAAACCTAATAAAAAGTGATTTACCCATTCAGATAGTGCATCTGCTTGTATGAAAATACTCTCATCCTCTGATGGTAATAAAAGTTGGAAATTAAATTCGCCGATATCTGTGAGGGATTGTTTAGTTTGTTTGTATAAGGCTGTTACTTCATTAAGAAGAGCGGAAGGATAAGCATGATCATCATTTGTGAATTGAAAGAGGAGGGGTTGCCAATCTTTATCTTTCACACTTCCGCAAAGTAGTCCAGATAAAAAACCGTCTAATTCAGCTGCAGTGATAGGGATGCCAGCTTGTTTTAATTGGGTATTGAGTTCTGTGTATGAAATTTTATTGCTCATAATTATCTCCATAAATTTGGGCTAGTTTAGCATTGTAAAGACAGCAAAAAAACATAAGAAGTCATGATAAAGTTAAGTTTTTTATACCGATTTTTGTTGAGAATATGGCATAATAGAAAAGATTTTAGTTTATTTTACGGAGCATCTATGTCTACCTCTCCTATTGAAGTGACAGTTTTAGGACAAGTTTTACGTTTAGGCTGTCCTGCTGAGCAACATGATTTCTTAAGACAAGCCGCCCAAGATTTAGATGAGCGCGTATTAAAAATGAAAGAAAGAACCGGTATTTTAAGTACGGAGCGCGTGTTATCGATCGTTGCATTAAATTTAAGTTATGAGCTAATGCAAGCAAAAGAAAAACATAAAAGTGTAGAAGATATCATCGCTGCACGTATTCAACAGTTGGATAGCTCCCTGGAACAGGTTAATTTACAGAAAAATAGTGAACGATTTGCCTAAATTTTACGAAAGGAAACACAATTATTAAAATTAAACTAGAGTTCATTCTTAATTTAAGCTAGTATTAATTTAGATCCTGAGGTGTGCGCCAGTGGATGATGTCCCTGAGCCGATAATTAAAATCTTCTGAGTTGATCTTTTAGATGTTGGTGTGTAGGCTTACCTCGTAGTAAGAAACCTGAAAACAATCTGGACCGACTCCCTTGGACCTACGGGTTCAAGGACTAACTCCACAACGGCACCTTGGGGGATCCCTTCCTATATGTTAAAGCATATTCTGTCTACTTCTGAAAAGGTTTCACGAAATCAATTGCGGAAGATATTTTTAAATTACCGCAATCAATTGACTCCAGCCGATATTCAATTATCCAGCTATTCTATTTTTGAAAAAGCCATTCAAATTGTTAAACAACATAATGCTAAGCATATCGCGGTTTATTTTTCTGTAAAAGGAGAGGTACAAACCCAGGAATTGGTAGAGTATTTCTGGACAGCAAACCTTCATGTTTATTTACCTATCGTTCGAGCTACGCAAAATGATCTAATTTTTAGACCCTATAATAGGAGCAGTGAGTTAATAAAGAATAGGTTCGGTATTCCAGAACTAAAAATTAGCAAAGACACCGTAGATATGAAAGATTGTTTGGATCTTATTTTTGTTCCCTTAGTAGCTTTTGATAAAAATTGTGATCGATTAGGTATGGGGGGAGGCTATTATGATCGAACGTTGCAGTTACTAAATAGAAATACTTTAACAGTAGGCCTTGCGTATGGCTGGCAAGAAATTTCTCATCTTTCAACAGAAGAGTGGGATATACCATTAGACATGGTTATTACTGATGAAAGGATTTTTTTAAGGAAATAAATTACTGTAAAATAGGTAAAAGAGTGGGTTTTTAAGCCTCAAATTGAGTGTTTTTTAATAAAAATAGATAAAATTTAAAAAAAATTAAAAAAAATTTAAAAAAGTACTTGCACCACATTCGAAAATATCTATAATACGCCCCACACAAC